>Ga0208040_1000759_pt1 | contig 36252 bp, 28 predicted proteins | sample AD_UKC083_MetaG_FD_184431 | JGI IMG/M metagenome (GOLD analysis project Ga0208040, IMG submission 184431) | Active sludge microbial communities of municipal wastewater-treating anaerobic digesters from USA - AD_UKC083_MetaG (SPAdes) (version 2) | ecosystem: Engineered > Bioreactor > Anaerobic >...
CCGGATGAGCCGAACGGCGCGCGTTTCGCTGCCCTGGCGTCCGTATCCCTCGAACGCTCTCCTGTCCAGTCGTCGAACCCTCTCCGTCGCCTTAGACCCGTTTTCCGTCCGATCACGAAATTACTGAAAATCCCGCGTTCGCGACGGGGTTTATCTTGTGTGGGAAGTGCGTAAGCGTAAGCAGTGCGGTGAATTGGGATCAACTCTTCATACGCCGAATTAGGTACAAATATGACATGTTTGGATAGGGGCTGGCGCGCGGAGGCGGGTGTTTCGCGAGTCTGGCGAAGCCCGACGCCGGCATATCCCTTCGCTCATAATGAACATAATATATATTATCAGACGTTAAGGATCCCCGTACGGAAGCGAGGTTTGAGCTGCCTGCCCCGAGCGTCCGGGCCTATGCCGATCGCGGCACCGTCGGTCCTGTGCCTTTCACCGGGCATGCGCACCGGACGGCCGGCAGGCGTGTTTGGGCACTGCGCCCGGCAAAGGTCTACTCCGCGCGCGGCGGGCTCAGGCGCCCCGCAGCGCGCGAACTCGCCCTGTCCAGTCTGCTCCGCGCGCCTGGCTCAGGAGCAAGGGCTTTGGTCTTGATGGCGTCCCGACGATCGTCGCTATGGCGCGGCGGGCTGAGGCGATGACTGCGACGGGCATCTGTGCGTTGCGGGGCGTTGTGTTCGGCAGTTTGGGATCAGGTTTGCCGCCCTTTTGGTTGGGGTGGCTGTGTTGCGAGTGGAATCGCGGGTGTGTTACCGGGGGTTGACGGGTCCGGTAATGGCGAATCGTCGGACGATGTCGTTTATGCGGTCCAGTATGGCCGTGAGCGCGGTGGCGGCTTCGGCGAATTCTTCTTCGTGCAGTTTGTGGGCGCGGGCGGCTTCGGCAGCGAAATGGACGGCGGCGGTCAGTGCGTAAGCCTGTGTGTCTATGCGGGTTGAATCGGCTTCAATGTGTTTGATGCTTTCCGTGACAAGGGCGGCGAGGCGCTCGGTCTCTTCGGGGGTGTCGTAGACGGGCAGATTGAGGCTGACGCCCGCGACGGTGGTCCGGTGTTTAGTGGGGGTCATGACCGCATCTCCGTGCCGAGGGCCTTGGTGAGGGCGAGCAGTTTACGCAGGCCCTCGTGCATGCTTTGCTGAATGCGGAGAAGGTGTTCGTGCTCCGTGCGGATGGCATCGTAGGTATCGGCCTTGTGCTGGAGCGTGACAAGTTCTTTTCGCTGCTGGAGTTGTTCCTCGAGGGTCTGCTGTCGGGCCTCCTCGGCCTTGGCTGCGCGTCCGGTGACGGCTGCCAGGAGGTCTTCGAGGGCGTCCAGGCGCCGGTCGATGTCATCGAAGTGCTTTTGCAGTAAGGGGTTCACCGTAGTTCCGCGCCATGGGCCTTTCGCAACTGGGCGATGATTTTCTCGCAGCGCTTATCGGTATCGGCATCGGTGAGGGTACGGTCGACGGCCTGGAAGACCAGGCTGAGGGCGACGCTTTTCTTGTCTTCTGGAACCTGTTTACCGGTATAGACATCGAAGATGGAGACCCTGGAAAGCAGATTGCCGCCCGCCTTGCGGACGGTCTCGAGCAACTCGGCCGCCGGAATGGATTTGTCGACGATGACCGCGAGGTCGCGGAGCGAGGGCGGCAGGGTCGGCGGTTCGGTGAATAGCGCCGGCGACCGGCTTGCCCCGAGGAGCGGATCGATATCGAGTTCGAGGAGGAACACGGGCTGCTCGATGTCGAAGGCGCGCAGCACTTTGGGGTGGGTCTCCCCCATCGTTCCGGCGGGTTTGCCGTCAAGGAGAATTCGGGCGCTGGCGCGCGGATGATAAGCCGGGGATTCGAGGGGTTCAAGTTGCCAGGTCACACCGAGGCAGTCGAAGAGGGCTTCGGCGTAGCCCTTGAGATCGTAGAAGTCGACTTTGCGGGCGGGGGCAGACCAGTGTTTGCCGCCGAGGGTGCCGGACAGGGCGATGGCGCAACGATAGCCTTCCTCTGGTAAGTCCTCGTTTTCCAGTGGGATGTATACAGGGCCAGCCTCAAACAGGGCGGTATCCGCAGCCCCCCTGCGCATGTTGGCGGCAATCGTGGAAAGCACCCCGGGAACCAGCGAGGTCCGCATGCCGGAATAGTTTTCGGACAGGGGGTTCTGGAGGGTCACCTGGCGGCGCGCTTCTTCCGGTAGCCCGGCGTTTTCAATCTCCCGGGGGTTGGAGAAGCTCATGCACATGATCTCCGTTAACCCTATATTTGAAAGGTAGTTACGGAGATTTCGCAGGGGGCGTTCCTTGGGAGCGAAAATCGTATCAGTTTGCCGGATGGGCGGCAGCGACACGGGAATGTTGTCGTATCCGTGAATCCGGGCGATTTCCTCGATGAGGTCGGCTTCGCGGCTGACGTCGTGGCGCCAGGACGGGATCCGTACGGTGCAAGATGCTTCATCAGAATGGGTTACGGGGAAGGCCAGGCGTTCGAGAATGGCCCTCTGCTGCTCCGGCGGCACGGAGACGCCAAGGAGGAGGTCCGTCCGCTCGTAGCGCAATTTCAACGTCTTTGTTTGAAAAGGTTTAGGATATTCGTCGAGGCGGCCTTCGGCGACGCTTCCGCCGGCGACGAGCTGAATGAGAGCGGCCGCGCGGTCGAGGGCCCAGATGGCCATCTCCGGGTCGGCGCCCCGCTGAAACCGCTGGGAGGCCTCGGTGTTCATGCCCAGTGCCCGGGCCGTAGCGCGAATCGAGGGGGGATGGAAATAGGCGCTTTCGAGGAAGATATCAGTGGTGTTCTCCCCCACTTCCGAATCGGCGCCACCCATGATCCCGGCGAGTGCGACGGGATGGTCGCCATCGGCAATGACGAGCATATCGGGGGTCAGTTTCCGTCCCTGCCCATCGAGTGTTTCAAGTGTTTCATTGTGTTTCGCGGCGCGAACCACGATGCGGTTTTCGTGTAACGTATTGAAATCAAAGGCATGTAGAGGATGGCAGGTTTCCAGGAGCACAAGGTTGGTGACGTCGACGACGTTGTTGATGGGCCGCTGGCCGGCGGCGAGCAGGCGCTGGCGGAGCCATAGCGGAGAGGGGCCGATGGTGATGCCGGAGATGATTCGGCCGGCATACCGGGGGCACAATTCGGGCGCTTCGATGGTGACGGAGGAGAGTTCGGACGCGTCCTGAGCGCCTTCCTGGAGGGTGACCTCCGGGAGGCGGAGCGGGGTCTGGTGCAGCGCGGCCAGTTCGCGCGCAACCCCGATCATGCCGGCCCAGTCGCCGCGGTTGGGCGTGATTTCGATTTCGAGCACGGTATCGTCGAGGCCGAGGAGGTGAAGGGCGTCGGAGCCGACGGGCGTCTCGGGCGGGAGAATGAGGAGCCCGGAGTGATCGGCGCCCATGCCCAGCTCGTCCGCGGCGCACATCATGCCCTGCGACTCGACGCCGCGCATTTTGCGGCGGCTGATTTTGAATCCGCCGGCGATGGTAGAGCCTTCGACGGCCGTGGGGACCTTGTCGCCGACACGCATGTTGGTGGCTCCGCAGACGATCTGGAGCGGCTGCTCCTGCCCGACGTCGGTGGTGCAGACGACGAGTTTGTCGGCGTCAGGATGCGGTTCGATGGTTTTGATCTGCCCGACGACCACATGGCTGAGGCCGGCGCCGAGGTGTTCAATGGCCTCGATCTCGAGTCCGAGCATGGTTAATTCGTGGGCGAGCGTGTCCACATTGGGGTCGATATCGACGAATTCGCGTAGCCAATTGAGTGAGATGCGCATGTTAGAACTGCTCCAGGAACCGTAGGTCGTTTTCGTAGAGGTAATGGATGCTGCTGATGGCGTGAGTCAGCATGGCGATGCGTTCGACGCCCAGACCGAAGGCGAAGCCGGTGTAGGTTTCCGAGTCGTAGTTGGCGTATTTGAAGACCTCGGGATGGACCATGCCGCAGCCGAGGATTTCGAGCCAGCCGGAATGTTTACAGACGCGGCAGCCTTTGCCTGAGCAGACGGTGCAGGAGATGTCGACCTCCGCCGAAGGCTCGGTGAAGGGGAAATAGTGCGGCCGGAAACGCGTCTTTGTTGTGGGTCCGAAATAGCGTTGGATAAACAATCTGAGCACCCCTTTGAGGTCGGCGAAGCTGATGCCCTTATCCACCAGAAGCCCCTCGATCTGGTAGAACATGGGGCTGTGGCTGGCGTCCTGGTCGACGCGGTAGACCCGTCCGGGCACGATGACGGCTACGGGCGGCTGGGTGCGTTCCATGACCCGCATCTGGACCGGCGACGTGTGGGTGCGAAGCACCACCCCCGGCTTGACGAAGAAGGTGTCGTGCAGGTCGCGGGCGGGATGGTTCGCGGGGGTGTTGAGGCTGTCGAAATTGTAGTATTCGGTCTCGACATCCGGTCCCGCGGCAATCTGAAAGCCCAGCTGGATGAAGATGTCGGAGATTTCCTCGGCGACGCGCATGACCGGGTGTTTGTGGCCGCGGAGCGGCCGTCTTCCGGGAAGGGACAGGTCGAGGCGTTCCGCGGTGGCCGAAGCGGCTTCCTGGGACGCGGCGAGGGCATCCTTCCGGGCCTCCAGGGCGTCGGCGACGGCTTGTTTGACCTCGTTGGCGACTTTCCCGACGACGGGACGGTCTTCGGGAGAACACTGGGCGAGTCCGCGCAGGACGTCGGTCAGCACGCCTTTCCGTCCGAGGAACTTGACCCGGAGCTGTTCGAGGGCGGCGAGATCGGCCGCGGCATCGATGGTTTGCAGGGCACTGGCCCGGATTTCCTCAAGTTTCTGTTTCATTCACCGGCAATCCTCATGTGGTTAGTCTTTGAATAATGCCGAGCCTATGCGCACCTGGGTCGCGCCCTCCTCGACGGCGATTTCGAAATCGTTGGACATGCCCATCGAAACGGCGGCGAGACGATTCGCGCCGGCCAACTCGCGCAGGCGGGCGAAGTACGGGCGCGAATCCTCGGGCCTGTCCGAGAAGGGCGCCATCGTCATCAGGCCGTCAATCCGCAGGCGGCTCAGGCCCTGGAGCGTATCCAGGACCTCCGCCAGCTGCTCGGGGGCAAATCCGTGTTTGCTGGCTTCGCCGGACACGTTGACCTCGATGAGGATGGGCAGGGGGGCCTCCCTCCCACTTTCCTCGCAGCGCCGATGGAGAGCCTCGGCCGCCTCAATGCGGTCGACGGCATCCACGCAATCGAACAACCGCACAATCTCGGGGCACTTGCGCCGCTGAACGGCGCCGATCATGTGCCACGAGGCCGCGTGGCGGAACCGCTCGATTTTTTCGCGGGCCAGGTGGGGGCGGTTTTCCCCGAACTCAGTGACGCCCAGGTCGAGCAGGGACTGAACTTCTCCGGCGCCGACGGATTTCGTGACGGCCACGAGTTGTATGGCGCCGGCGTCGCGTCCGGCCCTCCGGGAAGCGGCGGCGATGCGCTGGCGTACCTCGGTCAGGTTGCGTTCTATGACGGCTTGCGGTACAGGCACGCGCGACGACTCCCCACCGATTCGACCCGAAACAAACAGGCGCCTATGATAGTGCCGCGCGGACTGCGGATCAAACTCGGGCGCGTTCCGGAGCTCCGGTTCAGGTGTTTCCGAGCAGGCTCCTTCTGTGGAACTCGTACCACTGCCCGTCCAGTTCGAAGACGACATTATCGCCGAGTCCGATGAACTGGTCGATGACGGGACGGTCCTTGCGGAGCGCCGCGAGGTCTTTGGCTGCCGGGGTGAGCGCGATGGTTTCCTGGTCGGCGTAGTCGGCCTGGCGCCAGGCGTCCTGCGCGGCGTCGAAATCGAACCGGCGCCCCGCGACCTCGACCGGTTTCGCGGTCCAGGCTTCCTTCATGCGCTCGATCTCGAGAATGCGTTTCCGCTCGGAAAGGTTGAGGGGCAAGTCGGCCTCGATGCACATCTGGATGATGAGGTCGGAGGCTTCCTGGAAGAAGCGCGCGACTTCCATGCGCGCCTGCCGCAGCAGGGCGAGGGCTTCGAGGGTGCGGCCCTGTTCGTGCAATTCGAGCGCCTGCATCCGCCACAGGCGGGCCTGTGCGAACTCGTCGCCCCCGGCGGTGTTGGCATTGAGGTCGGTGTAGATGGCGCGGGCTTCCGCCTGAAGGGCGTCTCGCTGCTTCGTGAGTTCCTGGGCCTGGCGTTCCAACTCGGCCGCCTGGGCTTCCTGCCCGTCGGCGCGGGCCTGGCCGGCCTGGGTGAGCAGTCTTCTTGCCTGCGCGCCGAGCGCTTCGGCGTCCCGTTCTTTGGTGAGGGCGGTGTTGGTGGGGATCATGCGCTGGGCCACGGCGTGGCCGGGGTTCGCACGGAGATAATCTTCCCACCCGGCCCGGGCTTCTTCGAACTGTCCGGTGGCCTGCAGGCTGTGGTAGAGCATGCGGCGGACCCAGCTTTCATGGCGCTGTTTGGTCGCTTCGGTGAGGTAGGTGACCGCATTCATGTGGTCATTGAGTTTTTCGGCGTACACGGCATAACCCAGGTCGAAATAGAGCCGGTAATCCCGGGGATTGTTACGGATGCCGTCCTTGAGAAAGTTGGCGGCGGCGTAGTATGCGCGCTCCTTGTTGCCGACCCAGGCGCCCAATTCGGGGACATATTCCTTCAGGTAGCCGGGCGTGTCCGACATTTGTGCGGTCAGGTTGTATGCGAGATGCCAGGCGCCGATGAGGTAGGCGTCGACGAAATTGGGGTCGAGGAGGACGGTGGTGCGCATGAGGGGCACCATGCGCTGCATTTCGCCCTTATGGAACGCCTCGTCGACCTGAATCCAGACGAGGCCGGCGGCGAGTTTCCGGAACCCCAGGAACATCTGGCCGATGCTGACGGGGGCCTCCTGGTTCTTGTAGATGTCGGCCACGCCGATCTGGGTGCCGGCGGTGGCGAGGCGTTTGTCGCGGCGGAAGCGGACGAAATCGGCGCGTTCCGGCGCGAGGCTGGCGCTGCGCGCGAACCGCCAGACTTCGGCGTCTTTCTTGACCTGCTCGGGATTGGCCGCCACCGCGGCGGTGCCGCTCTCCCCTTCTTCGGTGAGGCTTCCGGTGCTGAGGGTGCGGGTATAGCGTACGAGCTTGGGATAGGGTGCGCCGGTGGCGTCATCGACGTCGCCATCCAGGACAGGGGTGTCGGGGAGCGCCTGGTCGGCCTTGGCCACCACCCGGTCGAAGAGGTCGCGATCCATGAACTTCTCGGCTTCTTCCCCTTCGAGTTCGGGGGTGATGGTGCCGAAGACGCGGAGCTGGGTCGACGCGGTGACGAGCCAGCGGTAGAAGGCGTCGGCTTCGCGCAGGTTGCGCACGCGATACCCTTGCAGTGCGCCCAACGCGAGTGCGATGACGGCGAGCACGGCCAGGACAAGATTCGGGAACCGTTTCATGATGGCTTACAGCTCCTTACGGCGGAAGACCCAATATGCAATGATGTAACCGGCCAGGGCGTATAGAATGCCGTAGACCACGAGATTGGGAATCTGGATGTCTTTGGGGGTGTCGTTGATCTGGAGGCTGAGGATCTGGGTTTTGAGGCTGAAATACTGCAGGTCGGGCAAGGTGTTGCGGAGCACCCAGGCCAGCCCGCCGAGGGTCTTGTCGACGGCGCTCTCGGAGGCTTCAGACCGGTTGACGACGCTTTCGAGGTACTGGGTCAGGTTGCCGGTGATGTAAATGAAGAGGCCGGCAATGGTGGGCAGGACGGCGGACGTGGAGGCGGCGGCCACGGCGAAGGTGAAGGCCGACACGATCAGAAACTCGAAATAGGTCAGGAAAATGGCATACAGGAGCATGCGCGGGAAGATCGGTTCCTTGATATACAGGGCGATGGAAAAGAGCACGCCCATCAGCAGGAGATTGACCGCGACAATGATCTGCACGCCCACGAACTTGCCCAGGAGATACTGGAACCGGCGGACCGGTTTGGAGAGCACGGTGTAGACGACCTTGTTCTCGATTTCCGTTGGAACGACAGAGGCCGAAATGAAGATGGCGATCAGGACGCCGAAGATGGAGATGGCGGTGATGCAGATGTCTTTGATGAGTTTGACGTCGACATCGGTGGCGACGGTGCCGCCGGTGTCGTACATCATGGCGGTCATGAACATGGAGCCGAAGATGACCAGGATGCTCAGGATCAGGAATCCGATGAGGGTCTTCTTGCGCAGTCCCTCGCGAAACGTGAAGAGGGCGATGCTCCAGGGAGTGAACCAGGCCACGGCGGCTAAGATGGCTAAGACAATGACCCCGTACAGGACGGTCAGCCATGGGTTGCTAGCTAACCAGATGCTCATCTAACGCTCTCCTCGCTGTGCTTCTTTGCTGCTCACGGCGGAACCCACGACCCGGACGAAGACTTCTTCGAGGGTTTCCCGGCGCGGGGACACGCTGACAATTTTCATGTTCTGCGACTTACAGATATCCAGGGCCTGGTACAGGGACATGTTTTCGGGTACGCGGAGGGAGACTCTTCCGGCGGCGGCGTCTTCGGTGATGAGGCCGGCTTCGCGGACCTTCTGCGTGGCCTCGGGGGCGGCTTCTTCCGCCTTGATGGAGAACTCGCGGCTGGTGAGCAGTTCATCGATGGTGCCGGAGGTCTGCAGGACGCCTTCGAAGAGGATGCCGACGCGGTCGCTGATGAGCTCGACCTCGAGGAGTTCGTGGCTGGAGATGAGGAGGCTCTTGCCCTGGTCGCGAAGTTGGATGAGGAGGTCGCGGATTTCCTTGCGCGCGACAGGGTCGAGCCCGGTGGTTGGTTCGTCGAGGATGAGGATGCCGGGGTCGCTCAGGAGGGCCTGGGCGAGGCCGATACGCTGGCGCATGCCTTTCGAGTAGCCCCGGATGAGGCGTTTGCGCGCCCGGGTCATTCCGACGACCTCGAGCACTTCATCGATGCGTTTCTTGAGGCTGGCGCCTCTCATGCCGTAAAGGCTGCCGTAGTAACTGAGGATCTCCTCGCCCCGGAGGAAATCGGGGTAGTAGGCGCCTTCGGGGAGGTACCCGATATTCTTGCGCACTTCCGGGGAGGTGATGTTCGCGTTCCCCATGATTTTCATCTTCCCCCCGGTGGGGAAGATGAGGCTCAAGAGGAGCTTGATCGTGGTGGTTTTCCCGGAGCCGTTGGGTCCGAGATAGCCGAAGATCTCGCCTTCATTCACCTGAATGTTGAGCTTATTCAGGGCGACGAGGTCCTGGGCCTTGGACATGCCCTTGTACACTTTCGTGAGGTCTTGGGTTTCAATGACTACAGACACGGAAACTCACTCCATTCTGCGCCCGGCAGAGGCGACTGCCGAAACGAGCCGACGGTTACGGGGCGTTGCCGCTTCAGAAAAGCAAAATGAAACACCGGATATCAGGCCCGAATGTTAACAGAGGACATCTGTCATGTCAATCACGCGGCAAGGCAATCGCACTAAAACCAGATGGAAACCGTCAGTTTGCCGGAAGAACAGCTGCTCTCTACCGACCCCACGTCAGCGCATTCGCCAAGAGAAAATGCAGATATAGGCAGGAAACGGCGTTTTTCAACGTCTTTCCCTCGCACCCAGGAATCCAGTAGGTTTGTGGGCGGATGCCGCGTGCGGTGTGGTGCAGCCGGACGCTGCCTGGACCCCTGCTTTCGCGGGAATCTGCGCAATCTAGAAATCCCACTCAAACCCCGCGCCGATGGAGGTGCGGAATCTGTCCGTCCATTCGAATTCGGGTTCGTCGTCGTAATCGAGCAGCAGGTGCAGCCGGAAATTGAGCTGGGAGGTGACGGGCATCCGGAACGACGACTCGGATCGCGCCCGGACGTCGCCGAAGCCGGTCAGGCCGGGATAGAGCGAGAAGGTCTGTGTAAGGGAGCCGTCCCGGATAATCTGGCGGAAGCGCAGGCGCAGGCGCAGGTTGATGTCCTGGTCCTGTTCACGGCGCCGCTCATCGGCGTAGTAGAGGCGTTGGACCCGCTCGCGGAGACGGTTCCCGGAATCCTGCCAGAGTTCGCTGGCATCGTAGTATTCGAAGGCGGCGTTGAGGCCGCCCGTGACCTCGAGGAGCCGGTTGGGTTCGTCGATGAGAACCCGGGTGACGCCGGCATTGAGGCCGCCTCGAAACTCGAGGCCTTCGTCGAGGTCGCGTTCGGCCTCGATGCCCAGTTCGGGTTGCATGCCCGAGGCGGATGGGAAGCGCCAATCCACGGACGAGCGAAACAGCCGGGGGAAGCGCCCCTCATCCGAGAGTTCGAGGAGGTTTTCCGAGAACAGACCGACCGCGCCGGCCTGTTTGCGCAGGGTGAGCCGAGCGAACGCGGCGTCGTAGTCTTCGTTTGCCCAGCGATGCAGGTAGCCGGTTTCCCAGGAGAATTCGGCCGGGGACAACGCCTGGCCTTCGGGGGATGGGGGTTCGGAGGGCGGTTCAGGAGCGGGCTCAATGCGCGTGATGGCGGCCAGGGCGATCGCCGCGGCCTCTCCCCCGCTTTCGGGCGCAATACGGGTGGTGACGCCGCTTCCCGTAAACCGGCCCTCCCGCTGGCTTCCGTCGTTGAGATAGACGACGAAGGGGTCTTCGGTAGACAGGGAGCGGACCTGCGAGACGGGCACGATGATCTGGCCGGCCAGGCCGGTGTCGAAGACGACGATGCCGCCGGAGAGGTCGAGCAGCGTGCCGCTGACGACATCCCCCCGGGTCAGAGACAAAAGGTCCCCGTGCGCGGCCGCGAGGGCCGCGGTAAGCGAGACACCCACCAGCAGCACGATCCGATTGTACATGATGCTTCCTTACCATAAATGGTAGAATGCCGCGTCGTTTTTGGCAAGTCTGTGGCCGGTTTTTTTGCGGGAAGCGCGTTGGGGGCTGTTTTGGAGGGTTTTGTGGCATGCTCAAGCCCGTTTTGGAGAATCCGTGGATTCAGGCGGCCGCGGTGCTTCTGGCGCTGGTGGGGGTGGGCGTGCTGGCGTACCTGCTCAGCCCGGTGCTGATCCCGCTGTTTGCGGCATTCATGCTGGCGTATCTGCTGGATCCGGTGGTGGACTACTTCGAGAATGCCGAGGGGAAGAACCGGTTTTTCCGGTGGCGGGTGCCCCGGGGGGTGACCATCTTTGCGCTCGGGGTGGTGGCGCTTCTGTTGCTGTTGAGCATTCCCCTGGTGGTGATTCCTCAGCTCATAATTGAATCGAAAGAACTGGTCACGGTGGCGGCCGCCGAAGACGCGGAGGCCGCGGCTGAAGCCGCGGCAACGGAGGAGCCGGACGAACTTCCGTGGTATGAACGGCTGATCGAGCGGATACCGCTGGATGACCTGGTTCGCGAACTGGGCTGGGAGGAGCCGGACCGGAGCGCGCGGGGCATTGTGGCGCAGAAGATCGGCGCGTTTGTGCGCGACCATGCCACGCAGCTGCTCCAGAGCACATGGTCGCGGTTTGTAGGCGCGACGATGACCTTCGCGCAATTGGCGAAGGCGTCGGGGCAGGCCCTGGTGAGCGCGGTGTTCTTTCTGGCCAACGTGGCCCTGTTCGCCTTTGTTTCGGGGTATCTTCTGAAGGATTTCGACGGCCTGGTGACCTCGGCGCGCGATTTGGTGCCGCCGCGGTATCGCCCGAAGACGGTGGAAATCGTGGAGAAGATCGACCATCAGTTGCGCAGTTTTATCCGGGGCCAGGTGACGGTGTGCCTTTCTCTGGGTCTGATGTACGCGATTGGGCTGACCATTTGCGACGTGCCGTTTGCCCTGTTGATCGCGCTGTTCGGGACGGTCGCGAGTCTGGTGCCCTATCTGGGGGTGGCGATGACGCTGATCCCGGCCCTGCTCATGGCCTACCTGGGGCACGGGTTTGACTGGCACTTTGTGGGGGTGCTGATTACCTTTGCGGTTGCCCAGGGCCTCGAGGGCAACGTCCTGACGCCGAATATTGTGGGCGACAAGGTGGGGCTGCACCCGGTATGGGTGATTCTGGCGATCCTGGTGTTTGGCAGCGCGCTGGGCTTCCTGGGGATACTGATCGCAGTACCGCTGGCGGCCTCATTGAAGGTGCTGGTCGTCGAGGGGGTTCAGTACTACAAGAGGTCGCCCGTGTTCGAAGGCGCCTCACCGCCCTCGGGGGACGACGACGCGCCGCCGGGGGACTGAGCGGCGGCCCGTTCCATCTGGCGGTTCCGCCGGGTCACAAAGAAGTAGACGCGGTCGCCAACGCCGTAGAGCACATAGGCGGCGGAGAGAGGAAACAGGGCGATGGCGGGCGAATGCTCGTCCATGGCTTTATGGAACACGGCGATGGCGATCCCGCACAGGACCAGCAGACGGAAGGCGTTCTTGGGCGCGAGGACGAGGTCTTTGAGGATGTCTTTCGGATAGCGGAAGTTACTCACCATGAGGTAGGCGAGCCCGAGGGTGAGGGGCGTGAGGACCCAGTGGGCAACCTGCAGCTCGAAATAAGTCGTGAAGAGCACGAACGTGGCGACCGTTACCGCCGCGGCGGGAGACGGCAGACCTACGAAGTAATCGCGTATTTCACTCTGGTAGACATTGAACCGGGCGAGTCTGAGCGCGGCGCAGATGACGAAGATGATGGCCATGGCGGCGCCGGTCTTCCCCCCCACGAGCCCCAGGGCGGTGGCCTCGTGGAGGTAGGCGGTGTAGATCAGGACCGCGGGGGCCACGCCGAACGACGCGAGGTCGGCGAGACTGTCGAGCTGTTTCCCGAAATCGGACGTCGTCTTGGTCAGCTTGGCGAACGTGCCGTCCATGATGTCGAAGACCTGGGCCAGAATGATGAAATACGCGGCCCACTTGAAGTCCTGGTCGATGGCCTTGAAGATGCTGACGACGCCGCAGTAGAGCCCGGCGGTGGTGAGGGCGCTGGCGACGACGTTAATGGGTTTGCGCCGTGTGGAGTGCCGTTTGCGGCGTTTTTGTTTTAGAGCGAGTTTTTTCATTGGAATCGCGCCACGATAGACGTGCCGGCTTTCACCTTTTCTCCCAGTGTAACACAGATTTCGGAGTCCGGCGGGAGATAGAGCTCCGTTCGGGACCCGAACTTAATCATACCGAATTTCTGGCCCAGTTCGAGATTCTGGCCTTCTTCGGCGGCACAGACGATGCGGCGGGCGACGAGACCGGAGATCTGGCGGACGGTAACGCGCCCCTGATCGGAATCCATGTAGAGCGTATTGGACTCGTTGAGCTCGCTGGCTTCGGTTTTCATGGCCGGCTTGAACGCGCCGGGTTTGTATTCAATGCGGTAGACCGTGCCGCTGACGGGCGAGCGGTTGACATGGACATTGAACAGCGACAGGAAGATGGCGATGCGTTTGCAGGGTCCGTCGTAGTACGGGCAGGTCTCGAGGTCGTCGACCACCACGATGCGGCCGTCCGCGGGGGCGACGATCTCGTTGGAGTCGGCGCTGGGCACGCGCGGGGGGTCGCGGAAGAAGAACAGGGCGAAACCGCCGATAAGGAGAAACGGGGCGGCCGCCCAGCCCCAGTAGCTGTTGCGGAAGACCGCGGCGATGAGCAGACCGATCGCCAGGCAGGTCAGGTAATACGGGGCCCCTGTTTTCCATGCGCTGAAGGTATGCATCACAGCAGGCCTCTTTCCTGTAGGCTTACGTAGCGTTCGTGTCCGAAGACGATGTGGTCGAGGAAACGCAGTCCGATGATCTCGGCGGCGTCGCGGAGCCGCTCGGTGATGCGGACGTCTTCGCGGCTGGGCTCGGGATCGCCGCTGGGATGGTTGTGGCAGACGATGACGGCGCTGGCGGCGTCGCGGACGGCCTGACGGAAGACGTCGCGGGGCATGGCAAGGGTGGCGTCGAGTCCGCCGGTCGCCACGTCGACGATCTTGAGCACCTCATTCTTGGTGTTGAGCAATAGGGCCTTGAACACCTCGGTTTCGCACTGTTTGAAGCGGGCCATGAGCAGTCCGGCGACATCGTCGGCGGAGTGGATTCTGGGGCGTTCTTCGTCTTTTTCCCGCGCGAGACGGATGCCCAGCTCGACGGCGGCCTGGATTTCGATGGCCTTTACCCTCCCCACGCCCTTAACTTGCATGAGCTCTTCGAGCGAGGCGCGGGAGAGCGCGCGGAGGTTGCCGAAGCGGCTGAGGAGGCGTTCGGCGAGCGCCACGGCGCCTTCTTCGCGGGTACCGGTTCTGAACAGGACGGCCAGGAGCTCGGCGTCGCGCAGGGCGATGGCGCCGAGACGGGCCAGGCGTTCCCGCGGCCGCTCCTCCTCGGGCATCTCACGCAGTGCTGTCGAATATGTGCATTCGGTCATGATCGCGGTTTCTGAGCTACGGCGACCCGGTCAATGCCGGCGAGATCGCGGACCGACCGGATGTGTTCGTAGTGATGGTGTTTGAGCAGGTCCCTCACCGCTTCATATTGCCCCATTCCGATCTCGAACGCAAGCAGGCCGCCGGGCGTGAGCCACGCGGGGGCTTCGGCGATGAGCGCACGGACCACATCAAGGCCATCGGCCCCGGCGAGCAGGGCGCCGGGGTCTTCGTGCAGGCGGATGACGGGATCGAGCCCGGACCACGCCGAATCCTCGACGTAGGGCGGGTTTGAACAGACGGCGTCAAAGGGGCCCTCGCCGGCCTGCAGGGCCTGGAAAAGGCTGCCCTGGCGCAGCGTGATGCGTTCGGCGACGTGGTGGCGCTCGGCGTTCTGCCGGGCCACCGCGAGGGCGCGTGGATTGATGTCGGTCGCGATGAGCGACGCGGTTCGGGCGGCGTGCGCGACGCTGACGGCAATGCAGCCGGTGCCGGTGCCGATGTCCAGGACGGCAGCGGGCTGCGTTCCGATGTGCTCGAGAACGGTTTCGACCACGTGTTCGGTTTCGGGGCGCGGCACGAGGAGCGGCGCTTCCACGATGAACTCGAGCGAGAAGAACTCCCAGGCGCCGAGGATGTAGGCGAGGGGTTCGTAGCGCAGGCGGCGGTCGAGCAGGGTTTCGAACGCGGGGAGCTCGCGGGACTCCTCTTTGAGACGGGCCAGCAGCGTGGCGCGGGAGACGCCCATGGCGTGCGCCAGGAGGAGCTCGGCGTCGAGCCTGGGGGTTTCGCTGACCGCCGCCAGCTGGCTGGCGGCCTGCGTGAGCCTCTCGGCCGTGGTCGCCACTATTCCTCGCGGATTCGGGCGGCCCGGTCCGCGGCGATCAGGGCGTCGATGACCTCCTGGAGGTCGCCTTCCATGATGGTTTCGAGGCGGTGGACGGTGAGCTTGATGCGGTGGTCGGTGAGGCGGTTCTGGGGGAAGTTGTACGTGCGGATGCGTTCGCTGCGGTCGCCTGACCCGACCTGGCTCTTGCGGTTGGCGGAACGTTCCGCGGCCTCTTCCTCCTGCCTCTGGGCGAGGAGACGGGCCCGAAGCACCATCAGGGCCTTGGCCTTGTTCTTGTGCTGGGACTTCTCGTCCTGGCAGGTCACGACGAGTCCGGTGGGCTTGTAGGTGACGCGCACGGCGGAATCGGTGGTGTTGACGGACTGTCCGCCGGGCCCGGAGGAGCGATAGACATCAATCTGCAGGTCGTTTTCGTCGATGTCGATATCGACGGCCTCGGCTTCGGGAAGGACGGCCACGGTCACCGCGGAGGTGTGGACGCGGCCCTGGGCTTCGGTTTCAGGCACGCGCTGGACGCGGTGAACACCGCCCTCGAATTTGAGCTGGCTGTAGACGCTGTCACCCGCGACTTTGAACGAGATTTCCTTGAATCCGCCCATGCCGGTGGTGTGGGAGTTCAGAATTTCGACCTTCCACGCCTTGATTTCGGCGTAGCGCGAGTACATGCGGAAGAGGTCCGCGGCGAACAGGGCGGCCTCCTCTCCCCCGGTCCCCGCGCGGATCTCCATGATGGTGTTCTTTTCATCATTGGGGTCGCCGGGGATGAGGAGCAGCTTCAACTCGAGTTCACGCGCCTCGAGCGTATCCGTAAGCTGATGCTTCTCTTCTTCCGCCATCTGCCGCAGTTCGGGGTCGGACTCTTCGTAGAGAATGGCCTCGGCCTGTTCCAGGCGGTTCTCCTCAGTTTCGTATTTCCGGAAGCAGTCGACCAGCGGCTGGATGCGTTTCTGAGCCTTGGCGCACTTCATGTAGCGGTCGTGGTCTGAGGCGACTTCCTGGGAAGCCATTTCGCGGGAAAGGCGGTCGTACTCCGCGAGGACGTCGCGGAGCTTCTCGCGCATAACCTTTTCCATGAAAGGGGATTAACTCTTGCGACCGTATTTCCGATTGAACCGATCGACGCGCCCTTCGCTGTCCACGAATTTCTGCTTGCCCGTGTAGAACGGGTGGCACTCGGAGCAGATTTCGACGTTGATGTCGCCCTTGGTGGACTTGGTCTCGAAGGTATTGCCGCAAGCACACGACACTCGTGCGGGTTTGTATTCGGGGTGGATGCCCTCTTTCACTGCCATTCTCCTGGTACGGCGCTTCTCGCGCCTCGTCACACGCGTCCAAAGCAAAGCAAGGACATAGTTTAGCACAGCGGGACGCGGCCGCGCAAATTCGCCTTCAGATGGGGTTCCGAACAGCCACTGCCAGGAAGCAAAGGGGATTTTGACCACGGATTGCCCGGACAACGCGGATTGGGAGCCCGAAGAGAGGTTTTTGGGGAAACCGCGAATGAAAACGAATGAATGCCTGGGAACCTGTAAAACAATCGCATGCTTGAGACCTCCCCATCCCAGAGTCTGAACCGCGAATGAACGCCAATTCACGCGAATGCGCTCAAACCGGTTCCCCCCTCGCTGAGTATGCTTGCGGAGAATTCACAATGAGCGAACAGAACGAAAGACCCGGTCGTGAGATCCTGGTGTATACGGCGGAAGTCGGCAGCAGCCGGATACGGGTCCTGCTCGAAGGTGAAACGGTCCGGCTTACGCGAACGATGATGACCCGTACAAGAGTGCGAAGCGGAGGGTGTGCCTGCATATTTGCAGCATACTGGGAGAAGGCGAGTTGGATGAAGCGGCGGTTATCAAGGATTACTCGACACCTGCCGCTGACGGCAAGCAGTACCGCGTCGAACGCTACACAATTTCGACATGATCATCGCCATCGGGTAACGGGTGCGGTTGCCACGGGGCGCGCAACAGGGAACCGCAGATTCTATCTTATAATCGCTGTTCCATGGTCGCAGAACGGGGGTAGGAACAAGAAAATTGGAGTTGGATTTCTTCCCGAAGCAGGCGGACACGTTCGTTCTTAGAACGATATTCCTCGATAATTCCTTTGTCTGCGAGAACCCTTAGACCGTGCTTCACCCGCGAATCAAACTTACGCCAGGGTTCGCCCTTTGTACGAATTCTCAGTTTGCTTAAGACGCGAGAAGTCATTGATTTCTTGGTCCGCGTCTTGTTAGGGGCTTCCATGAGGACCGCAATTATCGCCGATTGGATATCCGAAGCACTTACATTCATATACTGTTGGCTATTAACGTACTCACTGCATTTCGATTCAGTAGCAGTTGCGGGCCGGCGAGGTGGGACCTCCCGTGATCTGTCGTTTGTGAGAGGAGGATGAATTGAACTGCTGGTGGGATTGGCGGGTTCTTCATCGTGCGCTTCATTCTGCCTCCTTTGGGGGGAGATGCTACGCTCATCAAGAATCCCCCAGAGCGGTTGCAGTGCTTCTTTCCGGTTAGCATAGAAAGCCGATTCCCTTACGCGGAAAAACTCCCAACCGCAGCGCTCCAGTTGCCGTTGGCGTTCCATATCTGCTTCGTAGCGTTCGGCCCCGTGCCAATGGTCGCCGTCACATTCGACAGCTAGTCGCGCCTGTCCGCCCTCAATCACGAGATCAATTCGTTTGCCCGCGACTTCATGCTGGGCAAGCACAGTGAAATCTTTGCGAAGTAGTTCCAAAGCAACATCTACCTCGAACCAGCTTTCGAATGGCGCAGGGGGTTTCACAACGCGTCGATTGTCCTGGCCCGCCCGGCGCTCCAGTTCGTACCGCTCGATTCCAGCAATCTGTTGCGGCTGAGTATTCTCGAAGAAATCAAGCAAGCGGCGTCGAAGGCAGGATGCGCTGAGATCGTCACAAGTGACGGAATGGAAAAGAATCATCATGTCGCGGGCGCGGCTGGCGGCGACATTGAAGCGCCGTTCGTCCGCCGCCTTTGTGAGAGGGCCGATCCTTTCGTTGCTTGCCGCGACAAGCGACAGGAACATAATGTCCCGCTCGTCGCCCTGGAAACTGTATGGATTGCCGCAGACCAGGCGGCGGCGTTCCATTTCCTCGGCTCCCAAGCGTTCGAGCAATTGATTCTCGATCAATGCCGCCTGCGCTTCACCTTGAAGCACCACCACGCCTATTGTCTTGTCATCGTACCGGTTATCGTCGCACATCTCCGCGATTCTTTCGACAATAGCATCGGCTTCCGGGCGGTTGATCGTCCGGTTGTTTGAACCTTTGCGATACCCGCCGCTCAAAAAGACATGCTCAAGCGGCGGCAGCCGGTTCGGGCCATACTGCCTCAAGGGAATCAGCGGCGTATCCGAATAGCATAGATCGTTGCTGAAACGAATGATTTCCGGCATGCAGCGGAAATGCTCGCGTAGCGTGATCCGCCGGGTTCCATACCGGAGTTTCCCGTGATCGAACAGGCTGCTCTCAATATCGAACGATGACTTGAAGTGGAAATCATGAAGGAACTCTTCCATCAGGCGATGCACCGAGTCACGGGGTAAACCCACGGCATCCGGGCTGATCTGTTTGTCATCGCCAACGATCAATATCTTTTTTCCGAGATAGAACAAGGGAAGCGCCTCGACGCCGCATTGCGAAGCCTCGTCAACGATAACCACATCGAACATGCCGGGGGCGGGATACACCGTGTCCCAAACGCGATGCAGTGGCATCACCCATGCGGGAACCGCCTCGCGGCATTCGTTGAGGTGCCCTTGCGCCTCGCGACGATGGCGCGGCGCGTGCTTCCCCGTCCCCTTGCCAAGCCGCCGCATGGACTGCTGCCAGGCTTCCATGTGGCGGCGATGGTCTTCCTTGAGCCGCGAGAAACAGAACGACCAGGCGTGAAGAGAGGCCAGCTTCGCAATGATGCTGTTTATCTCGTCCTCGATTTGTTTGGCGCGCTTGACGAGCGCGGGAACATCTTCCTGCCGGATGTAATCCTCGATCCAGTACCGCGCCTGCCCCCAGTGCCAGGCGTCGCCAATGCGTTGGATTCGCTCCTCCCAATGGGACTCATTGCAGGTTTGCTCCATGGATTTCGTGAACTGCGGAAGCAAGCGGCGTAGCTTCGAAAGGTATTCGTCCACCTTCTGAAGGCGCTGGCGCTGCTTCTCCAAATCCTGAACCCTATTCGCGCACTGAGCAAACCTATCCATGTCGCGACTGCGAATGATGCTCAGCAAATCGTTTGTCACCGGATGTGCGCCGCCCTCGGCGGCCATGCGAGAAATGGGAGCCTCAACGCATTGGATTTCCTCACTGGCAAGCCGCTTGCGGATACGAGCCAATGCAAGGCGGCATGAGGAGACAATCCTTTCAATTTGGGATTCGTCGGCCCATACAGGCTCGCCCATGCCTGGGCATTGGCTAATCGCTTCCCCGCACTTGGCAATGAGTTCTTCTAACGCCAAAGCGTTTTCGAGCGCATCGCGCAACGACTTAAGGGCGGTCAACTGGAGAGCATACGGCCCTTCAACCTTTTCGCTTCGCCCTTTCCAGAAGCCCCATGTCTTTTCGCATTCAATACGAACGTGCAGCGCATCAGCAAGACTTGAGAAATGTTCGACGGCTGAGCATGGGCGTCCGCCAATCTTGACGGTCTTGATAACGTACAACCGCTCTTTCACCGGTCTGGGCCGAAACAATCCCCATCCCAGCTTCCCGCCATTCTCCATGTGCTCCTTCAGTTTGCGGGCGTCTTCATGCAACGACCTGATATCGGTAGTGTCAGGGAATTCGACTCGGGTCTCGTCGACGGTCGCAACGAGTTCTTCAATTGACGCAATAACATCGCGCGTGACACGCAGGAGTTCATGCCAAAGGGACGAGTTGCCGCCCAGAACATCGCGCAAGGCATCATTCATCCATGAATGCGGTGCTGCGAGAAGTCTTCTGCGAGTGTCCCGGAAAGATGAGAAAGCGTTGCGAATCGTCTCGATGACCGGAGGATTGTTTCTTGCCAACAGATCGGCAAACCGTTCATCGGCTCCATGTGCCGAGTTTTGCTCTTCTTCAATCGCGCTTGCCGCATTCTTCACGAGATTGGCAAAGCGTTCAGAAGACGGCATCGCTTCGGGCCATGTAAGGCCCAATTCCCGACGCCTCTCTGGGGTGAATTGGCGCAACGCTGCAAGCACGCTTCGCAAATCGTTGGTGGAAATCTGACACGCCTTGTCCAGGGGAACGGAATCCGTGAACCATTCGTAGTCGGCTCGATCCCGGTTCACCGCTTCGGCGATTCTGGCCGCCGTCCCTCGATAGGCTCCTTCCGCGATTGACTGGGTATGCGTTTCGGACTCCCGGATGTCGCGGAGTCGCCGGTTGACCTTGGCCTTCTCCTCACGGCGCTTTCGCAGGCGATCTTCAAGTTCCGTGCGCTCTTGCTTGGCGCGGTTTTCGTTCCACTCCTCATTCTTGCGGAGAATGCCGCCAACGCTGGATTCGAGCGAGCGGCGCTCCTCTTGTCCGCTGCCAAGCAGATTGATGCAGAGGGGACGCAACTCGTCGGGCACAAGCCCCTCAAGAACCTGAAGCGCGCGCGGCGTTTTCGCCGTGATGAGCGTTCGCTGTCCCGTGGCAAGCAGATGGCAAATCAGATTGGCGATGGTATGGGATTTTCCAGTGCCCGGCGGCCCTTGCACAAGAACGCCGCTTGCCGCTCGAATCTTATCAACAATGCGGCGTTGCTCATCGTTTGATGGCTTCGGGAAGAAGACTTCGCCATCGAATGCAGCATTTGCCTCTTCCGGCTCGTCGCTTGGCTCACGGTTATCTTTCGGGCGAATCTCTGCAAGGTCCGCGAATTCGCCGGGGATGGTTTCGCCGTTTTCGATCTGTTCCTTGATCCGCTTCAAAGTTTCGGTTAGCCCTTTGGCGGAACGCTTGCGCAGGATCAAAGCGGGAGCATATTCCACAATGGGCTTAGCCGAAGCGCGGATGTTCTTCGCTTCCAGCGAGTCTTCATAATCGCCTTGCGAGTTTATCGAATGCACCAAGGCCTGAAGGACGCCTTCGACACAGCCTTTTTCCCACGGATCGTCTTCGGCTGCGACCAATGACCCCTTCGCGGTCTCCTCAGCGCGCGCCGGTTGTTCCTCGATATCCAGCATATCGAGTTCAGGGCGCAACTTAGCGCCCTCCGTGTGGGGACGGACGGTGAATTTCCCCAAGCGGGCCTCAAATTCCAGGATGGCATCGGCAACAACTAGATGACGCCGAACGCGCTGGCCGGTGGGGGTCTGCCAAGTTAGCAAGCCCAAGCCGAGCACGAGTTCATATTCCTCGCCAAGCCGGAGTTGTTCCTGATGAATGGCAAAGAGCGCGGAATAGACCTTGTGAACTCTCTCCCACGCATTATGTTCGTCCGTCCACGGCAACCATTTCTCTTCGACATACCTATCCCAAGCTCGTTGAACCTCGGGATGCTGCTCGAGACGTTCTATGCGTGGGAAATCTGCTGGCTGGTCTGAACTCTTGCCCCAATCGGGATTCGGGATTTGTCGGGTAATCTCCGGGAGAAGTTCTGGCAGGTCATTCTTGTTTCGGAGCGATGGAAGACTAACCCAATCTCTGCAGTTATCGGGTACAGTAGGAAGTTCCGGTTCCCGCCTATTCTGGACTTCCAGCCACTCATCCTGCTCATGTTCTTCATCGCGTCCCCATGCCTGCGTGAAGCAACCCCGTTCGTGCGGAACAGTCGAAAGCCAAAGCACCCTCTCGTACTCTGCAATGTCACGAATCAGTTTCGAGCGTAGAGTCGCAATCCTCAGCAGGTACTCAACTAGGCGACAGGGCTTTGAATCCTGCTTATGTTTGCACGTATCTTTCACGACTCAATCTCTTTGCTCATGCGTCGGCAAGATCTGGCTTCCCAACCCGCCGAGCCACGGGGCGCATCCAAATCTCAGGCGGCACTCGACATCTTACATACCCTCATGCGCGTGCGCACTTGAACCCGATTACATGGCCTTAGCGCGGGCAGATTCCCCTGGCTGAAAGTGGGAATCATGTGACGGCCCCTGATGGCACGTGTCAGCCGGTCTTCTTCATTCGCATTTACAATTATACATCAGTTGCAGACAGCCATCAATTCAGGTCTTCTTCAGTCGCTACCTCGTATCGCTGGTTCGCGGTGTGGTCCCCTGATGCCCTATTCTTCAAACATCCCGTTGATGGTGTTGATGGTCCAGTTGACGAGGATTTGGCCGCTTTCGGGTCCGACTTCGGTGCTGGCGGGGACGGCGCCGTAGGCGCCTCCGGCGATGGAGCGCGGGGTGGGCAGGTAGGAGCCGGGTCCCGCAAGTTGCACGAGGAAGGTCTGGGTGGCTTTGCTGCGGCCTTTGATCTGCATGCCGTAGTCGAGGTAGAGCTCGAAGGGGTTGGTGGCGAAGGCGATGTCGCCCAGGCGCAGAACATGGACCTCGAAGGGCAAGGTGGGCTGCGTCTGTTGTTCTTCGAAGCGCCTCATGACGTTATCCTCGCGTTTCATGCGCCGGTACGCCCGGGTGATGTTGACGTACCAACGGTTCTCTTCGCGTTTCTCGGGGTGTGCTTCCAGATCGCGGAGCAGCGCCTCGTATTCCTTCTGGTATTTCTCTCTTTCGGATGCCGCGTTTTGGGCATCTTGCTCGGAGAGGGGTCTCCGGATGAGGTCGAGGGTTTCGACACGGTGAATCAAGGCCGGGTTCCAGTCTATCTCCTTCCCGGCGCAGGGCAGGACCTCCATCACGGCGTTGGCGATGCGGTTTCCGATTGCTTCCCGCTGGGTACGGCCTGCCAGCTTCCACATGCGTTCCTCAGCCCGTTGCTCGATCCGGATGTGGGGCGACTGATCGCCTGCGGCACTCGCCTGACCGAGGACTTGCACGCCGGCGCCGAGACGTTTCCGGAGTTCCTGGCGTGTCTCGTGCCAGAAATCGGCGCTGAGCTCGAATAGACTTTCGGAGACCTGGGATGGACATGCCAGATTGACGACCACGCCGGTCAGTTGGCTGTCACGGTCGTAGGTGAACAGGAGGTTGACCGAATGGTCCTCGTACCCCTCGACATTGCGGAAATCGGGGTCGTCGGTCTTCCCGTACATGCGGCTGGTTCCGTCGGCATAAGCCATCAAGCGGTTTCGGCCCACAACGGCGTGTCCGAGTCCGAAACCGATACCGCCCGGCGCCCGGGAGTTCCAGGCTTGGATAATGGCTGCGGCCATGCGTTCCGCGGCGAACGCGACATAGTCCGCGGTCGGCATTACGCCGAGGTCCACGCCATACGGAAACGGCTCTTCGGTGTCCGCTTGGGAATAGCGCGGTTTCGCGTAGGTCGCCGGGCCTGTGTGGGTATGCGTAGCGCTGAAAAAGATCGACATCGGGTCCAATTCGGGGAGCGCGCTGCGAAGATGTTCCCGGACGGCGTCGCGAATGCAATCCGATACGGCCGAGAAATCACAGCTTACCATCGCCGCACGGCCGGTTGATTCCCCGTTGTTCAGCGACTCGAAAACCAGCGCGGTGGCGGTCAGGGGGTCCATCACGCCTTCGGATACGCGCGCGTGGAACTGGCCCTGGACGACCACGGGCTCCTCGGGGGTCACGTCCGCGGCGCCCCAGCCGACGAGCAGCCCGGTATGGGGCTGCTCGTCGTTCTGTGCGGCCAGGGCCACTCCGTGAACCAAAAGAAACGACACTGCGATTGCGGTGAAGACGGAAGCCGGGTGCTTCATGGGATGCGTCTCCTTCGTGGTTCGCTGCTCTGTATGGCGAAAGGCGGCGGTTATTTTGCTTTCAGGACCTTGCGCAGGTGCTTGATGCTGGCGCGGCCCTGTTCTTCGGAGCTGCATTCGACGGAGAGGACGCCTTTAAACTTGGCTTTGCGGAGGATTTTGACGATCCGCTGCCAATCGAGGACGCCTTCGCCGCAGGCGCATCCGGAGGGCACGCCGGTGACTTTGCCGCGGTCGCCCATGACGACGCCGCCGATGTCTTTGGCGTGGACGTGGACGATGCGTTTGGCGATGGCTTCGAGGAATTCGTAGGGGTCCTGTCCGGCCATGAAGATGTTTCCGGTGTCGGGGTTGCAGCTCATGTAGGGCGATTCGACGAGGTTAAGCAGTTCGAGATAGGTGTTGAGCTTAACCGAGTACTTCTGGTGCGGCTCCAGCCCGATGTGGATCTTGTGGCGTTCGGCGACGGGCAGGACCCTGCGCAGGGTGTAGTAGATGATGTTGAAGGCCTGCTTCTTGCTCATCCAGGCGGGTACAACGCCTTCGTCGGTGCACACACAGGTGGCGCCGAGGGCATCGGCGTACTCGATGGCGCGGGTCAGGAACGGGATGCTGATTTCGGGCTGCGCCATGGGGGCATGCGCGCTGACGGCGCTGACCTTGAGGCCGAAGCTGTCGACAATGGCTTTGACTTCGAGCGGGTCGCGCTCCATGCTGACGGCGCCGTAGTAGCCTGCTTCGCAGAGCAGATCGCGGCCGTTGAGCATGTTGAGTTCGCAGTAGCGGTAGCCCTGCTTGCGGATGGCCGCGAGCGAATACTCCAGGGGTTTGTCGGCGTGCCGGAATGCCTCGGTGTTCAATCCAACCTGAATCTCTGCCATGGAACGTCCCTCCTGCGTTGTGTCGGTTGCGGCGGGAGTGCAGCATCGTGCTGCCGTGTCCCTCTTACGCCTCCCACATGCTGTTGATAATTTCCACGGTGCGCTCGACGAGGAGTTCACCGCCTTCAGGACCGACTTCGTTTTCGGTGATGCGCGATCCGTAGGCCTTTCCGGGCAGGGCGGCCCGCGTGGGCAGGTACTTGCCGCGATCGCCGGTAAGCTGGGCGATGAAGGTCTGTTCGGCCCGGCTCCGCGCCTTCATCTGGTTGCCGTAGTCGAGATACAGCTCGAATGGATTGGTGGCGATGGCCACATCGCCGAGCCGGATGACGTGGAGGTCCATGGAATAGACCGGAGCGTCGCCCTGCGTCTGGTAGCGTTCGAGCAGCTTGTTCATGCGCAGTACCGTGCCGGCCTGGTGGGAGGCGGGCTGGGGCGGGCCGTCCTTGGTCAGCCGGGCAATTTCCTCGCGGGCCATGGCGGCCTCTTCGTCCGTGACCCTCCGGGCGGGAAGCGCGAGTTCTTCGGTGTGATGACGGAATTCGGGGTCGCTCACCGGCGGCGTTTTCGTTGTGTCGTGGGCACTCCGCACGGCGTCGACCAGCCGCCGGGCCATCTCCTGCTGGCCGGGAATGTCGCGCATGTCGGGTTCATTGCGGCCGCGTCGGACGAGGTCGCGGGGCGACTGGTCGCCGGCGGCGCTGACCATGGCATAGACGTAAAGGTGTTCGCCGTAGATGGCCTGGAGCTGCTGTCGGGCGGGTCCCCAGAAATCGGCGGAAACGAACCGTTGTCCTTCGACGACCTGCGAGGGGCACGCGATATTGATGAGGGCGCCGGTCAATGCCTGGGCGTCATCGTGGAAGAAGAGGAGTTCGAGCCCGTGGTCATTGCCGCCTTCGAGCCCCTGAAAATCGGGCCGGCCGGATTTGCCGTACATCTGGGAGCTGCCGTCTTTGTATTTGGCGATGCGATTGAACCCGATGGCGGCATGCCCGGCGGCGCGGCTGACGGCGCCCGAACGGCGCGCGTTCCAGGCCTCGACCGCGGCCCGGGTGACGTTCCGGGCGAAGAAATCGGCGTAAGCTTTGGGAGACATCACGCCCGGGTCGGGGTCTTTGTAGAGGCCGATGGTCATGGTGGGGCCGGTGTGGGTGTGGGTGGCGTTGATGAAGAGTTTGCGGGCGTCGAACCCGGGCAGTTGCTGCGCGACGCGGTTGCGGACGTCCTCGGCGACTTCGCGTTGCACGTTCACGATGTCGCAACTCACCATAATGGCCTGTTCGCCGCCGCGCTCGAGGGCCAGGGCGGTGGCCAGACAGGGGTCGAGCACGCGTTCGGAGACGCGCTCGTGGAACTGGCCGTGGAGCTGGACGGGCTGGTCGGGGGTGATGCTGACGGTGGCCCAGCCGACGCGGAGGCCGTTGCCGGGTGTCGCGGCGGCGGGCTGAGCGGCGTCCTGCGCCTGGGCGAACGCGGTGCGTGCCGGGCCGGCCGCGCCAAGGAGCCCGCCGGCCATCGCGCCACGGCTCGTGTGTTTCAGGAATTCGCGCCGGTTGAGTCCATGCTGCGCACGTTGGGTCATGGTGCAACTCCTTCGCGAGGCGATGTCATGCACGCCGGTGCATGGAAAGAAAGTAACACAAACGCGCCTCGAGCGTCGACAACAGCGGCCCTCGACGGGTGTACGCCGCGCATCAAACCTCGGAGGTCTTGACGGGGCGGCCCTCGGCGCTGGAGACGTCGGCGGCAATACAGACGGCCATGGTTTTCGCGGCGTCATCGAGGTTCGGGAACGGCTTTTTGTTTTCGAGAATGCAGTCGACGAAATGGGTGACCTCGCCCTGGAAGGGATGGTGCGTGACGTCGCCGCTGTCGGGCAGGGCGCAGGGCACGGTCATGAACGCGTTCTGGCCGGGAAAGAGCTTTGGCGCGAAGACCTTGTCATTGCGGACGGAACCTTCCGTGCCATAGACGCCGATGTTGAAGACGTAGGGCATCTGGGCGTCGAAACAGCTGGTGGTGCGGCCGATTTTGCCGTCGGCGAATTTGACGACGGCGGTGGTGGTGCCGGGATAGTCGTTGGGGTTTTCGGTCTGGACGGAATAGGCGCAGACTTCGACGGCCTCGCTGCGCGCGAACCACTGCATGGCGCTGACGGCGTGGCAGCCGCCCGCGAGGAAGGAGCTTCCGGCCTGCTTTTTGCTGCCGAGCCATTTTTCGGCGCCGCACCAGATGCGGTGCATATAGTCCACCTCGACCATGAACACATTGCCGAGGGCGCCGGTGCGGATGAGCTCGTCGATGGTCATAAGGAGAGGATTCCACGTGAGGACGAAGCTGACGATGGTCTTGACGCCGGTCTTGTTGACGGCGGCCTGCTGCTTCCGGACATCGTCCATGGTGAGGGCGACGGGCTTTTCGATGATGACGTGTTTGCCGGCTTCGGCGGCCGCCACGACGGGGCCGGTGTGCAGGTCGTGGGGCGTGGACACGACGACGAGGTCGATGTCGTTGCGCCGGACCATTTCCTCGTAATCGTTGCCGATGGTGGCGTCGAGGTTGTACTGCTGGCGGTAGGTCTCGGGTTTGCCGGGCGTGCGGCTGACGAGGGCGCGCACTTCGACGCGTCCATCGTGCAGAGCGGCCTTGATGTATTCTTCCGCAACCCATCCGCATCCGACGATGCCCATGCCGAGTGTGTCCATCGTTCCCCCTTTTCGTCGTGAAACGCCACGAGTCCGTGTGGCTTATTGATAGTCGACCGGGGCGGGGAAGTCAAGCAGGCGGCACGGACGGCGGGTGACGGCGCGATTTGCGGCGGCAGGGGTGTGCGCGAACGCAAGGGGCGCGCGGCTAGGATTTTTCGTTGTGGTTTCGGGTCTCGTGTTCGCGGAAAGCCATGGCGGAGGTGAGTTCGCGCCGGACGCGGCCGAACATGCCGTGGCGTTCGCCGTTCTTGAGGTGTTGCTGGGCCTGCTGAAAGTTGCGCTTCGAGAGGGCGGCGAGGTGATAGACGGGACCGCCGGGTTTGACGGCGGGCATGGTGGTCATGCCGAGCACGATGCCGTCTACGGGGGCCAGCAGCGAGGATTGTTCCTGGTTGAAGATGCTGGACATGGTGGCGAGGCATTCGTTGCGGCGGACGAGGTCGCCGGGGCGGGCGTGAAAATCGAGGATGCCGCCCATGGGAGCGCGAACCCAGGTGGTTTTGGTCACGATGAGCTGGAAGGGCGGTCTGCGCGGTTCGCCCCGGAGCATGCCGATGGAACGGAGGACGTTGAGGACGCCGCGGACGCCGATTTCGACGACGGTGGGCTCGATCTTCCAGACTTCGCCGGCCTCGAGGATGATGGAGGGCACGCCGGCCTGGACCGCGGACCGGCGGAGGGAGCCCTGAGGGCCCTGGTTGTTGACAATCAGCTCGCAGCCGAAGGCTTCGGCGAGCAGGCGTGTCCGGGGGTTGCGGGTGTACGCGCGCACATTGGGGTAGTTGACGCGGCGCACGGCGGCGCTGTGGAAGTCGATGCCGTAGTCGCATTGTTTGACGACTTCGGTGAAGATGGCGTGGGCCATGCGGCTGGTCTGGCTGCCGCGCGCCGAGCCCGGAAAACAGCGGTTGGGATCGCGGCGGTCGGGCATGTAGCGTGAATGACGTTCGAGGCCGTGGATGTTGATGACGGGGATGAGGATGAGGGAGCCCCGGATGAGTTGAAGCGGGTCGCCGTAGAGCAGTTCGCGGATGATGCCCATCCCGTTGAGCTCGTCGCCGTGGAGGGTGCCGGTGAGGAACACGCGCGGGCCGGGTTGCGGGGCGCGCATGACGTAAATGGGCAGGGAGACGGGTTCGCCGAGATAGGTTTCGTCGAAGGGCAGTTGAAGCTCGCGCGTTTCTCCGAGCGGGATGTTCTGCCCGGCGATCACGAGGGTCTTGCGTTCATCGAACGACCGGTTTTCCAGGGCCATCCGGCCGTTCAGGCCATTTCGGGCACTCACCCTTTATTCTTCTCCTTATCGTTGCGTTTACGCGGGCGTTTACGCCGTTTATGCGGAGGCATCATACTACGCAGTTCGCGCAGATCGCCATAGCAAAGCAGCACGTCGCCGGTCTGGATGATGTCGTCGGCTTTGGGCTGGGGAACGACGGCATCGTGGCGGGTGATGGTGAGCACGTAGATATTGCGGCTGGCGAGGGGGGTGTCGCGCAACGTTTTGCCTTCCAGTTCGGGCATGCCGCGTACGGGGAACTCGGCGATTCCGAATCCGCCGGTAAGGCGCAGCCGCTGGCGCAGGTCGACGTCGGGGAAGAGGACTTGCTGCTCGACGAACTCGATGATGGCGCTGGCGACATCGATGCCGGTGGCTTTCTCGATGCCCTCGAGGCCCGGGGACGAGTTGACTTCCATGATCTGCGGGCCTTCAGCCGACTCGAGCATGTCGACCCCCGCGATGCCCAGCCCCATGATCTGGACGGCGCGGAGCGCGGTGTGGGCGAAGTCGGTTGTGAGGGAGACCGGTTCGACGGAGGCGCCGCGGTGCACATTGCTGCGGTATTCGCCCGGTTTGGCGATCCGGCGCATGGCGGCCACGACGCGGTCGCCGACGACAAAGGCGCGGATGTCGCAGCCGTGGCTTTCCTTGACGAATTTCTGAATGAGGACGTTCTGCTTGGCCCCGTGCAGGGTCTGGATGATGGCCTCGGCGACTTTCTCGGTTTCGGCGAGTATGACGCCGACGCCCTGGGTGCCCTCGATGACCTTGATGATGACGGGAACGCCTCCGACGCGGCGGATGGCCGGGAGGATGTCGGTGCTGTCGCGCACGAACTCGGTGGCGGGGATGCCGATGGAGTAGCGGCTGAACAACTGGGTGGCGCGCAGTTTATCGCGCGACCGGGAGATGGCGACGGACTCGTTGGGGACATAGATGCCCATCTGCTCGAACTGGCGGAGCACCGCGAGCCCGTAGAACGTGATGGACGCGCCGATCCGGGGGATCACGGCGTCAAAGGCCGGGAGTTTCCGGCCCCGGTAGTAGAGGTCGGGCTCCTGCTTTTCGAGCGAAATGGCGAAGCGGAGCGTATCGAGCACCTGAACGGTGTGGCCGCGCAGCTTGGCGGCTTCACGGAGCCGCCGGGTGCTGTAGCTTCGCGGCTGGCGGCTGAGGATCCCGATCTTCATATGGGCGTTGGTTTCTTTCGTTTGGGTTTCGCGGGTTTGCCGAGGGCGCGGCGTCTGGATACATCCACCAGAAAATCCTTTTCGAGCGCTTTTCGGCCCAACAGCATACGATAAAGCATCTCCTCGCGCGATGCCAGTGAAAGCTCGATGTCTTTTTCGACGGCCCCGAGCCGGATGCGGGTGTGGACAAAACAGCGGGTATGGTAGTGGCCGGAACTGGAGCGAACCCTCCCCCACTTCGCCACTTTGGCGGTCACCTTGACCCGCCTGTTGCTGTGCCTGCGGCTGAGGACGACCTCGAACGAGACGCGGTGGGCGTCGAGAATCTGAAGGTTGTCGACATGGAGCGAACTGGTGCGCGCTCCCGTGTCGATTTTGGCGGGGAGGCGTCCGATGCCCCACTCGGGCAGGGCGACGTATTCGGACCATCCGATGACGGTTTTTGCGGCGTGTTCCTTGGGATGCTCGGCGGCTTTATCCGGCATGGGACGGTTACCTCGAAAGCAGGTCGCGTTCGGTCATGGTCTGATGAATGCGTTGCAGGGCGACGTCGATACTCGCTTCGGTCATCGTTCGTCCTTTTTTCATGAGCGGTTTCATGGCGTCATAGGTGGCGTCGAAGCGTTCGCGGATGTGGGCGAACGTCATGGGACGGGTGAATTTTTGTCCTCCCAGGGCCTGGCGGAATTCGAGGTTTGACGCGATGACGCCGCCCGCGTTGGCGTAGATGTCGGGGATGATGTCGACGCCCTTTTCCGTGAGGATCTTCATGGCGTCGTACGTTACCGGCATATTGGCGCCTTCGACGATGACGCGGGCCTGCACGTGGTCCGCGTTGCCGGCATGGATGACGTGGCCCGTCGCGGCGGGGATGAGGTAGTCCACGCGGAGCCCGAACAGGCGTTTGCTGGTAAGGGAGCGGGCTTTGTAGCCGTTGAACGAGCCGTGGCGGGCATAGTGGGCGGCCACGTCCAGGGTATCGAGTCCGCCCGGGTCGTAGAGCCCGCCGGTCAGGTCGGTGAGGCCGACGATGCGGACCCCGGAGCGGTGCAGAGCGGTGGCGGCATGCATTCCGACCTTGCCGAAGCCCTGGATGGCGGCGGTGCACTGGTCGGGGGCGAGTCCGCGGCGTTCCATGTCCTTGACGGCGGCATACCAGACGCCGTATCCGGTGGCCTCGGTGCGGCCGGGGAGCCAGCCCTCGACGCCGTCGGGTTTCCCGGTGACGGAGGCGGGATCGAGGGTGGCGTTGTAGATGCGCACCATTTCCTCGGCGCCGCTTCCCATGTCGGGCGCGGGGATGTAATGGTGGCCGGAAAAGAGCCAGCCGAACTGGTCGGTGAACTCGATGATGATGTCGGCCTTGGCGATGCGGGCGAATTCGCGGAAATCGCCCAGAAACCGCTTTTCCCTGAGCATGGCGGCGTGAAGCGCGCGCAGGTCGATGCTGATTCCCGATTTTCCGCCGCCGAGATCAATATCGGCCAGGGCGGTCTTGAGGGTCATAAGGCGGGCAAGTTCGGTCGTCTCCCAGATATCGACATCTTTGGCAATCCGGATGCCGCCCTTATAGGGGCCGCGGGCGCGGTTGTGCAGCACGATCCCCGAAATGACGTTGACCACCCTGCCCATGATAGGCACGGGAAGGCGCTGGATATATACGGTGGAGGGTTTGATGATCTGGGCCGCGTCGTCCGGCTTGATGCGAAGACGCCGCGCGCTTTCGAGCAGGAGCGTGCCGGACCGGGTGTGGGGCTCACTGCTGTGCACGTAATCTTCGAGTGTGTTGCCGAATTTCATGGGTCACAACCCTCGCCGGTGAGCAAGACACCCCATTGCGCGGCGGGCAACCCGCCGCCGGCGGATAGCATACCGCGTGGATTGTCCCGCGTAAAGGCGCCCGCGAACAGCAAAAGACCTCCGGAGCGCCCGCTCCGGAGGCCTTCGGTCTCCCGGTTACCGCTACTTGGTCATGGCGAAATACTTGTTGAGCGCGTTGAGGTAGGCCATGATGGCGGCTTCGATGATGTCGGTGCTGGCGCCGGTGCCGTAGTAGGCCTTGCCCTCGAATTCGACCGTCACGTGGGCGTCGCCGAGTGCGTCCTTGCCCGGGGTTGCGGCGCGGATCTGGAACTCGCTGAGCCGCCCGCTCACCCCGGTGATGCGCTCGATGGCCATGCAGGCGGCATGGACGGGTCCGTCGCCGGTGGCGGTCTCGAAGATCGTGTCTTCCCCGTGCTGGAGTTTCACCAGCGCCATGGTCGGGTCGCCGCCGGAGGTCCGCACATGGATCAGGCGGTAGGTCTCGAAGTTCTCGTGCCGCAGGGAGGCGATGAGTACGCGCAGATCGTCTTCGAACACTTCCTTCTTGCGGTCGGTGAGTTCGATGAACCGGTCATAGAGCCGCTGCAGTTCTTCCCCGGTGAGGGTGTAGCCCAGTTCCTCGCAGCGTTTCGCGAGACCGTGCTTTCCGGAATGTTTGCCCAGGACCAGCTCGCTCCGGGTCCGGCCGACCGATTCGGGGGTCATGATCTCGTAGGTGAGGCGGCTGGCGATGATGCCGTGCTGGTGGATGCCGGCCTCGTGGGCGAAGGCGTTTCGCCCGACGATGGGCTTGTTGTAGGGCACGGGCAGCCCCGTGACGTTGCTCAACTGGCGGCTGGCGTTGGTAATCTCCTCGGTGACGATGCCGGTCTCGAACGGGTAGACGTTCTGGCGCGTCTTGATGGTCATGACGACTTCTTCGAGGGAGGTGTTGCCGGCGCGTTCGCCGATGCCGTTGACGGTGCATTCGATCTGCCGGGCGCCGCCGCGCGCGGCGGCCAGGGCGTTCGCCACGGCCAGGCCGAGGTCGTTGTGGTTGTGGCTCGAGAATACGACGCGGTCGGAACCCGGGGTGTTGGCGATGACATAGCGGAACATCTCCTCGATTTCGCCGGGGGTGGTATAACCGACGGTATCGGGGAGATTGATTACGGACGCGCCCGCCTCAATGGCCACCTTGGTGATCGCGACCAGATAGTCGAGGTCGGAGCGGGTGGCGTCCTCCGCGGAGAATTCCACCCGGCCGATGAGACGCTTCGCCAGACGCACGCCTTTGCCGGCCTGTTCGAGCACCTGGTCGCGCGTCATGCGCAGCTTGTGTTCGAGGTGGATGTCGGAGGTCGCAATAAAGGTGTGCAGCGTGGGCGACACGGCCTTTTCCAGGGCCGCCGCGGCGCGCTCGATGTCCTTGTCGACAGCGCGCGCCAGCGCGGCCACGCCGGGTTTCTGGACGGTGGCGGCGATCTGCTGGACGCTCTCGAATTCCTGCTGAGACGCGATGGGGAAGCCCGCTTCGATCACGTCGACACCGAGGCGCTCGAGCTGCAACGCCATCTGGATTTTTTCGTGGGCGTTCATGCTCGCGCCGGGCGACTGCTCGCCGTCGCGCAGGGTCGTGTCGAAAATCGCGACTCGTTCCGCCATCGGATGTCCTCCAATACCGCCGGTCATGGTTATATTGATTCTCAGCTATTCCGCCGATATGCGCACTCATGCCTGAAACAGACAAGGAAAAAAGGGTATCAAAGCGCTCGGAAGGGTGTCAATTCAGCCCCTGGGCCTCCGGCACAGCTCGCACCGCTGCGCGAGTTACACCCGGCGCGGGAGCTCCCGGGCTCTTCCGATGGTCCGGGGCGGTGCGGCATCACGCGCGTGACGCGTTTGAGGCGGTTCCCGCGATGCACGTATACTTCGCGGCGCGGGTCAGACCGGTCACGGCGGCATATTCCAGTGAGGCGAGGCACATGAAACTTCTGGGGTCGATGTTGATGAGCCGATGGATGCCGGCGGTCCTGGTGTTGGCATTTGTGGCGCTGCTGGCCGTGATTTCGATCGCGTTGCCCGCCAACAACGACGAGGGCGTGTGGCTCTACATCGGGAAGATGTGGGTTCAGGAGGGCCTGCTCCCCTATGTGGATGCCCTCGAAAACAAGACGCCCGGAATCTACTACATCTACGCGGTGGCCTCCCTTTTTCCCGGCGTCGGCTATTTCGCCGGACGGGTCATCGCTCTGGCCGTGAGCGCCGCTTCCGCCCTGCTGGTCGTGCGGGGGTTGAGCCGGTATCACAGCCGCAGCGCGGGCGTGCTCGGCGCGACGTGCTTTTCGCTGGCGTTCTGCTGGCAGTACATGCAGGGCGTCCTGGTCAACGTTACGGAAACGTATCTGGTCTTTTTCGTGTTCGTGTCGTGGTACTGCCTGCTGCGGGCCTGGGAGCGGTACCGGCAGACCGGTTCCGTTGTGCCCTGGCTGATCTGTGCGGGGATGGCCATGGCGGCGGCCGTCAACTTCAAACAGGTCGCGCTGACGTCGTGGGCGGCGATGGGCGCGGCGCTTGTGCTCTACGGAGCCGCCAGGAGGGACTGGCTGGCCCTGTTTTTCGCGCTCTTCGCCTACGGCGCGGGTACGTTCCTGGGATTCGCGGGATTCACGTTGCCCCTGCTGCTGTCGGGCGTCTCTCTCGAGGCGTATTGGGAAGGGGCCTGGCTCATCCTGGTGCAGCCGGGAACGGCTACCGATGCCGCGCTGACGCACCGGCTCTATCTCGCGCTGGTGAAGTGGACCCTGCCGGAGATGCGGCTTTTCCTGCCGTTCATCCTGTATCTCCTGTACGTGTCCGTACGCGATCGCGAAACGCGTTTGCTGGCTGTGGTGTTTCTGATTTGGCTCGCGTTCGACTTTGTGGGCGTCAACGGTTCGGGCCGTTATTTCGGGCATCACTTCAAGCAGATCCTCCCCTCGCTGTGCATTCTGGCGGGCTATGCGAGCGGGGAATTCATCCGGCGGCAGTTTCCGGATGAGGCCGGGCGCAGGCACGGACTTGCGGTCTTGTTTGTGCTGATTGTGGCGCTGTTCTTTCCCGCGAATGCGCTTTTGAACGGCACAGGACACCTGGCGTTCGGGGAAACGGACCCGGCGCTGGAGACGGGGCTCTGGGTACGTGAGCATTCGAGCGAGGGGGATTATGTGCAGCTGGCCGGAGGTCCCATCGCGCAGGTCTTGCCGTATACCGGCCGGCGCGCCCCCGGCCGGTATTTCCACCATTCCCTGTTTCCGCTTCCGGATGCCCGCGACGGATTCCTGCGGGACGTGGAAGCCCGCCCGCCGCGGTATGTCCTGTTTCAGGACGAATCGGATCTGGAGGCATATCCCTGGCTCCAGGCGTGGGTACGGGAACACTACCGGCCGGCCCACGAGAACGCCGGCATCCGGGTCTACGAGCGGAGCGCCGGGGCGGCGCCCCCGGGGTCCTGACGGCCGCGGCCTTTTTGCGGGGTGTATGACGGCACGAAGCTATTTCGCCTCGTGGTACTCCTCTTCGGTGTTGACCTCCCAGATGGCCTTCTTGCTGGTGATGCCCGCGAGGATGTTGTCTACCGCGATCATGGCGGTCAGCATGGAGTGATCCTGATTATTGTAGCGGTGCTGGCCATTGCGACCCACGCAGAAGAGGTTCTCGAACCGGTCGAGGTAGTCGCGGACCTCGTTGAACCGGGTGTAGGAGCCGAAATAGGCCGGGTAGGTCTTTTTTACGCGGATGACGCAGCCGTCGAGGGCATCGCGGGGATCGATGATGCCGATCTTGCCCAGCTCCCGCGTGCCGAGTTCGATGAGTTCCGGATCCGGCCGGGACCAGATCGCGTCGGATTCGTAGCAGAAATACTCGAGTCCGAGCCAGGTTTTTGACGGGTCGGCGACGAGATAGGGGCTCCAGTTGTTGAAGATCTGCAGGCGGCCGATGAGCACATCCGGCTCCTGAATGTAGATCCAGTTGTCGCGGATGCGGTCGCCGGTCTGCGGGTCTTCGAGCTTCATTTTCTCGACCAGGAGACCGACCGTAAAGAAATCGCGGTACATGAGCCCGTTGGCGACGTCGCGCACGGACCCGGGCGCATCGGTGTCGAGGATGCGCACGAGTTCCCGCACGGGCATGGAACTGAAGACGTAATCGGCGGGAATGGTAGTTTCCCGGCCGGTGTCCTCGTTGCGCACCGTGACGGCGCGCACGGCGCCGTTCGCGGTGGCGATGCCGGTGGCCGTGTGGCGGAGCAGCACCTCTCCCCCGCGCTCCTGAATCTCGCCGGCGACGGTCTCCCACATCTGGCCGGGCCCGAACTTGGGGTAGAGGAAGCGCTCGATGAGGCTGGTCTCGGTATTCTTCTGCGATACGTCGCCGCTTCGCTGTTTCATGAGCGCGTGTTTAAGCGCCTTGAGGATGGAGAGGCCTTTGATGCGCTGTGCGCCCCAGTCGGCGGGGATCTCGTCGCACGGCACGCCCCAGA
>Ga0208040_1000762_pt1 | contig 36167 bp, 34 predicted proteins | sample AD_UKC083_MetaG_FD_184431 | JGI IMG/M metagenome (GOLD analysis project Ga0208040, IMG submission 184431) | Active sludge microbial communities of municipal wastewater-treating anaerobic digesters from USA - AD_UKC083_MetaG (SPAdes) (version 2) | ecosystem: Engineered > Bioreactor > Anaerobic >...
GTTGTATTTTTCAATAGCTTTGGGGGGTATGAATTCAGATGATTATTTGAATGATGGAATAAAGGTATTAAAAAATACAACGTTTAAAATATTTGGTTTTAACACAGATAAATTTTTAGTTGTATCCGAAGAACAGAAAAATATATTTGATGAGATGCTTTCAAACGGAACTTTCTTGGACATAGTAAAAATAAAAGATATTATTGAAGTAAGCGGGGAATTTAAAACCGATATGACATTTAGCGAATTCTATAACCTTTTCTCTTATATAAAGTCGCTTCCCAATGAAAGATTAAATAAAGAGGTACTAAACGAGGAAAGATTGCTAAATCCCGGATCCATTGATCAGGATTTCTCAGACTATGCTTTGGAATCACCTATATCTCAGGAAAATAAAAGCATATCTATACTAAATGGATCAAATTATCCCGGAGTAGCAACATTAGTATCCAGATTAGTTAAGAATAACGGGGGTAGGGTAGTGGCCATAGGAAACTCTGACCAGCCCTATAGTAATAGTATCATAATAGCCGAAAATACAGATTCCTTAACATGCAGATATCTATCAAAGGCATTGGGTATACCCAATATAGTTGATAAAAACGGTACAAACCTAGGGGAGCATGAAATAGACAGATCAGATATTGTTGTAATTTTAGGATTTGACACCTCAGAACAACTGTACTAGTATTACCCCAGTACTCTCTCCTTTCTACCCCCGCCCCAAATTAGGGTGGGGGGAAGTTTATCTAGAGATGGGTATTTCTTATATTTTTATATTTATAGCAGTATTTATTATCATCCTTTTTGTAGTGTATCTGCGTATTAAAACCCCGGAGTCTATTGAGTTGGTGAAAGAAGAAAGAAGCTTGCAACTCCTTCAAGTTACACTCAGCAAAAGTGACGAAGAATCCCCCAATGTACAAGCATCTTCTTTATATGCAGAGAACATGTTTTCAACATTACATGGTTTGCTGAAAGAAGATCCTTCCTCCCAAGAACATATTTCATTTGAAATGGCTGCCTCCGGAACGGAAGGCATAAAGTTTTTTGTTTACTGTCCAAAGAATATTAGAAAATTTGTTGAAGGGCAGATATACGCGCAATACCCCACTTGTCAGATAAGAGTCGTTGAAGACTATGTAAAAAAATATGATACTAAGTCAAACAAATACGGAGCGGTTTCAGTAACTTTTTCTAAACCTGACTATTTTCCTATAAAGATTTTTAGGGATTTTGAGATTGATCCCATCTCTTCAATAACATCCGCTGTATCTTCCATTGGAGTAGGGGAGGAGGTGTGGTTTCAGATATTGGTAAGACCGGTTGCTGATACATGGCAAAAAGAGGGATTTAATTATGTGAAATCAATTCGTGAAGGTAAACCGGAGGGAAATCCATCATTCTTTAAGACCTTTTTTGATGCTTTAGGCAGAGAGACAGTTGGAATAGCCAAGGGTACGGCAATAGGTGCTTTTACGCTTCCCATGAGCCCTGAAGATGCAAAGAAAGCAGCAGCTGCAGCAGATAAACAAATTGCAGTAAAAGTACCCGCCGGACAGGAAACCGAATTACGATCAATAGAGAATAAATTATCCCGTATGGGCTACCAGACAGTTATTAGAATAATTGCATCAGCAGAGAGTGAAGAAAAAGTAGAATCTAATTTAAGGTCAGTATTCGCATCTTTTAAACAATTTTCTGCGGTTAACCTCAATTCCTTCTCCTCTCATTTTGAAAGCAATGTGGGAAGAATAGTGAGTGATTATCAGAATAGGTTATTTGATAAAGATAAATCAGTGATTTTAACAACTGAAGAATTGGCTACTTTTTTTCATTTCCCCCTTTCAAATATTGATACTCCAAATATATCATGGGTGTATTCCAGAAAATCCGAACCGCCTCCCAATCTTCCCATACAAGATGCAAATCTTATAGGGGAAACAGTATTTAGGAATGAGAGAATAAAATTCGGGCTTAAAAATGATGAAGACAGGTTAAGACATTTGTATGTTATTGGCAAGTCAGGAACAGGAAAATCCACATTGTTTGAATCAATGATATCCCAGGATATTATGAGAGGAGCCGGAGTGGGTGTTTTAGACCCACATGGAGAAACTATAGAAAGAGTATTGAACCGCATCCCCGATAATAGAATTAACGACATCATTTATTTTGATCCGTCTGATACGGAAAGACCAATCGGTTTAAATTTAATGCAGCTGGATGATCCATCTCAAAAAAACCTGTTAGCATCGGGGTTGGTATCTGCTATTAAACAGCATTTTGATTATTCATGGGGCCCTAGACTGGAGTATTTACTTAATTATGCAATATTAACGCTTCTGGAAGTACCGGGAACCACTATGCTTGGTATTACAAGATTAATGGAGGATATTAATTACCAAAAGTATATTCTTCATCAAGTTAAGGATCCTTTAGTAATAAAATTTTGGGAGCAGGAATTCAGGGATATGAAAGGGAATCAAAAACTGGTTACTGAATCAATATCTCCCATACAGAATAAAGTAAATAGATTTTTAGCATCCACTACGATTAGAAACATATTAGGACAAAGAGAATCAACTTTAGATTTATGGGATGCTATGAATAATGGAAAAATAATTCTGATGAATCTATCAAAGGGGAAGATAGGTACAGATAATGCCAACCTTCTAGGGGCTCTCTTAGTTTCCAGGCTGCAGTTTTATGCACTTCAGAGAGCTAAGATACCCTACGAGGATAGAAAGCCTTTCTATCTGTATGTAGACGAGTTTCAGAATTTTGCTACAGGTAGTTTTGAAGAAATATTATCGGAGTCAAGAAAATACAAGCTGGGATTATATCTTACGCATCAATTTACAGCACAACTGCCCGAATCACTACTAAAAGCAGTATATGGAAATGTGGGGACAATAATAACATTTTCTTTAGGGGCGCCCGATGCAAAGGAATTAGCACATGAATTTGCCCCTTACTTTAATGAAGAAGATATCATCTCACTAGAGAGATTCCAGATATATATTAAGCTGATGATGAACGGTATGACATCCCATCCTTTTTCAGCTAGAATATTAATTCCTTGGGAGGATGGATTTTTAGTACCTAAAACAAATAATAAAGAGAAAGTTATAAATCTAAGCAGAGAGAAGTACGGAGTCCCCAGGGAGTTTGTTGAGAGTAAAATATTTAAGTGGGTGGAAACTAAATTTGACAAGGGTATGGCTATTGCTCAAGAATATAAGAATAAGATGGGAGAGAATAAGACGGTAGGGGAATCTAATACCGTTGATATAAATTTAAATAGAAAGGAATAAGATAAATGCCCGAAGAAAATAACGATAATTATTCTAGTGACGATATATCACAAGGAAGGTTGTTTCAGCTAAAAGAAGCGACGCTTTCATTAAGAAGAAATATAGATAAAATCTCCCAAATTATTGAAAAGATAGAACATGAGCAAAAGAAAGAGATGTATAAAAAAATGCCCGGTGTTGAGGGCACGTTTGACGGCTTATATCTAATAGCAGACAGCGGGGAAAAACACGAAGTACCGGCTAATTACGCAGCTAAATCAAGATTGGTGTATGGGGATCGTTTAAAAATTGTTGAGGAGGATGGAAAAAAAGTATTTAAACAGATTACAAAGGAAGAAAGGTTGGAGATAAAAGGTGTATTGTCCAAGAAAGAAGGGAAGTGGTACCTGTTGTCTGACAGCGGTACTTATAGAATATCCGATACTTCTGCAGAATTTAATCAGGCTTCTTTAAATGAAGAAGCTGTAGGATTTATACCTCTGAATAATAAAAATGCACCATATGCGGCATTGGACAGAATTATAAGGAAGGAAGATACTAAGAAGGATATAAAAATGACAGAACATGGGAAAAAGGAAGTATCAAATAATGAGAAAATAAATAGTACAAAGAGTAAGGAGGGGTATAAAGATAATATTCAAAATAAAAGAAAGAAAGATGACGGAAGAGTTCATATTCCTCAGAATAAATCCAAACCCGCTCCTAAAAAGGAAGATAAGGGGGTAGAGAAGGCCCCTGAAGTTAAAAATGATAAAAAAGAATATGTTGCTAATATATTAACCGATGATGATTTGAGGTAGTATATTACTCAGTTATTTCTTCTTCTTGTTCAACCTCAGGTTCTTCGAGAGTTCCTTTCTTAAAGTATGGTCTCACATCTTGTTTATCTGCTTTAAATACCGGAATAGATGATTTAATCAGCAAGGTAACGTGTTTATCAGAACCCTTGAGAAATCCTGCATGAATTCTGGCTTCTCTTTCCTGGGCTATGTTCATTTTTTGTACGATTATGGGATCTTGGATCTCTCCAATATAGGTTTTTTTGCAGTCTTTTATCTTAAATACCTCAATAGATCTTTTCTTTATTTTCAATGACAAACCTTCTCCGGAAATAAAATCTTTTGATGTTATTCCTTTAGCACTTATATCAAAATAAGCTTCGGATGTTGTTCCCGGTTCTTTAAGAAGTGATTTAGTATCTATCTGCACCTGTCCTTTTGTTTCTGCTTTGCACTTTTTTGCCAGTTCGAGATTTTTTAAAGCTACCGGGTTTATCGGATCTGTTTTTAATACATCCCTAAATATCTTTTTGGCCTTATCAAATTTTCTGGTCTGAATGAAAGCTCTTCCCAAACGTATTTTAGCATCAATATTAAGGGGATTTTTCTCCAGTATTAGGGTATTAATATCTATAGCTTCGGCCCAATTTGCCTTTAGTGCCGCGTCAATTGCCTTTTTAGACAGTACAGCTATGCTTGAATGCATGCGTACAAGAATAATAAATATAAAATTTTTGTCAATTAGATAAAAGATGGTAAGATAGAATTTATGTCCGGACATTCAAAATGGGCCAATATCAAAAGGAAAAAGGAAGTCACCGATGCTAAGAAAAGCAAGATATTCTCTAAAGTAAGCCGTTTAATCATTGTTGCAGCAAAAAACGGAGCTGATCCCGATTCCAATCCATCTTTAAGGCTGGCAGTGGAGAAAGCAAGGGAAGCCAGAATGCCCAGGGAGAATATCGAGAAGGCTATACAGAAAGGAAGCGGGCAGGGAGGGGACGGTGTCTTCTATGAAGCAGTTTATGAAGCCTTTGGACCTAACGGAGAAGCATTTTATATAAAAGCATTAACTGACAATAAGAACAGAACGGTAGCTGAGATAAGAAATATACTTAATAAATTCGGTGGATCCATGGGGGGAGCGGGAAGCACGTCATACATATTTAGTCCTAATCCGGATACCCCTTCCTTCACTATACAAATTGATGATACGAATTTAGCAAAAAAAATGATCTCGCTTCTAGAAGAGTTGGATGACCATGACGATGTACAGGATGTTTTTGTTAACTTTATTCTGCCGGATGAGTTGTCATGATAGTAATCGGAATAGACCCGGGAACCGCGAGGATGGGTTATGGAATATTAGAATATAGTAAGAAATCACCGCATAAGATTAAATTAATAAAATCGGGCGTTTTTATTACTAAACCTGATCAAGATCAACAGAATCGTCTTCTCCAGCTGTATAGGAATATAAATGAACTTATTGATTCACATAAACCTGATTCTATCGTAATTGAGAAATTATTTTTTAATACTAATGCTAAAACTGCAATGATAGTAGGTCAGGCAAGGGGGATAGTAATGCTGTCGGCAGCAGATAATAATCTGAAAATGTTTGAATATACTGCTTTACAGGCAAAGTTAGTATTGACAGGATACGGGAGATCAGACAAAAAAGAAATGCAGGAAGCCGTAAGAAAGACACTATCTCTGAAAGAAGTGATAAAATCAGATGATGCAAATGATGCTGTGGCAATGGCCCTTTGCTATCTAAAAAAAGAATATGATATTGCCATCTAAATTAAAAATCCAAAAGAAACATAAATATTTTCTTCAATCTCTTTTTGTTGCGATATTTCTTTATCTATTTACAGCAGGTAGACTTCATCTTGATGTATATACTGCAGGAGGATTGGTAGTATTCATAGTACTATTTGGAACATTTATTACTCAATACCCCAACATAGATTTAAAAAATATTTTTTATACAATAATAAACCCGTTGTCATTGTTGTCAGGTTCATTGTTATTCTTTCATTTTTTTCCTAATTTAAGCTTTATCATAAAAATGACAGCTTTAATATTCTTTGCCGGGTTCTATTACCTCGTATCCCTTGTTGATAATATATTTCTGGTAGTTGAAGATAGGGAGGAATCCATACCCTTATACAGGGCAGCTACAGCATGGGCGCAGATAATTCAAGTAGTTGTTGCCATACCTTTGTTTTCCGGAATATTTAAAATAGATACAAATTGTTTGGTACAAAATACTATGATTGGGATTATCTCATCACTATATGTTGTGTATCAATTGTGGGTATCAAGATTTGACAGCGACTCAAAGAAATCAGGAATAGGGGAGTCATTTTTATTAAGTTCTATGACTTTCTTTCTTACCTTTTCTATCGGTACAGCTATATCATTTATACCTACTGAGGCATTTCTAAGGGCTTTGCTCATATCATTGGTTCTGATGTTCTCATTAACCTACATATCTTCATATCTCAAAAATGATATTAATAATAAAATGATGACCCAATTTACTTTTATATTTTTATTATTTTTAGGAATAGTAATTTTCTTTACCCCATAAATATACAGGGACATAGAGTGGGTAGGTGAGTGGTATATTTTTGTAAATCTCATTGCACCGGATAAATACCGTAACCATTAACATACTATAGGGTAGGGTGCTAATTCATAATGTACGATTGTCATATATATTTAGTTGTACGAATGTCATACATAATTCTGTAGAAGTGTCATATATCTCCGGGGGAGGGTTGTGGATAACTTTAGCCCTTGAAAGGCACCTCTCAGCCCAGGAAATATAACGAACAAAGAAGCGAATCTTAGTGAATAATCATAATATTTATTTTTATTTATATACATTTAAAAAAGAATAAAGTAATTAGGATAATTAAATATTGCGTTAATTATATTTGTTATTCTCTACTAATTAAATGTCCCTATATTAGTTATTTTGAGTATCTGGGTTTATACCACCCATAAAGTCGTTAAACATACATTATACGACATGTCGTGTATATGAGTTTTTGATCCTCTACTTCAAAAATATAAAGAACAAAATAAAAAACAGATCTTGAATATTTTTAATTATTAAATAATCACTATAGTAAATAAAAAATTATTTATCCCCTATTCTATTTCTCTATTTTAATATTTCTAATTACCCTAGTATTTCCTTCATCAGACTTATTTATATTTAAATTTCCAATGTCTCCCTACCCGTCCACATATACTTCATTATTACTGTATAAATATAGGGATAAAGTGCCACATATGCCATTATAGCAGTATAATCTCAGGACGCTCTAGAATCAATTCTAACGGGTTTTTTCTTTAAAGAGGTGTAAATCTACCTCAAGATATATTTAAAAGTATGGGGATATTAATATGAACTAAAAATAACATAAATAATTTCCATATCTATGTCGTATAATTAATAAACAATGTCAAAGATGAACCTTAACACAAAATTTAATGAAGCCGTACCCCAATATTTAGAATTCTGTGAAATTGAGAGAAACTTATCCAAGAATACATTGAAAATGTATCATTTTTATTTAAATGATTTTGCAGATTGGTCTAAAGAATATCTAAAAAAAGAATATTTAATGTTGTCTGATCTTGATCAGGATCTGATTAAGAAATACAGGATAAATCTTAACCGTCGTATAAGCTCTAAAAGTAATGAAGAGTTTAAGAGATCTACCCAAAAGACCTTCTTAGTTGCTCTTAGGGCTTTTCTGAAATATTTAGTAGTTGAAGAAGGATTGGAAATTATGTCTCCTGAACAGATTATATTAGGAAAGGCTGAAGATCGTGTACCTAAAGTGTTAAATGATGAACAAATGAATATGCTTTTTAGCGTACAGGATTTAAACAGACGTTCGGGTATCAGGGATAGAGCAATATTGGATACATTATTCAGTACAGGTCTTAGAGTATCAGAACTTGTTAGTTTAGATAGAGATGCAGTAAATCTGGACAGTGGAGAGTTTACTGTAATTGGTAAAGGCAGAAAAGCAAGAACGGTATACCTCTCCCCTTCTGCAATAACATGGATAAAAAAATACCTGGCATTAAGAGGTGATTCTTTTAAACCATTATTTATTAGATATTCGGGAAAAAAGATGGAACCGGGGGATTTTGACGGAGAATCATTAAGATTAACTGTAAGGAGCGTAGAAAGGCTGGTAAAAAAATATATCTGGAAAGCAGGAATATCAGTAGATGCTACCCCGCATACATTAAGACATACATTTGCTACCGGACTTCTTAGTGAAGGGGCCGATCTTAGAAGTGTACAGGAGCTTTTAGGCCACTCAAATGTATCCACAACGCAGATTTATACCCATGTAACTAATGCAAGATTAAAAGATGTACATAGAAAGTACCATAAAGATATTGAAGGTAAAAAGAACGAAGGATCAAATAAAATAAGTACATTAAACTAATATATTCTTGTTATATCAATATAAATACCCTATTCTATTTACCCCATAGCAATATTAATGAAAATATGTTAAGTTACGAAAAATCACAATCAGAAAGAGGAGGAAGAGATGGAAATTGTTTGGCAGGGTAACGTCTATAGATTCAGTTGCCATTCTGAAGAGAATGGAGTACTGACTCTGCATTTAATTTTTGTAGGTTCTGCGCAACGTCGTCAGTCCGACTCTTCAACAAAGGACTACGAGAAACTGGCCAGGAAGGTAAAAAAAGAAGGGGAGTGGAAGCTTCTGAAAACCGTAGAATTTTTTCCAGCATCATCGGATCCCCAGGCTGTTTTTTACAGGAGATAAGGCCAGCCCGCACCTTTTTTCTTCTAAAGGTGCGGGATTTTTTCACTTCTTTTTATTGATATTCTTTAATATTCCTTTTGCTGCCATTATCCCTGTTGCTGCTGCTCCTGTTATTGTTCCTGACATACCGCTTGCATCCCCTGCTACATATACTCCCTTTACTGATGTTTCCATATCTTGTGTAGTTTTTACCTTGGATGATCTGAATTTAACTTCGGGGGCATAAAGAAGGGTTGAACCTGAGTTTATTCCCGGCATTACTTTATCTAGTTTTTCCAATCCTTCCAGAATATCAGTAACTATTCTATGAGGTAAAGCCATAGATATATCTCCCGGAGTTACATCTTTTAATGAAGGAACAACCATAGATTTTGATAACCTACTCCAGGTGCTTCTCCTCCCCTTTCTTAGATCAGCCAGTCTTTGGAGTATGGGTTTTCCTCCCCCGATAGTTGATGCTAATTGAGCTATTGATTGAGCATATTGAATTGAATTCTCCACGGGTTCTGTTAGATTTACTTCTACCAGGAATGCAAAATTTGAGTTCTCAGAATTATGATCGCTGTTTGAATGCCCGTTTACACATACATGATCTTCATATTTCTCTGTTGCTACCATGCCGTTTGGGCACGAACAGAATGTTCTAATTACATCATCAAATGTTGAGGTTCTGATCTTAAATACTATCTCATATAGTGTATCAGCTAGGTATTTCATGACGCTGGAGGGAAATTCTACTCTTACCCCTACTTCGACCATATCAAACATATACTGTATCCCGTGTTTTTTACCCAGATCCTGCAGCCATTTAGCTCTCACTCTTCCCGGACAAAGAATAACATAATTACTCATAATGTCTCCTTTATTTGTTATTACAGCAGTATATTTATTATTCTTTACTTTTATATCTTTTACCTCTACTTTATCCAGTATATCTACCCCTCTTTTTTCCAGATAGTTCTGAAAGTTAACCATTACCTTTTTTAGACTGTCTGTACCCACATGCTTTGCTTTTCTGACTATTAGTTCAATATCTTTCTTTTGTGCATCATCCGATATTTGTTTAACAACATCGGGATTTTTAGGATATGTCTCCGCATCTACTCCGAATTCAGTGAATATTTCTTCAATCCTGTCCAATAACTTCTGATAGTCAGAGGGGGATATGAGATGAAATACTCTTTCATGTGACAGCTTTGGGGTAAAATGAAGTTTTCCATCTGAATATGTCCCCGCTCCTCCGAATCCTGACATAACCTCATTCGTTTTTCTCTTCTCTATTCTATTACCCATGTCTATTAAACCTATCTTTATCTTCGGATTCTTATTTAATAATTCATAACAGGAAAATATTCCGGCTGGACCCGCTCCCACTATTAGTACATCGTACTTTGTTTTTTTCATATTTATACCGGGCAGATATTTGAAACTATTTACATAGATAAAAAACTATCCGTACAAACATTGTTAAGTATATCACGAGGTAATTACATGCAGTTTAGTTCATGAAGATAAGAACTGATAGGATGGAAACTTTTTCTGTGTACAGGACATATCCCATACTTTTTTATGCAGTCTAAGTGTTTCTTTGTCCCATACCCTTTATTTGAAGAAAAATTATATTGAGGATATATATTATCCATATTTTTCATTAACCTGTCTCTGTATACCTTTGCAATAATTGAAGCTGAGGCAATACTAAGTGATTTATTATCTCCTCCCGATATATTAGTCTGCATTTCTCTAACAATTTTCTTTATCTCAAAGTTATCGGTTAAGACATGCTGAGGTTTTACTGATAACCTTTCTATACATTGATAAAAAGCTTTTTGTGTAGTTTCAGATATACCTATATCATCAAGTTCCTCTACGGATATTTCTATTATAGAATAGCTGACTACTGAATTAATTAAGAATTCACTGAGTTTTTCTCTTTTATTAGGTGTTAATTTCTTTGAATCTTTTATACAGTTATACCCGTTTTTCCTATCCGAATATATTTCAGATATGATGTCGTTATTCCTAAGTATTTTACTCCAGTCTAAAACTACAGCTCCTGCTACAAAAGGACCGGCCAAGGGTCCCCTGCCCACCTCATCTATTCCCGCAATAAGTTCAATTCCTTTGGATAGAAGGGCTTTTTCATATTGAATAAGATCGGAGATCATTGTTATATTATTCTTCTATTTCTTCTAATTCTTCTTCCAGAACAGCCATTGAGATTACTTTATCCTTTTCATCGGTCTTCATTAAACGAACACCCTGAGTTGCTCTTCCCAGCGATGGTATTTGTTTAGAAGACAGTCTTAATACCATCCCATATGATGTAGCTATTAGAATATCCGAGTTTATCTTCCTGCTAAGTGATCTGGCAGACACCAATTTCCCTGTTTTATCTGTTACTTTGTAGGTTAAGATACCGGATCCCGCTCTATTCTGTATTTTATACTCTTCTGTAGGTGTCTTCTTTCCATATCCATACTCTGATACAGTAAGCAAATCTACTTCGCCTGTCTCTTTTGATATTATTACTGTTCCGACTACCCTATCCCCCTTCTTTCCTAATTTAATTCCGGTTACTCCTCCGGATACTCTTCCCATTGGTCTTACATCAGTTTCTTTAAACCTAATGGATTGTCCTAAAGAAGTAGTAATTAATATTTCATCAGATCCGTGTGTAAAACCGGCAAATATCAACGAATCTTCCAGAGCTAATTTTATAGCCAGAATTCCGGACGATCTGATATTAGAAAATTCCTCTAGGGGTGTCTTTTTTACTGTTCCCCATTCCGTAACAAATACTATTGAACCTGTCTTTTGTTCAAAATCCTGACTTGTCAGAGTAAGAAAGGCTTCTACTCTTTCATCTTGAGACATGCTTAGGAAATTCACTAGAGGAGTTCCCTTGGCAGCTTTCTGGGCTTCAGGAATATCCCATACTCTCATACGATATACCTTTCCTTTATTAGTAAAGAATAAACCCCAATCATGGGTGTCGCATACTTTTAATCCCGCAATACTATCCTCCTCTTTTAACTGCTGCCCGCTCACTCCCTTTCCCCCTCTTCCCTGTTTTCTGTATGAATCCTCTTTTAGTCTTTTGATGTATCCATTTTGAGATATGGAGACAATCACCGGTTCGCTCACTATCACATCCTCATCACTTAATTCTCCAACAGATCCTTTTGTTACCCTTGTAGTACGAGGTCCGGCAAATTTATCTTTAACTTCATTTAAGTCTTTCCTTACTGTATCAATAATTCTTCGGGGTGAAGCTACTAAACCTTCATAATCTTTTATAGTAGTAAGGATTTGTTTAAGTTCATCTTCAATCTTCTGTCTTTCCAGTGCAGCTAATCTTCTTAACTGCATGTCAAGTATAGCTTGAGCTTGTATATCCGTAAGTCCAAATTTTTTAATTAAACCTTGTTTAGCCGCATCGGCATCTTTACTGGATCTAATTAGTTTTATTACCTCATCTAGATTATCCAGAGCAATTTTTAACCCTCTCAATATATGTTCTCTTTCCCTAGCTTTTTTGAGTAAGTATATTGTTCTTCTTACAGTAATTTGTTGTCTATGCTTAATAAACTCCTCTAGCATAGTTTTAAGAGGCATTAATTTGGGCTCGTTGTTTAGAAGCGCGACAAAATTTGAATTATATGTACTCTGAAGCTGAGTATATTTATATAATTGGTTTTGTATTTTATTTACTACCCCGTCTCTTTTTAACTCTATCACTATTCTTATACCCTCTTTATTTGATTCATCTCTTAAATCTGATATTCCCTCTATACGTCTATCTTTGACTAGATCAGCAATTTTAGCTATTAGAGTAGCTTTGTTAACCATATAAGGTATTTCAGTTACAATTAAAGCAACTTTACCCCCTTTGTTCTCCTCTATATCCATTTTAGCTCTGGTTACTACCCTTCCCTTTCCTGTTGCATACATTTGTATCATTTCCTTCTGATCATATATCGTCCCTCCTGTAGGAAAATCAGGGCCTTTGATGTATTGAACCAGTTCTTCTACAGTAGCAGAAGAGGAAAAATCAATGGAGGCTATCTGTTCCTTGCTGTTTTTATCCGGGGAAGTACCTATACTGTCAGCTTTATCAATTAAAAAATTAATTCCGTCAATTAGCTCACCCAGATTATGAGGAGGTATATTAGTAGCCATTCCTACAGCGATGCCAGTAGCTCCATTTAGAAGAAGATTAGGTATCACAGAAGGAAGGTAAATTGGCTCCATATTTTGAAGATCATTCATGGCAAAATCTACAGTATCTTTATCAATATCTGCAAAGAGAAATTCAGATATCTTGTCTAATTTGCACTCCGTATATCTCATAGCAGCAGGAGGATCCCCATCTATACTTCCAAAGTTACCCTGGGGAACAATAAGAGGGTATCTAAGAGAGAAATCCTGCCCCATTCTAACCAAAGCATCGTAAACAGAAACATCTCCGTGAGGGTGGTATTTTTTAAGAACTTCTCCTACCACAGCAGCACATTTATGAAACTTACTTGAATAATCCATACCCTGATCCTGCATAGCGTATATAATTCTTCTTTGTACGGGTTTTAAACCATCTCTAACATCAGGAAGAGCTCTGGAGACGATAACACTCATAGCATAATCTAAGTATGCAGACTGCATTTCTTCCGATATATCCGTGGGTAGAATATTAGGATCAATATCTTCTTTACCTTTAATTTCTTGAACTTCCTCAATTCCATTTGTATTATTTTCCGTCTCGTTATCTTTCTTCTGTTTGTTATTTTTATTGTCTTTATAGGGCATAACCTAGTAATATTAACAGGTTTAAGGAGTATTTTGAAGAGTATTAATCTCCTCTCCATATCCTGATAATATTTTTACTAAATCCTTTCTTTCAATAAGATGCTGGGTATCCCCTACCCCGTCATTAAACCTACAGTGAAATTTATCAGAAAGTATATTTTTAATCTCTTTATTTTCTGTATAGATATAGCTCTTACCCTTTGCTATGCAGGGAGCATTGAAAAACCAATTTTCACCCCCTATTTCCTCCAATACAGATCTTATCTGAGGGCGGAAATCCATTATGAACTTTCTGCTGTCCCATAATTCCACTTGACCTATAGCAATCTTTTTGCCTAAATTAGGAAAATCTATTAATTTAATGTCATTAAATACAGTATCTTTGGGATGGCTGTATATAAAAGATTCCTGATCAAGAAAATACTTTTCTACCCATTTCCTGGTTAATCCTGCAATAGGAAATAATTCCTTGTATGCCCTCTCATCTCTAATGGAAGTAATCTTGGCTCTAAAATGAAGGGTATTTGATAATATTGCAGCTAAAAGAAGGCGCGCACTTAGCTGGGATATTTTACCTGCCTTTCCTCTTTTTTTAAATTCTTCCCAGATCAATGTAGCGCAGGCACCCACCATTTCAATTCTGGCATTCATACCTATCTTATCTCTCCAATAATCTGTATGACCTATATGATGGTCAAATATCTCAATAACTTTATCCTTATCGACAAACTTAGGAAAGACATTTATATCCGATGTATCAACTATAACAAAAAACATATTCTTTAAATCACTTGCTTTCGGTTCTTTCTCGTACACCAAATCCCACTTCTGTATTTCTTCGGTTACTGTACTATTGGGGATACCCGGTATATAGGCGCAGGAATCTCTATTTTCCAGTTTTAGCAGTTCTGTATAAGCCAGGGTACAGGCAAGAGAATCCATATCTACTGTGTATATTGTTTGTGTTACTCCAATGTTAGGCATATTTAAGAAATAATTTTCTTATGTAATATCAATATTAGCGTCTTTAGCGTGTGTTTGTATAAATCTTTTCCTCGGAGCTACTTCTTCCCCCATCAACATAGTAAATACTTCATCTGCTTGAGCAGCATCTTCAACAGTGACTAATTTAAGTCTTCTCGTTTCAGGATTCATTGTTGTTTCCCAAAGTTCATCCGCATTCATCTCACCTAAACCTTTGAACCTCTGAATTATTGCTTTCTGACCCTCCGGTGTTTTAAGAAATTTTTCCCTGTCTTTATCATCAAATAAATATCTTTTTTCTTTTCCCCATGTTGCTTTAAAAAGAGGAGGGACGGCAACATGTATATGGCCTCCCTGTATTAGTTCGGGCATGTGTCTATAAAAAAATGTTAAGTATAAAGAAATTATGTGCATACCGTCAACATCAGCATCGGCCATAACAATAATTTTGTTATATCTTAATTTATCGGGGTTATACTGCTCCCCTATCCCTGCCCCAATTGCAATAATTAGAGCCTTAAACTTGTCAGAATCTACTATTTTATCTAAACGTGCTCTTTCTGTGTTCAATGGTTTACCAAACAGCGGTAATATAGCTTGATACCTTCTATTTCTTCCTTGTTTAGCGGAACCCCCTGCAGAATCTCCTTCTACGATGAATATTTCAGTTTTTTTAGGATCTTTCTCCGAACAATCAGCTAATTTTCCGGGAAGAACACCGCTTCCTTCCAGAGCAGTTTTTCTAATAACAGTATCTCTTGCAGCCTTTGCAGCCATCCTTGCTTTAAAGGCAAGTATATTTTTTTCTATTATTGATTGCGCATCTCTTGGATTCTCTTGAAGAAAAGACTCTAAAGCCTCTTTTACTACTGTTTCAACTGCCTGTCTTACATTAGTATTTCCAAGTTTAGCCTTTGTTTGCCCTTCAAACTGAAGAGATGATGAATCAAGAGCTACCGAAATAACAGCAGTAAGACCTTCTCTTAAATCTTCTCCTGATAGATTAGTATCTTTCTCTTTTAGATAGCTGTTTGCCCTGGCATAATCATTTACACATTTTGTTAGAGCAGCCCTAAAACCTGTTAAGTGAGTTCCTCCCTCAATATTTTTTAGATGGTTGGCAAAACATAATACATTTTCGGTAAAGGAATCGTTATATTGCATAGCTACTTCTACATCAACATTATCATTGGTTTTTTTGCAGTAAAATATATTGTTATTAAGAACCCCTTTATTTCTATTTAGTGATTTAAGATATGCTTTAATACCACCTTCAAAATAGAATTTAAATCTACGTTCTGTTTTATCATCTACCAGTTCAAATGTAATACCCGCTGTTAGATAAGCATATTCTCTGAGCTGATTTAGAAAAAATTTAGTGTCAAAATCCTTTGTTTCAAATATAGAATCATCCGGAAGAAATTCCACGATAGTGCCGTTTTCGTATTTCCATCCTTCAACATCTAAATCCCAGGGGCTTTTTTTAATCTTGGTGGGATTTTTAAAATCAAAATCTTCAACTTTTCTTATCGGTTTGCCTCCGTTTTCATATTCTTGTATTACTATTTTGTTTCCTCTTTTAACTATAACTCTGCACCATTTGGATAAAGCATTAACAACAGAAGAACCGACACCATGTAAACCACTTGAAACTTTATAACCACCGCCGCCGAACTTTCCTCCGGCATGGAGTTTAGTAAAAGCCAACTCTAAAGCAGATACCCCGTACCCTTTCTTAATATCAAAGGGAATTCCCCTACCGTTATCATATATTGCAACAGATCCGTCTTTATGAAATTCAACCTTAATATGATCCGCATAACCCCCTATAGCCTCGTCCATTGAATTATTTACTATCTCAGTAACAAGGTGATGAAGACCTTCTTGGCCCGTAGATCCGATATACATGCCCGGTCTTTTTCTTACAGGTTCCAACCCCTCCAATACTTGTATTTGTTCTGCACCGTAATTATCAGTATTATTTTTTACCATATCATTTAATATTTTAATTTTATATATTTAACATCAATGATTCTAGTGCCAGCCTTGTATTTAGATTTGTTCTTTCCAGATCATTCTTAGTTCTTAGTATTTTTTTTATATTTTGCGCCGTACTAAAAGTTGAAGAAGAACCTTGTGAGTTTAGCATAAAATTCCTAGCTTCAACAAGCCATCTCTCCAAATATTCTACTATATCCTCTTTCTCTTCTTTAGAAATCTCTCCCGCAAAATCAAGTAGCTCCCCTTTGTTCATATTTAATATCTCATTATAGGAAAGCTTTTTATTTACCTCTTTTTTATCCTGGTATGTATATTCTTTGGCTGATATTTTTCTACATCTTGAAGTTACTGTATCCAATAGATCGTTAATGGTTTTAACAAGTATGATAGTGACCGCATGCTTTGGTGACTCCTCCAATGTTTTTAACAACGCTCCCTGAGCATCCTTTGTTAACAAATATCCTTTGGGAATAATCATGAATTTAATTTTTTCCGAGAAGGGTTTTTCTTGGAGATATTTAATACCCTCTTTAACATCGGAGATACCTATAGATTTTTTGTCCTTCTGCTGTTCAATTAATTTTACATCGGGGTACTTCTCTAAATCCTCCCACTCCCCTACCCTTTTCTTAAATTGATCAGTAAATTCATTTTGTATAACATATAATGCTTTCTTTTGTCTTTCCTCCTGATTTGAACCAAATATCATTATTGAGTTAAACATAAGTTGATTATATAACTTAGACTATAATCTATTGAAGTCTTACTATGAAGTTGTTAACATAATAAGGAAATGTTTATACCTGCCCTATGTTTAAAATAGATACAATTAAAACAGTAGCAGACGTACTATATGAAAATAAGCTGATAAGTTCTGATCAGCTTTCAGCTATAAAGTTTGAAAATGTAAATACCGGAAAGAGTATTGAACAGATTATTAAAGAAAGAGGGTATGTTAACTCTGAGGATTTTGCCCAAGCTTTCGGCACTGTGTATGGTATAGAGTATGTATCATTATCTCCCGACCAGGTTGAACAGAAACTTCTTGAAATAATCCCATCAACTTTATCTAAGAAATACAAAGTGGTTCCTTTTGAGCTAGAGGAAAATAGATTATCGGTGGCTATGGTGGATCCTTTGGATCTTCAGACCATAGACTTTATTGAAAGAAAGACCGGTCATAAAGTTATACCCTTTATTACAACTGAAAAGAATATAGATAAAGTATTGGAAGAGCAGAGGGGAAAGGAAATGGGGGAAGAAATACATGCTGCTTTGGAAGAAATTAGTCAAACGACACTAAAGATTGAGGAAGGTTTTTCTGATTTAAATGATCAAACTATTAGAGATGCCCCTATTGCAAGGATAGTGGGAATGATACTGGAAACTGCTGTGAAGATAGGAGCTTCTGATGTACATATTGAACCCGAAGATGCGGGATCCCGTCTGAGATATAGAATTGACGGTATTCTTCAAGAGAAAAGAACTCTCCCCAAGGAAATGCATGATTCAGTAATAGCAAGAATAAAGATATTAGCAAAGATGAAGATAGATGAGAAAAGAATACCTCAGGATGGGAGATTTAAAATTCAGGTAGGGAAGACAGAAACGGATTTAAGAATATCTACTCTTCCCACAATATATGGAGAAAAGGTTGTTATCCGTCTTTTGAAAGAAGAAGGGGTTATTTATTCATTCAGGGATTTAGGTATGAGGGGGTTAACACTCAAAAGATTTGAGGAAGCTTCTCTTCAACCTAACGGTATGATTCTTGTTACAGGCCCCACAGGATCAGGAAAGACTGTTACATTGGCATCGGCATTAAGCAAATTGAATACAGCCAGAGTAAATATTGTAACGTTGGAAGATCCTGTTGAAATTAGAGTAAATGGAGTTAATCAGGTGCAGGTAAATCCTCAGGCAGGGTTAACCTTCTCCAGCGGATTAAGATCTTTTTTAAGACAGGACCCCAATATAATTATGGTGGGTGAGATAAGAGATAGTGAGACGGCGGAATTAGCAGTGCACGCTGCTTTAACAGGACATCTGGTTCTATCTACACTTCACACTAATTCTGCTTCAGGTGCTATTCCAAGACTTTTAGATATGAATGTAGAAAGTTTTCTATTAGCCTCAACCTTAAATGCAGTATTAGCCCAAAGGTTAATCAGAAGAATATGCAAGGATTGTATTGAAGAATATGAACCTCCGCAGGAGATGAAAGATACTATATCAAAGACTATTAAGGAGATATCCGAGAATAAAGCGTTGATGCTTAAAGATCCTGAAATAGCAAAAGTAGTTAAGAAATTTATGTCAGATAAGACTATAAAGATATCAAGAGGCAAGGGATGCCCCAAGTGCGGAAACAGCGGTTATAGAGGAAGACTGGGAATATTTGAACTTCTTCCAATGAGTGATTCCGTAGCACATCATACTTTGGAAAGAAGTCCGGCAAGTAAGATGAAAGCTACTGCAATATCGGAAGGGATGCTTACTCTACTGCAGGATGGGTATCTCAGAGTAGTTGAAGGAGTAACTACTATAGAGGAAGTAATGAGAGTTGCTAAACAATAATGATAATTAGGTTTAATATTAATATTACTTATTTAATTAAAGAATATATTTATGAAAATTAATGCAACGCAGATATTAGAAAAAGTTATTGCATCCAATGCTTCGGATTTGCATATTACAGTAGGATGCTCTCCCTTTATTAGAGTTAATATGCAGCTTCATTTATTAAATGAATTCCCTCCCCTGTCAGTAGATGATGTGGAGTATTTTCTATCGCAGATTCTTGATACTCAGCAGAGAGAATTACTAGAAGTGAATAAAGAACTGGATTTTTCCGTTGCATTAGGTACTAAAGCAAGGTTTAGAGTTAATGCTTTTTTTCAAAAAGGATATTTATCTGCAGCATTAAGATACATACCTATATCCGTACCTCCGATAGAATCACTAAATCTTCCTACCTATTTTGGCAATCTGTGCAATTTAAAACAAGGCCTTATCCTGGTTGTAGGCCCCACCGGACATGGAAAATCTACAACAATAGCGGCCATGCTGGATAGAATTAATGAAACAAGAGCAGAGCATATAGTAACTATAGAAGATCCTATAGAATATGTATTTACAAATAAAAAATCACTGGTGGAGCAAAGAGAATTGTTCCTGGATACGCATGCCTGGAATATTGCTCTTAAATCGATATTAAGACAAGATCCTAATGTAGTTTTGATCGGTGAGATGAGAGATGCTGAAACTATGTCCAGCGCCCTGCAAATATCTGAAACAGGACATTTGGTATTTGCTACACTTCATACCAACTCGGCATCCCAGACAGTAGAAAGAATAATATCTTCTTTCCCTGCTGAAAAACAGAATGAGATAAGACTGCAGTTGTCTCAGGTTATAGAGGTAGTAATATCCCAGAGATTGATTCCTTCGGAAAAGAAGAAGGTCGTACCTGCAATAGAAATAATGCTAGGAAGCGATGCGGTAAAAACCTTGATTAGAGAAGGAAGAACCCACATGCTTGATAATGTTATTAAAACCAGTTCTCAAGTGGGGATGGTTTCTTTAGAGAAAAGCTTGGCTGAACTTATAAAAGATGGTTCAATTACTTGGGATGATGGAGTTAAATATACATCAAGACCGGAAGAACTAAGGCGCTTAGTAAAAATGTAATAAAATATGTCCTTATACTACTACACTGCCAAAAACCAAAAAGGATTAACCCAAAGGGGAACAGTAGATTCCAGATCTAAAGAGGTTGCAGTAAGTCTTTTAAAAAACCAGGGTCTTTACGTTATAGAAATTGAAGAGAAGAGAGACACTGTCTTTGATAAGTTCTTAAATTTTAGAGGAGTTCCTCAGACAGACTTAGTAGCTTTTACCAGACAGTTCTCTACCATGATTTCAGCAGGCCTTCCTATAGCAAGAGCATTGGAGGTTTTAGCAAACCAGAGTGAAAATAAAATATTAAAAAGAATAATTTTGGATTTACTTAGATCTATTGAGGGGGGATCGTCATTATCCAACGCTATCAGCAGATACCCCGATGTATTTTCCAAGACATATCAGGCATTGGTTGGTGCAGGAGAATCTTCAGGAAAATTGGATGTAATTCTAAAAAGATTGGCGGAAACTCTTGAAGCTCAAAGAGAATTAAATTCTAAATTAAAAGCAGCAATGGTTTATCCTACAATTGTTGTTGTAGCTATGATTATTGTATTTATTATCTTAATGGTAGTAGTTATTCCAAAATTAGCCGGTATGTATGAGAGTATGAATGTTCCTCTTCCTGCTATAACCCAAGCAATGATAAAGGTGTCTTCATTCATGGCTAAAAATATTCTCATAATAGGAATAATAACTATCGGGGGTATCTTAGTATTAAGATCTTTTGCTAAATCGGAAGAAGGAAAGAGAATAACTTCAGATTTAATATTCAGAATGCCTGTTTTTGGAAAGATAAATAAACAAAAGGATTATGCTCAGTTTTCCCGTACACTTTCTCTTTTAATCAATTCCGCAGTTCCTATAGTAGATTCCTTAAATATTGTATCTACTGTTATGTCCAGCTCTCAATTCAGATCAGCTGTTTTAGAAGCATCAAAGCAGGTTGAAAAAGGAACTTCTCTTTCCAGTTTCTTTCGTTCGGGAAAATTATTCCCCCCTCTTCTTTCTCAAATGGCAGGTGTAGGAGAAGAAACAGGGAAAATGGATGAAGTATTGGAAAGAGTGGCAGTATATTACGAAGGTGAGGTTGATAATTTAGTTAAGGGGTTGTCTGCGGCATTGGAACCCATAATACTGGTTATGCTTGGAGCAGGTGTAGGTTTTCTAATTGTTTCGATTATTACTCCTATTTATAAGATTACAAGTTCTATTTAATTAATGTCTGAGGGGAGGTGAAATAATAAAAAATACTATGAATAAAAGAAAAGGTTTTACGTTAGTTGAGTTATTGGTAGTTATAGCAATAATTGCAGTTCTTGCAGGAGCATTGCTTATCGGTATTAATCCTCAGGCATTAATACAAAAAAGCCGTGATTCAAAGAGACTTCAGGATTTAGATTCCTTGAATAAGGCATTAACTATAGCTATTGTTGAGGGCGAAATGCTTTTAGCAGATGCTACGGGAGACAGCTCAGGATCCCAGGCAGTAAATGGAACCGGTTATGTATCCTATACAGTACCTGTAGGTAAAACAGGTCTTTCAAGGTACATCTCTACTCTTCCAATAGATCCTCTTAACACAGCTCCGAATCTGTACTACTATGCTTCTTCGGTTGCCGGTAACTATGAACTTAATACAATTCTTGAACACCCGGATAACTTAGTTAAGATGCAGGTAGATGGAGGAAACGATCCGGCCAGATTTGAAGTTGGAACAGCTCTTACATTAATGAGCCCGTAAAACGGGAGATTAATTGTTCTTTGAATTTAAGTCTATTGGTAATGCGTACGTTTGGCTAATGAGAAACCCCTGTGAAAAACAGGGGTTTTCTTGTACACTCCATTTCATATGGATGTAATTCCTCACTATGTTTACTATATATTGATATTTATATCGGGGACATTCTTTGGTTCATTTCTAAATCTTGTTTCAGATAGATTGATTAACGGAGGATCCATATTTTTTGGCAGATCTCAATGTGATTTTTGTAAAAAACCTTTGAGGGTAAAAAATCTAATACCCGTTTTTTCATATATTCTACAGAGAGGAAGATGTTCTTTTTGTAAAGAAAAATTATCCATGTACTACCCTATCTCGGAAATATCATCCGGTTTTTTTATAACCTTAGCCGCATACATATCCGGATTAATATCCATGGGTAGATTAAAAAATGTTTGGGATTTTATATTTATTTCAATAATATTTTCAGTATTCATAATAATATTTCTTACCGATCTGAAATATTATCTTATACCCGATATAGTAATGTATGTTGGTATTATATCTGTTGCCCTATTTTTGATAGGAGGATATATTATAGAATATCTAAATTTAAAGAATAAATTATCTGCTGATGAATTCGGAGTATATCTAATTAAAGCAGGGTATCTTGATAATTTTCTTGAGTCGGCGTTAGAGGTATTAGGAATAACTATTATTAGTGCATTGTGTATTGCACTATTCTTTTGGTTTCTTGTATGGATAACTAAAGAAAGAGGAATGGGTGCTGGTGATATTAAACTGGGATTATTAATAGGATTATTCAATGGATTCCCCGGAAATGTAATTGCCATATTCCTGGGATTTATGATAGGAGCCATAGCAAGTGTTTATATGATTTTGATAAAGAAAAAAACAATGAAAGATACAGTACCCTTTGGCCCCTTCTTAATTATAGGATCCTTAATATCATTACTTTATAGTCCCTACATCTTGAACTGGTATATCAATCTGCTTTAGTGTTCTAACCCCAAACTTCTTTATCTTGTTCTTAGGAAGAGTAAACCAGAAAGTACTTCCCTTGCCTAAACCTTCGGAGTAAGCCCCCACCCTTCCCCCCATTCCCTCTATATATAATTTAACTATATATAGACCAAGACCTGTTCCCCCCACATCACTTGCTATTGTGTATGAATTATCAATCCTGGCAAATTTATGAAATAGTTTATCCAGATCTTTGGGATCTATTCCCGATCCCGTATCTCTTATATATATCTTTACAAATTCGTCTTCATCCTCTACCCCCAGTGATATACCGCCTTCTTTAGTAAACTTAATGGCATTGGAGAATATATTAGTAATCACATCTCTTAATTTTATTTCATCTGCATCTACATATATTTCCTGGCATGATTTCTCAAATTCAACCTTCAATCCTTTCTGTTTGCTTTCGATCTCAAAATTACTTATTGATTCTTTAATAATGTCGCATACATTTATTTGTCTTAGATCAAAAGTAACTTTCTTTTGTTCAAATCTAGATATATCCAGCATGTCATTTATTAATGCAATCATTCTCTGTGTACCTTCTAGTGCTTTTCCCAGGTATTCCTGTTGTTTGGCATTTAGCCTGCCTGCTTTTTGTTTTTCAAGCATCCATAGGTAACTTTTAACTATAGTCATGGGAGTTCTAAGTTCATGGGAGGCAACTGTAAGAAACTCATCCTTTAGTTTATTTAATACTTGGAGATTCTCATATGCTTTATTCAGATCATCTTTAGTCATTTTCAGATTTGCATATAGTTTTGAATTTTCAACAGCTATACCAACATTGTCTGAAAATTTAGTTAACATGATTTTCTCAAAATCGGATATCTCTTTTGAATCCTTAGCCATACTAACCAGGATTACTCCTATAGCCCTCCCTCTTGCTGTGAGAGGTGTAGCTATGCTTCCATTGGTTCCCAGTATATTTTGTACAACCTTTGACTCCTGCCATGTTAAAGACGGAGACAAGAAATCATAAAGATTATCAGATACAGTTTGTGTTTTTGTATTTAAACACCTTATTAATAAATTATCTGCATATCCAAAAGGTATACCTATATCCCTGCTTTCATCATTAATAATATGATTAATGGCATCTTCCGAGATTGAATTAGATATTCCTATTTTATTTAACTTAGCATTGGGATAATCAGCAAGAAATAAAATAGCCAGATGATATCCCATGGCTGCCGGAATTATATTGGCTATATTCTGAGTAAGTTCTTTAAATTCAAATGATTGAAGAACTATATCAATAAGTTTATAAGTAGCATCTAATGCTCTTGTTTTATCAATAAGAGCCAGTAATTCACTTTCTTTTATTTGGGCAGTAGCTTCCATACATATTAATATTACTTTTTTTTATGTTATTTCAAAAGTATCTTCTTGACACTTGCAATATGTGGTATAAATAATATATGCCTAATAACAGAGTTCTCATTATTGAAGATGAACATGATTTAAGAGCACTTTATTCTGAGATACTTACTAATTCAGGATATACAGTAGATCAGGCTCCTGATGGAGAGATCGGTTTAGAGAAGACTAAAAATACCCCATGGAATTTAATGCTTTTGGATATAATGCTTCCGGGAAAAGACGGATTAAGATTATTAAAAGAAGTAAAAGATAATCCTGCATTAAAAAAAGGACCTGTAATAATAATTACTAATTTAAACAGTGAACATATTATTCAGGAAGCATTTAATCTTGGAGCGGATGGTTATCTCATTAAGTCAGAGATAACACCTGATAAGATTATTGATGAAGTAAAAGAATTTCTTAAATAGATGTGAATACAAAATCTCATATACAAAAAGACAGAGTATTAAAATATATACCACATATTCTATTCCTAATAACAATTATATTTATATCATCCCAGGATAGAAATATATCTTATGCGGCTTCATGTGGCCCGCAAGGGTCAGACTGTCAGTGTAACCCCGATTTTCAATGTGGAGACTATGAGGCTGGGTGTGTTCCGGGTGAACCAAAATCATGTCCCTGGGATCAATATAGATTCGTTAGAGATGAATGTAATACTAAATCGGGTTTCATTGATGGTTACGCCGTCTATGAGAATGCTTCTGGAACATGTTATGCCCATTATTTTTACTGTACAAATATCAGTTGTGATGCTTGGAATGGTGGCGGCGGAGGAGGAATACCTCCTACTACAGAACCAGGTCAACAAAACTGGCAGCCCGAATGTGATAGTCCACGCATTTTTCCTAGCTCAGCTATTGCCGGTCAACAATTAACTTTGACGGGTAACGCACATGACCCCAATGGGGATGGTATTGACTATCTCTTCTGGCGTTCATCAGCTCCGGGTTTTCCATTTACACCGGGAATGGGAACATTTGTTGAAGACGCGCCTGGCGAAGCTGGCGAAGATACGCCAATAGTATATTGGACACCGGCTAATGTCACTTCTAATACTAACGTTGATGTATCTTTTCAAGCAAATGACAATAGAGGGGGTGCTACTTGGTGTTCAGGGACAGTATTAGTTTCTCCAAGTGGTCCTGGCAATAGATTTCCCGTTTGCAGTGGCATCAGTGGGCCGGGTACCGTACATATTGGATCTGTTTCTCAATACACGGCTAATGCATCTGATCCTGATGGGGATAATTTAACTTATTCATGGAGTGCTCCAAGCGGTACCTTTAATCCAAATAACCAAAGAATAGTAAATTGGACTGCACCTATTACTACCGGTACTGTAGTATTAACAGCTAATATATCTGATGGAAGAGGAGGTACGACTAGTTGCACCCGATCGGTAAATGTTAGAAACCTCCTTCCTTCTTGTAGCATATCTGGTCCTAGTTCAGTGGACGAAAGATCAGTAACTAACTTCACAGCTTCAGGCAGTGATCCTACAGGGGGCACTCTATCATTTACATGGTCTGCATCTCCTTTAGCAGGTCTTTTTTATCCTTATCAAGGACAAAGTGTAAATTGGACAGCACCCAATGTTACATCAAATCAAAGTAATACAATTAATGTAGATGTATCCAGCACCAGCGGATTTCAGAACAATTGTACAAAGCCAATTACAATAATTGAAGTAAACAGACCCCCCGAGTGTGGTCAGATTGGTGGTCCTACAGAAGTTTATGCACCTGGGGATGGAGAAGAAAATAGAGTATCATATTTCGTTAAAAATCCTATAGATGAAAGCCAAAAAGGATGCACGGATCCTGATGGGGATACTTTAACATATTCTTGGAATCTAAATCCCCCTGATACCGGGGGCATCTTCAGTGGGTCGGGTTTTACAGCTGACTGGAGTGTAAGTAGCACAGTTTCTGCTGACCAGAGAACCGTAAGAGTTACAGTAAGTGATGGAAAAGGAGGCTCGGTATCCAGGTCACTTTTAGTAACTGTTATTCCCTCATTTTCCGTTACAGCCAATGTTAGTCTGAGTGATGAATCATGCGACTTTAATTTTACAAATCCTGCAGAGAACGCCCAAGTACAAGTGTATAGAATACAGAATGGGGCATCCACACTTATTACAGAAGGGAATACTGACGGACAGGGAAGATGGGTATCAGGTCGTATATCAAGAGTTGCAGATAAAGAAATATCTGTTTGTGCAAGCTACACACATGAGGATTTAAGCGAATGTAATTCATATAGTGTTACTTGTCATAGGATAGGAAATACGGTTGGTAACGGTAATTGTACTCTTCCTCAAACTATCCCGGGATCAGGTGGAATGGAAGTAGATTTTTCTGCTTCACCAAATGATGAAGAGTCATGGTATACATCAATAGACGGAGGAATAGCTGTTCCACAGATGATAACTTCTCTTCCCTGCACTGGCGCAGATATTCCCGTCTCAAATGGTTTTACAAGCAATATGATTAATAATCAAAGTAATGTGTTTGATCCTCTTCACAAATATTATTTATTTACTTCAGCCCAAAGATTTAGATCCGCAGATGATCCTCCTGTAGTAGAAGGTGATAATGGTGGGTACGCACAAAATCTTAATCATACGTATGAGTATCTTATGTCAAAATATTCATTCAGACCTGATTTTGGAGGAGGCAGGGAGGTTACTGAAATATCCGATTTTACTAAAATGTTTGATCCCAAGAATGTCGGTGTTTATAAAATGAGCATAGAGAATTTTAATAGTTTAGTTTCCAAGAGCAGTATAAGCTACGATTTAACAGAAAATGGTACGGCTATTCTTTATGTATATGGACCCGACAACATGGTGGAACCTACCACAATGGATATTAGAAATGCTATTCAGCACACAGGAACTCCTGACAATAACGAAAAGCTTATTATTGTTACCGATGCTCCTGTACAAGTATCAAGTGCTGTTGGATATAATGTTATGTTTGGCCCTTCTTATTCAGTAACCGGTAGTCCTAACATTTCTACTCCAATACTGTCCACAAAGGACATTACTATTATAGGAGGAGTAGACAGCCCGGTTTATCAACAACAGCTTGGTATTATTCTCCAGGGCCCCCTAGTAACCCGAAAAGAAATATTTTTCCAAAGGGATCTGGGAGCATTATTTAACGGAAGACTTCCTTCTGAGGCTATTAGATACTTTCCTTCAATAGTCTATGAATTAACTCAGATGGAAAGATCTCATTCTGATATAAAAGCATTTACCGGATTTGGAATATATGATTTACAATGGCAGGTTGAGGATTAAAAATATGAACATGGGTAATAAAAAAGGACAAGCTATATTATTTGCTATAGTAGGAGTAACTATCGCTCTTGCTATTGGAGTTACAGTTGCTTCAAGAAATTTAAGTTCTATATCAAGAGTAACCAGATCTGATTCAGCAGCAAGAGCTTATGCTGCAGCAGAAGGAGGTATAGAAAGGCTTCTCGCTTTATCTGATGCGGTTTTAACTTCTTTAGTTGTTGATACATCAGGTGAGCAATGCGAACCCGCAGGTTTTTCTAAAAGTGTCAGAGAAGGAGGTTTCTGCAGTATTATCTATACTCCCACTGCAGGAGACATGGCCGGTTCCATGGCTGATGTTAAGGTGGAGAATTTTTCTGCCAATGAAGGTGAGTTTTATGCATTTTCAATACCTTCAGGATATACAAAAGAAGTAAATATGGAGGGATACAGCACAAACGATAGTCCCCGTGTAAATATTTGCTGGTCAAGAGATGGTGTTGAACCTTCAGCAATAGCTTACCTCAGTTATGATGCCAATGGAAATGTTTCAAGGAATTCGCTGGTTCCCTCAGGAGAATATTCAGGAGATATATCCGATTATGGATTTACATCCGTAGATAGAAGAACTCCAAGTGCAACTAATCCCTACAATTATTGCAGTGAAGTAACTTTAGTAAAAAATCCTTACGGATTAAGAATACAACCGTTATTTAAAGATGAGGATATTGGAGTTTCTGCAGTAGGAGAATCCTCTCTTCCTAATCAGGGTTTTAAATTTATATCCATAGGTTCAGTAAATGAACAAAGTGAAGTTAAATCCAAGGCAGTTACGGTGTTTAGATCTCTTCCCTATATGCCAGGATTCTTTGATTATTCTATTTTCTCTGCTGCCCTGCCCTAACCAATATATATCTGTTGACTACATATAATTAATCGTTCATAATTTTAATATGGGAATTATTTAATAAATAAATCCTATGCTGTCTATGTTTTATTTCGTATTTAATAAAACATCATGGAGGGGGGTGAGAAGCAGATGATTAATTTAAAAAAGAGTAAAGCTGCTTCGGGTTTCACCCTAATAGAATTACTTATAGTTATTGTTATTATTGGTATATTAGCAGGAGTATTGATCACAGTTATTAATCCAGCAAGGCAACAGACTAGAGCAAGAGAGACAGTATTGCGATCTACAGTTGAAAAAGGATGCCTAGCCTTGCATGCTTGTGGTAGTACTAGTGCAGATGCAAATACATGTGATACTAAAGACGAAATAGGAGTGTTAGGGGTTGATGGAACACCGACAGGAGCAACATACTATCTTACAGACTCAGCGACCCCGGGAGATGCAGATTCTTCAGCAAATACAGCCGTTGGTGCTAATGTGATTTATAGAGGTTTACTTGGTACTTGTAGATTTCAATGCAACTATGATTTTGGCGCTACTACTGCAGGGGGTATCGTTATACCAACGGGTAGCACTTGTTTGATAGGTGTTCAATAAGAATTTTGTACGAGGGACATGTATATGTCCCTCGTGTATTTATGATTAAGATAAATAAAGGATTCACATTAATAGAATTACTTCTAGTTGTTTCAATATTAGGAATATTAGCAGGAGTAATGACATCGGTTATTAATCCAAATGTTCAAAGAAATAAAGCACAAGATGCTGTAAAAAGATCCAATATTGAAAAATTAGCTCAGTCTATTGAGGCATATTGTGCAGGTGAGGGCGTATGTCCTTCTGTGAATACTGACACAGTATTGAGAAATACATATGTAAAACAATGGCCTGCTGATGTTTCATATTATTGGGGTAATTCTTATAGAGATTTTGAAATAAACGTAGCCCTATCTTCTAATAGCCTTAGGTTCTATAGATATAATTCGGTATGGGGAAGTATCAAGGAATGCACAGGCAGAATTGGTGGTTCAAATTGGAGTAGTACTAATCCTACATGTACCCCATGAGGGATATTAATATTATGAAAAAAAGAAATGGATTTACATTAATAGAGTTACTACTTGTTATTCTTCTTATAGGGATATTAAGTGGTGTTTTATTAGGTGTTGTGGATGTCAGAGGATTAAGAGCTAAATCAAGAGATTCTCAAAGAATTTCAGATTTAAAGAAAGTACAAACTGCTCTAGAACTATACTTTGCCGATCACAGATCATACGTTACTGCAGAAAATTGGATTGAAGTGCGAGATATTCCGGGTCTATCCCCTAATTATATTAACGTTCTTCCTGTTGACCCTATGAGAACATCGGAAGCTATTGCAAGTCCATGCAGTGTTGCAGCACAAAGAAATTACTGGTACAAAAGTCCCGCTTCCTCCCCCGGTAAATATATACTAGCAACTCATATGGAGGTGTCTTCATCAGACGATGCCAGCCTCTGCAGCTCTCTAACTAATTGGAGTTCTATTGCAGGTTGTAATATCTCTGATGCTACTTTATTCTGCTACGGTGTAGAAAATCCCCTTTAGCATCATATGAAAAAAGGAGTCACATTAGTAGAGTTGATAGCTGTAATGGCTGTATTGGGATTATTATTCTCTGCTTCATATTTAGTAATGAATGTTTATACAAATAAACAAAATGCCAGAGATGTTAAAAGATTATCTGATATATCTACTATAGATGAAGCAGTTAATGAATACCTTCTAACTAATTCGGATTATCCTGATTTGGAAAATACTCTTAGGATAAGTACAGTAATCCCTGAGGGGAGTATATCCTTGGATAACGCATCGGGAAGCTGGATTGCTGAAAACTTATCCCCTTTTCTATCACGTATGCCTATAGATCCTCTTAATGATTCAGAACATTTCTATTCATATATAAACGATGGAAATTCTTATGAACTGAATGTATTTTTAGAATCAATGGAAGATAAGATGACTGAAGACGGGGGAAACGATCCTCATATGTATGAAATTGGGAATAATCTTAATCTTATATCCCCTTAAAAGTAATATTGCGCAGTTTTAACCATCTGGTAGTATTAACATATATGATTCTGCCCTCAGAGAATAATAAGAAAGCATTTACACTCATTGAACTGCTTATTGTCGTGTCAATAATAATAATAATAACAGGAGCGGCCCTGCCTGCTTTTTCTTCATATTTAAGAAATCAAACACTTTTTCAAGCTAAAGAACAACTTAAAAATGATTTAAGATCAATACAAAATAAATCCCTAACAGGAGAGAAATCAGAAACAGTAATTTCTGCCGTTGGTAATGCAACACCGGATCTTACAGGAAGATTTTGGGTTGTAAAAATTACACCGGATACAGGAACTTATCACGTATATTCTGATCTTGAATTTATTAACTACGATAACTCTACAGGAAGAAGTACCAGATGTAATGGATATGCTCCTTCTGATTCAAGATATGAAGGTAAGTTTGATCTTCCTGAAGGAGCTGTGTTAAATCCTGCTGGTAATCTACAATGTTTATTTTTTGATATGGACACAGGGAAAATATTATCTAGCAGTAATGCTTATACCGGGTCTATTTCAGTATCCTACAACAACCAGATAAAAAATGTTAGCTGGAATTATGCTGGGATGATAGGAAACGGATCTGATTAACAATATGGAAATAAATAAAATAAATAAAAATAGAAGAGGTATAGCTCTCGTAGAAGTTATAGCTGCTTTAGGGATATCAGTTGTGGTGATTACATCACTTGTTTCCCTATCCCTCTACTCTCTCAGATCTTCCCTTCAAAGTAAATTACAGCTTCAGGGAACACAATTAGCTAAAAGAGAGATGGAATTGCTCAGAGCATATAGAGAAAGAAGTGATTCTAGCTGGCAGATATTTATTTCTAGTATCAGGGGTTGTTATGGAAACAGTCCGTGTTGTATTAATACACAAACACTGACAGTACAAAGCGGAACATGTTCAGAAGGAATTGGGGCCGAGGTAATTAACAGATATTTTACTATATCAAAAATAGCAGGAGGGCAAGCGGAAGAAACTGACGATATGGTGAGAGCAACAGTTACTGCTTCCTGGACAATAGGCGGGGAGCCTAAGAATACTTATTTATATACTGATTTTACTAACTGGAATTTAGGTAATTAAATATGAAGAATACGAGTATAAAAAATAAAGCAGGATTTACCTTAGTCGAAATGGTATTAGTAGTAGGATTATTAGCAATATCATTTGGAGTAACCAGCGATATTCTTATTTCTTTAGTCAGAAGTCAGACAAAAAGCAGAGTTATGAACGGTATTGAGCAGCAGGCAAATTTTGTATCGTTGTCTATAGAGAAGGAGCTTAGAAATGCGGTATCAGTAAGAAGACCCCATGTATCAATAGGAGGATCTACCATAATTATTGAAAGAAGAAATGGAGAGGAGGTAGAAATATCAGTTAATGAAAGCGGCTTAATAACATTCTCTGATCCGCTACACGGAGGTTCCTATAATCTTACGGATAATACATCTCCCGGAGGGGTAAATGTAACAGGGAGTTTCTCCCTTTCTGATACCGGAGTATTTCCCGTTGTTGTGGGATATAATCTTGTTTTTACCTCCTCGGATATGACAGGAAACGTCCCCAGCTCTGAAACATACACCATATCCAATACAGTAGTTGTTAGAAGTACATATTAGTTCATTTGAATAAACGTAGTATCTAAGTATGAAGACAATACTAAGAAAAGGACAGATTCTGGTTGCCGCTATAGTATTAGCAGTACTATCTCTTACTCTGGGAGTAGTTGCTTCTTCTTCTTTAATCAAAAGAGTAAGTATGCGTACACAAGCAGATGATCTTTCAAAAGCCTTAGCCGCAGCAGAAGGTGCGGCAGAGAGAATGTTAGTTGAAAATACAAGTGTATTAGAAGATTATATAAACTATGGAAGTTGCGGTTCAGCGTGTACCTGGCAGGTTCAGGATCTAAACGGACAGATTATATCTGCCCAGGTATCCTTGTCCTATGCCGGTGAAACAACAGATATGTTTGATACAGAAGTTGAAACTGATGAGGTATTTCAATTAAATCTAAACGGATATACCTCAGGAGCTTCTATTGATGTATGCTGGAACACCCCCTCTTCTATTTATGCCTCCTATATTAAGAATGAATCCGGAACTATAGTATCTACACCTTATGCACATAATGCAGTGGATACATCTGTACCCGAGAATAATTTTGATTCTTCATTTGCCAGTCATGGATTTTCCAATTGTTTTACAGTAACTGCAGATGGCACACCTGTTATGCTAAGAGTCAGGCCAATGTATTTGAACGCAAGAATATATTTTGTTCCCCAGAGCGGGCAATCCATACCTAAACAGGGTATTTTAATTACATCTGTAGGTACTGCAGGAGATGCAGTAAAAAAGGTAAAGGTATTGAAATCAACAGCTATTGCTCCCATTATTTTTGATTACTCTATCTTTCAGAAATCCCCTGAATATTCGTTGTCTAACAGTATTATGTAATGTAGAATTTAATTATGACTATTGTCGGTTTAAATCTAGGTAAAAGCAGTGTCAGAGCCATAGAGCTTGAGAAAAAGAAAGACGATATTGTTGTGACTAATTTTGGTTCTTATGATAACCCGCGTTTGAATCTGGAAAGCAGAGAAAAAGAAGATATTGATTCATTTTCTAATACCCTGAAGCATTTCTTTACCGAGGCGGGATTTAGCACGCCAAACGTAGTTTCCGGTCTTCATGAATCAAATCTTTTTATGAGAGTAGTTAAATTTCCGATCATGAACGATAAAGAATTAAAAACCTCAGTTAAATATGAAGCAGATCAATACATTCACCTGCCTAGAGATCAGTATGTTCTCTCATATCAGAAAATGGACCCTGATTTTACGGAGAAAGATAAAGTCAATGTACAGATAGTAGCTGCAAAAAAAGACGCTTTAGATAATTATGTATCAATAATTAAGAAAGCAGGTTTAGTTCCCAGAGCAATAGAACCGGAGACAGTAGCATTAGGCAGAGCGCTGGGAGATAAACAAGATTCTCCTTTGGGGACAATGATTTTAAAAATGGGGTATTCGGGAACATTAGTTATTGTGTGCTATGGAGGTTATGTAAGGTTTACTAGAGCTCTTCCTGTTGGAGGGGAAATGCTTACTAAAATTATCCAGCAGGAGTTAAACTTAGAAAGAGAACAGGCTGAGGAATACAAGAAAGTATATGGGGCGGATAAATTCCAAGCTGAAGGAAAAGTATTTGAAGTTATAAAGCCTTCACTGGATAATTTAATACTTGAAGTTAAAAGAGCAAGTGTATTCTTCACAAAGCATAATCCATCTGCTAATATTAAGAGGATAATTTTATCAGGTGGGACTGCCCTAATGCCCGGACTAATTACATACATAGCGAATAATATAGACAATGAAGTACAAGTAGCTAACCCTTTGGCAGGACTAACTATCTCCCCAAAAATGGAAAAACAGAAGAATGTTCTTATTGAAAATTCAGCTAGCTATTCTACTGCCGTTGGTTTAGCATTAAGGGGGTTGCAATAAAGTATGCAGGAATTAAACTTTTTACCTCAATCAGAAATACAGGAGCAGTATAAAGAAAAAGCTGTAAAATTCAGTTCTATTCTGGCAATTATATTTACGGTATTCGTTGCCCTAGGTTCAGCTTATATTATTTATTTAAATAATCAGAACGAACAAAAAATATCTGATTTAGATAAAAATATAGAATCTTTAAGAAGTCAAATTAAATCAAAGGCTGAGATTGAAATTAAAGTTAGAAATTTAGACAAGAAATACAAGGCACTAACGAATATATTTATGAATCAGAAAAAGTATTCCCTTCTTATGCAGGAAATTAGAACACGAAAACCATCCAGTTTGGACATTGATAATTTGGATATGAGAGGAGAATCCCTTAATATAAACGGATCTGCCCAGAACTATTTATCCATAGCTGAATTCATAAATAACCTTCTAAATACTGAATTTACAGGAGGGATTTCAGGATTGGAAACTGTATTTACAAAAGTTTCCCTGAATTCTGTAAATACCGATAGTTCTAAAGATACTATCGGGTTTTTTATTGTAGTTAATTTTGATTCATCAAAGCTGAAATAATATGGAAGAAGAGAAAAAGGGATTAAAAATAAATACTGCTCAAATAAAATCCACGATCCTAAACTTTATAGTACCGTTATTATGCTTGGCTTTAAGTGTTATTCTTGCTTTAACAATAATAATCCCCTACTTCAAGCAGAAAGATATAATAGCGCAGGAAATATCATCAAAAGAAGTATTAAAATCAACTTTATCTTCTAAAGTATTGTTACTTAACAAACTAACTGATTTTCAATCTATGCTTGATGAGAATTCAATGCTTGTAGATAAAGTATTAGTTTCAGAAGATAATGTACCTCTTCTTTTAGATCAGATATATCAGATAGCTACAAATACCGGACTTAAAGTAACAAGATTGAACTATTCCTATGGCAGTCCTTCAACCACACCGGCTGGAAGTGCCCCCGCTTCTCTTTTTAATGAAGTTGATGTATCTCTTTCTACAGACGGAAATTACGATCAGGTAATTAATGTATTAAAAGATACTGAGACAGCAGCAAGAGTATTGTATGTATCATCCATAAGATATACAAAAGATAAAGAAGGTGTAATTAATACTAATTATTCAATCCTCTCACCTTATCTTTTTGTCCAATCAGATGCAGTTACTGATGATCCTATAGAACTTGACGTTTCCGGTCAGGCATTTGTTGATTTTATAAACAGAATAAAAGCATTGAGAATATATGAGGTGGTAAATCCTAACATGCAGGTAATTGATGACGAACAAGAGGAGAAAGAAAGTACTGAAACACCCGCACCGGCTGTACCCGTCCCGGAGGAAGCGCCAAAACCACTGCCTTTGGATTAATTACCACTTCTCCATTTCTCTATTTCTTTGTGGTTTCCTGATAGAAGTACCTTTGGTACTTTCATATCCATAAATATTTCAGGTCTGGTATATTGGGGATATTCTACGGCATATTGATTATTATTTAAGTTGGTTATATTTGAGAATGACTCATTTTTTGAAGCATCTTCTTTCTCCAATATACCGGGTATCAATCTAGTTATGGATTCCATAATTACCAGAGCAGGTAATTCCCCTCCGGATACTACGTAGTTTCCTATTGAAATCACATCAGTACATAGACATTTTTCTATTCTTGCATCTACCCCCTCATATCTACCGCATATAAAGGTTAAGTTAGAACATTTAGAAAGTTCTTCGGCTTTTCTTTGATTATATGTTTCTCCTCTGGGTGAGAGAAGAATAA
>Ga0208040_1000773_pt1 | contig 35782 bp, 31 predicted proteins | sample AD_UKC083_MetaG_FD_184431 | JGI IMG/M metagenome (GOLD analysis project Ga0208040, IMG submission 184431) | Active sludge microbial communities of municipal wastewater-treating anaerobic digesters from USA - AD_UKC083_MetaG (SPAdes) (version 2) | ecosystem: Engineered > Bioreactor > Anaerobic >...
TTTCAAGGCAGTTTTTCCGTCGAAGATTGTTCCGTCTTTACAAGCACGCAAACCAGTATCATCTATACAACACTGCCCGCAAACGCCGAATCCACATTTCATATATCTCTCGATTGAAACTTGCGATTCGCGTTTGTATTTCACTCCGAGCTCGGCCGCTTTTTTCATCATCACTTCCGGCCCACACGTGAGAATTTTATTTATAGTTTTATCTTTTTTTAACAACTCTTCTAAATACACAGTATTGAAGCCAGCAAAGCCATCACTCCCATCATTCGTACAAGCATGATATTTTACTTTCCCAGCCATTTTTCCACCTCCGAGTTTTTTCACACGCTCTCTATACAACAACAAATCCTTATTTCTAGCCCCGGCAATAAACTCAATTTTACACCCCAGCTTGGCGGCATGCAGAGCAACATTATACAAAGGTGCGGCCCCATAACCTCCGGCAAGAAGCGCTAGATGATCGCCTTTTTTGAATGTGTACGAAGTCCCATACGGACCTCTTATTCCTACATACTGCCCTACCTTGAATGTAAATAATTTTTCAGTTGCAGGACCAACTTTCGCTATTGTAAGCCAAAATTCTTTACCATCATCACGCGCGATCGAAAATGGTTTTTCATCAAACCCAGGAATCCACATCATCACAAATTGCCCAGGCTTGCTCCCCAATTCCCAGCCATCAACTTTCGCATCAAACACAAAAGTCCAGATAGTATCCGTTTCTTTCACGATCGCCTTGATAGGAAGCATCTCAGGAATTGTGTTGAATTTTTTAATGTTCATATTTTTCACGCGCTTATTTTATACAGCCGATTATTTCTTTTAAATCTTTCACTCCATTCTTCTTACACCAAGCATCCATCTCTTTCACGATCTCACCAAATCCGCTTACATCTCTGTAATAAACCATAGTTCCAATCCCAACCAAAGTCGCACCAGCCATTATCATCTCGATTGCATCTTCACCGGTCATCACGCCTCCCGTCCCAATTATCGGCAACTTCGTCGCCTTCCACACGTCGTTCACACACTTGATCGCGATCGGCTTAATCGCCGGCCCAGAAACTCCCCCAACTCGATTCGCTAGAATAGGCAACCTAGTCTTTAGGTCGATTGCCATTCCAGGCCCGACAGTGTTTATCGCGCAAAATCCATCCGCTCCAGCCTCAGCACACGCCATAGCAATTCGTCCAATCATTGGAGTATTTGGCGATAACTTAACAATCAAAGGAATCTTTGACTTCAGCCCGTTCAAAACTTTCCTAGCAATTTTCGTTGCATGAGCTGCTTGCATCGGATCACAAGCAAAAGGTATACCAAATTTGTCCTCAACATTCGGACAAGAAATATTAACTTCGATCACATCCGGATCGAGCTCAACAATCGCCCGAGTCAAATCCTCAAACTCATCTATCTTATTCGCAACAACCGAAGCAATAATCGGCGCTAGTCTTTTCGGCTTAGAATACTCTGTAAACAAATCCTTCGCCTTTTCAATACCAGCATCGCTAAGCCCAACCGCATTCAAAAAATAATGTTCAGTCCCAAGCATCGTCGGATTTTTATGCCCCTGATTTCCATTCAACCAAATTGATTTTGTCGTCACTCCCCCGGCCCCATTCCGAATTACATTCTTCAAAGAAGCAGCGGTTACACCAAGAACGCCGGACGCTAAAACTGTTGGGTTTTTGAATTCGACTCCACAGAACTTTACTTTGAGATTTGTCATCGGCAGAAATAAGAATTTTATCGGATGAATTCTATCAACCCTTTACTTTTAATGCAAACCACTGATACAATCACCGCCTTTTTTAAAAAAAGTAATGTCAGAAGTTTTAGAACAAACACAACAGTGGTCTGAAGACGCATTTATATTAATGCGCGAAATAACAATGGCTTACAAAGACCTTCAGGGAATTCAAAGAAGAGGACGAAGAAATTTCACATTTGAAGCAAAAATCGCAGCAGAAATACAAGCCAGAGGATTAGAAATATCAACATTAACAACCGCTCAAATTCAAAGTAGAGAAGCGTTAATTTCGTCTATAGTTTCAAGTCTGCGAGGCACCCCAGAATCAAACACACAAGAGACACGTGACGCCATTAAATCTGTGACAGAAGAAGCACAACGATCAACAATTTCAGAAGAAATCAAAAAAGCAATCAACAGAGTAGTAGAAGTATCGGATAATAGAGACCCTTTACCAGTAGAGACACAAGAAACAAAAGCGTTAAAACCACTGTCGATCCAGGAGCTTACATATCTAACAGACGCACGTAACCCAGACATAGTTCAGAGAATCTCAGCATATATGGTTTTGGCTAGAAAACTACAAGCCGCAAGAGCTGGTGATAGCGCAGTACTGGTATACAGAGATTTGATAGATATATTGGAAGAATTAGAAGAATCTCCTGAAATAACAGAAAGAATATTAAAAACAAAAGGTAAATTACGAACAACAGAAGTTAAATTAGCAAGAATAAAAAGAACACCTATTGACACTGAAGCCGCAGCAAAGCCTTTTTTAGTCGTAGTGGAAGATGAAAATCAAACAAATGCGATGAGACATATTGCCGCAGTTGCATTATGCGGAATTTACAGCAACGCAAATGAGCCAGAAAAAGTAGTAGAATTCCAAAAAAGAGCAATGGAATTTGCAAGAACAAAAAGAGAAAAAGATCTGTCAGCAAAAGCAATGAACCGACGAACTCCGGAATTCCAAGATCTAATCGCACAACACGCTAACGCGTTAAAACGCCTTCAAACAGTCAAAAATACAGGCACCTTAGAAGAGGCACTAAAGATATTAAGAGAAATGGAAAATTTGGAAACCACAATAAATCCATTAGAAACCCCTTCAGAGATAACTATTAATAGTATTCAGACGTTTAAAACTTGTATCAGAATAAAAAATCACACACTAAACCCGGAATCAGAAGAAATAGCGCCTTCAGAATTACCACACATTGCAAAAAGATTAGAACGTGCTGGATATGTTAACGAAGCGCTCTCTTGTCTATTAGCATTTAAAGAGAGAACTCAATCTTCAGAGGTAGAAGCAGACATCAACAGACTTAGCTTGACGATGGAATACCTACGAAATCCTGCCAAAGCAGGGATAGAACGTTTAAGAGCAAGACAATTAATAGGCATCAGAATTACACTGGAAAACGCAGGTTATCTACAAGGTGCATTAAGAGTGAATGAGGAATTAATTGAACTTTCAAAAATACCGGCACTTCGTCACACCATGCCTATAAATCAAGAAACAAAAAACAGATTATCACTAGCAATTGCAGAAAGAAAAAGCCCTGGCGCGAAATATTTCACAACAGCAGAAGGACGAGATGTAAGAATTTGGAACCCGATAGTTCATAAAAAAATTCTATATCCGGAAAGTGACAGACAGAGACAATCCACACCTCAGAAAACATCTACAACTCAATCACAACCAACAATTCAATCACACGCTACAACTCAGTTACAACTCCCCCCATCACAAGCCGTAGCACAACCTGACTTAAAAACAAATCCGCCTCAGGAAAAATCACCGGAGGTAAAAACAGAAAAAGAAAGCGCTTTTGAAGCAATTCACGAATTACTAAGTCGCTGCAAAAGCCAATATCTCAGCAGAAGAACTCAAAACACAAAAAAAGAAAAGAGTAATCCGGCAAAAATTACACCAGATCAATCAAACGAACTTTTGAGACAATTAGATAACATTTTAAAAAAGCACTCTAGAGGAATAGAAGAAATATGCGTCGATTCACTTGCCACTACAGGAAATGATATGATGAGAAATATGTTGCACAGAAAATTGCGTGACGAAATAAACAAAGGCCTAATAATACCAAAATTCGTCAACCAATTAATCGTATTATTAGAAGGAGTAAGATAGCCTTACTTAGGTTAACATAGACTCACACAGTATTTCCAAGAATCTTCACACAACCTTTCCATCTTTCCATACTTTCAGAGGCCACCCTCTTAAGCTTTTTCCGCTGTAATTACTCCATCTGCATTTATACATTACGCCGTCTTCCCAAACCATACCCTTCATTTTCGCATCCACAAGGACTAAGTCCGCCTTCATCCCTTCAGCAATACAACCCCTGTCTTTCAAACCAAAAATATACGCAGGATTTTCACAATACATCCTCACTAAATCCTTGAATCCAAAATTTTCCCTAGAAATTTCATTTAAAAACATCGGCAAAACAGTCTGAACATCAGGCATTCCACTCATCCCCATTTCTTTCGTTTTTTCGTTATGAGTATGCGGACTATGATCCGTCGCAATAACATCAATTTCTCCGTTATACACAGCTTGCCACAATTCCATAACTTCCGCGCGCGACCTGACAGGAGGATTCACCATTAAAAATTTTCCATACCTACCATACATTGAAGTATTAAAAAACAAATGATGAGGACTCACTTCACAAGTCACAAGAGGTCGAAATTTCGCTGCAACAAGGGCCTCTTCACGACTCGATACGTGAGCAATATGGATTTTTCTTTCATATTTTTTGGCTAAATGACAGGCCTCTCTAACAGCAATCACAGCACATTCTTTTGGCCTAGCTTTACTCCAAGTAACAGGTTTTCTCGGGTCAAATTTGGATATATTCTGAGCAATACAAATTGGGTCTTCAGCATGTACAACAACTGGTAAATCATTCAAAACTTTATCGGCCAAAACTCTTTCCAATGATTCATACATCCCTATTTTCAGACCATCAACAACTTTTCTAGGCCCCAAACTACCAGTAGAATGAGCCATATATACTTTTACACCAGCCAAATATTTGGACAGAGTTTTACTCTTATAAACTTTTTCAATTTCATCCAAGTTATCAGAGCCATTTTCGCGTACGACCACAGCCATAAAAAGCTTAAAATCGCACAAACATTTTTTCTTTGCCAATGCCAACTTTTCTTTGAAAGCCTCTACTGTCGTAGTCGGAGGCTTCGTATTTGGCATATCGAAAATTGTCGTTATTCCGCCAGCTAGAGCTGCTCGAGACTCACTCGCAAAATCTCCTTTTTGCGTCAACCCAGGCTCACGAAAATGCACATGCGCATCAATCAATCCCGGCAATAAATAAAGCCCCTCGCGTGAACAATCCACAATTTCGCCTTTGAATTTTACACCATTTTTTTTCGCCCCGCCTTTACCATTACTAATCACGCTAGCACCACCAAAAGTCTCAGCCTTGCCAGTTTTCATACTCCCACCCTTCCCAACCTTCACTATTTTTGCACCATCAACAAGAACATCCGCGTTTTTCACTCCGGACGACGAAACCACACGAGCATTTTGGAATAAAATTTTACTCATATTGGTTTGATTAAGAAGCCCAGTAATTCTACTACAACAAGACTATTTTAGCCACGTAAAAGCGCCTACACACCCATCACCTCCGCCATCAAAGCCATTCTTAAACACAACCCATTTCCAATCTGTTCGAAATACTTCGCCCTCGGATCTCTATCTACATCGACACTTATTTCATCGACACGTGGAAGAGGATGAAGTAAAAGAGCCTTTTTCTTCGCCTTCTTCATCATCGCTGAATCGATAATATAAACTCCCTTATATTTCAGATATTCTTTTTGCGTTTTAAATCTTTCAGATTGAATTCTCGTCGCGCATATCACATCAATCCCGCCAATAACCATAGCCAAATTCTCGGTCTCCACAAACTTTCTCTCAACCGCAGTCAGATCATCTTTTACGTTCCACGGCATCGCAAGCGCCTTTGGTGAAACGAAAACAAATTCCACATTCCAATGCTTCAAAAGCTCACACTGCGAATGTGGTACTCTACCATTTTTCAAATCCCCAACCATTCCAATCACCAACTTATCCAATTTTCCCCCAAATTCCTTCCATATAGTATAGACATCAAGTAGTGCCTGTGTTGGATGATCGCCAATTCCATCTCCGGCATTCAAAACCGGCACCACATACCCATTCACATCCCCGGCATCTTTCGCCCCTCTCGCTATCTCAACCACACTTCCCGCCTCCGGATGCCTCACTACAATCAGATCAGCAAATTCAGAAACAACTCTGCCAGTGTCATACAAACTTTCACCCTTCCTCACAGAGGAATTCCCTGCCATATCAGCTCCACTCACGACCTTCCCCCCAAGCCTCAAAAAAGCACTTTCAAAACTCATCCTCGTCCTCGTCGAAGGTTCGTAAAAAAGTGTCGCAAGAATTTTTCCATCCATTAATTTCAAAAATCCACCTCCTTTCGCATCGCCGCCTCTACCACCCATCCATTTTCCGGCATATCCCATTTGCGCCTCCACCACCTTCTCCATCTTCAAAGCCCTACGAAAAAGAGTCTCCATCGTTCGCTTGTCGAACTGTGCAGCGGAAACTATATTTTGATGTTTTAATTTCACGAGCAAATTATCTATTAATCTCATACAAAGTCAACCTGCAAACAATGTCTTGCACCAATCAATCATTCTAAATACAATGTGACCAATGCAAAAAGCAACTCTGGTTCTGAAAGACGGAACCACCTTTACAGGAAACCTCTTCGGAGCGGATACAATCGCCGCTGGAGAGGTTGTTTTCAATACCGGAATGACCGGCTATCCAGAGAGTTTCACAGATCCTTCATACGAGGGGCAGATTTTAGTTCTCACCTATCCACTCATCGGAAACTACGGAGTCCCTGGTAATGAAAAAGATGAAAATGGTCTTTTGAAATTTTTCGAATCCGATCGCGTTCACATTCGCGGCCTTATTGTGAATGAATACAGCGAAAACTTTTCACATTGGAACGCAAAAAAATCACTCCACGAATGGCTTAAAGAAAACAATATTCCAGCAATCACAGGCATTGATACCCGCGCCCTCACGAAGAAGCTCCGCAACCACGGTGTAATGCTAGGAAAAATAATTCCGGAATCAATTGAGAAAAAATTGGCAAAAACAAACAAAGACGATCTAACTAGAAAAGACTATTTCCCCGACCCAAACGTCGAAAATCTTGTCGCCCAAGTCTCGATCGACAAACCAGTTTTATATAAAAGTGAAAATCCAAAAGCAAAAAAAATTGTCTGCGTTGATTGCGGAATGAAACTAAATATCTTGCGCTCACTTCTAGCGAGAGGCCTCACAGTACTCCGCGTACCTTGGGATTATGACTTCACAAAACATTTCACAGACACGAACTCGCAAGACACCGCCCATCAAAACCACGACACTCCGTACGACGGCCTTTTCCTCTCAAACGGACCAGGCGACCCGGCGATTCTCTACCCTCTTCACAATCACGTCCGCGAAACAATGAAGCTAAAAAACCGCGATAATAAGCCAATCCCGATCTTCGGTATTTGTCTCGGCAACCAAGTCCTCGCAATTGCATCGGGAGCAAAAACATACAAACTCAAATTCGGCCACCGTGCCCAAAACCAACCTTGCATCGACGTTAATCCAAAATCCAAAACGTACAACCAATGCTTCATCACGTCCCAAAACCACGGCTTCGCCGTCGATGAAAAATCCCTACCAAAAGACTGGAAAGTTTGGCTACGCAACCTCAACGACGACACCAACGAAGGCATCGTCCATTCGACTAAACCTTATTTCTCATGCCAATTCCACCCAGAAGCCACCCCCGGCCCAGTCGACGCCGATAAGTTCTTCGATAAATTTGTGGCGCTTTTGTAATCCGTAACAAAATCCACACAAACAAAAACCCCATCTTGCGATGAGGCTTCCAACATTTCATTAGAAATATTTGTTTTTGTTTCTAGGTCAGTTGGTTTTTGTTTTAATTTCAATCTCGGCTTTGGTGTTGTTTAGTGCCGCACCACCGGCCGCCCGATCCTTTTAGCACGATCTCATGCAAGCAGAGGAGAAAGGATAAAAGCGGTGCTTCATCTAGATCCGTCTAGACATCTTCGGTCCTATTATCCAGTCGAAACCGAATGAAAGGTCCATCGCCAAGTAGAGAAAGAGAGAGAGTAAAAGGTAAAGCCAATTTTTATTTTTGTTTTTGAGGCTGATGCCTTAAGATACTCCCTCTCCCTCCCTACTTGTGGTAAGAAGGAAAGATTAAGAGCGGAATACTCCTCATTCATTTTAATTTTGAATGAATGAAGAAATTCCAGTTTTTTGTTTTTGTTTTTATTTGAAAGTCTAATTTTTAATGTGCGAATGAATTTCCTGTCGCCTTTGCGTTTCTCGTTTTCGAAATTCACAACATGATATCCCAAATAAAATATTTGTCAAAAATATACTTAGGACATATTCTTATTTTTTGTTCTAATTTAAACTTATCAGATAAGAACCATTAATTCAAAAGCCGGTTTTTTGCTATTAAAAATTTAAAAAGGTACAATAAAAGCCTATTTTAAAAATACAAATATGTTCGTTTCATTAGACATAGAAACAACGGGACTCGACAAACGCATCGATCGCATAATAGAGTTCGGAGCCGTAAAATTCGACCTAAACGGCAATTCTGAAACTTTACAAATATTAATCAATCCTGGAACCAAAATCCCAGAATTTATAACATATTTAACTGGAATTACTGACGAAGAATTAAAAGACGCAATAACATTTGAAGAGGCAAAAGAAAAAATCTCAGAATTCATAGGTGACTCTGTTATCATAGGCCATTTCGTCCAATTCGACATAGATTTCCTCAAATCCAAAGGGATGGAAATCAATAACGATTATTACGACACCTCAGAACTGGCGAGAATATTTTTCCCGGGACTACCTTCATACAGCCTTGAAATATTATCCGGGATTTTACAGCTCACTCACGAAGAAAAACATCGCGCACTAGACGACTCTATCGCAGCCCAAGGATTATTTTTGAAAATCATCGACCAAATAAAATCATTACCAAAACATTTACACGAAGAAATAATAAAAATTTCCGCAAAATCATCCTGGAAATTTGCAGAAACATTAAAAAGTATACCAGTTGACGAGACAATTCAAAGCGTCAAAAATTCAAATAATAAAATAAGTAGAGCGGAAGACACCATCTCAGAGGAAGACAAAGAAATAATAGAGATATTAAACGCTCAAACGGAAGAAATAGAATTTATAGAAGTGTTTAACGAAAGCCAAAATTTACCACAAATAATCGCAGAACAATCAATTCAACAAAAAAGAAATGATTTGATATTACTACCGAGAGATCTACTTTACACCATCGAAGAAAAACACAAAATCTTCGAAAATAAAAACAGAATTTCAGAAGAAAGACTGAAGCGCTTCAAACAAAAAGACTCATTCACCCAACCCGAAACAACAGCTTTAATAAAAATATTAATATGGCTGGATGAAAACAAAGAAAATCATAGTTACGAGGATCTCCCTCTTAATCCGGACGAGAGACAAATAATTCAGCATATAAAAAGCCCCAAAGAAGAAGACTACAAAAATGTCGCTCAAAAAGAAACTGCACGCATAGCCGATCACAGACACGACATTGAGGGTCAATTTGAAAACATAATTATTTTTGACACAATAAAATTTATAGAAAACACACAAGCGAAACTTGGAGTATTTTTAAATATAAAAAAAGCGGCGGAGCCACTGGATTCATTAAATGCAAAAAATTTAAAAGAGAAACTGGAAACAATTTTTGGGATAATAGAGAATTTTTTACCTACACAGGTCGGAGAATATGGAGAAAATTATATCGTAACGAAAGCAGACACAGAAACACCTAATTGGAAAAGAATAACTGAAACAACACAATTTTTGATACAAGAATCTCAGAATTTCAAAGATATAATTTCAGAAGAAACACTCCCCTACCTTCAAGATTGGAAAACAATACTACACGACCTCGAGAGCACATTTATAAATTCAAATTTCGACTATTACGATATCGTCATACAAAAAAACAGAAACAATGAAACATCTATACGACAAATTGCAAAAACAAAATTGATTCAGAAAAAATTCTTTGAATTAAAATCAAAAACAAAAAACATAGCATTTATAGGGAAAGCACTCAACGAAGGAGAAAACGGTAAATTCGTAAGATCAATTTTAGGAATAAACGAATCAATCGCGTCTGTTAAAAGCATCAAAGCACCACAGGAAATAATTCAAAAATCGCAAATATTTACTGTAAACGACATCAGAGGAAACGCATATGAAGTGTTGAATGAAAGCATAGAATTTATTAAAAAATTTCTTGAACAAGAAAAAGGACAAAGCGTAATAATTTTCAATTCAGGAAAAAAACTCGACCAAACTCACCAGATCCTCGCACCAAAATTGAAAAAAGCAAACATAAATTTATTCGCTCAAAGATCGTCAGGAGGCTCAGGAAAAATCATCGAAATGTACAAAAAATCTCCAGAAACAAGCTCGATCCTAATAACTCCGAACAAATGGGAAAATTTTGACCACAACACACTCACAAAAGAGGAAGATTTCAAAACAATAATCATTCATCAAATACCATTCGATCCACCAAGTGACAATTTTATAAACGCTTTATCAAACGGGTTTTCAGACCAATGGAAAGATTTTTCAATCCCTAGCGCAATTCTTCAACTCAAAAAAATTATTGGAAAATTTTTATACAAAACTCCAGGCCGAATAATCATATTGGATTCAAGAATTCTGGAAAAATCCTACTCCACAGAATTCATAAATGCTCTTACAGAATTTACCACTCCAACACAAGTTTCTTCGCAAGAGCTACTCAAAATTATTTGATCGACAAAGAATACATAGTACAATAGCCAAGAAATACAATTAACCTCATGAAAATGTCTATAGTTTTAATCGTCATACTGGTAGCACTAGTTTTGGTTGTCTATTTTTACAATGGGCTCGTCACAGCAAATAACAAAGTCAAAGATGCCTGGGTCGATTTAGAGAATCTACTAAAACAAAGATACGGCTTGGTTTCAAAAATAATTGAAATCAAAAAAAACACACCGGAAGCAGAAACTCTAATTCAATTACAAAGTAAAGCGATGCAATCAACTTCACTGCAAGACAAAAGTGAAACAGAAAAACTAATGTCTCAAGAATTAGAGAAAATAGACGGAGAATTTTCACAAGAATTAAAAGCATTGGAAGACCAAATACAAACATCCCGCAGATTTTATAACGGCACAGTAAGGGATTTAAATTTAAAACTAATGACAATACCAAATAATTTTATCGCGGAAAAATTAGGATTTTTGAAAGCAGAATTATTCGCCACACAAGAAGAAATCAAGAACGAATTGGTAAAAACTCCAGAAACAGAGCCTACACCAGCCCCAGAACCAGTCACTCCAGAGCCAGAACCAGAACCTACTCAGGCTGAACAAGCACCAACACCAGAACCTATGCCAAAGCCAGAAGAAACTATAGCTCCAGAGCAAGAATCAACACCTTCAGTTCCAGAAACGACCCCAGTTCCAGAACCTGAGCCTGCACCTCTAACTCCAGAACAAACCCAAACACCAGAACCAGCTCAAGCACAACCAGGACAACCCCAAGCACAGCCAGAACAACCCCAGTCTCCGCAACAATAAACAACTAAACAGCCCCTTTGAGCATCTCTATCTGGTCCCTTAGCTCAGCCGCTTTTTCAAACTCAAGATTCTGAGACGCGATCTCCATCTGCATCTCAAGAGATTTAACAAGCCTTCCGATTTCATCCTTTGGAATTTTATTAGTATTAATTTTTCGCTTACCCTCGCCTTTTTTCTTACTTCCCATCGTGATGTCACGAATAGCTTTCTTAATAGTTTCAGGCGTAATCCCGTGTTTTTTGTTATAAACCATTTGCTTCTCGCGACGACGATTCGTCTCAGTTATCGCCTTATCCATCGCGTCCGTCACCTTGTCCGCATACATAATCACAAATCCATTCACATTTCTCGCACAACGACCAATCGTCTGAATCAACGCGCTTTCACTACGCAAGAAACCTTGTTTATCAGCATCCAATATTGCAACCAAACTAACCTCCGGAAGATCCAAACCTTCTCTAAGAAGATTAATTCCAACCAACACATCGAACTTCCCAAGTCTCAAATCGCGCAAAATTTCAATACGCTCAATCGTCTCAATATCGCTATGCAAATAACGAACCTTGATATCCGCGTCAGCCAAAAATTCGCTCAAATCCTCAGAAGATTTCTTCGTCAAAGTCGTAATAAGAACTCTTTCTTTATTATCTGTGCGCTTCTTTATTTCCTTAAGCAGATCCTCTATTTGCCCCTTTGTCGGACGAACGGAAATTTCAGGATCGAGCAAGCCAGTAGGACGAACTACCAATTCCACGATGTCATCTTTTTTAGTAACTTTTGCTTTCTCATATTTACCAGGCGTCGCAGAAACATAACACGTCTGTTTCATGAATTTTTCGAACTCAGCAAAACGAAGCGGACGGTTATCAAAGGCTGAAGGAAGCCTAAATCCATGCTCGACTAAAGTAGCTTTGCGCGAATAATTTCCTTCATACATCGCGCCAATTTGAGGAACAGTCATATGTGACTCATCAATAAAAAGTAAATAATCATCCGGGAAATAATCCATCAAAGTCGTCGGCTGGGAATCCGGTGGAAGCGGATTGCTACCATCGCCATGCAAATATCTCATATAGTTTTCAACACCCGAGCAGTACCCCGTTTCTAGCATAATTTCCATATCGTATTCAGTCCTCGTTTTGATTCTCTCTGCTTCTATATTCTTACCAATCGCACGAAGTTGGTCATATCTTTCTTTCAAATCTTTTTCGATCCACTTAACTGCATTTTTAATTTTCGCCTCGGTCGTCACATTGTGCTTCGCAGGGAAAATTGTGACATGATCTAATTCATGAACAAGCTCCTCAGTAAACATTTCAATCTCCGTAATTTTCTCAACATCATCACCAAAAAATTCAAAGCGATAAATCGTGTCTCTATCAGGGGGAAAAACATCTACAACATCGCCGAGAACATCAAACATTCCATTCTTGAAATCCATAGTCGAGCGCTGATATTGCATATCGACCAAATGTCTCAAGAAAACATCGCGCTGAATCACATCGCCCTTACTAACAGTCTGCGCCAAAGTATTGTAATCATCCACATCACCAAGACCATAAATACAAGAAACCGTTCCAACGATTAGAGTGTCTGAACGAGTCAATAAATTCGTCGTCGCTTTGTGCCTGAATTTCTCAATTTCTTCATTAATAGAAGCATCTTTCTCTATGTAAGTATCTGTAGCCGGCATATACGCTTCCGGCTGATAATAATCATAATAAGAAACGAAATAACTCACCGCATTATCCGGAAAAAATTCCTGAAACTCGGACGACAACTGCGCCGCAAGAGTTTTGTTATGTGAAATCACCAAAGCTGGCTTTTGAAGTTCCTCAATAACTTTCGCCATCACAAAAGTTTTTCCAGAACCGGTCACACCATAAAGCGTCTGCGCTTTCTTCCCCGCACGAAACCCAGCGACTAGCTTTGCTATAGCCTCAGGCTGATCGCCTTTCGGCGTCATCCCCGATTTCATTACAAATTTTTTGTCTACTTTTTTCATGTAGCGGAAATTCTACCAGTTCAGGTAAAATCAAACAAGCCATTCACAACAAACAAGATGCCAAAATCAACTCAAAATTTCCTAAAATTCACAACACAAACAGCCATCAAAGCCGGCAAAATTGTAATGAAAGACTTCGGCAAAGAAACAAAAGTGGAAGCAAAAGGCATCCGAGATATCGTGACGAAATACGACAGGGCTTCGGAAAATTTTATAAAAAAAGAAATACTCAAAAAATTTCCTAATCATGAATTTCTCGGAGAAGAAAGCGGAAAAAGCAAACCAAAACAGGCCAACACAAATTCAAAAATACACCAAAGTCGAACAGGAAAATCCAGCACAAAAGCCAGCGACACATACATGTGGATAGTCGACCCGATCGACGGCACCAAAAACTTCGCTCGCAAAATTCCGCTTTTCGCAGTATCAATAGCGTTGTACAAAAACGGAAAACCACTCATAGGCGTAGTCCATAATCCAGTGCTACAAGAAACATTCTGGGCCGAAAAAGGCAAAGGCGCATTCAAATCATCGCCTTGGCAAAAAACACATCGCATCAAAACCTCAAAAACGACCAAACTCGTAGACGCAATCCTCGTCACAGGCTTTCACTCTCAAAGCACGCGAAAAAACCTTCCGATCTTCGCACATCTAGCGGCCAAATCATTCGGCATGCGACGCACCGGCTCGGCATCGATCGATCTCTGCTACACAGCCAGCGGACTTTTCGACGGATTCTGGGAATTTGACCTCAAACCTTGGGACATCGCAGCAGGAGTTCTGATACTTCAGGAAGCCGGCGGCAAAGCCACAAACTTCGACGGCTCCCCTCTCGACTTCAAACTCGAACAATTCCTCGGAACCAACGGCCTCCTTCACAAAACACTATCAAAAGAAATTTCAATTGCTTTAAAAAAAGGTTTTAAGTAGTATAAGCCCTGCTTTTTGAGCGGTTTTCGAAATCTTTTGCAGATCCGCAACCAAACTTCTGCATTAGAAATAGCCGTCAAGCAACTTCCTTTGGCCCCATAGCTCAATGGATAGAGCGCAGGTTTGCGGAGCCTGAAATGAAGGTTCGATTCCTTCTGGGGTCACCATTTAAACAATCACTCCATCTCCACCACACTCTCCATATGTCTGGTCTGCGGGAAGAGATCGAAAACAGCCGCGCTCTTCACTTTGTAATCTGTAAATTTCGGTAAATCGCTCTTGAGCTGCGCGACATTGCAAGAGATGTAAATAATCACCTTAGGCTTCGCTTTCCGCAAATGTTCAATAGTCTTCGGATGCATCCCGCTTCGCGGAGGATCCGTGACAACGTATAAATCCTTCGAAGGCAAATCCAACCTCTTTAAATACTGCGCATCCAGCACCATCGCATCGGCATTCACCACATTATTCCTCGCGATATTTTTCTTCGCAGAATCGATCGAAGGAGCGAAAGCCTCAACAGTCAAAACCTTGTGAAACAAATCAGCGTTATTAATTCCAAAAGTCCCAACTCCTCCATATAAATCCAGCAAAAATGCATACTGCCCGCGATTAGATTTCTCCAAGATCTCATGCACATACTTATGCATTTTCTCAGCCATCGCAGAATTATTTTGAAAAAATCCCTGCACAGAAAATTCAAATTTTTTCCCCATCAAATCAGCAACCAACATATCAGATCCTTTGATTACAAAAAATTCCTCAGAAACACTCATGTCCGTCGAAGAGCTTACATAAGCCACGGAAACATTATTCGCACTACAGCCCTTCCAGGCGCCACCACTGCTACTTCCGCTACCATTCTCACCGCCAAAAGCAAACTTCTTCACCCTCTCGACCGCCTCATCCAGCCTCGTCGAATCCGCATTCAAAACAAAACAAATCGAAGAATCACCTGCGGGAGTTCTGATAACCGAATATCGAAAAGTTCCTTTCTTTTTATTCAAATCATAAGCATCGAAATCCTCATCCGTATCCACAAAAAAAGCTCTAACCTCGGCCAAAAGTTCGTTCAGCCGACTATTTGAAATCGCGCACCGACTTACATCAACAACATCAAACCACTTGCCCTTCACGCGAAACCCAAGTCTATCTTTGCCATTATCACCAGCCGGCAATTCACGCCCCGCCGACAAAAACCAGTTATTCCAAAAAGCCATATCCATCCTGTTGCGATAGCCATACTCAGTATCCGAAAAAGCCAGAACTCGATCCTCCGGAAACTCTTTGCACTTCAAAGCGTCGATCAAAGCCTTCCGCTTATTTTCGAGTTGCACCGCATAATCAACATGTTGCGCATCGCAACCTCCACACTTCCCATAATAAGGACATCTTGGTTCTGCCATATTTTTATTAATTACTTGCGGCCTCAAGCCGAAACCGGCCAAGCCTCCAAAAACAAGCCTCTAAAAAGCCGCCGCATTATATGATCTAACTAGACGTTACGCAAGAAAGTAGATACGCAAATATATAAACAGACAGGTTGAAAATCCAAAAAAAAAGTCATCGAGCTTGACTTTTCCTTCTTAAAATCTTAAACTATGTTACAGTGTACTAGTACACGAGAACGAAAACGAAGAAAAAAATACAACACCACGCCCCTCTATCAAAACCGAAAAATTAACCGCAAAGAAATAATATGTACGAAATCGTAAGAGCACTAAGAAATACAGGCGGAAGAACTGAAATAGAAAGCTTTTTAAAAGCGGTTTTAACACAGTCAGAATTAAAAGGAATGGAAACAAGACTGGAAATAATGACGATGCTACTTCAAAATTTTACTCAAAGAGAAATCGCAAAACATTTAAAAGTTGGCCTCACGACAGTAAGTCGCGGAGCAGAAGTTGTAAGACAACTCGAAGAAAAGAAGCCAAGATGGTGGAAAGACTTTAAGAGCTGGTGAAAACGTTAATCATCTAATATTAAACACATATCACGCCGGCTCGAAAAGGAAACGAGCCGTTTTTTTATTATTTTTAAAACAACAAATTAACCAACAAACAATATGAATAAACAATATGACATTACACCGTCAAAAGAAGGATATTTCGGCGAATACGGCGGACAAATTTTGCCGCCTCAACTCATCGCGCTGATGGATGAAATCGCTGAAACGTACGAGAAACTTCGCGTCGACCCAGAATTTACCAACGAGTTAAAATACTATTTAAAGCATTACGTCGGACGTCCGAGCCCGATCTTCCACGCACGAAATCTTTCACGTAAATACGGAGGCGCGCAAATATATCTAAAGCGCGAAGATCTCAACCACACCGGCGCCCACAAAATAAACCACACGCTCGGTGAAGCATTGATCGCAAAACACATGGGAAAGAAAAAACTGTTGGCAGAAACGGGCGCCGGACAACACGGGGTCGCACTTGCGACAGCTGCGGCATGTATGGGATTGGAGTGCGAAATCCACATGGGGAAAAAGGACATCGAGAAACAACAACCGAACGTACTTCGCATGAAAATGCTTGGAGCAAAAGTAGTATCGGTCGAGACAGGGCGTCAGGACCTGAAAGAAGCCGTGGACAGCGCCTTCGGCGCTTTCGTACAAGACCCAACAAATACGTTCTTCGGGATCGGATCGGTCGTAGGACCACATCCGTATCCAATGATAGTACGCGATTTCCAACGCATAGTCGGAGAAGAAGCAAAAGAACAATTCAAAGAGCTGACAGGGCGCGCACTCCCAAATAACCTCGTCGCTTGCGTTGGAGGTGGATCGAATGCGATCGGATTGTTTTCAGCGTTCCTAGAAGATGAAGAAGTTAATATGTATGGAGTTGAACCAAGCGGCAAATCGCTCGCGCCAGGCGAACACGCCGCCACACTCACGCTCGGAACACCAGGCAATCTGCACGGAATGCACACGTATCTCTTGCAGGACGATCATGGAGAACCTATGCCTGTTTATTCAATTGCATCAGGCCTCGATTATCCAGGTGTGGGTCCTCAACACAGTTTCCTAAAAGACATAACACGTGTTCGTTATGTCACAGCATCCGACCAAGACTGCTTAAATTCTTTTATGGAATTAACAAAAACAGAAGGCATCATCCCGGCCCTCGAGAGCGCGCACGCACTCGCCTACGCGACCAAGCTCTCAAGCACGCTCACGCCTGACCAGACGATCCTCGTCAACCTCTCGGGCCGCGGGGACAAAGATATAGATTTCGTCGCTGAACAACTCGGGCTATAACCTCAAACTATCAATTGCAACCTTGTAATCTTCAGCTCCAAAAACATAACTGCCGGCCACAAAAACCTCCGCGCCGGCATCACGACAAACCTTCGCAGTCTCCGCATTAACTCCTCCATCAACTTCAATCTCATATTCCAAATTTCCACCATTTTCAACAGACGAAACAGCTTTTTTTTCAGCTAACCATTTAACTTTACCCATCATATCCTCCATAAATTTTTGCCCACCAAAGCCAGGCTCCACAGTCATGACCAAAACAATATCGGTATATTCCAAAGCACCTTCATACAACTCAATTGCAGTACCAGGCTTAACAGAAAACCCAGCCTTGATACCACGTGATTTAATAGATTTCAAACATTCAATCAAAGCCTCAGTAGACCCAAGCCCAAAACCTCCGTCTCCACCACACGCCTCAGCATGCACAACAATATAATCAGACGAAACATCGCGATTTTCCCCGTCCACTCCACGCCCCATAGAATCAGCAAAAGCATTAACATATTTTTCCGGATTTTCGATCATTAAATGAACATCAAGAGGAGCTTTCACAAAACGCGCCAATGAAGCCACAACCGGAACGCCGATAGAAATATTCGGCACGAAATGTCCATCCATCACATCAACATGAATCATATCAGCACCAGCATTCAAAACAGTCTCAACCTCTTCTCGAAGCCTTCCAAAGTCAGCTGACAATATTGATGGTGCAATTTTTACGCTCATATTTTTATTTAAAATTCACCGGAATAAGAAAAACCTGTTTTTACTTCTCCCCATTCTTCATATTCATCATTTTCTCCACTCTTCTCACATGCCTTTCCTCATTTTCAAAATCGGTACTCAAAAATTTATCCACAATTTTTTTAGCCATTTCCATCTCGGTAGTCCGTCCACCCAATGTAATCACGTTAGCGTCATTGTGTTTACGTGACATTTCAGCCATGTGCTCATCAGTCGCTACAGTCGCACGAATTCCAGGAATTTTATTTGCAGCAATTTGCATACCGATCCCCGTACCGCAAATTAACACACCACGTGAACCGGGATTCTCAGTAACTTTTTCAGCAACCTCCCTCGCAATATCTGGATAATCAATAGAATCCGTGGAGAAACATCCCAAATCAGTCACATCATTCCCCTTGCTAACCAAATAATCTTTTAATGAATTTTTCATTTCGTACCCACCGTGATCAGAACCTATGTAAATTTGCATATTTTTGTTGTTAATAATACTTAAGTCCCGGACTCTACTATAATTCCTTCGTCACAGACTTATCGTCGTGAACGTTTTTAATAATACTTGCCAATAATGGCGCTACGGACAAGACTTTTAGGCCTTTGAATTGCTTCTCTTTTGGGACAGGGATCGTGTCGCTCACAACCACTTCTTTGAATCCAGCCGCTGCCAATCTTTCTGCGGCGGGATAAGAGAAAACAGCATGTGTCGCAGATAAATAAATGTCTTTGTTCGCACCATTTTTTTTCAAAGCCTCCACAGCCGCAGTCACACTACCAGCCGTATCAATCATATCGTCGTACAAAACGCACGTCTTCCCGTCAACATCTCCGACTAAATTCATCACCTCGGCTTTATTATGTCCAGGTCTTTGTTTGTGAATAATTGCCAATTCCGCACCTAGTGCATCGGCAAATTTCTTTGCTTCTTTTGCACCGCCGGCATCAGGCGACACCACAACCAAATCTTTCAATTTTTTACTATTAAAATAATCAATAAATATCTTGCTCACATGTAAATTATCAATTGGGAAGTTAAAGAACCCTTGCTCCTGATCGCTATGCAAATGAATCGTAATAACGTGATCCGCCCCAGCAGCTTCAATCAAATTCGCCATAACTTTCGCACTGATCGGCTCGCGATAAACCGCTACACGATCTTGTCTCGCATAAGCGAAATGCGGTATCACTACATGCACTCTCGCTGCAAACGACCTCTTCAGACTGTCGATCATTATAAAAAGTTCCATCATGTCCTCATTCACATTCGCAGTCGAAGTCTGGACAATAAAAACGTCCGCACCACGGACGCTTTCCTCCACTCTCGCATAGATTTCGCCACATGCGAATTTTTTCAAAATCATAGGTGAAACCTCTACTCCCAGTTTTTTTGCAATTGCCGCCGTCAATTCAGGATGAGAGGATCCTGAGAAAATTTTTAACGAAGTTGTATGTTTCATAGGATAGTTTTTTAGCATTCTTTTTCACCAGGAGAATATCATTGATCCCAGATTTTCTCAATAAAACAAAACCGTCACCGTCTTCTATTGATTTTTATGGGAATTCTGGTACTGTACTCCTCTTATAATTGGCCCCATGTCTCAACCAGAAGAATTCCCGGAAGAACTAGGTAAATTTGAAAACCCTGTTAGCGATGGACGATTTGTGATGATTACTGCTCCTCGAAAACGAAGTCAATTTGACGAACACGACCAACCTCCTCTAGTAAGACACCCAATTATGGGTAAAACAGGTATTTTGCCGGCGATGGGACAACCAGGATCGGCGGCCGACAGATTCACCTCTCATTGGCGACACTGCGCAGATGTTGGGACTAGAATTCGACCAATGGCCGCACATGAAAAATCAGCCTCCGGACTTTTAGAAACGGTAATTGAACGCCGCGAAGATGGTGGATTATTTGTAAAAATTTCAATTAATAATAGTGGAAATGAAAATGATCTTTTAGCGGAAATATTACTCGAAATGCGAAGACTCCGCTCAGCATATGAAATACTCGACCCTAAATTCGATCACGCGCAAGAACTACCAGATCACGAGGGAGTATTAATATAAGAATTGCTCCGGCAAGACATAATCCCCCATCTCAGCTTGAGCTTTGAGAAGTCTCGCCTTGAATTCAGCGAAAACCTCAAACACTCTTGCCGGGGTATTCTTTACCTGTTCTTTGTAGATTTTCTCCAATCTTTCAAGCTTTCTTAAATTTTCAGGAATTCTTAATTTAAAGAGCTCATTGTACAAATCTTTCGTCAATTCTTTACCAAGAACTTCGGTAAATAATTTAGCCAAATCTTCGTACTTTGGAATAAATCCACTAGGAGTTTCAATAGCATCAACGTCTCCATTTGCTCTTAGCTCCATCCATTTGTACCAAACTTTTTTGTCGTTTTTGCCAGTCAAGAATTTACCTGCAAATTCACCGGAAGTTCCTTTTAAGAAATAATTAACAGAATAAACTCCAGGTGCGGCGTCACCAAGACCAGCACCAAACTTCAAATTTGCATTCACATAATCTCCGATAGAAATCGACAAGAAATCCAAGTTCGACATAGGATTAAATTCACGAACGCCTTCAGCGCCAAGAGTTGCAGCTGTAGTCTCAGACTCAATCGCCGCACCCTTCAAAATAATGCCCTCTTCGTAGGTTTTCGCCTGCTCAACAGGAACCCAAGTATCGCTATCGCGTCCGCCATAAACGAATCCTGAAACCTTTACTCCTTCAGGATTTTCCAGATTAGGATCGACATTTTTCAATTGATCCAAACTCAAAGTGAAACGTGCATTTGGATGTGAGCATGGAATTTCTTTTCCGCTCGCGTCAGTCTTACCTTTGAACCATTCGCCTGAGTGATTGTAACCTTTTTCAGGCACTTCACCGTCTCTACCAATCCAGTGCAAACTACCATCTTCCAACACTAAAACATTTGAGAAAATAATCTCACTTCCCTCGTGAGTAATTTTGTCATAAATCGCAGGATCATCAGTAGAATTCACTCCCTGAATAATTCCAAACATTCCGCGCTCAGTATTACAGGCTCTCGCCTCCAACACTCCTTCCTCATTCATGTCCGCACGAAGATAAGCAATGTCATCACCGATAATTGATTCACCTTCCATCATCGAAGTAGAAGTCTTTCCACACATTGAAGGGAACGCACCGCTGAAATAAGTCACTCGTTTCCCGGCCGCGTCGCGATACTTGTCCCCTTCTTTTGCAGCCGGCCCATGGACACCCATCACAAGCATATGCTCATTCAACCAACCTTCCTTCGAACCCAAATAAATCGCTAGTCTCATAGCCAATTTCTTCAAGCCAAGAGTATTTCCACCGTACTGAGTATTCATACTGTAAACAGTGAAATAATCACGGTCGATAAACATTCTGCGTTTGTCTAAATTAACAGAAACTTTTGTGGTCGCGTCGACCTGTCCGGCAGAGTGAATAAAGCGGAAATATCTATTCAATTTTGTTTCGTCGCCGTTAGCCTCCTTCGCCTGTCTTACCATTTCATTATAACCACTTCTATAAAGCAAGGACTCGCTATGCGCGACATAAAAAGAATCCGTTAATTGAACACAAGGAATTGAAAATTTTGAATTAACAGGACCCAAACAGAAAAATCTCACTATCAACTCCTTTCCACTCATTATGCCAGTCATAACCTCGCGAACATCTCTTAGGTAGGTTTCGCGATCACCTGTATCTATTTGCGCACCCAAATCCTCACCATTTTCCAGAAGAATTTTAGTATTTTTTCTATCACGTCCTTGATCGCCATAAGCATCGAAATGCACAGTATGTCCTTTAATTTTTAATGCTTTTTCTTCGCCAAGCTCTTGAGCCTTCATGCGGATATAATCGTTATCCTCTCCGGAATCATCACAAACATAAACACTCGCAGGATTTAAGAGATTAATGTATTCGGCAATAAATTCTTTGAAGCCGGGATTTTCGATTCGAAGAAGTTTCATATAATCTCTTTCCGAAATCTTAGCTCTTAACAATTCAAAAGCATTTGTTCCCATAGTTTTTTTATTAAAAATTTTTAAGAAAACCGCAAAAGAACCCTACTCGCGAAACCGCAACAGTCAATCCTAAAGAAATTGCTATAAACAGGATTTTCTCGTCATTTAATAAAACTAATCCTCCTCCTCCATAATCCCAGTCAACCTTTTCATAGCGCTAGCAGCGCACTGAGCAGAAATAGCAGTTGGCCCATTTTGAGTAGAAACACCTCTCGCTCCAGACAAACAATTTTGGACATCAATCAATGTTCCATGACAACCTCTACATACATCTATGTCCCCAGCAACATTAGAAACATACCTATCCAAAATAGTAGGATCAGTACTTATCATTTCCACACCATTTAAGGCATGAAATCCTTTAGTTTCAAAGGTTTCTCCAGTTTTAAATCCATCTCTAGACATATAAATAAAGTAAAATATTAAAAAGGACTCGATCCTACACTATTAAATAAATTTCAGTCAAACTCAATCACGCCGAATTACACCAAATCTCTTAAAGTTTTGTAAACTCCATCAGTATCAAATCCATATTTTTTATAAAGATCGCCACTTTTTCCAGACTCGCCAAATTTATCATGCATTCCAATTCTAACTAATTTCACTCCAATTCCATTTTCAGCCAAAATCTCAGCAACAGCACCACCAAGTCCACCAAGAATGCTATGATCCTCAGCAGTTACACAAATTTTTGCATTCGCGGCACATTCCAAAACAGTTTTTTCGTCCATTGGTTTGAGAGAACTCATATTCACAACCATCACTTTTTTCCCTTCCTCTTTTAATTTTTGCGCAGCTTTTAATGAAGAAGAAACGAGTGAGCCAATTGCAAAAATGCAAACATCAGCCTCATCGCCATCTTTCAAAAATTCCGCTCCAAAAAGAACATCGGCCTTTCCAAATTTAAATTCAGCAGACCCGTTACCAGAAACAGTATAAATCACCTCCGTCGCCTGCCTGTTAATTCTCAAATAAGTCGGTCCATAATCATTCATAAGAGTCTCCATAACACTCAAAGCTTCATAATGATCCGCAGGACAAACGACCTTCATATTTGGAAGCACACGCATAATAGCGAGGTCCTCAAGGGCCTGATGACTCGCCCCGTCTTCACCCGTCATAATTCCAGCATGCGACCCAACAATTTTCACATTTAAATTCGGATAACAAACCGCATTCCGCACAATCTCCCACGCCCGACCCGTCGCAAAAACAGAGAACGAACAAGCGAAAGGAAGCTTGCCGCGAGTTGCAAATCCAGCCGCAGTTGCGACCATATTTTGCTCAGCGATTCCCATATTGAAATGACGATTTGGAAACTCCTTCGCGAACGCTCCGGTCTGCACACTTGAAGACAAATCAGCATCAAGCACGACCACGTTTTTATACTTCGCGCCCAGCTTCACAAGTGCCTCACCAAAAGACTTTCGCGTCGCAATTTTTTCAACCGCAGAACCCGATATTGATTTTGATGGATCCGAATTTATATCACCTCCTCCCATACTTATAAATTTAAGGAAATCTTAGATATGTAAACTTACCCTTCACGTCACTTGCATTCACATAAACATCCACAAAACTCCTGCTATCAATACTGTCCTCTCTATTATCACCAAGCACAAAATACTTACCCTTTGGCACATTGTAAACAAAACCTTTACCATCGGAAGTCATTGCTACACCTCCGCTCAAAAATCCGCCAGCAACATCGGGCACCTGAGTTCTTTCCCCAGCTCTCAAATACGGCTCATTTATCTTCTTTCCATTCACAAAAACCACGCCCTCTTTCAAAACAACCTCATCGCCAGCCATTCCTATTACACGCTTTAAATAATAATAATCTTCAGCTCCAAACCCTGGCATATTAAAAACAACAATATCTCCTCGTTTCACGCCGAGATTCATAAGCCCAAGCTCCTCAACAATACCAAGTCCAACCTCTCCGTCATCATTTTCCACCTCCAACACATCTCTTAACCACCCAAAACGAGCATCGAACGCGCTCGCATAGACAACTTCATCACTATAAAAAGTCGGAATCATACTCCCCCCGTCAACAACCACGGGGAAAGTCATTACAAGCCTCACAAAACTAATTAACAGAGCCAAAGTTTGCATAACTATTAGTTAGATCCGGATCTCACTACACCTGTCAGTAGAGTCCGGACTCTACTTATTCACACTCACCCATCACCCTGCAAAGTTCATCATGAGCCGCTTCCATCTCTTGATCACTGAGCGCAACGCCATGATAACTGACTTTATTTTCCGCGAACGGAACGCCCTTGCCTTTGATCGTTTTGCACCAAATACAAACCGGTCTTCTTTCAACTCGTCGAGCCTTGTCGATAGCGGTCAAAAGTTGTTCAAAATTGTGTCCATCAGTCACACGAATCACCTTCCATCCAAAACTTTCAAACTTATCTTGAATCGGATCAACATTCATCACCGCACGCACAGGCCCATCAATTTGTAATCCATTATTATCAACTATCGCAATCAAATTATCTGAGTTGTAATGAGCCGCAGCCATAGCTGTCTCCCATACCAAACCTTCTTGCAATTCACCATCTCCAAGCACAACAAAAACTTTATTGTCTCGCTTGTCAGCGCCAACCCCAAAACTGTCGAGCTTGAGAGACAACGCAATACCGTGCGCTGCTGCAAACCCTTGACCAAGCGACCCGGTCGCGACAGCTATTCCAGGAATTTTAACAGTTGGATGCCCCTGAAGCAGCGCCCCAACTTGCCTGAGATGATCTAATTCTTCTTTAGGAAAGTATCCTTGATCCGCCAAAATAGCGTACTGCGCCGGGCACCCATGCCCCTTTGATAAAATTATACAATCCTTATCTTCCTCACGCCCAACACCATACGCACCGCGCCCTTTTCCAACACAGCATTTTCCATAATCCCCACTCGGAACTCCCTCATTATCAACAGACGACCCGGTCCCATAATAAAGCGCAACCAAAATATCCATCAACGACATACTCGAACCGGTATGTCCGCTACCAGCCTTATTTATGGCTTTCAAAGCCACAATTCTCATTTCGGCTGCTTTTTTTTTGAGTTGACTTAAATCCATAGTGGTTAAAATATACATCAAAAAACATTGCGATCAAAACAATACAAATTAAAATAAAAAAGTAAAAATGCGGTTAAAATATTTTTACAACAATTTTATATAATCCAGTAACAAAATAAACTAATGCCAGAAATCGAAGAATTAGATATCGAAACCAGGGCTGACCAAGACACCTCTATATCTGACAAAGACACCTCTATAATGGAAGAAGACCTGCGATACCTAGACGCAATAATGTTCGCATTAGATACCGACAATACAAAAATATGGAAAGAACTACACCGTGCTAGAAACCGCACAGCACAAGCCTTGGGCAAAGAAACACATTAAAAGTATATTTAAACAATTACTTCAAAAGCCTCTTCCACCACCAATCATTTTCCTTGTACCAAGCGATGGTTTTCTTTAAATCTTCCGCAAATACAGCAGATGACTTCCAGCCAAGTTCATTTCTTAATTTCGAAGAATCAATCGAATACCTTCTGTCATGTCCGAGTCTATCCGGGACGTGATCGATCATGGCCTCAGCCTCTGCCGAAAGTCCACCACCATCCACGTCTCCATACCCAAATTCCGCCAATATCATTTTAGTTAATTCAACATTTGAAACCTCCTCGCCCGATCCGATGTTATACACTTCTCCGATCTTCCCTTCGTGTAAAATCTTATCAATCGCAGAACAATGATCTTCTGTGTAAATCCATTCACGAACATTCAATCCGTCTCCATACAAAGGCACTTTCTTGCCTTGAATTAAATTTGTCACAAACAATGGAATCACTTTCTCAGGATATTGATATGGTCCATAAACATTACAAGAATGAGTAACTATCACAGGCGTTCCATAAGTGACATTGTACGCACGACACAAATGGTCCGCACCGGCCTTTGAAGCACTATAAGGACTGTTTGGCTGGAATGGCGAAGTCTCTTTAAACGCCCCCTCCAAAGTACTTCCGAAAACCTCATCGGTTGAAATCTGAATATACCTACTCACGCCATATTTTCGAACAGCCTCAAGTAGAGTAAACGTCCCAAACACATCAGTCGTAATAAAATCTCGCGGCCCGGTAATCGATCTATCCACATGCGTCTCCGCTGCATAATTAATGATGACGTCGAACTTACCATCCGCAACATCACCTGTATCCGCGCCTCCGCCTCCACTAAATCCTCTTCCCACAACTTCATTCACCAATTTCTCATCCGCTATATCTCCTTTTACAAATTTATAGCGAACTTCCTCGCCTCTCGCCAAAGCACCGGTCCCCCATTTTTCCTCAACATCTTTTAAATTATCCAAATTCCCGGCATACGTCAGTTTATCCAAATTACAAACCTTGTACTCAGGATATTTATTCAAAATATATCGAACAAAATTCGAACCAATAAATCCCGCGCAACCTGTGACTAAGATATTCATAGCGTCCTAATTATAACTATCTATTTTTCGTACTCCAATCGAACCCGATTGAAGGATCATCAAAATCAATCCTTTCTTCATCTGGATCGTCCGCTTTGTAAGACTCAGTCGTGTGATAAAGAAGTCCAACCCTTTCATTCCCAAGAACTCTGTATCCATGAGCCACCCCAACCGGAATCAAAATCAAACAAGGATTATCCTCTCCCGCGACAATCACTTGAGTTTCCCCGTGAGTCGGTGAACCTTCACGAAGATCGTGCAAAACCACCTGCGCCATTCCTTTGCAAACGAACCACAAGTCATCCTGTTTTTTGTGGTAATGAAAAGCTTTAATCACACCAGGATGAGTCTCGGTATAAGAAGTCTGTCCAAATTTCTTAAGCAAACCCTCGTCATCACGAAGAACTTCAGAGAAAAACCCCCTGTCATCACAATGTCTAACTAATTTTTTAATTTTAACGCCTTCAATCATGTCAACAAATTACTCACTTAATATAATTATTTCAAGCTCTATTCAGTTTACTCAGCCACCTCGGCATCAAAGTCGGTCTCGGGAGCAACGAATCCACAAAGTTCGGCATCAGCCGGCTCAACACGTTCGCACCCTACCACCGTTTCACTACCAACCTTCTCGCTATCAGCCACGCTTTCATCATTAACAGTCATAAAAACAGCATTATTAACATCTCTGCAAACTTGAGCCTCTTCATCATGTCCAACCTCTCCTGCAGCATAAGCCGAATCCAATTTATAACGAGATCCATATGAACTATTTAAAGTAAACCCCATCGCGACAGCAAGAGCTGTGTAACTGGCAAATATCAAAATTCCTATTTGTTTAATTGCTTTTTGGTCCGGTAGGGACATTTCGCTTAAAGGTCTGATACGAAAATCATGATCGCTTCCACTGGAGATATCAGAAATGTCTTTTTCGGTTTTTATAACGTCAGTCATATTTAAATTTATTATAAAACAAGGGAAAAACATACGCCAATCAGTGAAATTTGTCAATCTCATGCCTGGACACCTTGCCAAATTCAAATGTCTCGACTTCAAATTCCAATAATTTTCTTAAAGCCGCTCCGAGATCGGTCACAGCCCCATCATTCACTTCTCCCAAAAAAGACCGAGACTTGAAATCAAATCCCGGCCTTTCAAAGTTTTCAACTAAAAAATAAACATTTACTCAGCTCTCTCATCATCTGCATAAACATGCATAAACTCAGATTTATCATAAGAGAACAAATCCTCAGCTCTAAAAAATCGTCCAACTTCTTTTTCGGCATTTTCGACAGAATCAGATGCATGAACCACGTTACAAGCAACGCTCATCGCAAAATCTCCGCGAATAGACCCGGCTTCAGCGCTTCTCGCTTTTGTAATTCCGCAAAGTTTGCGAACCGTATCGACGACCTCAAGACCTTCCCATGCCATAGCTATAACAGGCGTAGATTGCATGAATTTCGCCAACCCACCAAAGAAAGGCTTGTCAGCCAAGTGAGCATAATGTTCGCGAAGCAAAACTTCGTCCAACGCCATCATTTTCATACCGACCAATTTCAATCCTTTTCTTTCAAATCTCTCAACGATTTTCCCGATCAATCCTCTTTGGATCGCATCCGGTTTGATAAGTACTAATGTTTTCTCGTGAATTCCTGTTGCCATATATTTTTGGTTAATTATTGAATAGTGCAATTTCAAGCACGCTAAAAAGCGGCCATACTCTACACTAGCCAAAAAACAAGCTCAAGAAAATTTAACTACAAATAGATTCACGCAACTGTAAATGAAGTATTTAACAGTAAACGGACTAGTTAACCGTAAACAGACTAATTAACAAACTAAGAAGCTGGAGCTTCCTGCTTCACATATCTATAACTAAGATTCTTTCCGGTAAATTTGGTATCCTTCGGAATAGTTGTTCCGGCAGGAACAATAACAACTCTGGCATCAGTAGTCTGCGCTTTTAACTCGGCATTTCTTGTAACAGCAGGCATTAGAGCCCCGTTAGCATCTTTCAAGCCGGTCATATTCCCTCCAAAAGTCACAACGGCACCTTCTTCATAAGGAATAAGTATTTCCAAATTATGCCCATCTTTCACTCTCTCTTCTTTTGAGAATACTTTTCCTTGTTCACCGGCATAAACATAATCCCCTCCCACGTCCGCAAGGACACTTTTGCTTTGTTCAGCTTGTTCTTGTGGAGAAACGGTCACATCTGCAACTCCGTTAACCTTATCAACTACATCTTTCATTTTTCCGCGTTGAGCGGCAACTTTTGCTTTTAATTTATCATAAGTCTCCCCGAAAGAAGTTCCCGCAACAAAAGATTCAATCCCGGCAACATTTCCTTCACATCCTTTGATCCCAATCACTCCAAAGATCCAACCAAGAATAGGATCTTCACCTCTCAAGCCTTTCATAACAGCTTCTTTTTGGAGCTCAGCAACTGTCTTCCCATCTTTGGCCTGGTTCGGAATAATACCAAACATAGACATCAACCCAACCACAAATCCACCTTCTTTTAAGATAGTCGTAGCCATGCCGTCGTAATTCACCTCTGTGGTTGTTTCAGCGCCTTCCACAGGAGCTGAAGCCTCGCTTCCAACTATTTTTTTGTACTCCTCACTATCTTTTTTCAGGGTTCGCGTTACGACTTTCACAGCACCATTTCCGGTATCTTCGATTTTGAAGAGAACCAATTCTTTTTGAGCATCGACCTTATCAGTATTCGCATCTTTTAATTTTGCAAGAACATCAGTCTCAAACATTTCAGCCAAAACTTCATTTCGTTTTCCGGCTTCAACAAGAGCTTTTAAAGGATTGTCTTTTATCGACTCACCCCAACCTTCCGCCTGCCAAATATCAGCTTCTAGATCGACTTTTAATTCAACATCTTTCCATAAATTTTCGTCCATACTCATAGCCTTGTTCCAAATTTCACGCTTTAACCAACCATCTTTTTTCGGTTTTCCTTTTTCCTCGGAAGACAATTCAACATCTTTGTATGAATCGATGATTTTTTTGTACAAAACACTTTTTTTCAATTCGATCTCGGCTTTTAATTTATCCCTATTCTCTTTTGCAATTTTTTCTTTTTCTGCAACCTGTTCAGCCGAAGATTTAGGAGCCGCCGCAGCTTCTGGAGTAGCCGCCACCGCTTCGGTAGCTGGTGCAGGAGCCTGCTTACTAGGAATACTTTCAGGAGACGTTTCCCATATAAATCTATTTTCTTTAAATAAATTTTTCATATTTGTTTTTTTATTCAATTTTTAACATTCAATCATACAATTATATCAAAAAAATCGCTTTTAAACAAGGATCCAGCGCCTCTCGTCACACAAAACACCCTACAAAATACCATAAAAACGCACCTATAATTTGACAAAAACAAACAACATCGTATAAAATCACGCCTATAAAAAATTAACCAAAGACATATGTCAGTAGAACAAGGAATTCAAGACCTAGAAACAGCAGCACAAGAAATCACAGCTCATACAGAGCCAAAACTACATTCTCCTATCGACAGAGCCGATGTTGCAAGAATGTTTGGACAAGAAGCTCCAAGACCAATAGATGCAACCTACAGAGTAATCGAAAAACAAAGAGAAGCTGTAATGGCAGATCCGCAATTGGCAAAATTACTAGGTAGATACGCAGACGTTTTAACTTCTCAAAATGTAGAAGAAGCTATAAGAAACGGGCTTTTGACATACACAATGTACAAACCAAATTTAGGAAAAGCTACTATAAGAAAACAATATCTACCTGAAGAAGACGAAGTATTTTTGGTGGATAAATGGGGACGCCAGTTCGAAAATGAAGGATGCAGAGTAATTTCTCCGGTTTCCACAGTAATGACTCCGGAAACATATGAAGCGTTTTATGCAGGGAATAAAGAAAGACAGCTTGGGATAAAAGTTGAGAAATTCCCTCCATACACAGAAACTCCTGAATCTCCAGAAGAAAGAACTCTATTTGAACAGGTAAAAAGAGTGATACTTTCTGGGCCGATAACTCCAGGGATTGTTCATTCAGAAAATGAAAATACAATCCAAGGCTGGAGAAAAATCTTAGGACCATCAAATCCGAACAAAGACAGAAATGATCCTAGATTTGCAGGTTCTTTTAGATCTCTAAACGCCGCAGATTCAAGTAATACATTAATTCACGGCTCAGGAAGTATAGAAGAAGCTATTGCTGAAACACAATGGTACGCTCAAAGAATATTAGATTTGATCGGCGCAGGCAGACAGGTCTAAACTATATCTACCACTTCAGCAGATCCTCGAATTTCTTCGGATCATCATAAGGACCGATAACAGCAAGTCTGAGTCGTTCGGGTTTGAACAAATCAGCAGCCACACGATTCACGTCCGCAAGAGTGACTTTATCTATCTCTTTCATTATCTCTTCAGGAGTTCTTGGTTTTCCATGTAATAGTTCATATTTGGCTAACAAATGCGCATATTCTTCACTATCCTCCAAACCCAAAACCATCTTCCCTTTCAAGAAATTTTGAGCCTTTTTCACCTCTTCCTCGGTAACACCACCAGAGGCTACACCACCAACTGAGCCACCATCAGCCATATTTTGCCCACCAGCGCCGCCGACCGCACTATTCGCCCCCAAAGCAATTTTTTTATACTCATTAATAATCTTCTCCACAGCAAAATAAATTCTATTCACATCAACCCCTGCAGAAGTGGAAATCAAACCGGTATCAATATAATTATCAGTAGAAGTGTGAATATAATAAGCAAGACCGTGCGCCTCGCGAACATTCAAAAACATTCTCGAACTCATATTACCACCAAGAATCGCAGAAAGAACTTTTAAAACCCAGTGATCCGGATGCATCTCAGGATAACCTTCAAATCCTATACATACATGCGCCTGCTCTGTTTTTTTATCTTTCAAAAACACCTTTTTAGGCTCTTTTAACGGCTCAAAAGGCAGAAAATCATAAGCTTTTTTACTCTCCTCCATAGGGAAAAACTTCTCAGCGCTCTCCACTATTTCATCATGATCCACATTCCCGCAAACAACCAAGACAACATTGTCAGTCGTATATAACTCTGATTTATATTTCGCAAAATCGTCATGTTTCACTGTTTTAATTAACTCCTCCGTCCCGACTTCGTCCCATCCCATCGGTTGATCCCCAAAAACCAAACTCTCAAAATTCCACCCGATCTGATACATAGGGGTATCCTGATACATACGATATTCCTCCAAAATAACCCCTCGCTCTTTGTCTATTTCAGCATCATCAAATTTCGCGTTTAGCATCATGTCGGAAAGCACATCGAAAGCTGTATCCATTTTTTCACGAGCGACTTTCACGTAGTATCCGGCATATTCTTTACCTGTGAATGCATTGAAATCCCCTCCAACACCATCAATAGTTTCCGCAACTTCTTTTGAATTTTTATACTTCTTGGCACCTTTGAAAAACATGTGTTCGAGGAAATGCGAAATTCCATTAATTTCTTTTTTTTCATACCTACTGCCCGCACCCGCCAAAACAAGCACCGTCACAGCATTAGTACTTTCAAGTTTATTCGTAAGAACACGTAGTCCGTTTGAGAGAGTTGTTTTCCTAAACATATTCATAAGTTAGTTATTGATAATTTTAACAATGCAATGAGCTACGCTAATTCTATCATCGCCCGTCACCATAAGCTATTTTTAAATTATTTTTAATTATTTTTGATCGTTTTTAATCGTTTTTAATCGTTTTGCATTTTGCTTCACAAAAATTCCGTGACGATTTTTAAAATTCGTCCACCAAAGCGGGTTTTCGGACTCCAAGTCAGCAAAAATATTAGCCATTTTCGAAACAGTGCTTGTCGAAATTTTTAAGTCTTCAGCAATTTTTCTTCTATCCCTCCCCTCCGCTATCATCTTCAAAATCTCTAATCTTTTTGGGATTTGAATGACTTCTTGCGGTGTAAGAAGAGCGGTAAGAAAAAAAGATATCTCACGAATCGTCCGTATGTGCTTGAACGCGGAAGAGAATGAAATAAGTGACTGATTTATCATTTTAATAAGTGATTCAAGACTTCCCTTGTATCGCTGTATCGATACAGCGATACAAACGCATCAACTATCGCACCACCAAAAGCTTGTGTAAACGAATTTTAAGAGATTTAAGCTGCGTAAAATATAATTATCTTTCCAAACACAACAAACCTGAAATTTTCCTTAAAAACTCTTAAAACACCCACAAAATCAAAAAAATATAGAGTGCAAGAGAAATATAGTACACACATCACATACAACACACGCAATACCTACAATTCACATCCCGAATATACAATAAGGGACAGCAACTTCACAAAACAACCTACAAATATAATCTTAAATCAAAACAACCTCTATGATATACTCTCGTCACACACCACAAACAAAAAAGACCCAGAAACAAACCAAAAAACATGTACTCATTTCGACCAAAAAATCCGATTAATAAATTAACAGTACTATCGATAGGAGCGGCTGTTTTGACAGCAATACTTATTCTAAGACTTTTTTACCTTCAGGTTATTATGGGCGATCACTACAGAGATATCGCCGCAAAAGAACACTATGGATACACTGAACTCCCGGCACGTAGAGGCGAAATAATTATAAAAGACTATCATTCCAATGAAGAGTTTTTGCTAGCCACAAACATCACCCTCGAGACCATGTATGCCGACCCGGCAATCATCACAGCCCCTCAACAAATAGTGGAAACAATCACGCCCCTGATATACAACAAATCAAAAGAACGCGCCAAGGACGATTTTCGTATTTCAGAAGCGGCAAAACGCCTCCCAGCAGAAATAACTGAAGAAGAAAAACAGACTATTTTAAAAGCAAAAACTGACGATGAATTATACGCTGAATTTAAAGGAAATTTCCTTGAAAAAATCAGTCAAAAAAAACGCCCGCAAATTATACTCGCGGAGAACCTAACTTCAGACGAAATAAATAAAATAAATGCATTTAAATTAAACGGGATAGAAGTAAAAATCGATACTCTATACGCATACCCTCCAAGAATAACAAGTACTCAAGCGGCGGCGGAACACCTGGCCCCAATTATAAAAATCCCAACAAAAAAACTCGAACAAATACTACAAGGCAAAAATAGATACGTGGTAATTGCCGAGAAATTAGACCCGGACGTCTCACAAAAAATTCATGAGCTTTTCAATAAAGACAAAACAACATACGCGGGAATAGGAATGAAAGAAGAATATTTGCGCTACTATCCTGAAAACACATTGGGAGCAAACATAGTGGGATTCGTAGACGGGCAAGGACTAGGACAATACGGGATAGAAGGAACTTTCAACACAGAACTTTCAGGTAAAAAAGGTGCTTTCCAGGCTCAAAAAGACTCAATGGGAAGACAAGTAATTATGGGTGAAAGTGTAATAGAACCTGCAATCGATGGACAAGACGTAGTATTAACAATAGATCGTTCCATTCAACAATTTCTCGAAAAAACAATGGCTGCGGATACGAGAGAATACAATGCAGACTCCGGCCAAGCGATAGTAATGGACCCAAAAACCGGGAATGTTTTGGCAATGGTTAACTACCCAACATTCAATCCAAACGAATTCACAGCCGTATACCAAAAAGTATACATCAGCTTTACCCCGGAGGAGATCGCCCAGCTAGTCCCCACAAAATCAGAAGGCCTATACATGTTCTACCGAAACAAAGATACTCACGACTTTTATTATGTATTTGAAGAGAAAGTGTTAGACGAAAACGGAATAGCAAAAACCGAATATTACAGATACGAAAACTACGTCGGTCCGGAAGCCTATCAAAACAAAATAGTCTCTCTGCCGTACGAACCAGGTTCAACATTCAAACCAATCATCATGTCGATAGCGATAGATGACGGAGATTTGACCCCTAACTCTACATTCAACGACTACGGCCCTATCGGAGTGGACTGGAACAAACACACCGGAAAATATGATTATTTTATACACAACTCTCTCGACAGATATTATGGCCCGGGAACAACAATGATAAAAGTTTTGCAAGAATCTCTAAACACCGGAATGACATTCGTAGCAAAAACAATAGGCCCGGCGCTAATGTACAATTATCTTTTGAAATACGGATTCACGGAGAGAACAGACATAGAATTTTCGAACGAAGCCAAGGGCCAACTTTCTTACTATGAAAAATGGACGGAATCCGAATTGGCTACAAGGTCATTCGGACAAGGTCTCACCGTCACCTTGCTACAACTTGCAAACGCATATTGCACAATTGCAAATGGAGGAATTTTAATGAAACCACATGTGGTAGCGGAAATTCGCGACGAAAAAGGAAAAATCACAAAAAGTGAACCATATCAAATCCGCCGAGTCATATCTGAAGAAACTTCCGCAAAACTCCGAGCAATGCTGGCCGCCACCGTAGAAAGTGGTGTAGCTGTAAATGCAAAACTTCCAACACATTTCGTCGCTGGAAAAACAGGAACGTCTCAAACATATAAAAATGGTGTAGCCCTCACAGGAGCCGGCACCACAATCGGTTCATTTTGCGGCTTCGGTCCGGTCGATGACCCGAAGTTTGTAATGTGCGTAAAATTTGACCGACCACGCTCAACAGTCTGGGGAGACCCCACCGCCGCAAAAACATCTTCAAAAATCACCAGTTTCCTGTACAACTACTACAATATTCCGCCTGATAAAAAATAACCGACTATC
>Ga0208040_1000774_pt1 | contig 35743 bp, 35 predicted proteins | sample AD_UKC083_MetaG_FD_184431 | JGI IMG/M metagenome (GOLD analysis project Ga0208040, IMG submission 184431) | Active sludge microbial communities of municipal wastewater-treating anaerobic digesters from USA - AD_UKC083_MetaG (SPAdes) (version 2) | ecosystem: Engineered > Bioreactor > Anaerobic >...
GAGTTCTTTCTGCGGAAAGGACTCTTTGTCCTGAAGGAGGGTGAGACATGCAGGAAAAAGTAGTGGGCCCCCCAAAATCAGAAGCATCTTCCACAATGATTCAACTTGAGGGACCCAGAATATCCTCTCTTCTCGGATTAAAAAAGGTATGGTTATCTGAATTTTCGATCTGGCCTGCAGGGGTGGCCTGATGCCCATGGCACAGCACTCCACCTCGCCGGTCCCACTCTATCTCCTCCCCCAGGCACTTTCGGAAGAGATCAAGAAGTACGGAGATACGATAGCAGAGATCAGGATCCGGCGGACCACCGGCCATAACTATTTCCTTAAGGTCAAGCACGAGAGGCGGGGTGACCGTGGTGACTGAACCCGGGACGCTCTCACTTGGCGAGAAGGAGATCCTTCGTCCTGTAATCATCTATCGGGTAACAAGAGAAGGGGAACCATAAAAATTTGATGATTTTCTATGAATCCGATCACCTACCGCAGAACCTTCCGAAGTGCCAGTGCTGTGATACAGCCCCCAATCAGTGTGATGTAGGCGAAACCGGGCGACGATGTCGGTGGTATTGCTCCGCCTTGGTTCAGGGAACTGTTTACAGGCGAGTGAGAGTTACTCCTGCCCGTATCACTCATTCCAGTCTCTCCTGGGCGAGACGAGAGGGTATGAAGCACGACCTCGCGTGGCTCCCTGGACCAGTCGTCTCCCGCACCGCGCGTATAGATGATGTATTCCCCTGAGATGACCGGATGAGAAAGCCCACGCCGGAAAGGAGTGATCTGGGTCTTTTCCCCGGTGCGAAGGTCCATCACCATAATTGCACTTCTGCTGTCCCGGAAATCGAAAGGATTCATGGACTGCAGCCATGCAACCCGCTCATCCGAGATGGGAGGAAGATGCCCCTGGTGCACGCTTCCCTGCCCGACAACGGTCCTGACCCGGGAAGCGATGGAGTAATGGATGATTGTATGGATCCCATGGATCTCCTCTGTCCATACCACATCGTCGCCAGAAATATACGGGGTGCTCTTTACCGGATTTTCCGTTAGCAGACGCTCCTCTGTTCCGTTCATCAGATCGTAGAGGTAAAGTTCCGGATCATCCGGACCATGGGATCGGTAGTCTTTCCACAGTATGAAATTACCTGAAATCATAGGGGTACTCTGGTGGCCCGGTGAACCGGTCGGGAGGTACTGGTTCTCCCCGGTCGTCAGATTGAAGATGACGATCTTTCCCCCGTCAACGCTGGAGTGGGAGACTCCCTCATGTTCGGTCCAGACAACCCGGTCCCCATCAATCGAGGGATTCTGGCTAAACCTGAGATCGGACACTGGTAGGAATGCATCATCCTGGTTGGTAAGTTGAGCCAGGGATCCTGTAGAGATATTCATCAGCATGATCCCTTTTTCGCTGAACACAACCCGGTCACGGGAGATTCTCGCCATTTCAACCTGATGTATGATGGGAATCGTGCTGTCTGAACTCATCTGCCCTTGTTCTCCGATTTTAATAAGTTGTTTTTTCGTTCCCTCTGTAAGGTTATATCCGTAAAACCCCCGTTCAGAAGCACTCAGGTATTTATTATCCTGGAGCCAGAAAAGCCGGTCTCCTTCCAAGGTACTATAGAACGGTTCTCCCGAAAGAGTAAAGAGAACGGCTTCTGTTCCAGGTACGGATTCTGCGCTGATAGTCCAGGGAATAGTGACCAGACAGATGACGATTATCAGGAGGCCGCTGGAACATCGATGGTTATTCATGGCTGAAAAAATGGTTAGGGGAAGCTGAACACCGAAGTGTCGTCATAGTCCTCGGCATAGTAGGGCGTAGGAATATACCCCCATGCATGGACGTAGTACTGGCCATTCGCAGGATATAACTTATCTTTCGATGCGGTGACTGACCATACCCCCTGTTGTGAACTTGCCGATGTCGAATCCACGGTTTGCCCTGTTCCCCGGTTAATCAGGAACGCTTCGACATAGATATACCAGGGAGGTTCCTCCAGTCCCGATGCAGTACAGGTTCCTCCAAAACGGATGGTCCTCCAGTCAAACTTGTATCCAGTCGCACTGACAGAAACAGTGGCACGATCCAGGGCCGGCTGGTCATCGTTGGTATCGTTGTCCTGTCCCGGCTCCGTTGCCCACCAGGTCATCTTCTGACCGGCCATATTCTTCCTATATGAATCGGGGATCCCGACAAGGTGTTCCGGGTGGACCTTCTCCATATATTCAAGGACAGTAATGTCCTTGTCATAGAGCTCATTGATTAGGCTCAACTGCTCTGCAGTGGCATCTGATCGGACGACTCCTTTCTCGTCTTCCGCATTCGCTAAACCGATCAGTGCGGATACAAGTATGAGGACCAGCATGAAAACCGATCGCATTTTTATTCCATAGAGTTTCATGATTTTGCTCCTTCACAGGCTTGGTGGCAAATGCCAAAGGAAGGCCCGGAAATGTGACAGCGTAGGTAGTTTTTACGTTCCTTGTGGCTGTCGTGGGATGAGGGTTTTATCCTCACCCTCCATGGGTAATCGGACCTAGGTGCATAAACGATCTCTGTGCCAGATCCAGAACTGTCAGCAGAATGATTCGCAATACTGCACGTGACGGTATTGATGATTCTCTGTATCAATGATTCTCCCGGATGAGCACGGTCTGCATCTCGATCCCCAACAGACCATGGGTGTGATCATATTCACGATTCATTAAAACGGAATCCATGCGTTATTCAGGTGTTTTCCAGGTAGTGTGCGTATAAAGAGAAACCATACCTGAACAAGAGGATCTCCCCCTCATATTTCAGGCAACGGTCGAGGAGTCATTTAATCTTTCAGTTCATTCACCTTTCCGCTTACATTCACCGTAATCCAACCCCGATGAGTAATGACGGGAGTCATGTTCATATTGACACGGAATAAGTACTCCCCTTCCGGGAGTTGCGGTTCGGTGTATATGATAAGCGTGGAGACGTATGTCCCGTTGGGCGATACGACATACTCGGACGGCGACATGCTTACATTCAGGTATCGCGGCATGGGAATTTCCTCATCAGAATTTACTGATTTCTCTTTTACCGGGACTATCCGCTGTATGACCAGCCCCTGACCCTTCGCTCTCGTCTTGAGAATTATCTGTTCCTCTTTTATCTCCCCTGCATGTATCTCTATCCTGCTAGGATGAAACCATACCGGAATACCCAAATGTTGTTTCCCTGGCGTCACATTTGGTGGTTCCCATTTTTCGTTCCTCCTATCCATTGATGAGATGTCTGTAACTTGGCTGGTAATGAGCGATAATACGCCGATTACTAGGATAAAAGTCGCAAAGAACAAAAAAATTAGCGTGGTTTTTTCCATCCCAGGTATCTCTCCGTTCAGTTTGCCGTGTGTAATGTCACCATCGAATCGGAATGGATCTGGACATCTAACCCGGAAAGATACCCCTCTGCAACTTCATCAATGTCTTCTTCCCAATTAAATTCCACATTCTGTAAATTCAGATCTTTCAACCGCATATCATAGAATGTCGTGTCACCCGGCACTTCTGAGTCGCCATCGACATAGTATCCTTCAAGAGCGCAAAAGACCGCATCATTCTGGTAACCAACACATCCAGACCAGTTCATAGTCGAAATGCCAGTGTCTTCATTCTTGAATATTATATTCCATTGACTGAGACCAGGATTCCAGCCCAATGTTCCCTTAATAGTATCGCCTACGTCAACATCGATTGGTTCGCTATAATAACCCTCCTGTTGATATGGGACAAACCATGCCGCGCCAGTCCAGTCACGATACGCATGTCTGTTCCATTCAAGGACCGGTTGCACTATTCCCTGCCCGTTTGAGGGCTCTATAGCATTGAAGAGAAAAATGACCGAGTCAGACTGCGAAGACGGTGATGAGGGTACATCCCAATAGGCGATAAACTGTGCGATCTCATCGATGCTCCAATTATTTGCTTGTTCAATCCATCCCTCATAAGAAGGATACGGCAATTTTTTCTCAGTGTCCCCGTAACCAAGAACGGTCAAAATACAGACCTCATCTTTGTAGACTTTCGTTATATTGTTCTGTGTGATAATATCCGATCCACTTGGAATCCGATGAACATGGGTAACTGGTAATAATCCGGCAGATGGAACAGGCACCTTTTTTGAATCAGCATCTATGGCAGATATAATCTGTGTCCCTTCAGGAGTGAATACGCGTGTGATTCCATCTGACGAATGTTGAATTATTGCACCAACAGGAATGGAATAGAGATTTTTACCTTCCGCTGGACTCAATTCTCCATTTAAAATTTCAAGTTCTGACGATTCATCGATCTTCAGTTCAGGCAGTACCCATTGGGGAGAAAGCGCACTCACCCCCGGCATTATACTACCAGTTAGTACTACTGCGATGAGAAGCATACATCCACTGGTTGTCCCTTTTCCTTTCATCTTTTTTTCCTCCAATTCTCTTCTGATATCACGATTTCGCTCCTTCCGGTTCTCACGCGATACGTCGATTCAGAGCCTGAATTCATGACAGCAGGGAAAGCCTCTTCACTTCCGGAATGTTGTGTCGGGATGAGGGGCTTGTCCTCACCCTTTGACGATAATCTGACCCCAGTGTATAAACGATCTCTGTGCCAGATCCAGAACTATTTTCGCGATGATTCGCGATCCGGCACAGAAAGGTTATAAGCGCCTCTGACCAGATCTGAACAATGACAATCCGGGTATCTTCAGAAGGGAAGGAGGGTATCATGGAGAACCGTCAATCACACCGATTTCATACCGCCCTTTCCATGACGCTATGGATTCTGTTTATCGGATTTTGCGTCCTGGAACTGGTCTACATCCCCCTCTTCGGTGTCGATGGCACGGGGGTGCCCGTCCCCCGGTGGCAGATGAGGCCGTCCGACCTCATCTGCCATATGGTCCATTCCGTATCTCCCGCTCTTGTGGAGCCGGTACAGATCCTCCTTTTCTGGGGAATCGGGTTTGGCGCCTATTTTGGATTCCGCACTATCTCGAGAAAAACTGTACTTGACAATACCGCAAGGCTGCGGGTCTTCAATACTATCCAGGAATACCCCGGAATCCACTTCAATGCGCTCCGGGAGCAGACCGGTATGAACAGGGGGACGCTTCGCTACCACCTCTCCATCCTGTCGCTCACCGGGAAGATCACCTCCTTCCAGGACGGAGTATTCTCGCGGTATGTTCTGAGCGGGATGGGGATGTCATCGTACGACCAGATCGTGATATCCAGATTCCAGAACGGATCGGATCGGAAGATCCTCTCCTATCTCCTCGATCACCCGGACACATCCCAGCGTGATATTGCCGAAGCCCTTGGTGTCGCGCCTTCGGTTGTGAGCAGCCGGATCACAAAGATGTATGATGAGGGGGTTGTTGCAATGGAGCGTCTTGGCAGGAGCTCACAGATAGCCCTGACAGACAATGCTGTCGATGTGATCAGGAGGATCCAGGGTACAGGAATACATCCTGATCAGATCTCTGTCCCGGCTCCTGAAATCCCGGGATGAAAGAACTTTCTATCGGTGCTTTTCCCCCGCAGAAGACAATGGCTCCCCGGGATATCCTTCATATCGAAACCTGGAAAATCCATCAGGGCTGGTGTTTGTTCGTGTTCCTGCACAGAGATCGTTTAAAGGATCCTATTGATGTCTCACAGGGCACCTATGCCCAGGAGATAAGACATGTCACCAGACCTGAAAACAGAAATTCCAGTTTGTGTCCTGGCACTTGCTGCACTGATATCGGTTATCACCCCCTGTGCCGCAGGAATTCATATCCAGGCGAGTCACGACACTGTGCTTGCGAAAGGAGACCCCCTCACAATCACCGGGGACTGCTATCACAATGGATCTGCCACCCTGTGGGGGCTAGGATATTCATTCCTCGACAGCAAGGTTGTCAATGCGTCCCCGACTGGAACAATATTCTGGACATTGGATTCGGAGACGACCCAAACGTTCCATAGTGGCCCCTTCATGATTATAGTCCAGGACCCGGGACAGGACCGGAACTACTCGATCTCGGCGAACGTGTCGGCCGGAATATGTCGTATGATAACGGCGGACGGTATACCTCTCTTCGAAACCGAGGCTCAAGCCGATAATATCTCCGCTGCTCTGGATCTCGCAAATCTCTTGGAGAACCAGATCATGGGAAGCGGCACGGACGATTCATGTGTGATCCAGACGGTCTATATAGAAGAGCCCGCATTGCATCTTTCGACCGTGGAGTTAGGTAGTGCCCTGGTAGTTCCCGCAGGAGAGTACGTGCTGGTGAACGGTACCATGAACATGGCACCGGAAAACCTGATAACGGCGCGGATGTATGATACGGATGTAATCGAAGAGACCGGTCTGCGCATCCCGGTCCGACCTGCCACGGTCGTTGCGACGGAGAGGGGGGCTTGGGAAAATACCTGGGAATATACCCTCGATACCGCAGGACTGGAACCAGGGGAATACCTGGTCGAGGTCGGATGGAATCGATCGCAAGTATCAGGACAGAATGCCTTCCTTCTCCAGGTCATACAACCGGAGAACCGGGTCGAAAGAGTGTTGAATGGATTATTGTGGCGAATTCCACGAGGAATTTTTGGGTTCTCATAATGTGAGCGATTATAAATATTCTTGTCCATCTTATAGGATATCACCTCCGGAGGAATCTGGATTGCGATGGACAAGGTTCATATTTTTATATCAATTTTCCTGGGGTTCTGCACTTCCGGGTGCATCTCGGATTTCCCCCCATCGATGAACACTTCCCCACAGGTTACACCTGGAGGAGATATCCCGATTCCCCCGGTAACCATTCAAAAGATTGAGGTCCCCGGCCCCGGGACCGCGAATTATTCTATCCCTGTCCTGCTTACCGATCTCGATTGGGAGCTTGCGAGTGAGTGCGGGTGGATCTCGAGGTGATTCCCTTTATGTGATACAGTCAGGCTTATCCTGACCCACTTTCAGGAGCTCCCGTTCACCCTTATTTCACCCGTTTGCCATGCTGGTGTGCATGTGGCGGCACGGGTTGCCGGCATGCAGGAACGAAATACCATGGAACAACTCGTGGTCACACGGGAAGCAGTCGAGGCCTATGAACGCCGGACCGGGTTCGTGGGCATCGGGGAGTTCTTTCTGCGGAAAGGACTCTTTGTCCTGAAGGAGGGTGAGACATGCAGGAAAAAGTAGTGGGCCCCCCAAAATCAGAAGCATCTTCCACAATGATTCAACTTGAGGGACCCAGAATATCCTCGCTTCTCGGATTAAAAAAGGTATGGTTATCTGAATTTTCGATCTGGCCCGCAGAGGTGGCCTGATGCCCACGGCACAGCATTCCACTTCGCCGGTCCCGCTCTATCTCCTCCCTCAGGCACTAGCGGAAGAGATCAAGAAATACGGCGATACGATAGCAGAGATCAGGGTCCGGCGGACCATCGGCCACAACTATGTCCTAAAGGTCAAGCACGAGAAGCGGGGTGACCGCAGTGACTGAACCCGGGACGCTCTCGCTCAGTGAGAATGAAATCCTTCGCGTGGAGATAGATGGTAAGTCCTACCGGATCGAAGCAAAGGAGGTCCGGGCCCTTCTCTTCTACGGCCGGGTCGTGCCGATCATCCAGGTCCAGCGGAAGACATCTGCAGATGGAAAGGATGAGGGCGAGGTCATCTCGATCGAGGGACACACTGCCATCAACCGGGCAGGGAAAGCGGTGATCCTTTACACGCGGGCCGGGCACTTCATCATCCCGCTCGTCAGTTTCCAGCGGGTCGCCCGGGGAGAAGCGGTCTCGGCACCGCTCTTCCCCCTCCTCCCGGACTGGCAGGATGGATCGGCATGAGCAGCGAGGTCAAGAGGGCCCTCGCGGCCCTTTTCCGGGATGGCGGGATTGTGGAGCTACGGGCCCTGACCGACCATTCGGTCCATAGCGGGTATTTCGACAACTTCGATACGCTAGCTGAGAAGGCAGCAAACCTGGACACGCTGCCGGAAGTCGCCGGGATCTATGTCACATTGAACGCGGTTGACCCGGCCCTGCTCTCCCGGAGAGCGAACCGGGTGAAGATGAACTTGGGTCGGAAGGATCCGACCACCAGCGACTCTGACGTAATCAGCAGGCGCTGGCTCCCCATCGACCTGGACCCGGTACGGCCAAGCGGAGTCTCATCGACCGATGAGGAACACGAGGCAGCTCTTGCTCATGCCGGGCGGATCCGGACCTGGCTTGGGGAGCAGGGGTTCCCGGATCCTGTCATGGCCGACTCCGGGAACGGGGCCCACCTGCTCTACCCGATCGACCTGCCGAACGATGACGAATCAACGGACCTGGTGAAGGGATGCCTTGCTGTTCTTGACGCCCTGTTCTCAGATGGATCGGTATCTGTGGACGCTGCAAACTTCAACGCGGCCCGAATCTGGAAACTCTACGGGACCACTTCGAAGAAAGGTGACAACACATCCAACCGGCCGCACCGGCATGCCAACATCGTCTCTCTCCCCGACGAAGTGAAGGTGGTCCCGGTTGAACAGCTCCGGCACCTTGCTAGTCTTCTCCCCAGGAATGACCCGGACCCCGGTCAGCGGACCAAAGGCCGGGGCCTTGATCTTCGGGACTGGCTCACAACCCACGGAATCGGCATCAGGTCAGAGAAACCGTGGCATGGGGGGAAACTTTTTGTCCTGGACGAATGCCCATTCACCTCATCCCACCGGGACGGCGCCTTTGCCATCCAGTTCCAGAGCAGTGCAGTCTATGTCGGCTGCCAGCATGCTTCATGCGGTGGCGGGACACAGCGATGGCCCGAGCTCCGGGAACGGTTTGAACCGAGGATACGGGAAAAGCGAGAGCGGGGATCAATATCCAATACTGCACCAATCCCCTCACCCCCCGTTCCTCCTCTTTCTCCTGCTGTGACAATCGAGGCCCGGTCCCGGGCCGCCGAGGTCCTGCGGTCCGGTGACCCTCTCACCTTTATCCTGGACGTCTTCCATCGGGACCATGTCGGGGACCGGGTCGTTGCCGAATGCCTCATCCTCTCGGTCGCTTCACAATCGGTCGTGAACACCCAGGGCCTCCATGTCGCCATATCCGGGAACTCGGGGAAGGGTAAGACGCATGCCTGCCGGGCGATGCTCAACCTCCTCCCCGAGAAATTCAAGTTGAAGGGCACGGTCTCGGACAAGGCCCTCTACTACCATCCAGTCCAGCCGGGCACGGTACTCCTTTTCGATGACGTGTCCCTCTCCGAGGACCTGCAGGAGATCCTGAAGTCTGCAACCGCGAGCTTCCGGGAGCCGATCGAGCACCGGACCCTCACCAGCGACCGGCAGGTCAGGATCTGCACCATCCCCGAGCGATGTGTCTGGTGGCTGGCAAAGGTCGAGCTGGCCGGCGACGATCAGGTCATGAACCGAATGCTCTGTGTCTGGATCGATGACTCGGCTGACCAGGATACAGCGGTCCTCGCCCACCTGAAATCTGCCGAGGCGAAGGAAGCTGATGCCGGAGAAGATCCCGACATCCTTGTCTGCCGGGCGATCTGGGAGATCGTGAAGGAGCAGGTCCTGCATGTCCGTGTCCCCTTTGCTCCACGGGTACATTTCTCATCAGCCCAGAACCGCAGGAATCCCGGGATGCTCTTCGACCTGATCAAGTGCCACGCGAGGCTCTTCTTCTTCCAGCGGGACAGGGACGAACACAGGAGCATCATCGCCACCCGCGAGGACTTCGAGTATGCCCGCAGGCTCTTCCTGGACCTTACCGGTGATACCGGGGCTCAGGAGACGAAGCAGACCCGGAACGAGGCGGCCGCCCTTGACAGCATTGCGAAGATGGGACTCGAGGTCTTCACCATCAAGCAGCTCCAGGATGTCCTCGGGCTCTCTTATCACCAGGTCTACCGGCTACTCAAGGGGTACCGGAACAGCCGCGGGCTTTATACCGGCATTCTCGATAAGTGCCCCGCGGTGAGTTACATCGATGCCACGGTCGCCGAAGACATCTACGGGATGGAGGTGAAGCATCGGGAGCACTACTTCTCGTTCGATATCGGCCTTTACAAGAACTGGACAGCAAGGGCGGAGATCTGGTTGGAAGATGAACTGGAGGAAGAGCAGCGAAGGACACGAGGTCCTAGTAACAAGAGCATTGTTGACACTCTTGCACCAGGTTTGCCCGACACCGGTGTGAATGAAGAATGTGCTGATTCCTGTTCTGAATCTGAAAATGAAGAAGAAGGTACTGAGAGAGGTACCTCTTCAGATACCTCTTTGCATCATTTATCAGGAACGCACAGTATGAAGGATCGGGTGAGTGATTCACCTCCCTGTGCCTGCGTTTCGGGAAGTGGTGAAAACAAATCTCCTGCAGGGTCAATGAGGCCCCTGATTGCCGATTCGGGTCTGCAGAGTGGTCATTCAATCTGCACTAGCATTCGCAAAGATATGCAAAGAAAGGGAAAGGGTCGAAAGAGCGAGAAGCCTTTCCGCATCGATCCTCTCCCCGGGCTCCTGGACCACCGCGATTTTATCAAGGTCAAGGTTGTGTCGGACCACTGTGATATCTGTCATAAGGATGCAGCGGTCTTCCGTTGTGTGGAGAAGCAGATCGGGGTCTGTGAGGGGTGTTACGGGAAAATGGTGAGGGAGTGGAATGACCGGAACGGCATTCACTGAACCTATGGTAGCGGAAATCGCTCCACAACGCTCAAATACTTTGCATGCAAGGAAACATTTAGTTTACAAGAAAACAAATTATAATGTATCTGTAAACTTGGTTCCTATGGCACAACAGGTGAGCATTGGTGAGCGGGTCAAACTGGCCCGGATGAGTGCAGGGCTCAACCAGCGGCAGCTCGGGAAAGAGATGGGGATGAGTGCAATGGCAATCTCCAAGTACGAGACCGGTGAGGTGGTTCCCAATTCCCGCGTCCTCATCCAGCTGAGCCAGACCCTCCATGTCCCGCTGGACTTCTTCTTCCGCTCCATCGAGGTGACCTTATCGCAGCCCCAGTATCGGTGCCGGAAGGCGCTGAAGAAAAGCGAAGAGAAGATGATACTCAGCAAGACCCGGGACTGGCTTGAACGGTATCTTGAGGTCGAGCTTATCACTGATGAATCGAAAGCACTGGACCTTCCTTCCGGGGAGCCCTGCATGGTCTCGTCCCTTCAAGAGGTGGAGGATGCAGCCCAATATGTCCGAGACTACTGGAACCTGGGGCTCGATCCCATTGAGAACGTCATGGATGTCCTGGAGCAGCACGGGATCAAGGTCGGCCTTGTAGAGGCGAGCGAAGCCTTTGATGCCCTGACGTTCTATTACGATGACCGGACGCCGGTCATTGTCATCAACCGCGTGATGTCCGGAGATCGCCAGCGGTTCAACCTCGCCCATGAGCTCGGGCATCTCCTCCTCTGCTGTGAAGGGGATATCGACCCTGAAAAGGCGATGCAGCGATTCGCCGGTGCATTCCTCGTCCCCAAAGCGATGGCGTTCATGGAGCTTGGCGAACAGCGGAACACGCTGGACCTGAACGAGCTGCAGGTCCTCAAGCAGAAGTATGGCATGAGCATGGCCGCGTGGATCTTCCGGGCAACCGACCTTGGCATCCTTGCTCCTGAAACAGCCCAGCGCTACTGGATGTATTTCAAAAAGAAGGGGTATCACAAGGAAGAACCGTTCGAACCTGTCCCGGCCGAGAAACCGACTCACATGGTGCTGCTCACCCTCCGGGCCTTTTCGGAAAAACACATCACCATGTCACGGCTGAAGGAACTCCTTGGCAATGACAGGGAACAATTGAGTGAGTTGAGGTTGTTTGGTTCAGCATGAGTGAGCATCGGGTGCACTGCATCCTTGATGCAAATGTGATCTTCGATCTCCACGCGGGAGATATCCTTGAGTACCCGTGCTCCCTCCCCTATATTCTTCATACAACTGATTTTGTCCTTGATGAGATTGAGTCCATTTCCCTTTCCGAACTGGAAGGGTGTGGCCTTACCCTCGTAGAATTGCCATCAGAGATGGTGGTCGAGGTACACCGGCTCCGTCCCGAGCACCTTGCCCTTTCCCTTGCGGATCTCTCGGTATTCGTATATGCACACCATTCCGGGCACATGGTCCTTACCGGGGACGGTCCGCTCTGGACCTTTGCCCAGGAATCTGGGATCGATGTCCACGGGACGCTCTGGTTGCTGGACCTTCTCGTTGGACAGGGGATATTGACGAGACCGAATGCCTCCCATGCCCTGCAGAGGATGATAGAGCGGAAACGATGGCTTCCAAGGGCGGAAGTGCAAAAAAGGATCAAGGAATGGGGAAAGGAATGATAGGGATTACTCTTCAAATCGAATATTTGCATGAATCCATTTCAGCCAGCTCTTGACCGTTGATGCCCTTCGATAACGTGTAACCTCATTATACCGGATATCAAATTGTTGAATAAGATCAGAGATATCATCGATGGCAACAGAATCAACATTATATTGAGCATTATTAAGCAATTTGATTGAATATCTGTATGTGGGGCGCTTGAACAGTTGTGTTAATAACAGTGTATTCCTGCATCGCCGAGTCTTGCAACGCTGCAATTCCTGTCCTAGAGGGGTTAGCGTGAAGCGGCCTCTTGCTTCCCCTCGGCCAAGAAAGTCCAAATAGATTGCAGCGTTCGCATAATAATCTCCCTGTCGCTCGTCGAATTCAAAATACTCCGCGATACCTTCCTTCGTGCTCAACTCATCGTTGAACGACACAATTAGATCGATGATCTTATCTAAATCGTTAGCCTGGGGAAATGGAACGAAGTTTGGTTCAATCGCTTCAACCTGTGTTGCCTGAGCCAGGGCTTCGAAATGTATGGCCAATATTGGATCTTCGTCAACTGAATAGCACTTCGTTTTGATGATTTCCATATCACCATACTGTTCTCCGAATCGGAATTGGAACAGGTAAAACAATCCGTTCGAGAAAGCGAAGAATATCGGTATTACCGGCTTCCGGGTTTTCTGGGACCACTCTTTCCAGGGATAGAATAACTGGCGGATATGGAAATCTTCCCTTTTCCCGAGTTTTGCTTCAATAAGGTAGATACCCCGGGACCCCTCATAGCCCGAATCGATCTCTATTTGAACTCCCTCAATGGTAATGGTAGGACCATCCGGCAACGTCACCTGAAATGATCCCGATCGTGATTTCCCCCGAATCGTAAGTCTAAGATTCGTTTCACCAGTGAAACTTTTCAGAACCGATACGAGGTGGGCATAATCGATAGCCTGAAATTCACTGCTGATGGTCCCGAGGTTGAGCGTCTCGATCGAATCTGCTGATGATTCAGACGCATGGCGTTCAACCGGGATGGATAAAGAACCGGAATCGAGTGAAAAATAACTCTTTTTATGAGGATCTTTGAAAACAATATACTCCCCATTTGTTGTCGGTAATATCGATAGGTGGTTTCTTCGGAAGATTTCTGGCCGGGACTCGAGCGTGTCCTGCTTCGCCATGAGTCTCGGTTCCCGGCCTCCCACCTCCTTGAGAGTTACTGCAGACACATTTGCATATCCTTCTGTATTGATTCGTTCAAGGAAGTTCAATTCGGCAAAGACCTTGTTCCAGGCACTATCATTCTTCGAGGGCATACAACCTCAATAATTGGTGACGATAATCTCTTGTATCTCTCCTCGTTTTGTCCCGTCGCAGTTGATTACCCGTTTGGCCGGGACACGGTCGATGTGGTAGTCGCTGTAGAGAATGTCGAAAAAATCGTCATTCGGATTGATATTTTTCGGATCGGAATTGCTCAGGAGCAGTTTTGCGCCCTTCTTATCACATTTCACAAAGAATTCGGCAAGTCTTTTCTGTTCAGAATCATCAAACCCTCCTTTCGAGTATTGGGTAAACGACGAGGTTTCATTCAACGGCCGGTAAGGAGGATCGAAATATACGAAGGATTTCTGCGAGACTTTTGAATTAGAATCTGTGAAATCTCCCAGGTGAATTGTAGTATTTTGCAGAATTTGAGAATCAACTCTCAACAGGTCCTCATTCAGGATTTTTGGGTTTTTATAGCGGCCGAACGGGACGTTGAACTCCCCTTGGAAGTTCACCCTGTACAGGCCGTTGAAGCATGTTTTGTTGAGAAAAATGAGCTGTGACGCCCGTTCAATCCATTTCTTCTCGTATTTGTGGAAGTTGATGGATGGCTTGGCACGGTTGAATTCGTCACGTATTTGGTAGAAATAGTCCTTCTTCCCGGATTCATCTTTTGAAAAATATTCCTTTGAGATGCTGTCGGTGTGATCGATCAGATCTTCTACCTTGTTCTTCACTACCGTATAGGCAAGAATCAATTCTTCGTTAATATCGTAGATATGGCATTCCTTGAAATTGAACCTGCTATTGAAACAAAAGAAAACGGCCCCGCCCCCAACAAATGGCTCAACAAAGACCGGCAATTTCCCTTCTTTGAGCTCGGGAGGGATACGTTTTGTGAACTCGTCAAGTAGTTGAGTTTTGCCTCCTGCCCATTTCAAAAAAGGTTTTGCAGACGATTCGACCATACGATGGTTCCTAGGTTCTTTCTTGTTATTCCAAAGATATAGATTCCAGTGTTTTTAGTTGTACCGATAGGGAGTGAAAGTATACCCCGTGCCACCTACCCACACACTTCCTTCACCTTCTCCGGGTCATACCGCAACGCTATCTCTCTTGTTCTTCCTCTTTGGTTCAGATGGGAGAGCTCCACCAACCGCATCTGGTCGAACTTCCGGAGCTTTTCATAGAATCCGGTATAGCTTATTTTCATTTTTGCAGTCGCTGATTCATAGACTGCCCCAGATGTCAGGTAGGTATCATTATCGCTCGCCATATCCGCGATCTGATAGAGCAGTGTCTTCTCATCTGTGGTGAGAGCCCGGACCGAAGAAGAGAGATGGACGTATTTCGAGATTTCGTATGCTTCGAGAACATCTTCTTCCAGGATAGCTGTCCGTCCTGCCCGCTCGGCAGTCAACGCACTCTGCTTCACCAGGTCCAGCCCTACCCGGAGGTCCCCGCACCGCATCGTCTGCTCGATAATCAGGTTAAACATTGACTCCGGCACGACGTTGGGATAGAGGCCTTTCCGGATCCGATCCTTCAGGATCTCGGAGATCTCCTCTTCGGTGTAAGGAGCGAAGTAGACTTCCTTGAGCTGGAGGACCGACAGCACACAGGGATCGAGTTCCTGGGGAAGATGGACATCCATGCTGCTCATTGGGAGGAGGACCCCGGTCCTGGCGTTAGGAAATTCTTCATAAAGCCGTAGGATAGTGTAGAGAATTTCGTTCAGGACCTTGTTAACAAGAAGATAATTGGCGTCGTCCAGGCAGACGGAGAGCACGATTCCTTTCTCGCTCAGGGTCTTCCCGACATCATAGATAAGCTTCCGCACCGGAGTCCCTGTCGGAGGTGGCTGGTGGCCATGCAACTTTCCGTAGATCTTTGCAAAGACGGCAAATTTGGTGTGCTCGGTTTGGCAGTTCACATAGACCGGGACCAAGAGCCGGGTTGTTTCCTCGACTTCAGAAAAGATCCTTCTGACAGCAGTGGTTTTTCCTGTTCCCGGGAGCCCTCGGAGGGCCATGTTGAGTGGCCGACTGCCATGGAGGCCTGGCTGCAGGGCAAAGGCAATATCCTTCAGCTGGGACTCCCGGTAATTGAATTCTTCAGGGATGTGATCGATCTCGAATAAATCACGGTTGCGAAAGAGCGTTTCATCGGAGTAAAGATATTTTTTCATCGTAAACGATCACTCTCAGCCAGAGGCCATATAGGCATGAACCAGGGAAACTGAAAGTGAAATACCATAAAAGATACGCATTCTGAATCTCTGTTTATTTCTTCCAGAATTACAATTTATCACCAATTAACGGATAAATTTACATTCTGCCCGCTTGATACAGTCACGCCCAAATACTCCTTTTCTCTTTATATACTCACGTCTACCCGAGATCCCGGGAAATCCGTAGACAGGAGTATCAGCATGGGAGATTTCGTCCAGCAGACCAATGTCAAGTCAGCCGTCAGGGCACTCACTACCCCGATCACTGACGTGGCTGCCTTCAACACTATTGTGCAGGCAGTCCTGACCACCAACCCGTTTGGGTGCACCGCATATGAGACCTCCAGCGGGCAGATGCCCGCGATGGAGAAGACCAGGGAAGGATATACCGCCCGGATCCTCTATGAGGATGATGAAGCGAACACCGTGGGGACCATCACCGCACGGGCAAGTACCGTTGCCGGCTTCAACACCGTAAAGACCGAGATCCTTGGCGATGCCGAGATGACCGCCGCAATGGGCGGGGATCCGGTAAACGACAGCGAGGGTGAGAGGTACTCGGCCACCATCAAGTGCCACGACCCCAGCGGGGAGATCTACTACGTGGCCTTCAGCCGCGAAGAGGTCCGCGTCACTTCCTACGAGGCCGACGCGATTCTCGCCACCGTTGAGACCTGGGCCGACACCGTTGCGGCTCTGGCCTGAGCAGCGAGTAGTAGTTTTCCCTTTCCAGGGAGGGAGGGACCATGGATGAAGGATTCATGTTCCTCCTAGGTTTTTGTCTCGGGAGCCTGATGATGCTCTTTGCCGTAGTCAGGATTATCATCGAGATGCACGACCGGATGGAGCTGAACCTGCGGAGGCGGTGATTCCCTCACCGTCTCCTTCGTGGACCGCCCTCCCCTAGGGGTGATTTCATGGAACCGGAGTTAATTCAGATTTTTGAGATGCTGGTGGCGTTAGTGGCGGCACTCGTCGCTTACTGGCAGCACCGGCAGAAGACCCAGGCTATCGAGGAGAAGGAAGAGGTCCTGGTGGAGAAAGAGGTCGCCGAGGCATTGCAGTTTGCTGCAGAGTCCGAAAAGGACGAAGTGGTATCCTACTTCGATCCGGAGGACGACAAGGTGACCACTCCCCCGGACTCTGTCCCGTCCAGGTCCTGGAAGATGAGCGATGAGACCAAGCGGTGGGTGACCATCGGTCATACCCCCGAAGAGCAGGCATCCCTTCTACGGCAGATTGCGAATGCAGAGAACGAGAAGAAGATGCAGTATTTCATCTCGGTGCCGACCGCGTACTATGAGATTGAGTACGGGTTGGTAAAGGGAGGGGGAAAGGGGGCGTGAGCCCCTCCTTATCTCCTCTTATCAACTTCCTTTTTGATTGAATTCATGTCAAAATAACCAGCAAAATTATTGGGATGCATTCGAATGATTATTCGTTGATCACGATATGAAATTACATACAAGGCGGTCGCATGGAATCGGCATCACTTGTTCCGGAAGCTATTCTCAAACTCGTCGAGAAATATGAATTTCACCAAGCGGCCTATAAACGTGGTCAATTCAACGAGACCCAATTACGAAGGGAGTTTGTCGATCCTTTCTTTAAGACTCTTGGTTGGGACATTGATAATACACAAGGGAATTCGGAACTTTACAAAGAAGTTATCCATGAAGACCCAATTCGAATCCGGGGCTCCACGGAGTTTATCGATTATGCCTTCCGGATTGGGGGATCCCGGAAATTCATCGTGGAGGCAAAAAAACCGGCCGTGAACATCAAGGACGATGCTGGTCCTGCTCTCCAAATCCGTCGATATGCCTGGAACGCTCGCCTCCCCTTGAGCATACTGACAGATTTCGAAGAATTTGCAGTGTATGACTGCACAAAGAAGCCGATGCCCGGAGACAATGCTGCAACTGCCCGAATCGCGTATTTCACTTTCAAGGAGTATCCTGAGAAGTGGGGTTGGATCGAATCCATCTTTTCGCAAAAAAGTATCCTGCGGGGTTCTTTTGATAAATTTGTCGAAGGAACTAAAGGCAAGAAAGGGACCGCCACCGTTGATGAAGCCATTCTTGCCGAGATCGAAGAGTGGCGGGATGTTCTTGCAAAAAACATCGCTATCCGGAATACCGCCCTCTCCGTTGATGAGCTCAATGTATCCGTGCAGCGGACCATCGACCGCATTCTTTTTCTCCGCATATGCGAGGACCGTGGAATCGAGGAGTACGGATGTCTTCAAAAATTGCTCGAGGGCCAGGACATATACCAACGCCTTCTCGCAATGTTCCATCGTGCCGATACTCGGTATAATTCCGGCCTCTTCCACTTCAGCGCAGAGGCCGGTTGGGACGAGATGCCGGATACGCTTACCCCGAACATCTCCATGGACGATGCCGTCCTGAAGAAGATCATCAAGCGGCTGTATTACCCAGAGAGTCCTTATGAGTTCTCGGTCATCTCCCCGGTCATTTTAGGCCAGGTCTATGAGCAGTTCCTTGGGAAAGTGATCAGGCTAACTCTTGGGCACCAGGCAAAGGTAGAGTACAAGCCGGAAGTTAAGAAGGCCGGCGGGGTTTACTATACGCCGCAGTATATTGTGGATTATATCGTCTCGCACACGGTTGGGGAACTTGTCAAGGACAAAACTCCCCGCGAGGTGGGAAAACTCCGGGTCCTAGACCCCGCATGTGGGTCCGGCTCCTTCCTCCTCGGCGCTTACCAGTTCCTCCTTGACTGGCACCTGAACTGGTATATTCACAACTTGGTCCCGGTCATCGCCGAGAAATCCGCGACATCGCCCGAAGTTCAAGCACTCCTTCCCGATCCCGTCCCAAAAACCGGGAAGAAGAAATTTGCAGGGGATACTTCCCTCCCCATATACAAGTCCGCGAACGGGAATGTGTCCCGGACCCGGAGCGACTGGAAATTAACGATTGTCGAGCGGAAGCGGATTCTTCTGAATAACATCTTCGGCGTGGATATCGATACGCAAGCTGTGGAGGTGACCAAGCTCTCCTTGTTACTGAAGGTGCTCGAAGAGGAGAGCGAAGAAAATGTCTCAAAACAGCTCAAGCTCTTCGAAGAACGAGCCCTGCCAAGCCTACATCAGAATATCAAGTGCGGGAATTCGCTCATCGGTACTGATATCTATGCCGATGTGCAAGCGACGCTAGACAACCCAGATGTGGTGAAACGGATTAATGCCTTCGACTGGGTCCGGGAGTTCACGGAAATCATGCATAAAGGTGGATTCGATGTGGTGATTGGGAATCCACCGTATGTGAGGCAGGAATCGATTAAAGAGCACAAGGGATATTTCCAGGCACACTATGCAACATATCATGGAACCGCCGACCTCTACGTGTATTTCATCGAGAAGGGCATTTCATTACTCCGCAAGGGAGGACTCTTCTCTTACATCGTTGCAAATAAGTGGATGCGGGCAAATTATGGAAAGCCGCTCCGGTCCTGGCTGAAAGGGAAATGCATTGAAGAGATCGTTGACTTCGGGGATCTCCCCGTCTTCACGACTGCGACAACATATCCCTGTGTCATTAGGTTGAAAAACGATAGCCCTGGCACATCTTTCCAAGCGGTATCCGTTGAGAATCTGTCATTTTCAAGATTGGATGATTATGTGTCACAGCATAGCCACCCAATCGAGACAAATAATCTTGATGGTGATGGCTGGACTCTATCAGATGCAAAATCGCAGGAATTGTTGAAAAAAATTCAAACGGCAGGTATTCCTCTCGGGAAATATGTAGAAGGTAAAATTTTCTATGGAATTAAAACGGGCTTGAACAAAGCATTTGTTATTGACGAAACGACTCGAGAAAAATTAATTCAAGAAGATCCGAGAAGTGATGAGATAATTAAACCGTTTTTGGTTGGAAAGGATATCAAACGATATCAACCGCTGGATAATAAAAGGAGATATCTGATTTTCACTCGACACGGTATTGATATGTCAAAATACCCTGCCATTTTTGAATATTTAAAGCAGTTTAAAAAAGATTTGCTACCAAAGCCCAAAGATTTTATCGGGGATTCATGGCCAGGACGAAAACCAGGAGCATACGAGTGGTATGAAATTCAGGATACTATTGATTATTACCAAGAATTTGAAAAACCAAAAATAGTCTTTCCTGATATTGCAGTTAAACCGAGTTATACGTTAGATAGTTCAGGGTTTTATGCTGCAAATACTTGTTATATGATAATTGCTCATGATCTCTACCTCCTAGGGCTATTAAATTCGAGTTTTTACCTCTATTACTATCAAAAAAGATTATCACTCATCCGCGGCGGATATCTTAGATTTTTCTCCCAATTTGTTGAGCAAATCCCCATCCGCACCATCAACTTCTCTGACCTCGCCGAAAAGACTCGCCATGACAAAATGGTCGCCATGGTAGAGCGGATGCTTGCCCTCCACAAGCAGAAAGCCGATGTGAAGGCAGACCATGAGAAGAACCTGGTCGAACGGCAGATCGAGGCAACCGACAAACAGATCGATGCCTTAGTCTATGAGCTATATGGGTTGACAGAAGAGGAGATCAGGATTGTGGAGGGAAATTCGGGGAAATGACAGCACAGTATGTGAAATTCGAAGAAAATGCCACATCCAATTTTCACCTTCTTCTGGAATTTTTGGAGGTCGCCGATCCCCCGATTTTAGATTCATTCCGGTGGTCAATGGCAATCCGAGATAAGATCTTCAAAATGAATACGGCCTATGAAGATGTATTCCGGCAGATCCCGGTCTGGTACACCGACCACGAAGAGATGAAAAAAACCGGGCATGGCAGCACAAAAGAGGGCGTCATCCTGGCTTTGAGGTATGAAACCTTCCTGAATTCGATATACTCATTGTGCGAGGGCCTTGCCTTTCTCGTCAAGGAAATATATCCGGAAGCTAATCTCTCCCCCCACTTCAACAAACAGAAAAAGGCGTTTCTCTCACTGAAGAAGTCGGTCGATCCTGCCTATGCTGACATCCTCTCCTCGTTGGACTGGTATGATGAGGTCAATGCGATACGGGGCGAAGCTACGCATTTCTTATCCGGATTTATTACGATATCGAAAAATGGCGAACCGGGATATTTTAATCAACCTAAAGGCGGAAGGAAAGGCACTCCACCAGAGATCTCGAAGGACAGCATTGAAAAACACATGCGGGAGGTTTATTACAACCTCGATAATTTCCTGTTGCGTTTTGGAGATCACTTCATCAAAAAAATCGATCCGGACCGGCGTGTCCCGAAGATCTGCCTGCTCGACGGTAAGGGATATGTCGGTGCCCGGGAACGATCTTTAAATGATATCATGAATCATAAACCTGGAATTTGCCATTTGCCGTTATATCAATGTCCCATACGACTATTTTGTGAAGCATTCAAAAATACTCCTCAAAACAAAGAAATTGATTAAACAGATTATTCCTCGATAAAATAATCCTCATCGAGTCGGTTCACGACATACCGGGATTCCTCGGCAACACCAACACTATTATCGATCATCAGTTGTGTTAATTGCTCACCATCAATAAGGACGATTTTTTTCTCAATTCTTTTTACGTAGTCATGGGCATCGCTCGTGAATTTCGATGTCGTGATGAAAACTCCTTTCCGGGATCGTTGTCCTTCGAGACTTCCAACGAAAGCCTGAATCTCGGGTCGTCCCACCGGGTTTTGCCATCGTTTCGCTTGGACATGTACGACATCTAGGCCAAGTTTGTCCTCTTTTATTACTCCGTCGATACCGTCATCACCGGTTCTGCCGATGGCCTGACCTGCATCAATCCTTGAACCCCCATATCCTAATTTTAAAAGCAAATCGATGACAAGGGTTTCAAAAAATGCCGGGGAACTCTGTTTTACTCGTTCAAGAAGATCATGCGATAATTGCCGTCTTAACTCCTGATAACTTGACTCCAGTGATTCCTGGGGTGTCGATATCCTGTCACATTCGGCAGGAAGACCTTTTTCCTCAATCGTCTCATTCCTGAAATCCCTGAAATCTAGATACTCCTGGAATTTTTCCAGATATTTCATGTTAATTCTTTCCGGCTTCTCTTTCAGGACCTCCAGACCGCGTGAAGTGATGATATATTTACCTCGTGAAGGTCTGTTCAGCAACCCGGATTTCTTCAGATAGATTATTGCCCAGCCGACGCGGTTATTAAATCTGAATTGTCTGCCACTTGGGAGAAGCTCGTTGATTTCTTCATCAGTAAGTTTTAATTTTGTCTTTAAATGGCCGAGAGCGTCCTGCGATCCATGTTCGAGTTTATCGCCATAAAACTCCAGGACTGGTAACATCAGACTTTGGAAATCCGGTATTGGCATGCTATCACTGTTTTTGCTTTATTCTGCACAACAATAAAAGGGTAAGTTAAATTATGCAATGCTTTGTGCTCTCGTGGGAGAGCAGGAGACGGGGGACCGTCATCTGATGAGATGATGTGTAAAATCACCTCCTTAGTCTTTACTGAAGACAGGGACGAAGAAATCGCACATAATATTAAAAGCATATTTACTTCAGCCACTCAATATCTGTCATTCATCTGAGCAAAATCCTCTGACTCCCGGGCGAGGACAAGCACGAGGATGACAATGGTGATGACGACGAGCAGGAAGATGATGACAATCGGCATATTTGTCAGCAGTGTTCAGAAGGAATTGAATGAAGAGCGGGCAGCAATCCGTGATTACATCAGGACGGATCCACTGCTCCAGATCTACTTTGAACCATTTCTTTTTGAGGACCTGCCGGCGCTCGATCGAAAACCCGATGAACTATATCTAGACGAAGTAGATCGATGCACGATATACCTGGGAATTTTTGGTAATGAATACGGCTCTGAGAACCGGCAGGGTTTTTCCCCTACTGAACTTGAATTTAAACGGGCAACTGAGAAGAGTAAATACCGGTTAATTCTTGTGAAGGGGAAGGATGAGAGCAAGCGCCATCCGAAAATGCAGAAACTTATCAGCAGGGCTACACCCCATGTTGTGCGACGTCATTTCAGCACGATTGACGAATTGAAAAAAGAAGTATATGCTGCATTAGTCCAGTTCCTTTGTGACAGCAAAATTATTTCCTCCACGCCATTCGATGAATCTGCCTGCCCCAGAGCAACATTGAAGGATATTTCCGATGAAAAGGTTGCATGGTTTATCCCTATTGCAAAAAGAGAACGCAGCTTCCCCCTTAACCCGGGAACGCCAACCGAACAGGTATTAAAACATCTTGACTTACTAGAGGGGGCCCAGCCCACCAATGCGGCGATTCTCCTGTTCGGCGTTAAACCGCAAAAGTTTATCCCGACCGCAGAGATCAAGTGCATGCACTATCATGGAACGGTGGTCGCAAAACCGATACCTTCCCACCAGATATTCACCGGTACGCTTTTTGATCAGACAGATCAGGCTACAGATTTTATTCTCTCAAAAATCAATCGCATCGTACCTCCCCGCGATTCAGCACCGGTCAGTGAAACAAAGTACGAGGTCCCAAAAGAAGTGATTCAGGAGGCGGTTGTCAACGCCGTTGCTCACCGGGATTATACCTCGGCTGCAAGCGTTCAGGTGAGTGTCTTTTCAGATCGAATTGAAGTGAGGAATCCCGGTAGCCTTCCTCCGGACCTTACCTTCGAAGACCTAAAAATAAAACACAGCTCCCGGCCACGCAATCACCGGATCGCTCTACCTCTTTACCTTGCCCACTATATTGAGAAGATCGGATACGGGACAATCCAGATGACAACCGGATGCAGAGATGCAGGTCTTCCGGAACCCGAGTTTTCCCAAAGCGGCGGGGAATTTGTTGTCACTCTATGGAGAGACTGGCTGACGGAATCAGCAATGGCTGAGCTGGGACTTACTGAACGTCAGATGAGAGCCGTCAGATTTGTGAAGGAGAAGGGTAGGATAGGCAATTCCGAATATCAGGATCTGGTAAAAATTTCAAAGAGGAATGCCAGCAGGGATCTTTCAGAACTTGTGGAAAAAGAAATATTTGAGAAGAAGGGTATCCACGGAACCGGCGTTCATTACATTTTAGGTAAAAGGGCCAAAAAAGGGCCAATTGGGCCATGACTCGAATTTTCCAAAATCAAAACCCGGCAAAATGTCAACTGGTAAAAGGGCCAGATTAGGGCCAAAAGGGCCAAGCCGGACCCACTCGGTGTACTGGGGTCTCGCTGGTCCCAGGTTCTCTGGAGATTGCTGACGGTCGACCGTGCTCGACTCCACTCCCTCCGGTCCGTTCCGCTCGCACCGTCTCCCTGATCTTTCATCCTTGCCTGTTGGCACCGAGGACGCCCGTGATTTCGTCGCAGGCTCCTCATCACCGGCTGCACCATCCCGCTCCTCACGGACCGTTCCACGGACCGCTCGTCGCTGTAACACGAAACACTGTATTACCACAGAATGCCCCAAAGAAGGTTATGGCCCGAAGGGCATCCATCGTGATCACTGCCTCTCCCCTGGGAGAGGAGGAGGCCGTCCCATCGGAGCGAGGAGCGGAGGGGGTAGCAGTGCCCCCCTGGAAGCGACGAGAGGCCGGGTGAATAGGTGGCCGCAGCGGCCCGAGCGAGCGCCGGTTACGACACGCATCAGCGGGTCGTCGTGCGGTCGCGAGTCACCGAGCGTCAGTCACGTAAGGGACACAGCCACAAGCACGATGCGAAGCATTGTGCGAGGAGCGGGAGGGAGCAGCTGCCGGTTGGGAATGAAATGACGAAACCGGGAGCGTCATCATTCATGGTCAACCTAGAGAGAACAGGACCGGTATGTGAGCGGAACGGAAAGGAGGAGCACCGGACGAAAGGAGGAGCGAACGGAATGAAGCGGAGACGAACATTCCGGGCCGTCCCGATGTCCCGATTATTCAGATGATATCGAGTGTAACCAGTTTTTCAATCCGCGAAAAGGTGGTGGGGAGTTCTTCATTCAAGAATCAGAATTCGAAAAAGTAAAATGATCTGGGGTCTAAACGGAGACAATCGTGATTTAAATGAGTTATACCGATAGAATCCATCCAACCGATAAAGGAATTTCAACTTATATTGAAGAATTACTTAAGAAAAATTACCAGATTCCCACGTTTCAAAGAAATGTCGTCTGGGAAAAGGATAATGTTAAAAAATTATGGGACAGCATCTACAAATTTTACCCCCTTGGTAGCATCCTGATTTGGAAAACGGGGATAAAACTACATAATCACAAGGAAATTGGGGGACATGTTATCTCCGATCCCGATTTTTCACGGCCTGAATATCAATACATTTTGGATGGACAACAAAGAACAACAGCCCTTTTAACTGCCCTTCAGGGAGGGAAGATTGCCGGGAAGGGTGATTTCAATCCAACTTTATATATCGATTTGACAATCGAAAACGCGGAAGACCCCGAAGATGATCTCTACAAGAAACGTTTCTTGTTTTGGGATGACATCGATGATAAAAATGGGCAAATTAAACCCAATATTGGAAAAATGACTCGATTTAAAGATGGTTTAATTGTAAGATTATTTGATGTGAAACATAATTATGCCGACGTTGAAAGGGCATTACATAATAAAGGATATTCTGATTTTGACCATCCCATTCGGGCAAATTTGAGAAAGATCAAGGAAGTTTTTGATAACTATCGATTATCCTTTATTGAGCTCAAAGGCATTCAGGTTGCCGAGGTCTGCCAGATTTTTGAGCGGATCAACAGAGAAGGTGAACCTCTCGGAATATTCGATATTGTCGTCGCAAAAACATATCGCCCTCAAACAGACTCGAATTATGGATTTTACTTACGCGAATTAATTGATAACTTCAAAAAGCAGAGGGACAGTAAATACCTGGAAATTGAAGATTTATCCTATCTGCAGATTCTTGCAGTTATTATCAATCAAAATATTCAGGGATCTGGTATCCAAAATATCACAGACCGATATTTAACCAACATTAAAGCTGAACAAATTGAAAATGTGTGGCAAGATTCCCAAAAGGCTATTCTTAAGACCTTTGATTTTCTTGAGAACCATCTTCATCTCAAAGGGCCCCAACTTATCCCATATCGATATTTCTACCTCACATTAGCTTCATATTTCTTCAGAAATCCCAAACCGAACTATGCATTCCTCAAACAGTATTTCTGGTATTATAGCTTCCATAACGAGGATCTCTTAGAGAATACCACGCATCTTTTTGAACATGTGAAACTTCTCAGTCAGGAAAAATCCGGGGCGCAAACTAACCTTGGAAGATTCCTAATTGATAAAAATAAATTACGTACTTCATCCTATACAGCGAAAGGTCGCCTATCCAGGGCGTTATTATCATTCTATGCGTATCAGGAGCCTAAAGATTGGAAGAATACGGATCGGAATGTGCTTTCCGATGTATATTATGTTCTCACTGACAAGCCAAATCTACACCATGTTTTTCCAATCAATTATGTCAATAAGAATCCTGGAAAAAACAAAGTCAATGCGAATAGTCTGATGAATATTGCATACCTTACTCAAATCACAAATATTGAAATTAGCGATCAAAATCCCTTGGAATACGTCAAGCAATTCGATAATAAAGCGTTTGAATCAATCATGAAAGCACACTTCCTACCGAGTGAACTTCTTGATTGGTCGCGATCGGATAGAATGCCTGAAAATGCTCTCGATCACTTCATTGAAGAGAGGATGGAGCTTATCCTACAAAGTATCAAAAATAACTTACCTGATCTGAATGTCGAGGTCTTTGATTCTTCAACCACTCTATGATTTTTTATCATGCCGCAGGGTCATTTCACTATAAAAACCACCTTGCACTTTTTCACCCGCATTTCTGCGCGAGCATAAAAATAACTGATTTACGGGCTTTGTTGACAACCCGGCTGGGGCTTTGAACATAGCTTAAATTGAGATCAAGATTGCCTTCTATTTTGAAAATATTTTGGAAAATAAGGCTAAATTTTGAGATTATTTTACAAACATCCTGAAAGAACAGGGACCTCAGCGGAAGGAATGAAGCGGGGATGACCATTCCGGGCCGTCACTGTCTCAGCATGGTCCAGATTTACGTCATGAAGTAACTCCTCGTAAAACTTCCACACGAAATGATACGGTTCTTATTTCAACTCGATATCACTCGCCATTTCCTTAAGCATCTCTTCAGGGGTCCTGACGCATTCCTTCATCGATTTCCTGAAATTGTACATCATCATGAAGAAGATCCCGATGCTGATGATAAGGATAGCCCACAGGAACCAGTCCTGATGTTCCTTGAAGATTGGGAGCGATGCAACAATGTACCCAAAGAGGACGAAACCGGTGACCCAGAGCATCCCCCCGACGACATTGTAAACGAGAAACACCGGGTATTTCATCTTCACAATTCCAGCCACGAAGGGTGCAAATGATCGGATCCCTGGGACGAACCGGGCGAGGATAATTGTCTTCTTTCCGTAGCGATGGTAATATTGCCGGGTCATATCAATGTGCTTCAGGTCAACCAGGCACTTCTCCCGATTGACCAGCCAGTTTCCAAAGGAGGTCCCGATCCGGTAGTTGACCGAATCCCCAAGAATAGCGGCGATGGAGAGAATCACAATGATTACCCAGATATTCAGACCTTCCCCTGCGGCGAGAAAGCCAAGAAGGAAGAGCAGGGAGTCACCCGGGAGAAATGGGGCAAATACAAGCCCAGTCTCGCAGAAGATAATCGCAAACAGAATAGCGTAAATCCAGATCCCATAGATCTCCATCATCTGGGGAATCTGCTCTTGAATATTCAGTATGATGTCGGACAGTGACAGGAGGTCCGGCAGAACCATGTCAAATATTGGGCAGTACGTGATAAATAGACTGGCATAATGATCGCCCGCAAGCCCCGGGAAAGGTTTGCTTCTAAAACAACAAAAATGGACTGGGGGCCAGTCGCCACTTCGGGCTGATTATGAACCCGATCTCCCTGGAATCCGCAGCAATGTAGTACTCGACCTGATGATCGGCCAAAGGAGGAGGACCGGAGCGGTGCACAGGATGATGAACCCCCACCGGGCTGCCGTAAGCGGGACTGTTGCAAAGAGAGCACCGCCGTACTGGACGATCAGGATCTGGATCACCACGATCCCTGCCATGATCCCAAAAAATGCAGGATTCCCTTTGAAGAACGGTGGCATGATGCCATTGATACCGCGGCAGTTGATTCCGTTCCAGACCTGTGCCACGACAAAGGCTGCGAAGAAAGCCGTTGCCTGCTGTTCCGGGGTCTCCATGAACGGGAGGCCGAACACCACGACCAGCATCCCAACCAGGACATAGACCGCTGCGGTAATGAGGATCGCCCTGAGCATATAGGGAGTAATCACGGGGGCGTCCCGCGGGATGGGTTTCCGGTGCATCAGGGCTGGATGCGGGGCCTCCGAACACAAGGCAAGCGCTGCGAGCGAATCCATGACAATATTGATCCAGAGCAGCTGGATAATAGTGAACGGGGGAGGGTAACCCAGGACCGGGGCAAGGAACGAGAGCATCGCGGCTGAGATGTTGATGGTCAGTTGGAAGATGAGGAACCGCTGGATGTTCTCGTAGAGCGCCCTCCCCCACCACACTGCGTTCTTGATGGTCGGGAAGGAATCATCGAGAAGGATGATGTCGCTCGCCTCCCGTGCAACTTCGGTGCCGGCAATTCCCATGGCAAGCCCGACATCGGCATTGCGGAGCGCAGGGGCATCATTCGTCCCGTCACCGGTGACTGCGACCACTTCGCCGTTCCCCTGGAGGGCCTGGACCAGGAGCAGCTTATCGGATGGCTCCGATCGTGCCATGACCTCCAGGCGCCGGGCGGCATCGGGTCGTGCTGTTTCAGGCAGGGACCGGAACTCGCTCCCGAGCATGACCGAACCGCTGGTAAGGATCCCCGTCTCCCGTGCGATTGCCGCAGCGGTCTCGGGGCTGTCCCCTGTCACCATCTTTACCGTGATGCCGGCCTGGTTGCAGGTCCGGACCGCATCAGGGACATCCGGCCGCACTTCGTCGCGAATACCCACATACCCGTCCCAGGTCAAGGGAGGATGAGTGGATCCATCGGCGGGCAGTATGGCGTGCGCAAACGCAAGGGTGCGCATCGCCCTGCCTGCGAGCGCCTGGATATGAGAGAGGTCTGGCGGGGGATTGCACTGCTTTGCCACAATCTCGGGTGCACCTTTGACCAGGACGAATGCTGTGTTCTGGAGGGAGATTATCGTCGACATCTGCTTCTTGTTTGAATCAAAAAGCTCCTGGGTGACAGGGGGGTGAAGGGCCCTGATCTCCTGGTAGGAGAGGCCAGCCCGGTGAAGCCAGCGGAGCAGGGCAGCCTCGGTTGAATTGCCCACCGTCACAAGCCTACCCTCCCGGGACTCGAGATAGGCGGTACTGTTCACTGCTGCATTGAGGGTGACCCACCCATTTGGTGTGGTGGGGATGCCGGTCTGGAGATCCGGAAATTCAACCGATGACGCCACGACGTCCATCTGGTTCATGGTCAGGGTGCCGGTCTTATCCGTGCAGATGACCGTCACCGAACCGACTGTTTCACACGCGATCAAACGACGCACGAGGCTGAACGCCCGAGTCATCTTCCGCATCGTGAGTGCCAGGGAGACCGTGACACTGACAGGGAGACCCTCGGGGACCGAGACGACGATAATGATTACCGCGAACATGAAGCTATCCAGGATATGGTGAGCGATTGCAGCCGGACTCTCGGTGAAGACACCGGTAAAGATCCCCTCGATCATCAGAGTTGCGATGATCAGCCCCGCCATCAGGTACGCGAACTTGCTGACCAGTCCCGCGAGCCGCCGGAGTTTGAGCTGCAGCGGGGTCTCCGGGCGGGATCCCTCGGCGAGATCCGCGGCGATCTGGCCCATTCGGGTGGCATCCCCTACTGCGCCTATGATCATTCTCCCCCGGCCGGCGGTGGCCAGAGTCCCTTTCAGGACAACTTCCTCGACTGTCTTTCCGAGTGGCTCGCTCTCTCCCGTGAATGCGGATTCGTCCACCTCGAAATTCGATGCCTGGAGGAGATACCCATCTGCCGGAACCACATCACCTGCTTCAAGGAGGATTAGGTCGCCCACTACCAGGTCCCGCATGGGAACCGTGGCCGCACGGTCGTCACGGATCACTTTGATACCCGTGTCTTCCCGCATCGCGTTCAGGGCTTCGAATTCCCGGTTGCTCCGGTACTCGGTGAAAAACGAGATGCCGGTCGCGAGCAGGACGGCCATCACGATCCCGATGGTATCGATGAGGCTTCCCCCCTCCACGACTGCGACGATAGCCGATATGAAGACCGCGACGAGTAAAATCCGGATGATCGGGTCGTTGAACTTTGAGAGGAATTGTATCCACAGGGGTGTTCGTCTCGGGGGAGTCAGCTCGTTCCTACCGTGCTGTTCCCTCATGGTCAGAACAGATTCAGAAGAGAGCCCATGGGTGCGGGCAGATTCTGGGAGGTCCCGAAAGGGGATCATTTCAGCAGATATTATCCCTGAATGTTTTTCATCCTTTGGGCGGAACCCCAGGGAAGAGAACCGGCGAGGAAATAGCTATAATGTATCATCGGGAAAGTATTCTCGAAATGTCCTATCTGATCGAAATTGCGATCATCCTTATCCTCATCGTCCTCAACGGTATTTTCGCACTGTCGGAGTTTGCTATCGTATCAGCAAAGCGAACCAGACTCCAGCAGCGGGCCGATGAGGGAGATACCGGTGCAGCCACAGCACTCGAACTCGCAGCTGAGCCTACCCCGTTTCTCTCGACCATCCAGTTCGGGATCACCCTGGTAGGGATCTTTGCCGGTGCATACGGGGGTGCGACCGTTGCAGAAGGACTGGCGGAATACTTCACCACATTCCCCTCGGAACCGGTTGGACAAAGTGATGGTAATGTGTATTCCAACTGATCCCCCAATATGACTATTAACAAGATCCTGCCTTATACCACACTTTCGATTCCTTGTAAAACCACAATACACGTTTCTACTCGTATTTCTGCTCGAGCACAAAAAAATGATACAAGGGCTCCGTTGACAACCCGGCTGGGGCTTTTCCGGCATTGAATCTGGGACCGTGAAATATACCCGGGCTATCGCTTAATTTCAACCCCCACTTCATTCCGCCGCATAAATCCCGGAGTATAGGGTGCATTGTAGCGCATTAAAAACGGTGTTCCTACGACCGTGATATTTGACTCTTCGAGTTTTTTGAGGAGCCTCTCACGAATCTGGGCGACATCAATCGCCGAGGCCTTTCCGCTGAAACGGATGACCGCGAGTTCCCTTGGGGGTATCTCCTCGATCCGAATCCGGGTATCAATTGGTCCGGGCACATCCTTCATCCTGTAAGCCGCCGGCAACACAAATGACATCGCGTTCGTCTCTGATATCACAGGGGTTGTCATGGCAATCTTCTCGGGGGTTATGACCGGGGAGGTCATGGGCACTTTCTTTCCGGAACGGTTATTCCCCGTGATATACCGGAAGAGGATCCAGAAGTTTTCGTTTTCATTCGTGCCAGTAACTGTGGCAAGGATTATGGAAGGATACCTCCGGAACTCCACTTCTCCTGCACCCCCACTCTCTTCGTACCGGATTGTCTCGGTCATGATTCCTCCATCACAGGGATAATTATCTTAGACTATATAATTCCGAACACGGCAATCTCCTGGGATCAGGCCGGAGAGAATAGAGTATGCAATTTCATGACCCCGATTTCATGGAATTATTCTGGTTTGGTTCTTTCGTTTCAGGAAGACTCATAATCCTGCCAATGTTCTGAATTATTGTGAAATAGTCTGACCAACCCCCGTTCGTGAACCTGGTGAACCATGTCTTAGCGGGAGAGTAATGATAAGGATCAAGCATCAGCGAATCTTCGTGTGCATCTCCGTGAATTTTGAGGAGACCGTCCTATCAGGTTGAGGAGTTGGAAGATCCTATATACCCTCATCCAAAGGTTGAAAGATTCTGCATCCCTAAAACCTGTTGTTTTGGTGGGTATATGACACATGTGCCAATGGTAAAACCCGGCGATCCAGCAAAGAATTTCTCATTAAAAGACCAGAATGACAAAACATTCGGTCTCTATGAACAATCAGGGAAACACGTCCTCCTCTCGTTTCATCCGCTTGCCTGGACAGATTTTTGTGCAGCACAGATGACATCATTGGAGGACAACCGGGAACTGCTTGCCTCAATCAATTGTGTTCCGGTTGGAATCAGTGTTGACTCAAGGCCATGCAAGAGGGCATGGGCTGCGAGCCTCTCGATAAAACATACACCGTTGCTCTGTGATTTCTGGCCGCATGGAGCTGTTGCACAGAAATATGGTCTGTTCCGCGATGAGAACGGTTTCTCTGAGAGGGCAAATGTGGTCGTAGATAAAAATCAGCTCGTCGTCTTTGTGAAAGTATACCCTATTCATTCGATACCGGATATCCAGGAAGTGATCGTGTTTCTTCAAAAACTGGCTGCGTAGAATTCGGCGGGTCTCTCTCAAAATCGACCATTTTTAATTTGATTTTCTGTCCGCGGCAGACCCGTTACCAGCCATCGAACTCTGTTATGAAGAAGGAGGCCTTGTTAAAAAAATTGCAGTTGTCTGCACAAGAATGGATTACAACCTTCTTCACTTCTCTAGGGAATGGGGAGGCATGCCTGTACACGCACCAATAGAATCCAGATATCGTTCAGCCTTTTCGATCAGCTGTTGGCGTTTCTCTTCCGGCATGCGGGTGATATAGGTCATGAAGGGAGCCATGCGTGGATTATGCTCAAAGAGATCTCGATGGACATAGAGGAAGCGCCAGTAGAGTGCATCCCAGAGATCACACCAGGGGCCTTTCGGATAGTCACTCATTTTCAGAATATACCTTGATCCTGAAATGTACGGTTTTGAACTCATCATTCCGCCATCTGCAAACTGACTCATCCCGTAGACATTGGGCACCATCACCCAATCATAGGCATCGCTAAAGAGCTCAGAGAACCAGTCGTAGACTCGGCCAGGATGGAATCCGGCAAGGATCATGATGTTTCCCAGCACCATGAGCCGCTCGATGTGGTGACAATATCCTGTCGCGAGGACACGTCTGATTGTGGTATCGACGGGTTCGATTCCTGTCGATGCATCCCAGAAGCAGGAAGGTATTGGCTGGGTCTGTTCCAGAACATTGGAACTCTGCTCCTTTTTTCCTGCCAGGAGGTAAACAGCCCTGATAAATTCCCTCCAGCCGATAACCTGGCGGATGAACCCTTCGAGGGATTCGATAGGAACCTCGTGATCCTTTGCATACGCAAGGGTGGCAGCCACCACATTTCCAGGGGTGAGAAGCCCGATATTCAGCAACGGACTGAGCGCAGAATGAAAAAGAACTGGCTCGTTCCGATGAATCGCATCTTCATATCGTCCGAAGAAAGGCAGCCGGTTCACGAGGAAATCCTCGAACCAGCGGTTCGCATCCTCGAAGGTCACCGGCCAGAAAAAAGGGGTCACGTTGCCACAGGCATACGGAAAATGATCTTTCACATAGCTGATCGCTTCAGGTACATACTCGTTCTCAGCAGGATGCCAGACAGGAGGTACGGGGAAATTTTTTGGGAGGAGTCTGCGGTTGAGGGTATCAAAGGTCCAGCGATTCCCGACCGGTTTTCCCTCCTGTTCGAGCAGGATGTTATGGCGTTTTCTCTGCGCGATATAGAATTCCGTGAGGTAAAATCTCCTCCCTCCTTTGTAAAACTCTGCGAGATAATCACGGGAGCAGAGGAACATTGGACTCTCGTACGTGACCAGCCGGATTCCCTGCATCGAACAGGCCTTTTCAATCTCTTCACTCAGCTTGGTTTCCAGCGGATCGCAGAGGTGGATTTCCGAAATGCCTTTTCGGGCCTGCTGGACGATAAGGTCCATACTGGTCTCCAGATCTGCTGCTTCGATATACTCAATCCTGAATCCTCCTGCAGCAAGGTGGTCGCGGTATCTCCTCATTGAGGCACGATGTAAGACGAGCTTCTGGGCATGGAACCGGAAGCGTTTGAAAAACCACGGATCTTCAGCAAGGACCACCGGACGGTCATTCGCCAATGCAGGGCTTTCCTGAAAAAGCTGGTGGGGATAGACAACTGTCGCTTCATGGCCCGCTGTGAAATCCGCTCTTTTTTTTCGTGCAGAGGCTCTCATTTTTTACCGGGATTCTCTCTCTGTTTTATGGGTATTTGATGATTTCAGGGACTTCCAGACATCCCGCCCCCGCTCAGTCATGTCGGCAGGCAGGTCTGCAAGCTCAAATGGATACGGCGCAAAGAACGTTTGATCCATCAGGCTGGACTCGTTGAACCGTATCACCCACGAACGGAGGAGGTCCCGGGGTTCAGCGAGAGTGGCATAGCCGTTCCTGTATCGATCGATCAACCTGAGACAATACCCTTTCTCCTCGCTGGTGACACGATTGCTGAAATGTCCGAGAACATGCTGGAGGACGTTGATATTGTTGGTATAGCGGGGAACGTTTTTGAGTGATATACAGAGCAGCTCATGATACTGAACAAACAGGGCTTCCGGCTCTTTTTTTGACCGCATCGCGATCAGCTGACCCATTTTGCGCAGGTTCTGCTGATGACATGCCATAAGGATAAGCTTATTGGCAGCATGAAACCGTGCAAGGGCTTCCCGATCCATGGTCTGCTCCACCTCGCGGAATGCAGCATGCGTGAAGATCCCCGCAAGAAAATGGTCACGAATCCGGGCATTCATCAGGCGCAGTTCATCTTCGATGGGAAGGGAAGAGAACCGCTTTAGTACTTCCCGTGCAAAAAAGCCTGCGGTCCTCTCAATCGCCATCGATTTTTCCGCCGAGGGATAAACTTTCACATTGTTGATCCCGGAGGTGGGTGAGCCCCCTTTCAGGATGAAACCATCAATGGGAGGGAGATTAGCGAGGAATTGACCTGCGAAACTGGTCATATCACTCGTCACATCCCGACCGGTCGCGGGCTGGATAAGGTGGTCCACTCCCTCAATCCGGACGATCCTGACCGTTGCCCGCGGTATCCCAAGGCCAATCTCAATCTCGGGACATACCGGAATGAAGTCAGCATGGGCTTTCAGGTGGTCCACTACCGGAGAAGGTATTTTCGAACCATCATACCGGCACGGATCGAACTCGATGCACCTGCTGACAACAAGACGGGGTCGTGAAAATTTTCTTACCATGCTATCCCTCACTCCTTCTCCATAAGGACAATCATGAAGCCTTTGGCTCCCAATCGCCATTATCACCAATCCTGAATATAATAAATGCAAGGAATCGGGATATTCCGACACCTAGATACCACGATAATCCAGAATACGCAGAATTTATCTCCAGATAGGATCATCCCCGAACCGTTCCATCCAGAAATCAGCGGGGCTCTGCTCAAGGTCTCGTGAGAGGTCCTCGATCCGGAACGAGAAAACATGGTTCATACAATAATCAGCCAGAAGATCGTATGCCCGCTTCAACCGGATGGTCATCTCGTGCGAGGCTGCCGGATCGAGATTTGAGACATCAGGATGCCATTTCTTGATCTGTTCATGGTATTTCTGCTTGATCTCATTCAGGGAGGCATGCTCCTGGATTCCCAGTACCTCTGCTGCTTCCTTCAGAACCGCAGGAGTGACATCGGCCATGTACTAGTTGTTCCGCTCATCCTGCGATAATGGTTCGTGGTATAACCGATCCCTTTTTCCCGGTGATTATCAGATCTTAAAAAAAGATGCTCCCCACTCAAAAACCACTTATTTATCTCAACAATGCAGCAACCAGCTGGCCGAAACCTCCTGGGGTACTGGCAGCGATT
>Ga0208040_1000778_pt1 | contig 35706 bp, 26 predicted proteins | sample AD_UKC083_MetaG_FD_184431 | JGI IMG/M metagenome (GOLD analysis project Ga0208040, IMG submission 184431) | Active sludge microbial communities of municipal wastewater-treating anaerobic digesters from USA - AD_UKC083_MetaG (SPAdes) (version 2) | ecosystem: Engineered > Bioreactor > Anaerobic >...
GGGCATCCTTCCGGGAGCCAGCTCGCCGTGCCATCCCAACGGTCACTTTAGCAACGCCCGAGCCGGCGCATGGTCGCAAAAGTGACCGTCGGGTCCCGGCAGCGTCGACTGGCCACTCCTCCAGGATCGCCCCCGGACCATGTTGCAGGGTGCCCTCTCGACCTCATTTTAGCTCCAAATCCTGCAGACTGGCACGACTATCTCCCTGCTCCTGTCCCTGCTCCTGTCCCTGCTCCTGTCCCTGCTCCCGTCCCTGTCCCCACACCCCCAGCCGGCGCCAGCCAACTAGGGGATTTCATTCACCTCTGGATGAGCCGCCAGGTTATGGCCCGAATTTCGTCGATTTGCTTTGCAAGGCTTTCGAACTGCCTGTCGTTGATAGCTTCATACGCCAGCAGGATTTCCAAGGCCGCCAGGGTTTCACCTGCTGATGCATACGCGATTTTGTAGTGGTAGGTTTTATCTTTCCCGCTTCGGCCTGCGCCTTCCGCGAGGTTTAGGGGGATTGATTCTGCAGCGCGAGTTACTTGGTCGACCAGATTTCGGTGTCTGCGAATTTTTCGCACCAGCCTTTCCACGTCCCGAGCCAATTCCACGGCACGTGCAACAGCTCGAAGCCGGTTGGACGGTCCTTCCTGAGCCGCAGTGAGGCGGAGTTGCATGGGTCCGGCTGTTTTTTCGTTCAACTTGGAATCAAAACGTTGTTTCATGTTCCCTCCATGGGCTGTCAAAGGCACTCCCCCTGCAGTGGATTGGTTGTTTATAGTCAAGGGTCGCGCAGCGACCGCGAAGCGGCTTGCCCTTGACTATGAACAACAAATCCACTACCCCCAACACCCTTTGACAGCACATGGAGGGAACCGCAATCGCACATTCGAAAAAACAGCCGGACCCCCGCCACCAAAGCCACCTCCGCGAGATCCCTGCACCCGTCCCTGTCCCCGTCCCTGTCCCCGTCCCTGTCCCTGCCCCTGTCCCTGCCCCCGCCTCACAACAATAATTGTTGACATCGGCATGCTGGCTGGATATACTGCCGGTCACTTTTGGTCCTGGGCGAATAGCTCAGTTGGTAGAGCACCGGTTTTACACGCCGGGAGTCACAGGTTCGAGTCCTGTTTCGCCCACTGGTGCCCTTTTTTACAATCTGGGGTGGTAGTTAAGTTGGTTATAACGCTGGCCTGTCAAGCCAGAGGCCGCGGGTTCAAGTCCCGTTCACCCCGCCAAAATTCAGTTTTCGTCCTATGATTCCCGCCCGCGGTCAGGTCTCGGTCTATGTCGCGAAACTAGGTCCAAACGTCGTTATCTTGGTGGATTTGGCTATCCTGGGATAACCTTGATCGTCTTCCTTGGGTCGCCTAAGATGGTAAAAACTGGTGCTGAACGCCTTTTAACAGATGAAAACCTTTTATCTCTAATCAAAAATCGTAAGTGGGCGCTGATTTGCCACCAAGCCTCGGTGGATTCAAACGCCAATCATCTGTTTGATTTAGTATGTGCTGACGATAGCCTACGCCCACAGCGGCTCTTGGTGCCTGAGCACGGCCTGTTTGGGGAGCAGCTGTACATGGAGGCGGTCGAGGACGTTTTTCACGAACGGCTACAGGTGCCAGTCAGCAGCCTTTATGGCAACACTTTCGAGTCACTGACCCCAAAGGCGCACCATTTGGATGGCCTAGACCTTTTAGTCTTTGATCTTCAAGACGTCGGGGCTCGTTACTACACCTACCTTGCCACTATGACAATGGCAATGGAGGCTTGTTCTAAGGCTAAAATCCAGTTTGTGGTGCTGGACAGGCCCAATCCTATTGGCGGGGCCTTAATTGAGGGAAATATCCCTTTACCAACGTTAAAATCGTTCGTTTCTTATCTGCCAGTCCCCAACAGACATGGCATGACCGCCGGAGAGATTGCCAAGTTTGTGCGCGACCAGCAGAAAATGGACCTTGAACTTACCGTTATCCCATGTAAAGGCTGGGATAGACGCAAATTGTGGCCAGAAACTGGCCTGCCCTTTGTCCCGCCCTCGCCAAATATCCCGACTTGGGAAACCGCCCTGGTATATCCTGGGATGTGTCTTTTAGAAGGCACAAACATCAGCGAGGGACGCGGAACTACAATGCCCTTCTTTTTGTTTGGGGCGCCTTGGATCACAAATCCAACCAGACTGGTTGAGGAACTAAATTCACAAAACCTTGCTGGGGTTCGTTTTCGAGAGACCGCTTTTACACCCAGCCACGATAAGGGGGCAAATTCTAGCTGCAAGGGTGCCCAACTGATAGTCACAGATAGCGAACAATTCCGGCCTCTTGTGACCGGCTTAGTGATTATCGCCACCATCTTTGCCAATTATCCCGATGATTTTGCCCTTCGAACCGACACCTATGAATTCGTTGACGATGTCCCAGCCTTGGACTTGTTACTTGGTGATTCATCTTTAAGAGAGGCTTTGCTAAATGGCGTTCCTGGGGTAGAAATAGCTCGAAGGATGCGTGATGGCAGGCGCGACTTTATTGCCATCCGCGAAAGATACCTGCTATATCGTTAAGTGGTTGGCAAAATGAATAGCAGCCTCAAAAATCAACACACAAAACCCCAACAATCTATTGATGTTGCTATCTTTGGCGGCAGTTTTGATCCTCCCCACTGCGCCCATGTTATGGTGGTCTCCTATCTGTTGACATGCACCGACTGTGACAAGGTCGCAGTCATACCAGTTTTTGAGCACCCGTTTCATAAACAAACAACCGTTCCCTTTGAGGCCAAAGTCGAAATGTGCAAAATGGCGTTCCAACCCTTTGGCGACCTCGTTGAAGTGCTTGATATCGAACAGCATTTACCCACACCTTCATATACAGTTCAAACTTTGACGTACCTAAAACAGCAACATCCACACTGGAATCTGCACCTAGTTGTGGGCTCCGACATCATTGCCCAGATTCATTTGTGGAAAGATTTCGAAAGGATACAGTCCTTGGCCAACCTAATAGTTCTTTCCAGAACTGTTGAGCACCCTACTGCAGTTGGCCCAGTGTTTCCAGATGTTTCTAGTTCGCAAATCAGAGAATCACTTGCAAAAGGCTCTGACGCTAATTTCCACCTGCTGCCCAAATCAGTGCTTCAATTCATCCTAAAAGAAGGCTTTTACCGTGACTAATAAGGCTGTCTTTATTGTTGGTGCAGGTAAGGCAGGTGTTGGCTTGGCGCTTGCGCTTACTGACGTGCCCGCCACCCTGATTACTTTATCCACAAACAAAAGCAAAATCGGCCCTTTGGTTTGTCATCCTTTGGAGCGCCTCAAAGACCGAACGAGCGTCGCAAGAGTTGTAATTTTGGCCGTCCCAGACAAGGCTTTGGGTGAAACCTTAACCAGACTGATAAATGAGGGCTATATCAACTCGTCCGACGTCGTTGGGCACCTTTCCGGGGCCATGCCATCATCTATCTTTGCCACACACAATTTGGCTGGCTATTTTTCAGCTCACCCCTTGCATGCCTTTGCCCCTGTATCACAGGCGCTGCCAATGCCTGCCGGCACAGCGGTGATGATTGAAGGTACTGCTTCCAAGGATGCTGTGGCCATTTTTTTGGCCGCAAAGGCCAAAACCGCCATAATTGACCCCGCCAACAAGCCTTTGTGTCACGCGGCGGCCGTGGCAGCCAGTAATCTACCGGCTGCGCTTTTGCTGACTTCAGCGAAGGCTTTATCAGACGCTGGAGTGCCCCAGGCTGAACTGGTCGCGGTAAAGCTAGCAAACAGCCTTTTGGCAAACTGGGAAAGAAGCCCAAACATAAATTCCCTGACGGGTCCTATGGCAAGAGGCGACCTGGCCACAATCAAATCAAACCTTGCGGCGCTTGAAGGCAACCCAAGCCTTCAAACAGCTTACAAAGTGCTTACCAAGCTGCTAGCAGCCGAACTTGAGCAAGAAGGCATACTGGACGCTAAAACGGCGGGCCTACTTGAAGATATTTTGAGTTAAACCACTTGAACTAAATGACCAGATGCGCGGGCGCTAGGCCTTGGGCGGGCTACTTAAATGATGGCTCTTTAGCAGACTGAAGCATTGGCTCCATAAAGGATTTCTTAAGCTTAGCCAGTCGATCGAACTTTACCTTAACACGAGCATCTGTGTACAAGGTAGAAGGTTTCTTAATTTCACCGTCGATCAAAGTATCCGAGAAGTCGTAGAACTTAGACTTAACATCACGAGATTGCGCCATGGCTGGAGCAGCAAACATGACAACTGCAACCAAAGCAAGCATCAAACCAAATACGCGCTTCATGTATCACCTCACCGGCCAAAGCCGCGGTAATTATGCCACAACCTGCGGCACCGTTTCAACTACTCAGCTGCAGGCTCTGCCGCAGGCTCAGCAGCTGGCTCCGACACAGGCTCAGCAGCTGGCTCCGACACAGGCTCTTGGGCCGCTGGAGCTGGGGCAGGAGCCGCACCATCTTCAGCTGGAGCCGCACCCTCAGGCGCTTCCTCGTCCATTGGCGTCAGGAACAGGTCACCCTGCTCATGCATCTGCTTCAGCATCGGAAGCTTGGCTACGATTGGATCGTTGGCTGGAGGATGGGCCTTGGCTATGTACATTTCGTAGTATTCAATGGCCTTTTCAAGATTGTTCAGCTTGGATTCATAGAGCTGGCCAATCCTTGCATACATCTCACTTCTATCTGGGTTCAATGTCAGAACCTTCTGCCAGCGTTCAATCGCTTTTTCAAACTGAAGCATTCCAAAAAGTGCAGAACCCGACCCAATCAAGGCTTCCTCACAGTCAGGTACCAGCTTCAAGGCAACATCGTACTGCTCTAAAGCCGCCTGATAGTGCAGGAAGTTCAAATAGATGGCTGCAACGTTCATCCGCGCTTCAAAGTTGTCAGCATCAGACTCAACCGCCTTCTCAAATGAAGCAACGGCCTCTGGCATCTTGCCCATCTTCACATAGGTGATTCCAAGATTAGACCAAGCCTCAGTCGAGTTCGGGTCCTCGCGCAACACCTTTTCTTCGAAAACCCACCTGGCAATGTTCAGCTGTCCAGCCATCAGGTTAATCAACCCACGAGTATTCAAGGCGACCACGTTATGTGGCTCAAGCATAAGGACTTTTTGTACAAAGTCTTCTGCAAGCTTGCTGTTGCCTCTGTACAGCCAATAAAGGGCCATCGAGTTGTTCGCAGTGGTGTTATCTGGGTTGTCGGCGATAATCTTGTCAAACAGCGCCTTAGCCTTTTGTTCGTACTCAACGGCCTTGTTAGTATCACCAGCATCTCTCTCGCGCTTGGCCAAAGCCAAGTAAACCTTGCCCACATAGCCTTCAGCGTCGAGATTACCTGGGTTCGCATCGGCCGCGTTCTGATAAACCTCAACAGCTTGTAGCGGCCTACCAGTACGCTCGTAACACATCCCAAGGTTGAAATATGCCTCCAGGAAGCCCTTATCAAGCTGGATAGCCTTTTCGAAAGACTTGATGCCAGTAGCGTAGTCAGGAGGAGTTTGGGATATTGCTACAACCCCAGTCCTGAAAGCGTCCTGAGCCCCCTTATCGACCCCTTCGACATATTCGGGCTCGGCCGGCGCTACCACCTCTCGCATAGTCAAATCAGGACCTTTTTTAGCCGCAGGAGCAGCCTTAGCCTCTTCACCCTGAACGACCTGGTCAGCTTTACGCTCTGCTGCAGGACCGGCGCAAGCCACCGCGAACGCCACCACAAACAACAGGCCAAATTTTGCGAATCTCATAGTCATCGCTGGGCCTCCTTTATCATTTTGACTTCAACTTCACCACGGCGAAGTGTCCGGATAAAACTGGTGGACGCCAAGGTATCTTTCATCCTATCAGGTGAAACCAATGGGTCGCCAGAAACTGGGAATGTGTCCTGGTTGACCTTAACGGCGTACTGACCACACAGCGAGGACCACTTGTTGTAAACCTTTTCCTGGTGGGCAAGGTTCAAAGCCTTTTCAAAGGCACGAAGGGATTTTTCTTCAACTGGGCGAGCGATTTCTTCCAAAATGGCCATGTACATCGACTCGGTTTCCCAATCCAGCCCCTCGGGAATTGGAACGTTCAAGAGCTCTTCTTTGAATTCGTAATACAGCAATCCAATCTTGAACAACGCACCAGCGGACCAACCACCGGATTTATAGTCCAAAACTTGATTGAACTGAGTTTCCGCCTTCTGCTGTGCCTCGGCCTTGGCTTCCAAACCACGCTTCAAGGTGTATGGGTTCAAAGTCGAAGGAATCCGAAGAGCCGCAAAGTCATCGTAATAGTAGTCAGCCAGCTCGAAAGCCGCCTGCGCTGCATATCCTCTAGCAGATCTGATCAGGTCCCCTTCTCCGCTAAGCCGGTTGAACGTCTCAACAGCCAGCTGGAACAAGGTGCTTGCAGCCTTGCGGTTTTTGACCTTGTCAATCTGTTTAAGACAGTCACCAGCTCTAGCCGCTGCTTGAACAGACAGGTCTGGGCGCCCAAAATTGCGCTTCAAGAAGGCCTGGTAGTGATCGTGAGCACGCTTCAGCGATGCAGGATCCCCTTGATTTTCATATACAATTCCAATCCTCAGGAAAATCTTTGGAACATCGGGATGGCCCTGGAAATGATTTACAAACTTCTGGTAAACATCAATAGCCGCCTTTGGATCTGACAAGGCCTCTCTAATCAAGCCTGCGTTTTGAAGAGCATCAGCCATCTGTTGCTGGAGGTCTTTCCAAGCAGCCTTTTTCTCTGGCTCGGTTGGCTCCTTGATGGTTCTAAACTGCTCCATGCTTTCAAAGGTCTCCGCGGCCTTTTTAAATTCAGTCTGGCTTTCATAAATCAAACCGATCGTGTAGATGGCCTCTGGAGCAACCTCAGATTTTGGGAACTCCTTGACCACACGCAGGTACGTCTTGACTGCCTTGTCGACTTCTTTTTGGCTCTCATACAAGGAAGCCACGTTAAAGAGCGCCTTCGAAGCGGTCTCTTCTTGGCTTCTGAACTCTTCATAAACACGCATGGACTCGCTGATAGCGTTATCATAACGACGCTCAACTGACAGCAGCCTAGAGTTTTCAACCATGGCGATGGCTACGATTTTTTTCAGGTCCTTCTCGGAACGCACAGTGAAGTTGCGGGCAGCAATCAGCTTTCTTGCCCACTCTTCAACCATCGGCCACTGTTGGAGTCGCTGATAACAGTCAAGCAAAGTAAAGACCGCGTATGCAGCAAACTTGGAAGACGCATCGTACTCGAACAAGGTCTCAAGCCGCTGGACTGCATCCTGGAACTTACCGTGACGGTAAAAGACGTCAGCCGCAATAAACATGATTTCAGGAATCTTTTCACCGCGTTCAGGATTTTTCTTGCGGACTTCTGGGTCCTTGATGAGCTCGGTTAACAGTTCAACGTACTTGTCAGAAGCCTTGATGTAAGTTTCTTCCAGTGGATGAAGGTCCGTCTCTGGAATCGGCTTGTCAGCCTGCTTCGGGTCAACCTTGACCACTTCCATTCTGCCGCTCTTGGCGACTTGCTGCAGGCCCTCCTTGACCATCAGCTCTTGGGTTGAATAAATCACACCAAGCGCCGCGTCCTCAACATATTCACCCTTTGTGTCACGCTGAATAACAGCTTGATATTGCTCGGATGCATGTTCGTAGTCCTTCAAGACGTCGTACAAAATTTCAGCATAGTAGAAGTTGACGACATAGGCATCCTTACTGTCCGCGAACCTGGACAAATAGGTTGCGTAGCGGTCAGCCGTCTTTTGGTAGGTATCGCGACTGTTGGTCTTTTGAGCATCCCTGTGATAGTAGTTCGCGATGAAGCGCAGATTCTTTTCAGTCAGAGCGTCAGCTTCTGCAAGGATGTCCTCGTTAGCCTTGTTAACGGTGCGCCAAGTGCCGTTTGGCTTAAAGTACTCAAGGATCTCGGCGACCATGTTATCAAGCCCGCGAATGTCATTTGTTGAGGTGTAGATTCCAATAATGATTTCAAAGTATTCAACAATCTTGGGCGTGGTCTTTTCACGCTCGATGAAGTGGCGGAAAATGGCCTCGGCTTCCACAAACTTTGACTGTCCCACGTACAAGTCACCAAGCATTCTAAGCTTTGCATAGGTTTCTTCATCAGGCAGGATCTTTTTGAAGTAATCACGAGCCCTTACCCAGCCGTTATCAACCTCGGCATAGGTGACCACCAAGTCGTTCAAAGCCTGATTCTTGAACTCGATGATACCCTTGCCACCGCTTTTTTCAGCAGACACCTGGGCAACGACCTTGTGGAAGGTATCGATGGACTGTTCGAATTCAGACAGGTTGAAGTAAACCCAAGCAAGCTTGTACAGCGCGTAGTTGTACATCGAAGACTTGGGGAACTTCTGGATGATGATCTCGTAGTTCTGCTTGGCAAACCACATGGAGTTCGTTTCAAAGTAGTACTCGGCCAAAGCAAGGTGAGCCTCAGCAATAAACCTGCTCTTGGGATAATCCTTGACCAAGCGGTTTAGATACTCGGAACCTTCCTTTTGCAGCAGCCGATTCTGCTTGGTCTTGCCCTCTTTCATCGCGCCTTTGCCGAGGTAGTAGTAAACCTCGTCAACACGTGGATAGGAGGGGAATGACCGCAAAATTTCCCTGTAATATTCCAGGGATTTGGAATAATCCTCAATCGGCTCGGGCGGCGGCTCGCTTAGAGTGCCGGCATAAACCTGCTCCATCGCCTTGTCCCACACATCGCGAGCTTGGAGGTATTGATAAAGCCCCTCCTCCCAGTAGTTTTCCGCCAGCATGTGCATTACTTTGGGGGCACGGTCAGGGTCCTTACGATACTCAGGATTTTGAAGAAGTCCCTCAAGTTTCCTGATGTTTTCCTGGCGAACGCCGGAAATTTCACGCATCTTTTCGGCGACTTTTTCGTTCATTATCCGTTCAGCCTGTTCAAGACTGAACTGACCACCCTTTACACCACCTTCTGGTGCTTGGGCATCGGCCTTAGTACCATTTTCCTGGGCAAACGCTAAACCAGGTAGCGACACTGCCAGGAAAAAAAGAGTTGCAATCGATTTTCTCATGCGCCCCTCATAAAAATTGATAGTCGGCTGGCGGTTTCCAGCAATAAACACATCTTAAAAGAACGAATCATCAGTGCACTGGGAAGTCAACATGCTCCTGTAATAGGAGATCTCGTCGCGCCAGTACTCACCTTCAAAGGGCCAAACTTCGGTGTCATCACCGACAACGGCCACCTTACCACTGGTAACAACCTCAGCCTCTTCCTCAGATGCCTCGCCAACCATACGTTTGGTCTCTTCAGTCATCTGGTTGATGGCCATCATGTTGATGTCGACTTCAATCTCGGTTTGTTGAACCAGTGCTTCGTTAATGTCTGCATCGAGGGTGGTCAGGATCTGCTGAACCTTGATTCCACCTCGAACGATGCTTTCTTTCTTCAGCATCGCCAAACGAGCGAGCATTTCCTGTCCAAAACTGCCAAGGCGCCCTTGATTGGCTCTGAATTCACGGTCTTCCTTCTCGATCTGCCTAATGGTTCGATAAAGATTATAGAACTCAATGTTAGAAAGAACGGGATAAACCAGCTTATCATCCAGCTTCATCGCACTAGGCTCGCCATTAACGGCCGCCACAAAGTTGTTGTAAAAGTCTTCCGGAGACTTTTGCGCGTTGATGAAGGCTCGAAGTGGTACCTGAGTACTGACAACGTCCCTTTCAAACATTTCAAGCGCCCTCTTGGCACGATCTGGATAGCACAAGTCACCGTAGGCGCGGGCCTCAAGAATCCACAGCTCTGGGAAGAAGGTTTCGGCAAAGTAAGGTGAGTGCAGGGTATGGAATGAACCCAAAGCCCTGGAATAGTCACCCTTCATCATGTAAGTCCAGGCCATTTCATAGAAAACAACGCCAGCCTTGGATGAACTTTGAGGGACCTTCTTGTAATAGAAGATGGCCGCGTCATAGTTACCAGCCTCATAAGCTATACGAGCCAAAGCCATGTAGCCAAGATCGCGGATGACAGAGTCGCCCTTTTGCTGCTCAACGGCCACGATAGCACGCTGCAGTGACTCGACTGCAGACTTGTACATTTTGTAGCGAACCTGAATAAGCGCAGTCAGGTACCTAGCCTTTGGTCCGTCGGGCGCCGAATCCGGCACTGCGTCAAGGTGCTTTGTTGCCCTTTGGAAGTTATTGAAATCAAAGAAGTATTCTCCAAGAACATAGTTGTACTGATCCTGGAATTCGCTGCTAAACCCAACGGTCGAAAAATCAGGCAAACGCTCAAGATCCGGTGGATTGTAGATGATTTCAGCGCGAAGCTTTCGAAGGGCCAGGAAAGCCTCCTGGAAGAACGGCTTATCAGGTCCTTCAAGCACCACGTCAACCAACATCTTGGCCGCACTTTGGTATAAGCCAGCGTTGGTAAGTGCAGCGGCAATGCCATAATTGGCGTTGTATGCTTCGACTGAGCCTGGCGGGTAGTTTCCATCACGAACGAAGTTCTGGAAAACTGTCAAAGATTCCACCCATTTCCCCTGCTCCGCAAGGGCAAGACCATCACGCAAAACCCCACGAGCGTAGGCGCTGCGTCTGGCTTCCTCGGCCTTTCTGGCCTCTTCAGCGCGACGACGCTCTTCTTCGGCCTTGGCCGCCGCTTCAGCAGCCAATTCCTCGGGGGTCTTCATCTTCTGCACTTCAACAACAGGCGCTGGGGCCGCAGTCGCACCACTGCTGCTCGTAGTGGCGGTGCTAGCAGTTGCGGCGGGGGCACCGTAAAGTTGCTGGGTACGCATCATGTGCTGAATAACACCATCGGGCACACCAACCTTCTTGAGCTCAAGGATGTCACCTATCTGAAGGCTAAAAACGGTGCGATCCTTGTCAATCGCCTTCACGATGTCGGCCTCGGGAATCCCAAGACCAACCAGTGTGACGATCTCCTCAACCGTGATAGCGTGAGCCTGCGTGGTGATAGCCGTAGTCAGCCCGAAGGCGACTGCAAATATTAGCGCTGGCTTAAATATCTGGTTCATTATTCCACCATCCCGTCTAGGAACTCAAACCGTCATCCCGAGAAACTCGGGACGCAGGTAATGCGCCAGAAAACTACTTAGGCGCTGGCGTGAAATACCCCAATCCCAGGGTGATTTCCGCAAGGGAGCGAACACCGTTGCTCCACTCTGACTGCCCTCTGTCTGGCAGCGCTGGGAAAATGTAATGACGATAGTCAAGGCGTAACGCCAGATAATCAGTCAAAAACAGGTGGAACCCAAGGCCCAGATTAGCCATCAGGTTAAAGGGAACCGCGTCTCCATAGGACTTCCTGGTTACCCATTTACCATCCTGCTCTTTTTGTGACCCAAGGATACCCAGGCCCACCAGCAGACCAATATCAAAGCTGGTCAGCTTGGTGGTGAACAAGGACACCTTTCCGTGGACAGGAGCCCAATAAACATTTAAGCCTGCGTACCACTGTACCCTTTCAGGCAATTGGACCCCTTGAATAGCACCACCCGAGAACTCCAGCAGATCCTTGCGGAGGCTGCTCGAAGAGGATGGCACATAGGCGCCAGCCACTTCCAGGGCGACACTTTCCAGGAAAAAGTAATCGTACCTTAGGCCTACTGGAAAGTAGTTGAAAAAGGAGTCGTTGGGAATCATCCCCAACAAGATTCCTATCTCGTGACGATTGGCCTTTTCGTACACGCGCTTCTGAATGACCTTCAGGTCCCTCTCTTTACCCCAGACTTTGTCGAATTTCTGGTCCAGGACCGTTTGTTCATTCTCCTGTCCCATTGCCATTGGAACCGCGGCAAACAAGACAACGAAGCTGACCATGGCCCGTAGCGCCCACCTACCATTCATGACTACCCTCATTGCTTCAACCTCTTCAAACGGCATTTACGCCGATAAAGCCACATTTCAAAAGCCGGGACAAACCGTCTGGCTTTCCCGATACCGACAAACCATTAAGGACAGGTAGTGCCGTCGACGCATTCTCCGCTGCAGCACACCTTCTGATCACCGCACTCAGTACCATCATCCTGCCCCTCGCAGGGGTTAGCTGCTGGGCACTCGGTGGTGTTGTCAAGACATGTTTCATTACAGCAGACGCCATTGTCGCCACAGGGTTCGTTGTCTGCAGCCCCTTCACACGAGTCGCAGCTGCTTCGGCGGACACACTTCTCCTGACAGCAGACACCGCCTTCACATTCGGTGTTGTCTGGCTGACCTACGCAAGCCGCATTGGGGTCTTCTTCGCAGGTGTCCCCACGGACACACAGTTCATTACAGCAAACACCGTCATAACATGGGGTGTTATCAGGCTGACCTACACAGGCTTCATTGGGGTCATCTGCGCAGCTGCTTCGGCGAACACACATCTCATCACAGCAGACACCGCCTTCACATGGGGTGTCGTCTGGCTTGCCCTCGCAAGGATCCCCTGAACCACCGGTACAGTTGGATGCACCAGCCTTGCATTCACCTTCACAACATACACCACCAGTACAAGCCGTAGCGTCCGCCTTGTTGGTCACGTTGCAAAGTTCATCCCGAGTCTGGCACTCGTTCACTTCAACGCAGCTGCCCCAACAGCAAACGCCTGCATCGTCACAAGCGCTGTCGTCGGCCTTCCAGCTAGAGGCACATACCCCATCTGCAACCCTACAGGCTTTTTGTGAACAATCTGGGTCTGCCAGTGGATACCAATCACACGAATCACCACTGATACAGGGGACCCAAATAGAACCGCGAGTGTCGTAGTTGGGAACTGGGGTGGTCCCGACGTGGCCAATCCTCAAAGGCAGAGGATAGCTTTGCAGGACCCTAGTTTCGTTAAGTTCGACAGTGCCGGCAAGGGCTAGATTGGCGCCCAGAGGCAGCTGGCCTCTGTTTTCCAAATCGGCGTAATCAACCGCAACAGTCCATGTTCCACCCATCGACCCACGCCATCTCTCAACCGCATTGTTAATGGCAGTACGAAGCCCATCTGGGTTTGTGTTGTTGTTGGAGATGTCTCTTCCGTTTACAAACAAGTAGTGTCCACCAGTCAGACACGCGATTTCCTGCTGTCTGACGTCTCGTTCGGGATGGGCCACTGACTGCAGCTGTATAAAGCTGACGTGTACCGGCAACTCTTCCATGGGCAGGTAATTGCCGCTGGGGTCTTTGATATCAGCCAGCACAGTATTTAAGAAGTCGTCGTAGCTCACAGTCGAGCATGATGGCTGTTCCACTTTTGAATATGTTTTAGTAGCACTTCTATAGAGCCGATAGCTGGGTTTATAATCGGGAGAGTCTGGATGACAGGTATCCGGGCTGTCAGTAATGACCAAGATGTGTCTGACATCAGCTCTGCCCTTTTCCTTCATGAAATTGTAGACGTCTTGGACAGCCGACCACAGGGGAGTTCGTCCTGCGGGGTTGATCTGGAGGTCAGTATAAGCATTGGAATTTACAAAGATATCACGGTCAGTACCGTAACAATCCTGACGTCGTTCATCTTCGGTGCCATCAGGCATGAGGTCACAAACTATCTTAGCCGTTAAACCGAGTTGCTCGGAGAACTGGAATACTCCGGCCAAAACGTTTTTATTCAACTGACCAAACAGCGCTTTGACAGCCAAGGAACTCTGGCTTTCAGGGTCGGTACCAAGTGGGCTGAAATTTGATGGCCATGGGCCCAGCGATCCAGGCTTAACTTCGGCCAATCCTTCAGCATCAATAAAGCCCTTGATGGAGCCAGACTGGTCAAACATAACGGCAATCGCCATTGCATCCTTGTCTGATACAGGACGACGGAAGCCACCACCAAAGTACCCTGCAAACTCAACCTGATTTGCCTGGGCATTGGATGGACCAGTTTTGTTGCCTTGGCATTTCGGATCAGCGCTGGTCAGGTCCGCGTCTGGATATGGCTCAACACAGTCGATGTTAACTTTGAAATCGGCACTGGTAAGGTCCAAAACTTCGCGGACAGAGCTTTCGCCGGCGCTCTTCTTCACCAAGTCACCAGGCTTCATGGAAGAATCAAAGTCTTTATCCTGCGAGGTGGTGCCACTCTTTTCGGTTCCAACAAGGTTTACCGAAAACATTAGCGCGTTAGCTTTCCTGCTGTCCGTTGGGCCACACTGACGAGTGTATTTGCCCTCGGCATCACGATGCGCTGGAAAGACAGAGACGAATTCCATCTGCTTAAACTGGAACGTACTAAGTACAGCTACCCAGCGGTAATTGCACGCTCCAAAGACAAGAAGCGCCAACAGACCTGTAAAAATTATCAATTGTCTTGGACGCTTTCCAAGGGGAGATCGCATCATGGGACCCACTCCTTCATAAAACCTGCCTGGGCGGTGCAAGCACCTAGCCCGTCGGGCGGTAGTTTATACAGGCTTTGAGGCAAATAGCAACCTAAATAAAAAAGGTTTTTTAAGTTTAAGAAGATTAAAAGCCTATTCAAATTGCTTTATTTTGTGGTCAATAAGAAGTTGAAACTACCTCAACCTTATCGGCATCTATCTCAAAAAGCAGCCCATTTCCAGTATCGACGCCATAAATTGTGGTACCAAATACAGCTAGGTCACCTGATGAAAGGCCGGTTAAAGATTGACCCTTCGATACAAAACCGGAAACGACTTGGAATTTTAGTTGGGTGTCTCTGGCGGTTGGAACTGTCTCTGGCAGGAAATCTCGCCCAGCGCGGCAACCAGGAACAATCCTGAACTTGAAAATCGGATTTTCAAACAAAGCTGCATTCCAGACATCAATGTCGAATTGTGGGTCCGCCTCGCGAATTGGACATGATGAAACTCGGCCACCAAGTTCTTTCGGGTATGGTTCGTATGCCCTGGAGTTAAACAAGGGGTTTACGTTGGCTGCATCAACGCAAGCGTCGCCTTCGGAAACCCTGGGATGCAGAAAGCCACTTTTAGAACCAACGACAGACCAACCTAGGGCTACTCGCACCTCAAACAGGACGGGGCCTTCAAAGCAGCCTGGCTCTGGTAGGGGCACTGATAAGTAAGCTGGTTCAAGTGTCAGGCGTGTCTTTTCAACTTTGGCAATGCGATATTCCAGGAATTCACCTTTGACCAAGCCACAATCAACCGGAAGATTAGGGGTAAGAACCACTATGTCGCCGATGCCAATCGAAGATGAATCGGAGTCTAAAACCCCTAACGCACAAAAATCGGCGTCTTCGTCAACCAATTGAACAACACCTGCATCTGGGTTATCAAACTCTAGGGTTCCAACGCGCCTAGTCCCGGGGATTACTCCTTCATTGGTCACAACCCATGTTTCATTAAGCATTTCCTTGGGTTCTGAGACAAACTCAATGCCGTAATAGCTCTTTTTTTCGTCGCTTAAGACTTTAATCTCCGCTAAACCAAAGGACGGAAGGTCAGATCTATTAAGGTAGGCAGATGAAAACCATTCGCCGTTGTATCTGGTGCTGATACTTGAAGCGGCGCTGGTCCCCTGCTCTTCGGCGGGTTCCAAAACGTGGGTGACAAGAAATTCTTCAGTGGGTTCAACCACAATTCTGACAAATGTGCCGTTTTCCATGGTGGCTATTGCCCTTAAGCTTTCTTCGATGGTGACGAAAACAACTGCAACAGCCGGAGAACTTAACAGGATGTCTTTAAATCCAAGCTCTTCGAGATATTTGTTTCCAACCCCATCCTCGCCAGTAGCATTTACATCAAGGCGCTCAAGGTCGCCATCGAAAACGGCAATTGCTCCGGGCTCACCAAGTGGCAGGTAAACGATACTTCCATCAGGGGAAATCGCGGGGCGTCCCCTAAGTCTGGAGACTGTGCGTTCGCCTTCAAAATCATAGGCTTTTCCTGTCAATCTGCCAGCATCACCAATTGCGACTGAGTCGACCGTGGTGCCAGCCAGATCTACCTTGGATAAAATGTCCCCGAAGATAGCATCTGAATCGGTGCCAATTGAGGTCACATAGGCGCTAAGGCCATCCTTGGAGGTTTCCATTTTTAGGGCGATTCCAGGGATATCCCAAGTGTCGACGCCTTCTAGGTCTACATCACCGAGATCGGCCACTGGTAACGCCCAAATCTTTGAATGCGCACCGCATGTTCCAAGAACGAGGACGACAGGGGCGTCTGCCACTTTACCAAGTGCAAGGTCCTTGACATCACAAGTCAAAGGCTGCCTTATGAAATCCCAAGATTTGCCAAGATTGGAAAGCGGCAAAACCGCAAGTGATGGTCCCTTTGAGACGTCATCTACGGTAAGAAGCGAATAAACATTTTGCAGGTCCGCCCTGATGGCGATAGGGGCCCCTCCAACTGGAACCGTGTTAAACCCAGGCACGAAGGAGTCCGAGTCATAGTGCAGCTTGGTAGTTATGTCCAAAATGGACAGCCCCCTGCTACCTGCATCCAAGATCCAAGCGGTTTTAATGCCAGACTTGCTTACGCAGTCCTCTTGATTCAACTGGTTTCCTGAATCATCTGCGCAAGTTACGACCATTCCTACTGGCAACTTGATTAGCCTAGTTTCATAGTCAATCTTGTCCGAGCAGGCCGATATAAAAAGCAGTAAAAGCAAAGCTACTACACGCATTTTACTTTAACCTCTCGATTTCCTGGTGCCAATTCTCACTGGTGGGGTCCAAATCGACAACACTTACGGTACCCTCTTCAAAATTGGCAACCCAGGCCATATCACCAGCAATTGCAAGCCCATATGGACCACCACCGATTGGAATCCTGTCGACAAGGAGCATGGAAACAGGGTCAACGGCATACAAAGCATCTGAAGTAAACTCGGTAACGTACACAAGTTCCCTACCTGGCTCTGGGGCGTAAGTGGCGACATAACCAACCTTGCCATAAAGCGGCACCAAGGCTCTTGGTACTGGACGACCATCTTGGCCAAAATACAGTATTGCCAATGATGACGGCGAGTTAAACGCACAGTATAGCGCCGTACCATCCAAAGAAAGGGTCATTCCACGGAAATAATCGCCTGTTGAACTTACCTGATCCCAGCGAACAGGCTCGTCAACCACCACATCGACCGTGCCGTCTGAATTAAAGGTGACGTTGACGATGTGTATTACCGCCTGTATGCGATTGCTGACAATCAGTACGCGGTTTCGCGGGGTAACTTGACGTTCGATAATCGAATGGATACCTGGAGCAAGGGTTGCTCCTTTGCGAAAGACCGGGGTTCCATCGGAGTCTAATGTGAAGATTAGAAGGGCGCCATCAAGCAAGCTGCCAAGGTAAAGGGGATTTATCTGAGCGCTGTCGTCATCTTGGCCAGGCAAGGGGGCCCCAATGGCGATGGCATAAGGGTCGCCAGCATCTGGGGTGTCTTCTTGCAAATCCTCGGGCACGCTATCCTTCATCAAAGAGGTGACCTCTAGGCGACGGCTATCGTCGCAGATTGCCAAGCCCTTGTTTTCGGATTCAGAACAAGCAAAGGCAATGCCTTCATCGGTTCGAACAAGGTCCAGATGAATCAATTCATCATCGTCTCGGATCGCGATGTAGGCCTTTGTGGAAACCCCGTCCGCGTCGGTCAGCAAGGCCATTTCCCCGGCAAAGCTTCCAACTTCAACGGCACCGGCAGACACCACCTTCTTGGTCGAAACTTCGATTGGGACGATGGTGCCACCGGAATTACTGCCGTCAAAATTGGTTGAGACCACATACACCCAGTCACCGGACGAGTCAGCCACGACGGTGCTGGGATATGTGAACTTTGCAGGGTCAGGCCTGGGGGCCCTTGTGATGTTGTCACATCCTGAAGATGAAACCAGCGTCGCAATCCCCAGGACACAAACCAAAACCAATCCCTGGACGCCAAGGAAAGTGCGGTTCAACATCACTAGCAGGCCCCCTTTTGCCTTTTATAACAGACCGAGTGCCGCCTGAGCTGCCGCAATGCGGGCTACAGGAACTCGGTACGGTGAGCAGGAAACATAAGCCAGTCCCAGCTTGTGGAACTTGGCGATGGAGTGTGGTTCACCACCATGCTCACCGCAGACACCAAGTTTAATGTCAGGACGGGTGGATTTTCCACGCTCAACGGCCAAACGCACCAACTCGGCGATGCCTTCATCCAAAGAAATGAAGGGGTCAGTCTTTAGGATGCCAACGTTGTTGTCCAGGTAGATTGGCATGAACTTGCCATAGTCGTCACGGCTCATACCAAATCCCATCTGGGTCAGGTCATTCGTGCCAAACGAGAAGAATTCCGCCACTTCGGCGATTTCGTTGGCAGTCACCGCGGCTCTAGGCACTTCGATCATGGTTCCAACCAAGTAATCGATTTTTAAGCCCTTTTCTTCAAAGACCTTGTTGGCTACCGAGCGGACAATCTTTTCCTGATTGCGAAGCTCGTTTGCATGACCAACTAGTGGGACCATAACCTCTGGGAAGACATCCATTCCTTCCTTTTTCAGGTCGCAGGCGGCTTCAAATATGGCTCTTGCCTGCATTTCCGTGATTTCAGGATATGTCACACCAAGGCGGCAACCACGATGGCCCAGCATTGGGTTGAATTCGTGCAGTTCCTCGATTCGACGGTTGATATCTTCAACAGGAATGCCACTTTGCTTTGAAAACTCAGCAACTCTTTCTGCGTCCTGAGGCAGGAACTCGTGCAAGGGCGGGTCCAGCAAACGCACGGTCACTGGACGACCTTCCATGGCCTTGAAAATGCCATAAAAATCTTCGCGTTGTCTTGGAAGCAGTTCTTTCAACGCGGCTCGGCGAGCCTCTTCGGTGGTGGCCAGAATCATCTTTCGCATCGAGGTGATCCGGTCGCCTTCAAAGAACATGTGCTCGGTACGAGTCAGACCAATCCCTTGGGCGCCAAAGGCAACTGCAAGGGCGGCTTCACTTGGGGCATCAGCGTTGGTGCGGATATCCAGGCGACGATACTTGTCAGCCAGTTCCATCAGCTTGGCAAAGCGACGGTAGGTCGGTGCATTTTCAGGCTTCAAGGTCTTGTCCTTCAGAACCTGCAAAACTTCCGATGGAGCAGTTTCCAGCTTGCCTGCGAATACTTCGCCAGTGCTTCCATCAATGGAAATCCAGTCGCCTTCCTTTAACACAGTCTTGCCAACTGAGAGGGTTCTGGCCTGATAGTCGATGTGGATCGCTTCGCAACCCGCGACGCAGACCTTACCACGCTGTCTGGCAACCAAAGCGGCGTGAGAGGTCATTCCGCCACGCTGGGTCAGGATACCTTCGGCCAATTCCATGCCGGTGATGTCTTCTGGCGAGGTCTCAATTCGAACCAAGATGGTCTTGGCTGGAACCTTCTTGCCGTGGGAATCAACTTCGGCCCACTCTTCACGTTTGTCGCCCATTTCATCGCTAAAGAAGACAACGCGACCACTTGCAGCGCCTGGTCCAGCGTTTAGACCTTTTGCGATTTTACGGCCCTCTTTACGAGCGGCTTCCTGGGCAGCTGGGTCAAAGATGGGTCGCAACAGGTATGTGACACCGTTGGCCTCGACCTGGCTTAGCACCTTTTGCTCGGTGGTCAGGCCCTCTTCCAGCATCTCGACACCGATGCGGATTGAAGCCATAGGGGTGGATTTGCCGTCACGAGTCTGCAGGAAGTACAGTTTTTCCTTTTCAATTGTAAATTCAAGGTCCTGCATCCAACCATAATGTTTTTCAAGGATTACCTTGGCATCCAGCAGGGTCTTGTAAGCGTGGGGCATAATGTCGTTCAGCTCTTGGACTCTACGAGGGGTACGAATACCAGCAACGACGTCTTCGCCCTGAGCGTTCATCAGGAATTCACCTGTAAACACGTTTTCACCAGTTCCACCGTCACGGGTGAAGCAAACGCCTGTTCCGCAGTCATCACCAAGGTTTCCATAAACCATGGTCTGAACGTTAACGGCGGTGCCCCAATCGTCTGGAATGCGGTAAAGCTTGCGATACTCGATTGCCCGATTGTTCATCCAGGAATCAAAGACAGCATTGATAGCAAGGGTCAGCTGATCGCGAGCTTCGGTTGGGAAAGGCTTGCCAGTCGCCTTCTGGATGGCTTCCTTGGAGCGGCTAACAATTTCATCCAGCTCAGCCTCATTAAGATCGGTGTCTTCCTTCTTACCAGTGCGCTTTTTCACATCCTCAAGGATGTGGTCAAAGGGGTCATGCATACCCTTGGGCGCCTTCATTCCCAAAACAACGTCGCCAAACATCTTCAGGAAGCGACGATAAGAGTCCAACGCAAAGCGGCGATTGTTGGTCATCTTTGCCAAGCCTTCCATCACCTCGTCATTCAGGCCCAGGTTCAAGATGGTGTCCATCATGCCTGGCATTGAGGCGCGAGAACCAGATCTGACTGAAACCAACAATGGATTGTCAGCACAGCCAAATTTCTTTCCGGTTGTCTTTTCAAGCCACGCCACAGTTTCGTTGACCTGATCCGCCAGACCTGGAGCCCACTTGTTGCCGTTTCTGAAGTAGTGAACGCAAGAAGCGGTGGAAATTGTAAATCCAGGGGGGACTTCCAGACCAATCTTGCACATTTCCGCTAGGTTAGCGCCTTTGCCACCAAGGATTTCCCGCATGTTGCGGTCACCTTCGTTAAAGTCCTTTGAAAACCGATAGACGTACTTTTCACTCATGTTTTTTCACCTCGTCGAGATTTTCGTAAAATCCGCATACCAATTGAAGAGCACAAAAACGTGATGCAGCAAGGCAAGCCTCATCAAACGCTTTTGCTCATCAGCCTCTATTAAAACGGGAACTCCGTCCCGCCCGGAACCAAAGAAACGCGCAAGTGGGTCCCTGAACGAATACAGGGCCGTCAACAAAGCCTCGTAATCACCAGACTCAACTGCAGCATTAAAGGCGGCTAGTGCCTGTTTCCTGGTGGCATCCAGTTCCTTTTCAACTTCGGTAACAAACTTCTGGTCTAAATCAGCCTCAAGCAATCCCTGTTCAAGGGCCGTTTGGCGCCAACCGGCCACCTTTTCGTCGGCCTGCTTTAAAATGTTGGCTACCCGCTTGAACACGTTGTCCAGAAAATCGGTAAAGCCTTCAGTCTTCTGGGCAAAGTCCCTAAGGGCCAATGCCATTGTGATAACATCCGCTGGCCTGCCCTGCCCCTGGATATCCAGCAAGGCGTTGGCAAAGTCAGCTGGAACCCCATGCTCCTGGGACAAAATACCATGAAATCTGTCCCTGAAAAAGCCTTCCAGCTCGGACTGAAGCTTGGCGTCGACTTCAGCTATATCAAAAAGCTGCTTAAGGGTGATCCTCTTGTAGCCTTGGTTGGCCAAAAGTTTGAGCACGCCAATGGCTTGGCGTCGAAGGCCGAGTGGGTCTTTTGAGCCAGTTGGAATCGCGCCGACCCTGAAACAGGCCACAATAGAATCGATTCGATCCGCTAGGGCAAGCAGCGCCCCTGGGTGGGAAGTCGGCAGCGAGTCCTGGGCAAATCGCGGCAGGTAATGCTCGGCTATGGCCAGGGCCACAGCTTCTGACTCGCCCGCGGCCCTTGCGAAGTACATGCCCATTTGGCCTTGGAGTTCAGGGAATTCCCCAACCAAGTGAGACATCAGGTCAGCCTTACACAGCTGGGCGGCCCTGATGGCGTCCGCCTTGATGGTTTCGTCAAGTCCAGCATGCTCGGCCAAAGATTTGACTAAAGCTGTCACCCTAGCGGTCTTTTCAGCCATGTCTCCAGCACCTTTTAGGAAAAGGCGCTGAGGCAGGCGCTTGGCCATCTCTTCGATGCCAGTCTTAAGGTCTTGGTCCCAAAAGAATCGTGCGTCGTACAGCCTAGCAGCTAAAACTCGTTCATATCCCTGGACTACCACATTCATGTCTGTGGCTAGGTTATTTGAAACGACGCCAAATTTTGGAAGCAGGTGGCCTTCTTGGTCCTCCATGGCGAAATAGCGCTGATGCGAGGCCATGGCAGAGATCAGGACTTCCCTGGGCAGTTTCAAGAAATCTGGGTCGAAGGAACCGATCACAAAGTGGGGTTCCTCAACCAAGTTGGCGACTTCTGATTTCAGGGCCTCTTCAGCTATGAAGGTGCAGCCAAGCTTCTTGGCTGCGTCTGCAAGGGCTTGGTCGATGGCCACACGGCGCTGCTCGGGTCTGACCATCACGTGGTGGGTGGCCAGAATTTGCTCCCACTGGTCGGCGCTTGGGACCGCCACGACGTCCGGGGCTAAAAACCGGTGGCCTCTGGTCAGCCTGTCAGATTCAATGCCACAAAAAGTAAACGGGATTACATCATTATTAAATAGAGCAACCAACCAATGAACAGGCCTTGCAAATGGGCCAGTTCCTGAGGCCCAACGCATGGCCTTTGGGAAGGTCAGCTTTTCAATGGCTGCAGGCAAAATTTCCTTTAAAACATCCACCGTTTGGCGACCAGTGACCTTGGTGATGATTCCGACCACCTCACCTTTTGGGCCGTTTAGTCGCATCAGCTGTGACGGGTCGACGCCCTGCCCTTTTGCAAATCCGATGGCAGCCTTTGTAAGTTCGCCATTTTCATCGAAGGCTATTTTCACACCTGGACCATAGACGACTTCTTCACGATCCTCTTGGCGCACAGGTATGCCAGTCAGATAAACGGCCAAACGCCTTGGGGAATGAAAGAAGCGCCCTTCAACAGGTGGCAAGCCTTGGGCGACTAGGGCCTCTTGGATCAGGGATTGCAAGTCTGAGGCTCCCCGGTCCAGCATCCTAGCGGGGATCTCTTCAGTTCCTATTTCTACCAATAAATTTCCAGTGGTGCTCATTATCAAAGCGTCCCTTCCAGGTAAACCTTGGCACAACCTCTTGCCAGTGCGCGAACTCTGCCGATGTAAGCCTGACGCTCGGAGACTGAGATTGCCCCACGGGCGTCCAGGACGTTGAAGGCGTGAGAGGACTTCATGCAGTAGTCATATGCTGGTCTGGCGAGTCCAAGTTCGAGCAGGCGTTTACATTCACCTTCGTACATCTCGAACAGCTGAAAGTGCATGGGTACGTCGGCGTGTTCAAAGTTGTATTTGGAGAATTCGACCTCGGTTCTGTGGTGAACTTCACGGTATTTGACGCCGTGTCCCCATTCAAGGTCGAAGACGTTATCGATGCCTGATAGGTACATGGTTATTCGTTCGAGGCCGTATGTAAGTTCGGCAGTGATGGGGTTTAATTCATAGCCTCCGCACTGCTGAAAGTACGTGAATTGGGTGACTTCCATGCCGTCGACCCAGACTTCCCAGCCTAGTCCCCATGCCCCTAGGGTTGGGGATTCCCAGTCGTCTTCGACGAAGCGAATGTCGTGGGCGGATGGGTCGATACCGAGGGCTACTAGGCTTTGTAAGTATAGGTCCTGGACGTTTTCGGGGGCTGGTTTTAGGACGACTTGGAACTGGTAATAGTGTTGTAATCTAAATGGGTTGTCGCCATACCGGCCGTCAGTTGGGCGTCTGGATGGTTCGACGTAGGCGGCTTTCCAGGGGTCGGGGCCTAGGCAGCGCAAGAAGGTGTGAGGGTTGAAGGTGCCTGCACCTTTTTCGAGGTCGCCTGGTTGCACAATAAGGCATCCTTGGGCGCTCCAATAATCTTGCAATCGTAGAATAACTTCCTGGAACGTCATCTAGTCACTCCAAAAGGCGGCGGTAAACTATCACTAACAGGCCCATCGCGCAACTGGCAGGAGCTGCGAAAGTTCCCGTCCCTGTCCCTGTTCCTGTCCCTGTTCCTGTCCCTGTTCCTGATCCTGTTCCTGATCCTGCAACAGATCCTGCCAATCAGCATGTTCCGGCTCCTGATAGTTTGTTCGTTGTTGCGTTTTATCTCTTCGTTACAGTTTTAAAACATGTCCGTGGGCATCCTTCCGGACCCAAAATCTCCCGTAGCCACCCCGACTGTCTCTTAGTGACATCGTCCGGGCGACATATACGATTGCTAACGTGTACGTTCATCCTTTTGGCCCGGACGGGCCGCTTCGCGGCCTTCATGTCAGCTAAAAGACGTCGGGTCCCGGCAACTCCCGATAGCGCCCTCCAGGATTGCCCCCGGACCATGTTGCTGGGTGCCCTCTCGACCTCTTTTAGCTCCAAAATCTGCTTAAAAGCACAAACGTCTTCCTGTCCCTGTCCCCGTCCCTGTCCCCGTCCCTGTCCCTGAAACAAATTGAGGATGATCTTGCCTTTGCCTGAAACTACGGTACGCAGACCTTGATGCCGGTGCCGTAGCTGTCTTTGCATGTCATGCCGTCAGCGCAGTCTGCGTTGCTTAGGCATCTGACATAGCAGTACAATGGCGCGTCATTGGAGCCAACCTTGGCGCAGGTGGTTGGGAATGGGCACTTTGCGCCTGGTAGGAAGCAGCCTTCCTTTGTGCAGACTCCGAAGTACTGGCCGGATGCTTTTTGGCATGTACCGACGTCACAGTCATTGTCGTCGGCGCACTTAGAGCCGATGGTGCGCGGGGGGATCCTGGCACAGGCTGCGCGTCCTGGGTCCATGATTGCGTCGCCATAGTGACACTTCAATCCGGCTTCCTGCCTGCAAACGCCGCCTTCTGCGCATGGAACCATACATTCTCCCTTGAAAGTGATTCCGTCTGGTTGAAGCATCTCTAGGCATAAACTGCCGGCTGGGCATGCCACTTGGGCGCTGCATGTTTGGGAGCAATACCCAAAGGTTTTATCGCTTGCATTGATACACAGTCCGCCGGGACAGTCTCGGTCAACCAAGCAGCCAGTCAACTGATCGCCACAGGTGCCAGTAAAGGAAATCTTGCACTTGTTTGATTTGCACTCGGTGTCATTCAGGCACTGTTCGCCGATGGCTCTTCCGCTGGAGCCTGACCCGCAAACGTGAACTCTGTCCAAATCGGGGAAGGTTTTCAGCTCGACACAAGACCGTTGAATCGTGACCTCACCTTTTCCAGACTCGGTCACGGTGAACCGGCAGTCCTCGTTGTCCGCTTTACCTTTGGCTTTATCACACTCTTTCAGGCACACCGGAGAGCCACCAACCCTGACACATTGGCTGCCTTCTGGACATGGCTCATCAGGCCCGCAGCGTAGTTCAGTACAATAACCGGCTTCGAAGTTGCTCAAACAGCCCATAGATCCAGCACAATCAACGTTGCCAATGCATGGATAGCCGAGGCCCCTTGGTTCCTTGATAGTGCCAAGACAGATGCTTTGTAATTCACCATCAGGGTCAGGCAGCAGTTTACATACGACTCCATCCGATGCTCGACAGTCATTGTCGGACTGGCACGCCGAGGCGCATGCTGGATTCACCAAAGTAATGCCCATACATAAAGCGCCGCTAGGACAGGCCTTGCCCTCTTCGTGACACGATAACAAGGTGCAATAAGAGACTCCGCCCAGTTCCATGCATATACCGTTTGGTACAGTGGAACTGGTGCAATCTGAGTTTTTATTACAGGCTTTACCAATCACTCCACCTGGGAAATTATCTGTACTGTGGACGTCCTTGGTATCGCTGTCTTTGACATCATCTGAAACATCGTCCTGACCATCTGGCCGGTCTGCGTCCTCCGCGTCCTCGTCAGGGGAACCATCTGGGGAGGCAGTGTCGGGAAAAATCAGACCATCGACTGGAGATACGTCTTTTGCCGTACGGCAGGTGTCACCATCTCTGACGGTCCCCTCTGGACATTTGAGCTCGCCAGCACAGGCGCCAACAAACACAGCACTAACAAACACCGTCAGCCACAACCTAACAGCCACTTAGGCCTCCTGTCGCTAAATAGATTTTACGCCAACAAGGCACCCGCCGGGATAATATGGTAGAAGTACAAGGCCTTGCAGTCAACCCAAAATCGCCGTAGCCCAGCCCCAAAATCCCCACAATCCTTATCTAAAATCACCTTTTAGGAGTTAATTTCCGGTCATTCAAATCGTCTGCTAATATAGCTCATGGTTATGCCCTTGAGGTCTCATGGCAAGCATGGTTTTCAGCTGCACAAACTGCCAAACCAAATATCGACTCAAACTTACTGAGAAAATGAGCAAAACCAACCGGTTCACCTGTCGCAAATGCGGTCAAAAGCTGTATCTGGTGATGCCCAATGAGAACGATCCAAACGGAGCTGCGTATGCCATTGAAGATATGCCGAATTCTACTTATGCGCCCCCAGAAAACAGTGAAAATCGCACAAGCAGGCTTCAGATTATCGCGGGAAGTGGGCAGTACCCCCAGACAGAACAATCACAAACTACAGCAGAATTTCCTGCTCCGCCCCAGCAAGATTACCCTGCACCCGGCCATGACAACCTAAATATTGTCAGAAAGCCTTGGCATGCGACCAGTCCCAACGTAGGTAGTCTGTGGGCAACTGAAACTTTAGACCAAGAAAATCAGGCTTTTCACAATCCTTTTATCCCAGGTCATCATCTAGGTGACCCTCAAAATCCCTTTGCAGCCCACGGAGTTGCAGACAGCGCACCCTTGACTGGGCGCCATCCATCTGGTCAGTACCAAGCCGTCCAAGAACCAAATCAGCAGCCGGGACAGTTTTCACAAAAGATTTTGGAACAAAAGCGTAAACGCAGGATTTTCATAGTCTCCATTGTTGTAGTAATCCTTCTTGCTGCCGCTGGTGCCGCGGCCTTTTTCTTGTGGGACACGGGCGAGCCGGCCTCGATCCCTGAGGTTGCTACAACGCAAGCACCTGCAGCAGTGCATCCTGGAACCTCTCGTCAAAACCAGATGATTATGTACAGCAAGCAAGATCACCAGCGCTTTTTAGCTTGTAAGGCTTCAATGGATCCTCCACCACAAGCGACTATTGATGTCAAACTTGAGCTTATTGTAGCGCCGTCTGGATCGATAGAATCTCCGCTCGTGGAACCTCAACGCGGGATAGCCAGCCGGCCCCTAGTTGAATGCATAAAGGAAATTGTAGCTAAGTGGCAATTTAGCGCTGAAAGTGACCAAAGCAGGCACTCTTTGAATTTAAGTTTGTAAATTTTATGCCAAAAAGGAGCTAAACCATGTACGGCGGACTTGATCCTAATCGTCGAAAACGCCCTATTTACCCGTTTGTTATCCGAGCGATCGTGTTAACTGCTTTATTAGTTGCAATCATCGTGTACCAAAAAGAAATTGGGGTTGGCGCAGCAAATTGTATGGGGGTGTTTGGATTACGATAACTGGTGTAAGTGTGCTTTCCTAGGTCGTATGATCGCTTTCTTTAAGGATGATCTCTTGTAGAAGAGGGGCCTTTTCAGTTAGACTTCTTGCGCCTTTGTTCGAGGGTTACAGTGAAAATCAAATCGACCTTATTACTTTTTGCCCTGTCAGCGGCTTTGATTATTTCCTCCTGTGGTGGCGGCAGCACTATGCAACGCCCCAAAATCGAAACGGAGCCAGCGGCATCTGACGTTACTATTGAGACGTTCTACAGTTTTAACATTAGAAACACTGGAGACGCTCCTCTGACCGTTACCGCGGTTGACATTAGAAACGTGGATGGCTGTCCTGGCGACGAGGAAGGATTGGAGCCTTTCAAGGTTGACGTCTTGTCCGAGCTTCCTAAGGTTATAAATACTGTTGGAGGCACTGGGGAGCAGGACGAAAACGGAGTTGCATCAGTGTCCGTGAATGTAACTTTCACTGTGCAGGCAATTTCATGTAACCGTCTGGCAGTGCTCACTATTTCAAGCGATGACCCTGAACGTCCTCAGTACACAATGAACATCAGGACCGCGAAGAACGTTCCTTACATCGAGGCAAACCCACCTGTGCTGGACTTGGGTTTTGTCATGGAAGGACAGCAAACAGATGGCGTGTTGTACATTCAAAACAGTGGGTTGGATGACCTAGTAATTGATCGAATCGATTATCGCGGCACTTTGGGATTTAGGTTCATTTGGGGCTGTCAATTGGTTGATTCAGAAGGGGATAACACTAACTACACAAACATCGGCGCGGAGGATGACCCTGGATTCATTGACACAGCAACCTGCCAACCTGTTGTAATCAAAAAGAACTCCAGCTTTGAACTACCGGTAAGGTATGTCGCCTATGACGAGGAACCGGCAGAAGCTGAGCTGAGTTTTTATTCCAACGACCCTAGATTTCCCAAGGACCTTGGTCAAACCTTCGATGTCAAACTGGTGGCTAACGCTGGCGGTCCATGCATCAGGATAATCCCACCCAGCATCGACTTTGGAGCCACGGTCGTTCCAAACGCCAAGCCGATGGCCGTTTACCTGGAAAGCTGCGGTGACGAGCCTGTGGAAGTCACAGACGTGCGCCTTTCTGAAGACACCGCGAAGGAATTTAACCTGTCACTAGACCCACTTGGCGCCTTTAACGAAGCAAATCCTCTGGTTTTGGAACCTGGTGAAAAGCGCGATTTCAGGATCACATACGTGCCAACAACCCCCAGGCTGGACCCTGACGGCAAGCCGGAACCAGACCTTGGAAAGGTTCAGGTGGTGAACAGCTCCCCACGAGGGATGGTTGAGGCCCCAATTAGCGGTTTGGCCGTTGAAGCCGAGCAGGTTGTTTGCGAGTTTGATGTGTTGGCAAACTACCAGCCACTGGCGGAAGGCACCCCAATTAACCCAATGACAGACCTGATGTTGAAGGACTTGAGCTATGACCCAACCCCTGGTGGCGGCATCAAAACCAGACTTTGGAAGGCCGAACAACCACATGGCTCACAGGAAGTCTTCTATCCAAATAGCGTTTATAAAGACGTGCGTTTCACCTGTAACGTCATTGGAAGCTATAGATTTATTCTCGAAGTGACCAATGAAAACGGAGACAGGGCCACCTGTGATCGCGTTGTTGAAGTCAGGCCGCCCGAGGGTTGCATGGTCGAGCTTACTTGGAACACTCCTAATGACCCAGATCAGACAGACCAGTGTACCGAGGACAATGATTGCGGCTCCGATATGGACCTGCATGTGGTTCACCCATACGCCACAGGGACCAGAAAGGATGACAACGGTGAGGTCCTGGGTTATTTCGATGATGAATATGACTGCTACTGGATGAATGCCCATCGGCTTATCTGGCAGCCAAAGTTCGCGGACAACCCTCTTTATCAGCCACACCTGGATCGAGACGACACCGATGGGGCTGGCCCAGAGATATTTACCTATACATATCCAGATGATAAGTGTCTGAAAATTGGGGTTCATTACTATGATGACCACGGTTTCGGTGCGTCATACCCAACTATCAGGGTTTTCATCAGCGATTCTGTTCCAATTTGGGAAAAGACCTTGAAGCAGGCAATGTACACTTGGGATATGTGGCATGTTGGAACCTTGTGTTGTACAGACCTAGAGACCCCGTTTACAGAGCATAAAAAAGCTAATGGAGATCCAGTTATTTTCAAGAACTACGATTCTTTGAAACCTTAGCTTGGGAGGTATCCCTTGAGAGTTTTCCTCCTGTCGTTGACGCCGATCTTGTTTTTTGTTGCCGCATGCTCTGATGGTGTGCCTAGTCGTCCAAAGGACGCGTTTGTCCCCGTTGACGACATAAAGTTTGTTTTCCCTGACGCTTCAGGCCCAAAGGACACAGGTGCTGACACAAGGGATCTTGGGCAGCAGTCGGATTCGGATGTTGAGGGTGTGGATGGTGATGTAACCAGACCAGACACACCTGATGAAGAGGTCACCGGTACTGATTTGGTTTTCGACGAGATTGACGAGGAAACAGACGACGACAAGTGCAAGATTCCACCATCATGCGATGACAGAGAATGTGGAAGGGACGGCTGCGGCAACATTTGCGGTTTTTGCGCTGATGGCGTTGACTGTAACTACAGCACTGGCCAATGTGGGGCGTGCGTCCCCAAGTGCGCTTCTCTTGGTCGCACTTGTGGGGACGATGGATGTGGCGGAAGCTGTGGGGATTGTGCCCCCCCTTTAAATTGCGATGAAACTACAGGCAAATGTGTTGGTGCCACTGGACCGTGTCCCACCATTTTGCGACCAGACCTTGCCGAATGCCAGCCAGCTGACAATCCAGCAAGAATTACTGGTAAGCACATTGAAAGAAACTACGCCGGCGTTAATGTTGAGTACTACGATGGCACCTGCAAAGTGTATGCACCAGGCGCTGAAAGGGTTTTTGAGTATACCGCTGAAGAAACTGGGGAAATAACGATCACTACATATGGGGAAACCATTGTGGATCCGTTACCAGAGGTCTTGCAAGTCTTCATTCTTTCAGGCAAACCATGTGACGGAATGAACTGCATAGCCACTGGTCGTGATGTGATTACCTTTCCTGTCACCAAGGGTACTGTTTATTACTTCGCGATTGACTCGTTTGAGACCAACATCGATGGACAGTTCTTCAGACTGGATATTTCCAAGTCTTGGTGTGCCGACGTAGTCCCAGATCCAGAATGATCTTCAAAACAATCCTGCATAGACAGATCAATTAAAATTCGCGTTGTTAGGTACGTCAAGTAGTGCAAGATTTAAAGGATACCCTACTTCATCGCATCCAAAAGTCTGGCTGTCAGCTTGTCGGGTGAAAACCCAAAAAGTTCGTTCAGTTCTGAGGCAGGCGCTGATTCACCAAAGTGATCCAGCCCAATTGCGACACCTCCGTCGCCAAGGATTCGGTGCCACCCAATGGTGGTTTGGGCTTCCACGGATATGCGTCGCACACCTGGAGGCAGGATTGAATCCTTGAACTCCTGGGATTGAGCAAGGAAAAGCTCAACCGATGGCATTGAAACCAAGCGAACAGAGACCCCGTTGGCGGCAAGCTTGGGGGCAATTTCAGCACAGCTAGAGACCTCAAAACCAGTGGCGATAATCACCCTGTCCAGGGCGGTTTTGCCTGAAGCAAACCATTCGCCCACAACTGTCGCGCCTTGCAGGACCTGACCTATGGTTGTGGCAGAGTGACGTTCAAAAACTGGCACATTTTGGCGGGTTGTCGCAATTACCAGGGGCCCTCGATCCTTTCTGGCAGCGTACGTCCAAGCAGCCGCCACTTCCAAGGCGTCAGCTGGCCTGAAAACAGTCACACCAGGGATGGACCTGAGCATCAGCAACTGCTCGATTGGCTGATGAGTCGGGCCGTCTTCCCCGACGTGGAAGCTGTCGTGCGAGAACACAAAAATGGAAGGAAGCCCCATCAAGGCGGCCATTCTGACGCCAGGTTTTAAATAGTCGGAAAACACCAAGAAAGTCGCACAGTACGGGCGAAAAGCTCCTGAAATGGCCAGCCCGTTTGTGATCGCGGCCATCGCATTTTCGCGCACGCCAAAATGGATGTTGGCGCCTGCAAAATCATGGTGATTGACGTGGCCAGCCTCGGCCAAAAGGGTGCTGTTTGATGGACCAAGGTCTGCCGAACCGCCAACCAGGTTTGGAACCGCCTTGTAAAGCTCTTGCATCACCTTTGATGAGATCGCCCTAGTTGCGCCGCCAGCCTGCGTTTTGGCGACCTCATACAGGCGATCCGCCAAATCATCAGGCTGCTGCCATCCAAAATAGGCATCCCACTGCTTGGCAAGGTCGGGGTTATTTTGGCGCCACTTGGCAAAATTCTCGTCCCATTCCTTGTGCTGCGCAGCTTTGGCAGCGGTTACTTCGCCAAAACAGGCACGGACCTCGTCTGGAATGAAGAAAGTAGGCTCAAGAGGCCATCCTTCAGCTTTCTTTAGGCCTTGGACCTCGGCTGTTCCCAGTGGGGCGCCATGCGTCTTTGCAGACCCCTCCAGGGTCGGCGCCCCGCGCCCAATCGTAGTCCTAGCAATCACCAAGCTTGGCCGATCCTTTTCAGCAACTGCCTGATTGATGGCGTCAGTCAAGGCCTCCCAGTCATAGCCATCACAATGCAGCACGTGCCAGCCCATCGCTTCAAATCGCAGACCAACGTCTTCGTTGAAGGCAACATCCATGTCCCCTTCGATGCTGATCTCGTTTGAGTCATATATGTAGACCATGTTACCAAGCCCCAGATGTCCAGCAAGCGACCCAGCCTCGTACGAAATCCCTTCCATCATGTCGCCGTCGCCGCAATACGCAAACACGCGATAGTCGATGGGTGAAAAGTCCGGGGTATTAAAACGTTCGGCCAGCATCTTTCCGGCCAACGCCATGCCCACGCCTGTCGCAAAGCCCTGTCCCAGGGGGCCAGTGCTGGTTTCGATGCCTGGCAGCAAAGGATACTCGGGGTGCCCAGTTGCGCGGCTGCCCAACTGCCTGAACCGCCGGATTTCATCGAGAGTCAGGTCGTATCCGCAAAGATGAAGAGCCGCGTAGATCATCATCGAGGCGTGGCCTTTGGACATCACAAATCGGTCTCTGTTTGGCCACTTGGGATCCCCGGAATCAAAGCGCATTGGGCCCAGGATCAAGGCCATCATCAGGTCTGAGCCGCCCAGACATGCGCCTGGATGGCCAGATTTCGCAGCTTCGATTGCATCAACAGCAAGCATCCTCATCGTGTCGATACAACGGCGACGTAAAGTAGGGTCGATTTTGGAAAACGATACAGACATTCAGGCCCTCCTTTTAGATTCAAGCAGCAATGTTATCTATCAACCTGGTGGCTCCCAATCTGGCTGCGACCAAGATCCTGACGGGTCCTGTGACCAGTTCCACGTCTTCCAGGTCAATTGGATCTACTATGGATAGGTACTCAACTTCCATCCCTTTTGCACTTATAAGTTTAATCCCGTGCTCAATCAAGGCCTTTGGATCCGAGGCCCCAGCCTCAATCGACTTGGCCATGCTAACAAGGGTTTCATACAAAACGGGCGCTGCGGCACGCTGTTCTTGCGACAGATAGCGATTCCTGGAAGAAAGGGCCAGCCCGTCAGGCTCTCGAACAGTCGGGCTGCGTACAATTTTGACGGCGAAATCAAGGTCACTCACCATTTGTTCGATCACCCGCACTTGCTGAAAGTCCTTTTCCCCAAAAACCGCAAAATCGGGCTCACAGGCGATAAAGAGCTTTGAAACCACCAAGGCCACGCCACCAAAATGAACTGGACGCCCAAGGCCGCAAAGGTGTTGTGGCAGCTGAGCCAGCTCAACGGATGTCTGAAACCCTGGCTTGTACATCTGGCTGGCTGTTGGGGCATAGATTGCGTCGCACTGAAGGTTGGAAAGCTGCTGCAAATCAGCATCAAACGTGCGTGGATAACGGTCAAAATCTTCGTTTGGGCCAAACTGGGTTGGATTGACGAAAATGCTGACTACCACCTTGTCGGCGACTTTTGAAGCAGTCCTTACCAACGATAAGTGCCCTTCATGTAAGGCGCCCATGGTGGGAACAAGGGCCACGGTCAACCCTGAAACACGCCATTCACGTACTTGCTTGCGGATTTCATCGGCAGTTGAGGCTACTATCACAGGACCCTCACATCAAGAATGGAAAGAATGCTCATCACCAGGAAAGGTTCCAGCCCTTACTTCGGCACCATATGTGGAAATAGCGTCGCTGATTCTGGTAGCCAAGTCATCGTATTTTTTGACAAATTTGGCTTTGAAGTCAGGGTTCATACCCAACATGTCATAGATTACCAACACTTGTCCATCACAGGCGGCAGAAGCCCCAATCCCAATGGTTGGAATCGAGAGATCAGCCGTGATTTTGGCGGCCAATTCCCCAGGTACCCCCTCCAACACTATCGAATAGGCGCCGGCCTCTTGGACTGCCCTAGCATCTGCCATCACGGCCTGGGCAGCGGCCTCGGCCCGCCCTTGCACCTTAAAACCGCCAAACTGATGGAACGACTGGGGGGTCAAGCCAACGTGCCCCATAACTGGGATGCCAGCCTGGACAATCCTGGCAATGGCGCTGGCGGTTCTGACACCACCTTCCAGCTTGACGGACTGGGCCCTCCCCTCAGTCACCAAGCGCCCAGCGTTTCTTAGGGCCTCTTCATCATTAATCTGATAGGTTAGAAACGGCAGATCCGCAACAAGGTGAGCCTTTGACAGCCCCCTAGCAACGGCTTTGGTGTGATAAATGACCTCATCTAAAGTCACAGGCAAGGTAGTTTCCAGCCCCTGAATGACCATTCCCAAGGAATCACCAACCAAAGCAACATCCACGTGTTCGTCCACCAATTTCGCGAAAGTCGCGTCATAGCAAGTCACACAAACAATTCGCTTTTGGCCTTTCATGCTACGAATTTTCGGAGCCGTCAGATTAGAAGATGCCATAGCAGATCCCCTCCAGACACAAAGCGCCGGAAGGTTAACGCGAAGCCCCATAGCGATCAAGCCCAAAGGGCGAACAAGCAACACCCAATCGCAGCAAGACGCCAGCAATTCGATTTGCAGGCCAATTTTGTCTATTCATAGCTGAATGGAATAAAGACTCGTCCTTCTCGAAGAAGAGCTGTATCCGGCAGGTTCTGTCTTTCTGACTCACCAGTTATGGCACCAGCACGTATACGTTCGCGCAAAGAACGCAAAGCACCAAGATCATCAAAAGGAACAACATCACTGAGGGCAGCCTGCGAATCCTCATCTGGCAAGACCATATCAGTTAAGCACCCCTCATCACTAGGAGGCGTAGGTGCTTGTAAAACAACACGGTCGCCAGACGTAACGGGGCCATCGAAAATACTCGCTGCAGCTGCCGCAAAGGCAGGTGAAGAGCGCTTAAGTTCCTCGATTCGCCTCAATAGGGCCTCTTCACCCTTAATGACTATGACTTCGTTCGTTTCCGGCTCTGCTTCAGCCGTAAGAGCAGCGGTTTTGGGACCACCCTCTGGTCCAACGATCTCCTGCTCTAACTCTTGCTCCATGTCACATGCGAGAAAAGCCACCAAAAGGCTAGGTACAATTCCGAATCTAAAAAGATGTCTCATTGCTCCCCCTCCATGGGCTCGACTGGTAGTTCCCAACACATTTGTGGAAACGGATCCCCCATGCAAACTTCAGGGTCATCCATACATGGGCAGTCCCAGAAGTGATTCCAAACTAGTTTGGACGGATCCGGCCCATCCCCATAACAGCTGAGACCCTCTCCCAAGTTAATACAGCATTTCTGATATAATTTCGTACATGGACAACCCTCAATAGGCTCGCCAGTACACACAACGGCAGAATCATCGTCACCATCATCAGGAGGCTCGACCTCGTCGACATGGTCATCTGGAACGATATCCTCTGATGACTCAACATCATCAACATCAGCAATCTCAACATCTGCAATGTCAACATCTTGAACATCACTCAATCCAGGATTTTGCCCCTCATCAGGCTCCGTCACCTCTTCAAGCACCCCACTGCGGCCTGTAGAAGGGTTCTGGTCGTGGTTGCCATCACCCGAACACCCCGCAAAAACAAAAGCCAGAGCCACAACCAACCAGCCTTTTCCACCAAAACCCAAAACTGACACGCGCATCATCCTCTTCATAACCACCTCCCCTAGTTATTTACTTAGTCCAACATATAGGCTCCACCAGGCTCCATTATCAATACCCTAAATGCCAATCAAATGACGCGGCTCAACGAACGGTTAAGAGTACGGATTTTGATGGGATTTATCAACTTTGGACAGGGTGTGTGGGCGCAAAAACTATGGTGCTGCCCTAACAAGTCGAAAGCCTACTACACTCTGGCGTACGTTAGGGTCAGCCCCATCACGCTTAGCTACCCGTAAGTCTTTGGCCTCAAAGGCATAACAGCCGCCACGGTAAACCCGAAAACCCAACTTCTCTGGAGCTAGAGGATCGGTGCAACCTTCCTTACAAGCGGTGTA
>Ga0208040_1000779_pt1 | contig 35696 bp, 30 predicted proteins | sample AD_UKC083_MetaG_FD_184431 | JGI IMG/M metagenome (GOLD analysis project Ga0208040, IMG submission 184431) | Active sludge microbial communities of municipal wastewater-treating anaerobic digesters from USA - AD_UKC083_MetaG (SPAdes) (version 2) | ecosystem: Engineered > Bioreactor > Anaerobic >...
ACCGTGTACAGGTATGAGCAGAGCGGTGAGCTTCATGGACTAACGCGCGTCAGGAGTTTCACCCAGGACGATGCCCATCATTTCTGCAGGCCCGACCAGTTGAAGGAAGAGTTTAAAAGCATTATCGACCTGGTTCAGTTCATATTCAAGGCAGTCAATTTCAATGAGTTCACAGCTCAGATTTCACTGCGCGATCCTTACAACAGTGACAAGTACATAGGTTCTGACGAGAACTGGGAAAAAGCAGAAAGAGCCATTATCGAGGCGGCATCCGAGAAGAAGCTGGTCACCACGATTGTACCGGGCGAAGCAGCATTTTACGGACCCAAACTCGATTTCATGGTAAAGGATGCTATCGGCAGGAAGTGGCAACTGGGCACCATTCAGGTCGATTATAATCTTCCCGAAAGGTTTGATCTAAGCTATACCGGAAGCGACAATCAGAAGCACAGGCCGGTAATGATACACCGTGCAATATTTGGGTCGATGGAACGTTTCATTGCCGTTCTGATTGAGAACACTGGAGGAAAATTCCCCTTATGGCTTGCCCCCGAAAAAGCAGTGATCCTTCCGATCAGTGAAAAATTCAATGATTATGCAATGAAAGTTTTGCATTTTCTAAATAATTCCGATATTTGCACACTAATTGACGACAGGAGTGAGAAGATAGGTAAGAAGATCAGGGATAATGAATTAAAGAGGATCCCCTACCTGTTGATCATAGGTGAAAAAGAGACTGAAAGCGGAACGGTTTCGGTCCGAAAACAGGGTGAAGGAGACAAGGGAAGCATGAAGCTTGAAGCGTTTGCCGAATATATTACCGGGGAGATAAAGAACGAATCAGGCTGGCAGAGGTGAATCTTAGTTAGTTAATATAAGTATAAACAAAATTAAAGGAGGAAATAGCTATAGCCGGACCAATTAGGAGAAGCCCTGCACGCGTTGTCCCGCAGGCTCACAAGATTAACCACAGGATCACTGCACGGGTGGTCAGAGTTGTCGGTGAAGGAATTGAAACAGCAGTTATGAGCATACAGGACGCTCTGAAACTTGCTGACCAGATGGAACTAGATCTTGTGGAAATATCTCCCAACGCAGACCCACCAGTCTGCAGAATCGTTGATTACCAAAAGTTTCTTTATCAGCAGAAAAAGAAACAGAAAGAGATTAAGGCAAAAACAGCCAGGGTAGTCGTAAAGGAGATCAGATTTGGTCCGAACACGGATGATCACGATTACAATTTCAAGCTCAAGCATGCCATGAAATTTCTGGAGGAAGGGGCAAAAGTGAGAGCTTATGTGTTCTTTAAGGGAAGGTCCATTTTATTCAAGGAACAAGGTGAATTGCTGTTACTACGCTTTGCCAACGATCTTGAGGAATATGGTAAAGTGGATCAGCTTCCCCGACTGGAGGGAAAAAGAATGATAATCTCCTTCTCACCTAAAAAGAAGAAGTAATTAATATATTGAAAAGAGAGAAATGCCAAAGATGAAAACTAATTCCGGTGCAAAAAAGAGGTTCAGCCTTACCGGAACAGGAAAAATCAAGCGGAGCCATGCTTACAAGAGCCATATCCTCACCAAGAAATCAACCAAGAGGAAAAGGAATCTTACTTATTCGGGCCTGGTCGACAAAGCCGATCTGAAGAACATCAAACTTCTTCTCTCAGGCAAATAAATTTCCGCAAGGATTTAATCAATTAATTATTAACAGATTGCACAGCCGGAAAGATTCAATCGCAAAGGATTGAACGCTGACAGTCAAGAAACAAGAAGCAATGCCAAGATCAGTAAATTCAGTAGCATCGAGAGCCAGAAGGAAGAAGGTTCTCAGGCAGACCAGGGGGAACTTTGGTTCAAGGAAAAATGTCATCACGGTGGCAATGAACACCCTCGACAAAGGGATGGAGTATGCATACCGCGACAGGAGAAAGAAAAAGAGCGAATTCAGATCGCTGTGGATCCAGAGGATCAATGCAGGTGTCCGTCAGTACGGTATGAACTATTCACAGTTCATCGGCAAGCTTGAGAAGAAAGGGATTGAACTGAACAGGAAAACCCTTGCCGACCTTGCAATGCATCATCCTGAAGCATTCAGGGCCATTGTTGAGAAAGTGAAATAACACAGGGATACAGATATAAAAAAATACCTGCCGTCGGCAGGTATTTTTTTATCTGATCTTCATGAAGATTCTTTTGAAACGAATCTTCCTGATGCCTGATGCTTCCTTATCAATCGAAAGCCATATGAACTTCGGCTTTCCGACAATATGATCTAGCGGAACGAATCCCCAGTACCTCGAATCGGCCGAATTATGACGGTTGTCACCCATCATGAAATAATAATCCATCTTAAAAGTATAGGATTGGGCGGGTTGACCGTTGATAAAAATATCTTTTCCTTCCACACGCAGGTCGTTATCCTCGTAAACATCTATTATCCTCTCATACAGACAGAGGTTTGAAGTATCGATAGCCACAGTTACCCCCCTGGCAGGTATCCAGAGCGGGCCGAAGTAATCCTCGTTCCAGTTGAAGCTCCTTCTATGGGGAAAGATGACCGGATTGTATTCTCCGGGAGGTTTGATATAGGGTGTAACCTCCCTGACATTGGCAAATCTGGATATGGCTTCAGAATTTCCCGCTGTAAGCGGAAGGAAGTACAGCGATCCGGAGAGCATGGCCTGATCCGATTTGTAAATCCCCAGGCGTTCGAAAGTCAGCGGATTGATGGTGGTCCCGTTTGTTGCCACAATATAATTCAACTGTTGCGATTCATTTTCAGGCACCGCTTTCCCGTTTACAAACACCTTTCCTTTCCTGATAACCAGGGAGTCGCCCGGTATTGCGATGCATCTCTTTACATAATTATCGCGTCTGTCGACTGGCCGGTAGATAATGTTAAAGCGCTCCCATACCTCTTTCCTGGCAGCAGGCATGAAGGAGGAAGCAGGCCGTGGAACAGGATTCCCCATATTGTATCTCTGGGCCATGTCCCTGGCAGTCTCCCTGACTATTTCATAGTATGCCGTTTCAGTCCTCTCAAGCACAACAGTATCGCCGGCAGGAAAATTAAAAACGATGGCATCGTTGTTCTTTACTTCTCCCATACCTGCCAGCCTCTTGTAGCGCCAGTTTATAAGATCGGACCATGATTTACCTTTCGTGATGGGCATCTGATTCTGGGTGAAGGGAAATGCTATCGGGGTATTTGGCATCCTTGGTCCGTAGGCAAGCTTACTGACAAAAAGATGATCCCCTATAAGCAGCGATTTCTCCATCGATCCCGTGGGGATACGATAATTCTGGAACAGAAAGATGTTTATCAGCGACACCGCTATCACTGCAAATATTATTGCGTCGAGCCATTCGATAAAACTGTTGTTCGGGCCATTCCGCTTTTTCCAGAAGGTCCAGTTTACCTTCTCCGATACATATATATCATAAATAATTGCAATGCCAAGCAGGAGCCAGTAATTGCCTATCCAGACAACGACCAGGACATAAAGCAGGGCAGCAATGCCAAACCTGATGTACTTTCGCTTAAGTGATTGATCCATTTCAGTTTTTCGGATAAGAATTTGTAAAAGTAGCAATTATTATCAAAAACCAAGTACCTGATCCATGGTAAAAACACCTGTCCGTTTATGTATGAACTCTGCGGCGATTACCGCTCCCAGGGCCAGTCCCTTTCTGTTTTTCGCCTCATGCCGGAGGCTTATTACATCTATATCCGAATCCCAGCTTATAACATGTGTGCCGGAAACCATTCCCTCCCGGATTGCCTTTACCGGAACCTTTCCCGGTTCATTGTCGTCGTCGGGGCACCAGCCGTCGAATCCCCTGTGACTGTCAGCTATACCCCAGGCCAAAACAATTGCCGTTCCGCTTGGTGCGTCAAGTTTCTTTGTATGGTGAGTCTCCTCGATGAATGGTTTATACTGGTCAAAGCCCGACATATACCTTGCCAGTTCACGGTTCAGCCTGAAAAGAATATTGACTCCGATGCTGAAGTTAGATGAATGGATGAATGAAGTCCTGTTCTCACGACATATCTCAGCAGCTTTTGTGTAAGCTTCAAGCCATCCGGTGGTTCCACTCACTACCGGGATCTTCATCCTGAGGCATTTGACAACATTCTCAAAAGCAGTATCGGGGGTAGTGAACTCTATGGCGACGTCAATGTCCCTTACACTCCTTTCATTCAAATCGTTCGGATTGTCCTTGTCGACTATCAGTCTTATGGCATGACCCCGGCTGAGGGCGGCAGATTCTATCTCGTGGCCCATACGACCGTATCCTATGATGGCTATATTCATATCCCTTTAATTTTCTGCGAATGTAAAGCAATTAGCAGACAGAAAGTGATAATAAACTCTTAAAATGGTTAAGGACAAGTTAAAAAATGATGTATTTATAAGCTTCCTGATTAGAAAACTATCGACACGATCTTAAAAATATCGATAATTTTTTGTCGAATATCGATAATTTATACCATGAATATCGACAAATTTTTTACCTAAAACGATATTCTTTTTCAAAAGATACAGGATTATCCGGAAAAAGTCTGCTTTGTTTTTATGTGATAATCTTAAGCCCTCCCCTATTGTTTTATTTAATGGAATAAGCCGGTATTTAATGTAACTGCCGAACGGATCTTTTTGAGCAATCAATTGGCAGTCAGTGCCAACGGAAGGATAATGATATCAAGTTCCATTAAGGCATATGGAAATTTCCTGATTTTAATATCTTACATCTGTTAAAAAGTAATTCCTATGAAAAATGCAATCGTCTTATTATCAATAGCAATCATGACAATATCATGTTCAGGGAGCAAAGGAGGAAAAGCCGATCTCGTTATTATCAACGGCAAGGTGTTTACCGTTGACCGCGACAACCCGCTGGCTGAGGCTGTGGCTGTCAGGGGGGACACCATTATCGCAGTCGGTTCCGTCCGTGAAATATGCTCCATGATCGTAAAGGGGAAGACAAAAGTGATCGATGCCGCTGGGAGGCTGGTAATTCCCGGATTTAACGACGCCCATGTTCATTTCAGGCCCCTCGATCCCGATTATATTGAATTGAGATACACCACTGATCCGGCTGTAATAACCAGGAAAATAAAGGATCAGGTTGCCAGATCGAAGCCCGGGCAGCTGATAAAGGGCGGTCACTGGGAGCATGAGATGTTCATCGACAGAAAGTGGCCTTCGAAGGAGCTTATCGATGCTGTTTCGCCTGATAATCCGGTTGTTCTGAGCCGTGCTGACGGTCATTCGGTTCTTGTGAACAGTTATGTGCTGAAAAAATCGGGAATAACAAAAGACACTCCCGATCCTTTTGGAGGTGAGATACAGAAGGATCCGGTGACCGGTGAACCCACGGGCATACTAAAGGAAAGTGCAGAAGGACTTATAAAGACAGGCGAAGTGAAAACCGACCGGACTCCTGAGGAAGAAGCCGCCAGGCTGAAGGAGGGTTACCTGCTGGCTCTTAAAGAGGCTGCCGAATACGGGGTAACCAGCGTTCAGATTCCCGGATCGGCCGATTTCAGTGCCTACGAGAAGCTTCAGTCGGAAGGTCAGCTGACAGCCAGGATTGATATCGGCAAAGCCCTTACGGGCGATATTGAACTACTCAGGCAGTATGACGAACTCCGTCAGAAGTATCCGCTGGAAGGAAACTGGATCCGTTTCGGATACCTCAAATCATTCATCGATGGAACTATAGGATCGGGAACAGCTCTTATGTTCGAACCCTTCAGCGACAATCCCTCCACATCGGGTTTGGCCATGATACCTTATGAAGAATTCGAACAAATGGTTATCAGGGCCGACAGCATGGGATTTCAGATCGGCGTTCACTCCATAGGCGACAAGGGCAACAACTGGACCCTGAATGCTTTTGAAAAGGCTCAGTCCATCAACGGAAGCCGCGACAGCAGGCACCGCGACGAACATTCTCAGACACTGCAGCCATCGGATATTCCCAGGTTTAAGCTGCTTGGTGTGATAGCCTCAATGCAACCCACTCATTGCATTACCGACAAGAGGTTTTGTGAGAAAAGGATAGGCAGTGAACGGAGCAGGGGCGCCTATGCATGGAGAAGCATTCTTAATGCCGGCGGCCGTATTGCCTTCGGCACCGACTACCAGGTCGAACCTCTTAATCCCATGGAAGGACTGTATGCAGCAGTCACCAGGAAGGACAGGCTCGGAGAGGAAGGAGACGGATGGTTTCCCGGAGAAAAGCTCAGCATGGAGGAAGCCATAGAACTCTATACCCTCGGATCGGCCTATGCCCAGTTCATGGAAGACCGCAAGGGAATGATAAAGCCGGGATATCTTGCAGACATTGTGATCACTGACAGTAATCTGCTTACCATTCCGGAAGACCAGATCATGAAGACCAAAGTCGATTACACTATTACCGGGGGACGGGTGGTGTATCAAAGGCCTTAAGGATACGCGTCGCTTCTTCGCGGCTGGTACCGCAAAACTCCTCTTCGGGCCGGAAGTCAGAGCAGACGGCAGGCCGTTCGGGACTGTTGAAAAGAGCGCATTTATAATCTTCCGTGAGATGCAGGCACCTTATCCCCGATGGTTTTCCTTCAGGCATTCCCGGTATTGGCGATGAAATTGAAGCTGTAATACAACATGCTCCGCATCCAGGACGGCATTCCATGATCAGTTTTTTACCTTTTTACCAATATACGACAAAAATCTTTTTCCTCCAATCATCCTGAAAAAGAATGTTCGCTGAAGAATGGCACAGGGCGCAGAGCACGGGGCACAGGGCACGGGGTGAAGAATCCGGATAATCGGAATTTAAGCAGGCGGTTTAAAATCACTTGCTATGCTTTTTTATTAATTTTGGGCAAACGATAAAGAATGAGAATTGATATTATTTCAGTTCTGCCTGAATTGCTACATAGTCCGCTGAACTGGTCGATCATAAAGAGAGCCAGGGATAAGGGGCTGGTGGAGATCAACATCCATAACCTTCACGACTATGCCACCGACAGGTACAGGAGCGTTGACGACTACGCCTTTGGAGGCGGAGCCGGCATGGTGATGATGATTGAACCGGTATTCAGGGTTATTGAGGAGCTGAAGAAGGAAAGGGAATATGATGATATAATCTACACATCCCCCGATGGTGAAAAGCTAACACAAAAAAAAGCCAATGCCCTTTCTCTCAAGAAAAATATAATAATACTTGCCGGCCATTACAAGGGAGTCGACCAGAGAATAAGGGATTACCTCGTAACAAGTGAGATATCGATAGGCGACTATGTGCTGTCAGGAGGTGAACTCCCCGCCGCGGTGATAGTTGATGCAGTTGTAAGACTGATTCCGGGAGTGCTGGGAGACGAGCAATCTGCCCTCTCCGACTCATTCCAGGATGACCTGCTTGCCCCTCCCGTCTATACCAGACCGGCTGAATTCATGGGATGGAAAGTTCCGAATGTACTCCTTTCGGGGCACTCGGCAAATATTGAAAAGTGGAGACATGAGCAGTCGGTGGAAAGGACGGGGAAGCTGAGACCGGGGCTGTTGGAGAGTGAGGAGGAATGAATGAGTGAAGGGGTGAATGGGAGAAAGACTGAGAGACGAAGAGACGGAGGGACGAAAGGGAGAAAGAGGGAAAGACTGAGAGATTGAGAGACTGAGAGACGAAGGGACGGAGAGACGAAGGGACGGAGAGACGAAGGGACGGAGAGACTGAGAGACGATTAGGAGAAGGGGAGAATATTTTGGAAAAGACGAAAAGCTTTTGTAAAATTGTACCTTATTTTTTGAGTTTTTCATAACTAATTAATTATCAACGACATGAATACACAGGATTTTATTGATCGCGAAGACCGGTATGGTGCTCATAACTACCATCCGCTTCCGGTGGTTCTTGATAGAGGTGAAGGTCCGTTTGTCTGGGATGTTGAGGGAAAAAGATATTTTGATTTTCTGTCGGCATATTCCGCCGTGAACCAGGGTCATTGTCATCCCAGGATAGTTGAGGCCATGGTCAACCAGGCCAGGAAACTTGCTCTCACGTCAAGGGCGTTTTACAATTCTGTGCTTGGCGAGTATGAGGAATTCATCACCCGGTATTTCGGCTACGACAAGGTTCTTCCCATGAACTCCGGCGCCGAGGCTGACGAAACAGCTCTCAAATTATGCCGTAAATGGGCTTACAAAAAGAAGGGAATTGCCCAGGGAAATGCAAAGATCATCTGCTGCGAGGGCAACTTCCATGGCAGGACCATAACCATAATATCAATGTCGAGCGATCCCGACGCCAGAAACGACTACGGTCCATTCACTCCCGGGTTTATAAGCATCCCTTACAACGATATCGGTGCATTGAAGGAAGCACTCAGGGATCCCGACATTGCCGGATTCCTGGTTGAGCCCATCCAGGGTGAAGCCGGTGTTTACGTCCCCGACGAGGGATATCTGAGGCAGGCCTACGAACTGTGCAAGAAAAACAACGTTCTTTTTATTGCCGATGAAGTCCAGACCGGACTTGCCCGTACCGGAAAGCTTCTTGCCTGCGACCATGAAGGTGTTCGTCCCGACATACTCATCCTTGGCAAGGCTCTTTCAGGAGGCATGATGCCAATTTCGGCAGTACTGGCTGATGATGATATCATGCTCACCATAAAGCCCGGAGAACACGGATCGACATTCGGCGGCAATCCCATTGCAGCAAAGGTCGCCATCGCGGCTCTTTCGGTATTAAAGGATGAAAAACTTGCTGAAAATGCAGAAAGACTTGGCCATATTTTCCGTGATGAAATGAAAAGCATCAAGTCTGACATGATCGAGCTCGTCAGGGGAAAAGGTCTGCTGAACGCTGTTGTTATCAGGCCAAAGAACGGAAAAACAGCATGGGATGTATGCCTTGCCATGAAGGACAAGGGAGTTATAGCCAAGCCGACGCATGAACACATAATTCGCTTCGCTCCTCCCCTTGTAATCACCGAAGCACAGCTAAGGGAAGCTATCGGTCTTATCAAGGAAGCCTTTAAACTATTTGAATAACATTCATTTGTGACTAAAAGGACTGTACGGTTCGCATTTATACTTGCTGCTCTGGCCATAAGTGCCTGCGACAGCAGCATATCCAGAAAGATCTATCCGAAAGAGTTGCAGGAACATGTCAGCTTCCTTTCATCCGACGAACTGAAAGGAAGGATGACTGGTACGGAAGGCGACAGTCTGGCTGCCGTTTACATCCGCGACAGGCTTCTGGAAGCCGGGCTTGAAGCTATGACGCCCGACGGCTTTCAGCCTTTTGAAGTATCCGACATGGTTACTGCCGGAGAAAGGAATTTCCTGTCGGTAGGAGGCCGTTCCTTCAATCCAGTGGCCGACATATCACCCTTCGCGTTCAGCGGAAATTCAGAACTTGAGGCTGAAGTGTATTTTGCAGGATACGGTTTCCGGATTAGTAACGACAGCATCCAATGGGATGATTACAGGGATGCGGATGTACAAGGAAAGTGGGTTCTACTGCTCAGGGGTGATCCTGAACCACATAAATCCGTTAGCGGCTTCATCCCCTTCAACAGTGACAGGGACAAGGCCATGCTGGCAAAGGATATGGGCGCGGCAGGCGTCCTGATGGTATCGGGGCCTGCGAATGACAGCAGCGACAGCTTCGACAGGCTGTCGGGGGAATCCTGGCCGGTGGGCATACCCGTACTGAGAATAAAAAGAAATGTTGCCGACCTGATATTGTCGGGAAAGGGCAAGACGGCAGCCGGTCTTGAAACAGCAATCAACACTTCCCGGCAAAGCGGAGGCTTTTCAACCGGTATGGTTGTGAACGCGGGATCGGATGTTGTGGTCAGGAAAAAATACACGAGGAATGTAATAATGTTTCTCCCCGGAGAGGATGAGAAACTGAAAGACCAGTATCTTATTATCGGAGCACATTTTGACCATCTCGGCATGGGCGGATCTGGGAGCAGGGTCCGCGACACGGTTGCCATCCATCATGGTGCGGACGACAATGCATCGGGAGTGGCATGCGCGATGGAGATTGTCGAGAGATTTGCCCTCACGCCTAAAAGCCATCGCAGGAGCATCATTTTTGCAGCTTTTTCGGGAGAAGAATCAGGACTTCTCGGTTCAAAGCATTTTACCGAGAATCCACCGGTTGACTTATCAAAGGTAAATGCCATGATCAACCTCGACATGGTTGGAAGACTCAGTGACTCAGGATCACTTCAGGTCGGTGGTATCGGAACATCTCCCGTTCTGAGGGATCTGGTTGTTTCGCTGGCTGATACAAATACCATGAATCTTTCCCTTACGGAAGAAGGATCAGGGCCGTCTGACCATTCGGCATTTTACGGCAAAGACATCCCTGTCCTTTTCTTTACCACGGGAGCCCATCTCGATTACCACACACCTTACGACACATGGGACAAGCTGAATTACCCGGGAATGGTCAGCGTGGGGGATTTCATCTTCAGCATAGCACAAAGGCTTGCCAATGACGAAGAAAAGCTTGTTTTCACCGAAGCCGGACCAAGGCAGGAGTCTGTCAGGACAATGCGCAGGCAGGGTGTCACCCTGGGCATAATGCCCGATTTTGCAGGGAATGTAAAGAACGGGCTCCGTGCCGACCTGGTAACGCCAGGCAAGCCTGCTGCCATAGGAGGCATGAAGAAAGGCGACATAATCACTGCCATCAACGGAAAGCAGGTAAGCAACATCCAGGATTACATGTACCGCATGGGGCAACTTAAGCATGGGGAAACAATAAGCGTGGAAGTACTCAGGAACGGGAAAAAAGAAGTCCTGCTGATACAATTGTAATATTATTGCATCTATGTATAAAACCGTAACTCCGTGAAGAAAACCTTTTTGTGGATACTGGCCATTGTTATTACCCTGGGGGCAGCGTATTACCAGAGGAAGACAGGACCGACCAATCCCCGTGAAATCAGCCTGCCGGTGAATGACACCGTTGTAAAGCTAAGGCTGGTGAGGAGCCTCGGACTCGACGAAAGGCCTGAAGTAAGGCTGGCCATCACCGACACATCAGTAAGGGCAAGGCTTTATTACCGGAGGTACAGAACCGGGGAGCCATATAGTTACAGTGAGTTTAAGTACAGGGAATATCCCATCAATTCGATTCTGATGAACAAGGTCTTCGGCATTACTGAGGAAAAGGGACTGTATGCCTCCGTTCCCCAGCAGCCCCCTGCCGGAAAGATAGAGTACTACATAGAACTCAGCGATTCGAAGGGCAGTCGGAGCATTCTCAGGGAAACACCACTGGTGATAAGGTTTAAGGGAACAGTGCCATCGTACATTCTTATTCCTCATATTTTATGCATGTTTATTGCCATGATGCTGGCAAACATTGCCGGTCTGATGGCTATCGCCGGAATACCATCGTTCAGGAAGTACTCGGCATTGACCCTTGCAACACTGATTGCCGGCGGCATGATCCTGGGACCTCTGGTTCAGAAATATGCTTTCGGCGCATTCTGGACAGGAGTTCCCTTCGGATGGGACCTTACCGACAACAAAACACTTATTGCGCTTATATTCTGGATATTGGCTGTGATCATGAACAAAAAGAAGAATACAGGGCTTTATACTGTGATAGCTGCAGCAGTAACCCTGATAGTATTTTCAATACCTCACAGTTTGTTCGGATCGGAGCTTGATTTTTCATCGGGAGAAGTTACACAGGGAGTAATTTTGTTCTTTTCCGTGAAAATTTCCGGAAATTCATAAGTTGAATGCAGCAATAAAACAAACGCCCCGTCTTTTCAGTGGTTATAAAGGAAGACAGTGGGTGCAGCTAAAAGTATAGAAACCAGCCCTTATTCAAAAATGGCAAATGCAGAAGCAGCATTCCAGAACATACACCAGGATTTAGTGGATGGATGCAGGACTGGTGACCAGAAATCCCAATTCAAGATTTACAAGTTGTACTACAAGGCGATGTACAACACTAGTCTGAGAATTGTGAACGACACGATGGAGGCGGAAGACATCATGCAGGAATCCTTCCTGTCGGCCTTTGAAAAGATTGACAGCTACTCGGGCACTGTGAGTTTCGGGGCATGGCTGAAGAGAATAGTGATAAACCGCTCTCTCGATACCCTGAGCAGGAGAAAAGCGATCTTTGAAGATATTGAGCGACATATGGGGATCAGGGATGAAAGCACAGAAGAGATTGTAATGAAGGAGGAGCTCGAGGTGAAGGTAGAAGAAGTGAAGGATGCAATCAAAAAGCTGCCCGACGGATACAGGATTATCCTCTCGCTCTACCTGCTTGAAGGCTACGACCACGATGAGATTGCAGAGATACTCGATATATCGAGCAGTACATCCAGATCGCAGCTGTCAAGGGCAAAACAAAAACTGATTGGCGAAATGAAAAAATTGGAGAGATGAATCATATAGAAGACATAATAAGAAACAACAAGGAATTTTTCGACAGTGAGGAGCCGTCGGAAGGGCACTTTGAAAGGTTTCAAAGGAAACTGGAGGTCAGATTCCAGCCCATGGCAGTCAGAAGAAGCATTGTTCCATATCTTCTTAAGGCCGCGGTAGTCACGCTGCTTGTTACTCTCTCTTCGCTGTGGATATGGGATCATTTCCTCAGGCCCGACAGGGACAGGATGAGCCTGAGTGATGTGTCACCGCAGTACCGGGAGGTAGAGAATTATTATGTACACCAGGTAACCCTGATGGAAAGCGAGCTTTCGGCAATCGATCTCAACGGCAATTCCGATCAGAAACAGATGCTCATCAGTGAACTCAGAAGCATGGATTCGGTATATGTACAGCTTCAGAAAGATCTGAAAACCAATCCCAACGATGAAAGAATTATCAATGCCATGATAGAGCATTACCAGACGAAAGTGGAAGTAATGTCCTACATATTGAATCAGCTTAAAGCTATCAGGAATGAAAATTTAAATGACACATACCATGAAAAGGCAAGCATTTAAAACCGGATCAATACTGCTCCTATGCCTTATCCTTGCCGCGCCACAGATTGTTTCCCAGGAGCTTACAAAGGAATTCAGCAGGGAATGGACAGCAGGCTCAGGTACTACACTCGATATCAACAACAGGTACGGCAAGGTCATTGTGGAAACATCGGACCAGGACCTGATCACAGTTGATGTAAAGGTTACGGTTAACTTTCCGAACCGTGAAAGGGCACAGAGGTATCTGGATTATATCAATGTGATCTTCAGTGAAGAAGGGGATATATTCAAAGCCAGGACCGTCATTGATGAGAAATTCAGTTTTTCGGGATGGGGAGGCAGTTCAAGGCGCTTCAGCATCGATTATACGATAAAGATGCCTTCGTTCATCAACTTCAAGCTCGTCAACAGATATGGCAACTCGGAGATAGAACAAGTTGACGGGCAGGTAAATATTGACATCAAGTACGGGAATCTGCTTATTGAAACACTTACCCGCGGCAACGAAAAACCGTTAAATGCAATAAGCGTGGCTTACGGAAAGGCTGAGATCGGATCGGCCGGATGGCTCGACCTTTTAATGAGGTATGTCGGAGAGCTTTCAGTTGATGAATGCCAGGCTCTTATTCTTGACAGCAGGTATTCAAAGATTTATATTGACAATATAAGCTCGGTGGTTGCCGATTCGAAATACGACAAGCTTGAAATAGATGAAATAAACAATCTGGTACTTGATGCAGGAAACACCAACATCAACATAGGCAGCTTATACAAAAAGCTCAAGTTCGACGGAGCGTACGGATCCATGGCCGTTGAAAACATACCGGAAGGATTTGAATCGATAGAGACCAATTCGCGCTATCTGGGGCTAAGGCTCGGGATAGCCGGTGGAGCAAGCTATGAACTGGATGCCAGAACCTCCTACGGCGACCTGAAGTTCAATGAGGATTATTTCCATCGTCACCGCAGGATAGTGGAAAACACATCTACCGAGATAGCCGGTATTGTCGGCAGGAACAGCTCTCCTGATGCAAAAGTCTACGTACGCTCAAGTTACGGCTCGGTAAAGCTCTACTGATAAGAATGGAAAACTAAAAAAGGGACATAAGAGTGCCGTTCAGCTTCCTTTAAAAGATTGGGAGCAGATACAAAAGGACCTCGATGAACTGAAGCGTTTAAGAAACAAAAAACTGTTCATGACCAAGCTGGCTGAAAACGCCTCCATAAGTGATTGTCTTCTACATTTTTACTGGACCCCGAACCTTGAACTTCAAACCTGAAACCTCGAATTTTTCATTGTTAGCTTTTATTCACTAAATTTGCTAATAATAGTAAACAGAAATATACTAAAGATAATTATTATGAACTTTGGAAACAGAGTTGAAGAGCTTAGAAAACAAAAAGGTTGGTCTCAGAATGAACTCGCGAAAAGGGCTGAGATCTCCAGAGAGATGATTATTGGCCGCTATGAACGCGATGAATCAACACCTTCGATTAATATTGCCAAACGTTTAGCTGATATACTGGAAGTTTCGCTGGATTATCTGGCCGGGGGTACGGAACAAACCGTTGACAAGGCTACACTAAACAGGTTGAACGACATCAATAACCTGACTCCGGCTGATAAGAATCTTGTTTATGCCTTTTTAGATTCGTTTATTACCAAGGCTAAAATACAAAGTGTTTTACGCTAAAATTTAATAACTATGAATCCTCAGCATATTCAATTAAATATATCGCTTAGTTTCAAGCAGGTCGTTGAAATTGTAAAGCAATTGTCTCCTTCCGAAAAACAAATGCTTAGTGAAGTTCTATGGACGGAACAGGACATTAACGATATTGTAATCCCGGAAGAACACAAACAAATAGTGCGGGAACGGATAAAAAAATACGAAAACAGCCCTGACTGTTATCTTTCATGGGAGGACATTGAACATAAAATGTCTGACCGCAAATGAAATTCAAAGTAGAATACAACCCTGATTTCTATGATGACATTACTCAGGCTGTTGACTGGTATAATGAAAAACAAGCCGGTTTAGGTGACAGGCTTTTTAGAAATATCCGGAAACAAACGGCAAAACTCCCAACTACTGCCCTGCATTTTGCTATAAAATATGACGATATCCGGTGCATATGCATTGAAAAATTTCCCTATCTGGTGCATTACCGTGTAAACGAGCAAACGAAAACTGTTAAAGTTGAAGCCCTGTTCCATACAAGCCGTGACCCTAAGATTTGGGATGAACGTACGCGGTAACGGCGTGCGGCATGTAATGGGCACGGGGCACAGGGCTCGGGGCATAGTGAGAGTGAGGAAGAAAAGCAAGTCCTTTAGATATCCGGAACCTTGTTATAACAATGTTATAACGTCTATATATCCAGTTCCACGACGGTTATCCCTGAACCACCCAATTCGACATGCTCATCGCGGTATTCTTTCACGAAGTTCACGGTCGACAGGTATTCCCTTACAAGCAGCCGGAGTATGCCGTTTCCCTTTCCGTGAAGTATTCTGAGGTTTCTGTGCTGTACCATTACGGCAGTATCCAGGAAATCCCTTACCCGTGTCAGGGCCTCCTCCCCTCTCACTCCCCGGATGTCAATCTCGGGTTTGAACTCAATCTTTCTTTGCTGAATAAAAGGATCGGAATGTATCACTGAGCGTTCAGACCTGATTGATTTTCTGAATTCGGCCATACTTATCCTTTCGAGCTTATCGAGAGGAACAAGAATTTTCAGGTTCCCGGTCTCTATCCGGGCCATATTCTCCTCTATTTTAATTATTTCACCACAGGCCATCGTATCGGTCATTCTCACGGCATCACCGGCTTTCAGGGGCATAGTGCTGGCGGGAGGTTCAGCGTCGGCCGTTTCTTCCTTCCGGACCCTGAACTTTTTTGCTTTTCCGGCTAGTATCTCCATCTTCTCCCCGGAAGGGACCGGCGGCAATCCGGATTCATTTTCCAGTCCGGCCCTGAACTCCTCAAGTTTCTGCCGGGCCTGTCTGGTTTTCTCTTTCTCAGCCTGAGTCTCCCTGATCTGACGGATAGTATTTTCTATCATCCTGTTTGTTTCACTCAGCAAGTTCTCAGCCTCTTTTTGGGCTTTCGCGATGATCTCCTTCCTGAGTTCCCTTGTCCCGGAAATCTCCTTCTCATACTGATCCATCAGTTCAGTGATACGTTTTTCGTGCTGACGGATATTTTGTCTCTTGTTCTCCCAGTATCTCTTGTCGCGCGCAATATCCTTCAGATTCCTGTCAAAATCGATGTTTTTGCCCCCTGCCTTTTCGGAAGCTTTTTTGAGGATATCCTCCGGCAGCCCTATCTTTCTGGCAATCTCGAACGCGAAGGAGCTTCCTGGTTTCCCGATGCTCAGCTGAAAAAGAGGCTGCATCCGGTGATGGTCGAAAAGCATGGCAGCATTTACAATGCCCTTTGTAAGGCTGGCAAAGTGCTTCAGGTTTGTATAGTGAGTTGTTATCACTCCAAATGTGCCGGCTCTGTTCAGTTCGCCAAGGATTGCTTCGGCTATTGAACCTCCGAGCATCGGCTCCGTTCCGGTTCCAAATTCGTCGATCAGCACCAGAGTTTTTCCTGAGGCATGCCTGAGGAAATGCTTCATGCTTATCAGGTGTGAGCTGTATGTACTGAGGTCATTATCGATGCTCTGCTCGTCGCCGATGTCGATGAAAATATCGCTGAAGATGCCCGATTCAGAACCCTCATCGACGGGGATGGTAAGACCGCACTGCATCATATACTGAAGCAGTCCCACGGTTTTCAGGCAGACCGATTTTCCTCCGGCGTTAGGACCCGAAATCAGGATTATCCTGTTAGTATTATCAAGTGCAATATTAAGCGGTACAAGCTTTCTGTCCGGGAGTTTGCCGAATGCGAAGAAGAGCAGCGGATGAACGGCATTTCTCCACGATAATCCGGGCTCCTTCAGTATCCGCGGCATTATTGAATCAAGCCGGTTTCCCAGGAGCGCTTTTGCCCTTATAAGATCTATTTCGCCCAGGAAGTCGTTTGCCTCTATCAGATCGTCGATGTAGGGCCTTATGTCGTCGGCAAACGCGGTGAGTATCCTTACTATTTCCCTTCTTTCCTCGTAGCCCAGTTCAACAATCTCGTTGTTTATTTCAACAATCTCGGCAGGTTCGATGTAAACGGTCTTTCCCGATGCAGACTGATCGTGGATCAAGCCCCTGATCTTTCTCTTGTCGAAAGTATTTACCGGGATCACTCCCCTGCCGTTTCTGACCGATGCTGAAGTGTCGGAGTCGACTATGCCATCAGCCTGGGCCTGTTTCAGGATGGAGGCCAGCCTTTTCGATGCCAGATGTCCTTTACTGACGATCTCATCCCTGATCTCCTTCAGCCGGGGTGAGGCATTATCTCGTATCCTGCCTTCCCTGTCGATTATCCTGTCGGCAGCATCAAGCACATAGGGATAGAATTTTGCCCTTCCGCACACCGATTTCAGTGACGGATAATCCCTTTCATCCTTCTTCCTGAAAAAAGTGATCACCTCCTTTACGGTCCCGACTGATCTTTTCAGATCAAATACTTCATTAACCTCAGGGAATGAGCCTTCTATCCTTATCTTGTTAAGTGATGTGGCGATATTGTAATAATGCTCCGAAGGAAAATAGTCTTCAAACCTGATTATCTTCTGGAATTCCCAGGTGGCTGACAGATTGAAGCTTATTATTTCATGATCAGTCTCAAAGCTAATCTGTTCAGCTTTTTCCCTTCCCATTTCACTAAGGCAGTAATCGGAAACAAGCCGGCGTATCCTGTCAAATCCAATCTTGGTTTCAAAGTTCTCGGGGTAGATCATTTTAATTTTAAAATCCTGTTCCGGTCGTCAAAATTACAAAAAAATGAGCATCAGGGATATTGGTTATAACCGATGTCGTGGTTTTAGTTGAAAGACAGGGGTGGTAAGGCTCAAGGGACTTTACCCCCAACCCCCAGGGCGGCCGTTTGTCCCGCCACTGAAAGCCTTAGTAACGTTAACTATTGTTAAAATACCTTTCATTGCCTTACTCTGTATTTCTTTTGTCTACATTTGGGCTCACTAATAATCCTAAGGACAAACAGATGAAAGACAAAAAGATGATAATCAAAAGACTTTTTACGGGAGCAATGCTTCTAATGATTTTTCCCGCGATGCTTCTGGCCCAGACCGAGAAAGTCGATCTGAGCATGGTTTACAAGATCAAGCAGGAAGGTACAAGGAATTCGGCCATTGAGGATCTGGCCTTTGGTCTAACGGATCTTACGGGTTCCAGGCTGACCGGATCGACGGGCGGCACCAGGGGAAATGAATGGGCAAAAAAGAAGATGGAGGAACTTGGATTCCAGAATGTAAGGATTGAAGAAGCCGGTGACTTCAGTCGCGGCGGATGGGACAATCTGAAAACCTATGCTGCTATGACTGCCCCCTACTATTCAAATTTCGCGTGCAATCCAGTGGCATGGACGGGAAGCACCCCCGGTTTAGTCAGGTCGGAGGTAGTTCTTGTGGATGTAAAGAATGAAACTGAACTCGAAAAATACAAGGGTAAATTAAGCGGTAAAATAGTTATGATGCCTTCAACATCGGGGTATGTAGTTAGTTATGAGCCACTGGCGAGCAGGTACACCGAAGAGGAGCTTGAACAGCTTGCCATGGCTGAAACCCGCCAGGGAAGAAGGCCGATGCAGGGAGATTTTGCCCAGTACATGGCTCAGAGAGCACTCAGGACAAAGATAACTGAGCTTATTAAGGCAGAAGGCGCTGCCGTAATCCTGAACAGCTCGGGAATATTCAACGTACCCAGGTCGGGCAGCGTCAGCTATAAATCAGGCGATCCCGAACCAATAGCTGAACTCAGTCTTCCCGTAGAGGCACATGGAAGGATGGAAAGGCTGATAAGGAATGGCGTCAGGGTTGAGATGGAAGTAGAGATACAGAACAAATTCTTTCCAAGTCCGAAGGTTTACAATGTAATCGGTGAGATCCCCGGAAGCGACAAACTCCTGAAAGATGAGGTTGTGCTCCTGGGTGCACATATCGACTCATGGCATGGCGGGACAGGCGCTGCCGACAATGCATCGGGATGCATTGTAATGATGGAAGCATTGAGAATCATCAAGAGTCTGGGAGTGGCTCCAAGAAGGACAATCAGGGTTGCCCTGTGGGGAGGTGAGGAACAGGGATTGTATGGTTCAAGAGGATACGCGAACAAATATCTTGCCGATGCTCAGACAAGGGCACACAAGCCTGATTACAACAAGTTTGCCGTCTATTTCAACATGGACAACGGAAGCGGCAAATACAGGGGAATCTATCTCCAGGGCAATGATATGGCAAGACCCATCTTCGAGGAGTGGTTCAGGCCTTTTGAAGACATGGGCGCCTCCACCATCACGATAAGGAACACCGGAGGAACAGACCATCAGACATTTGACGCGCTGGGACTGCCTGCATTTCAGTTTATCCAGGATGAGATTGAATACGGCCGCGGATACCATACGGTGATGGACACCTGGGAAAGGCTCTCCCTGGATGATCTCCGCCACAATGCCATTATCACGGCTTCCTTTGCCTGGAATGCCGCGACGATGAACACCCGCGTACCTTTCAAGCCTGAAGTTGAAATAAGAAGCGCTGCTCCGGCAGGCATAATGATACCTGCTCCTTAATGAATTAAACATACCTGTTATGAAGGCACTGATCCCATCCCTGGTTTTTATGCTTGTGCTTACCGCGTCATGCGGAGATAAACAACATCATGAACTGCTTGTTGAAGCCGAGTCGTTCCGCGAGAAGGGAGGCTGGCTTGTCGACCCGCAGTTTACGGAACAAATGGGTTCAGCCTATCTGCTTGCTCACGGTCTGGGCAACCCGGTTGAGAATGCATCCACCATCGTGACCATTCCCGCATCCGGAAAATATCATGTATGGGTAAGGACCCGTAACTGGGCGAAGGGCAACTGGGAAGCTCCCGGCAGGTTTAAACTTCTGATAAACGGGAATGAATTTGAAAGCATTCTCGGAACAGAAGAGGAAATATGGCACTGGCAATATGCAGGAAAAGTGACTTTGAAAGACCCGGCCATGAAGATAGAACTCAGGGACCTGACAGGATTTGAAGGGAGGTGTGATGCAATTTACCTGAGCACCAAAAAAGCGGCTCCGCCTACGGAAAATGATGAGCTGGCAGTGTGGAGAAGAAAGCTTCACGATGAAGCGGATGCGCCTGAAAGAACAGCAGAGTTTGACCTGGTGATAACCGGAGGAGGAATTGCCGGTTGTGCTGCAGCAATCGCGGCCGCTGAGCAGGGACTTCTGGTTGCACTCGTTCACGACAGGCCGGTGCTGGGCGGAAACGCGAGCAGCGAGATACGTGTCCATACCGAGGGAATAAGCTGGAAATCGGACAGGATAATAAGTATGCTCAACACTGTCTGGTGGCCCAACGGTTCCCCGGAAGCCATAAAGGACGACAGAAAAAGGCATGACAACATCGCTAAATACGACAACATAAGGCTCTTTCTTAACTGGAGGGCATACACAGCGAACGCATCCGACGGCATTATCAGCTCCGTTGATGCCAGGCAGACAGCAACAGGACAGAGGATGCGCTTCAAGGCTCCCTTGTTTGCCGACTGCACGGGCGACGGCTGGATAGGCTACTGGGCCGGAGCTGAATATATGTACGGAAGGGAGGATTCTTCGCTTTACGGTGAAAACTGGCAGGAGCACGGTGAACTCTGGAGCCCCGCCAAAGCCGACAACAAGGTTATGGGAGCATCTGTTCTCTGGAGAAGCTACGATGCCGGTATTCCGGTGGACTTCCCGGAGGTCCCGTGGGCAATGGAAGTTGCCGGCGATCATTCGGCAACATCTGGAACCTGGAAGTGGGAATTTTCGAGGGATGACCTTCACCAGGTTGATGACGCGGAGTATATACGCGACCATATGCTGAAAGCCATATATGGTTCCTTCAGCAATGCGAAGAAGGAAGAGGCGAATGCAAATACAGGACTGGAATGGGTTGGATATCTCCTCGGCAAAAGGGAATCGAGGAGGCTGAAAGGCGATTACATTTACACCTTCAATGATGAAAAGAATATGACCGAATTCCCCGATGCCGTGGCAATGGAAACCAGAACCGTTGATGTCCATTATCAGCAGAAAGAAACTGACAGCAGTCTGCCCGACTTCCTCTCGGAAGCCCTGTACTACAAGATAGATCACTATTATATACCCTACAGGTCGCTGTACTCGGTAAACATAGAAAATCTTTTCATGGCTGGCAGGTGTTTCAGTTGTTCGCATGTCGGGCTGGGAGGTCCGAGGGTAATGCATACCACGGGCCAGATGGGAGTTGCTGTCGGATACGCGGCTTCGCTTTGCAAAAAGTACAATACTCTGCCAAGGGGTATATACGAGAATCACATAGGTGAGCTCAGAAAGCTGATCGGGATAGAATGAAGCAGGGAAAAAAGGCTTAAGTCCCGGTCATTTCTTGTCAAGGCCTTTCATGGAAAGCTGAATCCGTCTTCTTTCAATATCTACATCAAGCACTTTCACCATGACATGCTGATGAAGCTTAACCACTTTTGAGGGATCGGACACGTAGCTACTGCTCATATTTGATATATGCACCAGCCCGTCCTGCTTGATCCCGATATCAACGAATGCACCGAATTTTGTAACATTAGTCACAATTCCGGGGACTATCATTCCGGGGACAAGATCCTCCATTGTGTGAATATCGGCAAAACGGAATTCCTTTATCGTGGAACGCGGGTCCCTGCCCGGTTTGGCCAGTTCTTCCATAATGTCCTTCAGGGTAGGCAGCCCGGTTGCCGGAGTGATGTATTTCTCGAGCCTGATCGCCTTCCTTTTATCATCGTTTGTCATCAGTTCTCTGATGCCGCATCCAAGATCGGCAGCCATTTTTTCAACAATATGATAGCTTTCCGGGTGAACGGCGCTTGAATCGAGAGGATTTTCAGCATTTCTTATTCTCAGGAAGCCGGCGCACTGTTCGAATGCTTTTGCTCCCATTCTCTTCACATTCATCAGTTCAGTTCTCGAAGCAAAAGGCCCGTTGGCAGTCCGGTAATCCACCATGTTCTGTGCAAGCTGCGGACCAAGTCCCGACACATATGTAAGAAGGTGTCTGCTCGCTGTATTCACTTCCACTCCCACCGCGTTGACGCAGCTTACAACAACCTCATCCAGTGAACTCTGAAGTTTTTGCTGATCAACATCATGCTGATACTGTCCTACTCCTATAGATTTCGGATCGATCTTTACCAGTTCGGCGAGCGGGTCCATCAGTCTTCTACCTATCGACACCGCACCCCTGACGGTAACATCGTAGTCGGGAAATTCCTCGCGGGCCACCTTTGATGCCGAATAAACCGAGGCGCCGGCTTCACTTACCACGAAGACCTGGATATTCCTGTCAAGTTTCACCCATTTAATAAACTCTTCTGTCTCGCGGCTTGCCGTACCGTTTCCGATTGCTATTGCCTCAATCTTGTATGCATTTACCAGTGTCAGTATCTTCTTGACCGACAGGGCAGTCTCGTTCTGCGGTGGATGCGGGTATATTGTTTCATTGTGAAGAAGGTTTCCCTGGCGGTCGAGGCAGACCACCTTGCAACCAGTCCGGAATCCCGGGTCAATTGCAAGAACGTTCTTCTCTCCGAGCGGAGGTGCAAGCAGAAGCTGTTTCAGGTTATCGGCAAAAACCTCAATAGCTTCATGGTCGGCTTTTTCCTTTGATATGTTCCTGAACTCCGTTTCCATCGATGAGGCAAGGAGCCTTTTCCAGCTATCCCTGACAGCAGTTTCGACCAGTTCAGAGGATGCATTTTTCCCCCTGATAAATATCGATAACAGCAAGTCAACGGCATTTTTCTCATCAGGTTCAACCGAAAGCCTGAGAATACCCTCATCCTCTCCCCTTCTCATAGCCAGGAGCCTGTGCGAGGGGCATTTCCTGAGCGGTTCGGACCAGTCGAAATAATCGCTGAATTTTATTCCTTCGCTTTCCTTTCCCTTTACCACTTTAGAGAAAATGACAGCTTCCTTCTCGTAGAGCCGTCGTAGCTGTTTTCTTGCCTTTTCATCCTCACTCACCCATTCGGCAATTATATCGGATGCCCCTGCCACAGCTTCTTCAACGCTCTTCACCATGTCGTTAAGGAATTCTTCAGCTTTCAGGAGGGGGTCGTTTTCCTTCTGTTCCAAAATAATTGCAGCAAGCGGTTCAAGGCCTTTTTCCCTTGCAATGGTTGCCCTTGTGCGTCTTTTAGGCCTGTATGGAAGGTATATATCCTCCAATTCGGCCATTGTAACTGCCGCATCTATCCTTTCACGGAGTTCAGGGGTCATCTTCTCCTGTTCTTCTATCGTCCTGATAATGGTTTCACGCCTGGCGTCAAGCTCCTTAAGCCGGGTGTATTCATCCCTGATATGAAGCAGCCGTACCTCGTCGAGGCTTCCCGTCATCTCTTTCCTGTAGCGGGCTATGAAGGGGATGCTTGCACCATCGTCCATCAGACGGATGGTATTCTCAACCTGCCAGTCGTGCAGGCCAAGCCTCGCGGCAATCAGCTTTATATTCTTGTTCGATTCCATTTTCAGGATTTCAGATTTTCAAATTTTAATTTCCATTCAGCAGCTTTTTGTATATCTGGTGACATACCCAGGCGTCGGTTGCAGCATATACCAGCTGTGCATCGGATAGTTGTTCGGCTTCCCAATCGGTTACCTGCTGGCGTTTTGATATTCTGAAGCCCAACACGATGGCTGCAAGCTTTTTCAACCCGGAAGCCTTTATACCATAATCTTTCACGAATTTCTGGAGATCGACGAAGCCCGATGGTTCAAATCCTCTGACACTTTTAAGGAAGCGGATGTCATCATGAACAGCCACGCCGGCTTTTATTATTTTTTCATCTGCCAGAAGGCCGGCAAGTTTAGAGGGTATGCCGATTTTGTTTATCCTGACCAGACATGCAAGCTCTTCATTTGCCAGCTGTATAAGGGACACCTTGTTCTTTCTGCCTTTTCTGAATGAAGGCTTTGTTTCAGTATCAAAGCCCAGAACCTCTGATCCTTTCAGCCTTGGGAATGTTCGATTGAAGGTTTTCATATCCTCCACCAGCACAATCTCGCCCCTGAACCAGGAAAGTTCAAATGTACCTAGTTCCTCCTCCGTAATAGTTTCCGCGTATCCTTTATTTTCCATTTCCCCTTAAATCCTTTTGCCGTCTTGTTATAAACCAGTCGGAAGTATTTCTTGTTTCATCGTTCCGCGGTTCCAACTTTCCGATTTCCTCTCCCGAATAAATAAATTTATGTATAATTCTCAGCGAGTTAAGCAATTTTTGTCCCCAGTAATTTTCGAAATTGAGCCTGCATTCCCACACGGCATCATTCATCACTTCCGGGGTACCCGTCTGGTACAACAGCAGATAATTCTTGATATCCTGATAAATATCGGCCATATTTTCCGAAATGCTCGAAACGACAGGTCCTTCGGCCTCGTTGTACTTTTCGTCGGCCATATCAATATAGTCATTGGCAGTGCCGAATTTGTCCCTGAGCACATCATGTATCCTGAACCAGTCGGCTTCAGTTACGAATTTCTCGTTACCGTCATCAAACCAGGGTTCGAGCGACGGCAGCAGGGAAGCCTTTACATAAAGGTAAGGAAGGATGCGTTGAAGGATCCTGAGCAATTCCTCTCCCTTCATCCGGCCCGCGTTCTCTGCATATTTGCAGAATTCGATTGCAGCAGCGGTAAACCCGACTACATTACTGGAATAAACCGGATCATTCTTGCTGGTCATGCTAATTTAAATAATCAAACCAACAAAATTAGGTAAAATGTACCATAAGAGTAGCCAAAAAGAATTAAAGTTTGATAACTTTAAGCGCTCTGAACCCATGCCGGGTACTCCGGCTGAAATATTGACCAACATAGACAATGACAAATATTAAACCCGCATATATCAGATATACAAACATGTATTTATATTATTTTCAATCGCGTGGGTTTCCCCCTATGAGCGGGGCAGCATTAAATACCAATTTCAAAACTATACTACGATGAAAAAGAACCTCTCTGTTTTTTTGTTAATTCTTATGGCCGGAATGATATTTTCAGGCTGTGGGAAGAAGATCAATGTGCTGACACCAGAGGAGATCGCCGATGGCTGGTCGCTTATGTTCGATGGCAGCACGCTTGACGGATGGCGTGACTTCAAAGGTGAGAAAGTGGAGATTGCACCCTGGAAGGTTGAAAAGGGATTGCTTACCTCTCTCGGGCTTGGCAGCGACAGTACAGGTTATATTGTCTCTACCAGGGAGTATGAAAACTTCATTATCGATTTTGACTGGATGATATCCGAAGGAGGCAACAGCGGTCTGCTCTATCATGTGGTCGAAAGGCCCGAGCTGAATGTTCCCTACGTAACCGGTCCGGAATACCAGTTAATTGATGATTTCGGATTTCCGGAACCCATTGAGGAGTGGCAGAAAGCCGCGGCCGATTACGCCATGTACACCTGCGATCCCTCGAAAAAGGTTCTGAACAAGGCTATGAAATGGAACAACTCCAGGATAGTTTTTGACAATGGTCATGTGGAGCATTGGCTCAATGGTCAGAAGGTTATTGAATTTGAAGCCTGGACGGAAGACTGGTTCGCAAGGAAAAACAGCGGCAAGTGGGACAATGCACCTGAATACGGGCTTGCCAGGAGCGGGGTATTCGCCCTTCAGGACCATGGCAACAGGGTATGGTTCAGAAATATGAAAATCAAGGAATTGCCCAGGAAACCGAAAGAGGAAAACCTGTTCAACGGCAATGACCTGACCGGTTGGGAAGTATACGGAACCGAACTATGGTATGTAAAAGATGGCGAACTGGTGTGCGAAAGCGGTCCCGACAAGGAATACGGATATCTGGGAACAAGGAAGTATTACAATGACTTTGACCTTAGCCTCGAGTTCAAACAGGAGGCAAACGGCAACAGCGGAGTGTTTATCCGTTCCTATATCAGAACCGGCGTACAGATATCAGGATGGCAGGTAGAAGTAGCCCCTCCCGGACATGACACCGGTGGCATATATGAATCGTACGGAAGGGGATGGATTTATCAGATCCCTGACGAGAAAGAGAACATCCTGAAGATGAATGAATGGAACACTATGAGGATCAAGGTTGTGGGCGACAAGATAACGACCTGGCTCAACGGTGAGGTGATGACCGATATGAATGATGAAAAGATCGGTCAGGGCAAGGGAAGAATACTTCTCCAGATTCATAGTGGCGGAGGCATAAAGGTAAGGTGGAGGAATCTACAGCTGACGGAACTTTAAACACGGACTTCCTGCCATATCTTATTTACAGAAGAATAATACTAATGCCGTATTTCTTTGGGCATATAGAAACCCACATGTATCGAATGCACAAACAAATACTTATATAATATTCATACATGTGGGTTTTCCCGCTTGAGCGGGGTAGCATTAAAAATCAAAACTAAACACATATGAAAAGCAATCGCAGAGATTTTCTGAGAATAAGCGGACTGACCGGCTTAGGCTTAGCCGGAGGCAGTCTGTTGAAAGCATTGGGCAATGAAACCGGCTTCGTATCAAGGCCGGGCAGCCAGGTATTCAACATGTCGGGTTACGCTGCGCCGCGTCTCGACAAAGTAAGAATAGGCTTTATTGGACTAGGCAGCAGGGGGCCCGGCCATGTCAGGAGTATGAGCTACATTGAAGGTGTTGACATCAGGGCCCTTTGCGATGTTGTTCCCGCGGAAGTAGAAAAGACAAGAAAGCTCATAGAGCCCTCCGGTTTCAAGCCGGCCCTGTATTCCGGCGATCCTGAAGGATGGAAAAAGATGTGCGAGAGGGACGATATCGACCTGGTTTACATATGCACGCCGTGGAACATGCACGCGGAGATGTGCATTTACGCCATGGAACAGGGCAAGCATGCGGCAGTGGAAGTACCGGCAGCCATAACTGTTGACGAATGCTGGCAGCTGGTTGAGACTTCGGAAAAGACAAGGAAACATTGCATGATGATGGAAAACTGCTGCTACGACTTTTTCGAACTGCTTACTCTGAACATGGCCAGGCAGGGTTTCTTCGGCGACATTGTACACGGCGAAGGCGCTTACATTCATAACCTGCTGGGCAGCAACTTCAACAAGGAAAGCTATTGGGAGATGTGGCGGCTAGAGGAAAACTCCACACGGAGGGGGAATCTATACCCGACTCACGGACTTGGTCCGATCTGCCAGATAATGGATATCAACAGGGGCGACAGGATGAATTTCCTGGTATCGGTTATGAGCGCCGACTTCCAGATGAACAAAACTGCAAAGGATCTTGCTGAAACTGATTCTTTCTACAAAAAATACGTCGACAGGAAATACAGGGGGAATATGACCACCACAACCATTCTTACTGAAAAAGGCAGGACCATAATGATCCAGCATGATGTAAGCTCTCCAAATGTTTATTCCCGGATTCATAAGGTAAGCGGTACAAAGGCTGCTGCCCTGAAGTATCCTCTTCCGGCAAAGATCTCCATCGGCGACGAATGGGTTGATGATAATGAAATGAAAGCACTCGAGGAGAAATACACCCCTCCAATCGTAAAGAAAGTCGGGGAACTGGCCAAACAGGTCGGAGGTCATGGCGGGATGGACTTTCTCGAGAACTGGAGGCTTATCGACTGTCTGCGCAACGGGCTTCCGCTTGATCAGGATGTATATGATGCAGCGCTCTGGAGCGCTATCGCGCCTTTGAGCGAATGGTCGGTGGAGAGCAGGTCGTATCCGGTTCCTGTTCCCGACTTCACCCGCGGGGCATGGAAAACGAATGCCGTTGTTGATATTAATATGGAAAAGGGAGGCAATACGAAGGTGATAAGATAGTAGCTAAAACCTCGCGGGGGTTGGCACGGGGTACGGGGCAGAGACAGGTCTTGCAGGTCGTGCAAGTCGTGCAGGTCTCTTACAATGAGATTATAGCGAAGAAAGCCCAAACTTTCTACTTTCAACTTCGTTCACGCTAATCCATTGTCAAAGTCAGAAAAAACCAAGAAAGTGATATAACGAGAATTCACGACAGCGGTCTATTACAGATGTTATTGGTATAGAAAACTGCGGCAGCGGTTTAACAAAAAAACGTGAAGCGGTTTAATTTTAATAACCTCCGGTTTTACCAGTAGACTGCCCCCTAAGCTCTGAAAGGGCGTAACAGGAATGATACAAGGCACAAGACGCAAGACCACATACAAATAATTAACAATGAAACTCTGAAACTTTGCATCACTTCCGCCTGCATTGTTCAATTACCCCTTATCTTATTTGCCCCAAGGGTGAAATGATTCCTCCATTGGATGCTCCTACCATCCCGGATGTTGCCGTGAATAATGGACTTGAATTTATATAAACAAATCAGACTAATCAGCTGGATGTCAAGAACGTATAATGTTATATGTATTATAGGCAATGTATTATGTGTTAGCGGTAATGGAAAGCACATCCCTGATAAGACTGATCATCCGAAGCAGACTTATGAACAACCAATAAAAATGCGCAATGTTATTAGTATTTTTGTAAAAAAAGAATGACTTGAAAACAAACCATAAAATCATAAACGGGGATAGTAGAAGAATGATGGAATTACAAAATAATTCTGTTCATCTTATTATAACGTCTCCTCCATATTGGCAACTTAAAGACTATGGATCAGCTGATCAAATTGGGTACAATGATAGCTATGAGAACTATATAAATAACCTTAATCTTGTTTGGCAAGAATGCTATCGTGTACTCCATTCAGGATGTCGATTATGTGTAAATATTGGGGATCAATTTGCCAGGGCTGTCTATTATGGAAGATACAAAGTAATTCCGATACGTGAGGAAATTATTAAATTCTGCGAAAACGTAGGATTTGATTATATGGGAGCTATTATTTGGCAGAAAGTTACCACATCTAATACAACTGGTGGAGGAGTTCAAATGGGATCGTATCCATATCCAAGAAATGGCATATTAAAAATTGATTATGAGTTCATTCTCATTTTTAAAAAACTTGGTGATGCTCCTAAGCCAAGCAAGGACATAAAAGAACAATCTAAAATGACCGCGGAAGAATGGAATACCTTTTTTGCTAGTCATTGGAATTTTGCAGGTGTAAAACAAAACAATCATATAGCAATGTTTCCTGAAGAACTACCAAAAAGACTGATTAAGATGTTCTCTTTTGTTGGTGACACTGTATTAGATCCTTTTGCTGGTAGTGGAACAACAAACATGGCTGCAAAGAATCTCGAAAGAAACTCAATTGCATACGAAATTAACCCAGAATTTATCCCTATAATTAAAGAAAAAATAGGTTTCTCACAAATCGACATTTATGGAACTACATATGAACTAATAACTCAAGAAGCATCTAATAATTTTGATCAAGACATTCAAAATCTTCCATATAAGTTTATTGATCCTCATAAACTTGACAAGAAAGTTGATCCTAAAAAACTTCAATTTGGATCAAAAATTGACAAAAATGGAGGTAAAAAGAAAGAAGATTTATTTTCAGTAAAAGAAATCCTTGGACCAACAAAAATAAAACTCAATAATGATTTAATAATAAAACTATTAGGAGTAAAAGAAATACCGAATTTTTCAGATAAGGCAGCAGATTTCTTGGAAAGCAAAATAAAGAACAAGAAAGTTTATTTGAAGTACGATAATACTAAATATGACAAGAACAATAATCTACTTTGCTACTTATACCTTGAAAATAAAACGTTTATAAACGCTCATCTTATAAAATCTGGATTATTCGAAACCGATCAAAAGCTTGATTTCAAATACAAAGACAAATTTATTAATCTTCAAAAGACTTGATCATGACTCCGGAACAGCAAAGAATTTGGGATTACATGACCTGTAATGCCCTTGGAATTGGTAATGCCAAAAAAATTAGGGAAATCGCAAGTAGCATTGGAGTTCCACCAAGGGGAACTAATAATGATGACGTAAGAAACTGGATAAATAGAATGGTTGTAGATTTATGTCTGCCGATTGGTACCTGTAGAAATGGAGCTTTTATTATCCTTAATGATGATGAACGAGAGATAGCAGCTCAATTTGTTGCAAGAGAAAACCGTGCTGATGCAGTACGCAGGAATGGTAATTATACTCCATAAAATTTGTGTAACGTATAAGTTCAGTGTTTGAATTCAAATCAATTATGCCTTGAAATCATGGGAAAAGAATGGATTGCTGGATCAGAGGGTAAAAACTTAAAATTTAAACGTGAAACCTTACTGAATTATGGGATGAACAGATGGGGATTGAACAAAGCTCATAGCGTCGGCTCAACTTCTGAATTAATTCGTGATTGTGCACCAACAAAATATGAAGAATGGGAGACGTATTATTTTAATAACGCACGTCAAAAGAAAAGGGATGGAATAAAAATAAGTCGAGAATATATAACAGGACTAGGGCAAACACTTTATGTAAAACTATCAGAAGTTGTTCAAAATGAGTTAGAATCAATCACTGAAGAGGAATGCTGCGATTACGCCTATAACCTTGTTTTAAATAGAACTTATGAAGGTTACAAATCAGAAATAGAAACAATTTATGGTCAGTTGGAATCTGCTGTTTCAAAAAAGATAGAGCCTGCTCCTGATAAATGGGATAGAACGTATGGAGTTGATTTTTATATAAAAATTAATGAAAAATATATTGGAATTCAAATAAAACCTATCACTTCTGGACAAGCATTAAATCAATACCAGTGGATTGAAATGCATAGAAAAAATCACGAAAAGTTTGAAACAGAATTTGGGGGTAAGGTCTTTTTCGTCTATTCGATAAAATCAGGTACAGGTAAAAAGAAAATATATAATACCGAAGTTATCGGAGAGATTCTTACTGAAATTAAGAGACTATCTTAAAATACCACAACCTCCAACACGGACGGTAAGGTTAATAAGCTTGTCACACTTTATACTTCTGCTCCTGCTCCCAAGACAGTTTTGTAGTGGTTCTTGCTCTATTGTACGCTGAACACTTAACCTGATATCGCTGAACCGCGCTCCGCGTACCGACAGTCATTTCTTCCATATCAGCCCGCGGTTGCTGTCATGGGTTATCTTGTTGTGATCAAGCAGCCAGCGGATAACCTTTATTACCTTCTCCTCTGGCTGGTTTATCTGTTTCACGAGTTCCGCGGGATCGGGTGATTGTTCGGAAAGGATATTCTTTATCTCTTCAAGAATGATGTCAAATTCGTATTTACTGAGATCAAGTTCATTTCTTTCGCGGCAGATGTCGCAGGTCCCGCAGCGGTCCGATTCCTCTCCGAAATAGTCGAGAAGCATCACCACCCGGCATCTGTTGGCCGATTCGGCATAGTCGATCATTTTATTTAGCCTGGTCTCGTATTTATCCCTGACGTGAAGATAGTTTTCGGGAGATATCATAAGAGCCTTTCTTTCAAGACGCTCTTCCGTAAATATAACCAGCGAAGTATTCTTCCCGGGGATATATCTGATTATGTGCATCGACGCCAGTTTCACCAGGTAATTATAAACCGTGTCGCGGGTTATGGCTGCCTTTTTCGAAAGGGAATCCTCGTTTATTGCTACAAATTCGGTAAACATGCCGGTGTAGGACCTGAGGAGAAGCTTTATGAATCCGTCGAAAGCCTCATTGGCGACCTGGAACTTGTACAGGTCGTCGCGTCCCACTATAAAATGCACCCGTGAAGGATTATTAATTTCTTCCGTGAATTCCACGTATCCTTCCCGCTGCAGGAACGCAAGGCTGTTGTAAGTCTCGATCACCGGAAGCCGGAATCTCGAAACGAATTCCGACATATTGAAGTCAAATACATTGTTTTTGCCCGAACCGAGTGGTACCATAAGATAATTACAGAGAGCTTCGTACACATCCTTGATCCTGTCGACCGGGGGAAATTTCAGGCGAAGTGAATTATCGAGACGCGTTCTGTCGGAAGGAGAATAAAGTAGCACAGCCCAGGCAGGTTTACCGTCCCGGCCTGCCCTTCCGCTCTCCTGAAAATAATTCTCTATTGAATCGGGAGTATCCCAGTGGATCACGAAGCGAACGTCGGCTTTGTCTATCCCCATTCCAAACGCATTTGTAGCAACTATCACGCGGGTTTTTCCGGCCGACCAGGATGCCTGTTTTCTGTCTCTCAGCTCATCGGGAAGGCCCGCGTGATAGAAGTCGGCCTTTATATTGTTGGCTACCAGCATTTCCGCCACTTCCTTGCTTCTCTTTCTGCTGCGGACATATACTATTCCGCTTCCGCGGGCTTTGCCCAGTGTTTTCAGAAGGTATGTGCCCTTTTCCTCGACCCTTCGGACAAGGTAGGAGATATTTTTCCTCGCGAAGCTTGTTCTGAGCACATTGGCTTCCCTGAATTCGAGCTTCTCCATTATATCATTCACCACCTGGGCAGTAGCTGTAGCCGTGAGTGCCAGGAAAGGCACTTCGGGATCAATTATCTCCCTAAGGGAAGCTATCTTCAGGTACGACGGCCTGAAATCGTAGCCCCACTGGGAAATGCAGTGAGCCTCATCGACGGCAACGAGTGAAAGGTTTATTCTGCCAACCCTATTCCTGAACAAGGGCGTGGATATTCTCTCGGGCGAAACGTAAAGGAATTTGTAATCGCCATAAATACAGTTTTCGATAGTGATATCAATTTCCTCCCTGGTCATTGCTGAATGAATCATCAGCGACCGGATCTCAAGACTGTTAAGCCGGTTGACCTGTTCTTTCATAAGAGCTATAAGGGGAGTGATGACAAGACAGGTTCCTTCCATCGCAAGTGCCGGCACCTGGAAGGTTATCGATTTGCCGCCTCCCGTCGGCATCAGGGCCAGGGTATCCCTGCCCTCAGTAACCGAACGTATAATATCCTCCTGAAGAGGTCTGAAGGAAGCAAATCCCCAGTACCTGGTGAGGATCTTCCTGCACTGTTCCATTGTTACTGTTTGGCGGGGCATATACAAATGTAGCAACAAGTTTTCAGAGTGGTTAATTTTTTAGTAATTTGCGGCCACAAAAACTAAAAGGATCACGCGATGTCTTTTATTGAGGATAAAATACTTTTCGAAGGTCTGACCTTTGATGATGTTCTTCTTGTTCCTTCCTATTCCGAAGTGCTTCCCATAGAGGTTGATATCAGCTCTATGTTCAGCAGGAACATAAAGATAAATACTCCGGTAGTCTCTGCAGCCATGGACACTGTTACCGAGGATGAGCTTGCAATAGCGATAGCAAGGGAAGGGGGCATTGGCGTAATCCACAAAAACATGCCCATCCAGAATCAGGCTTCGCAGGTTAAGAGGGTAAAGAGAGCTGAAAACGTAATGATCTTCGATCCCATCACTATTGGCCTCGATGCAACTGTCGGCGAGGCTATAAACCTGATGACCGAATACAAGATCGGGGGCATTCCGGTTATCGACTCCGGCGGAATACTGAAAGGGATAGTCACCAACAGGGATCTGAGGTTCGAGAACAACAAGAGCAAGAAGATCACCGAGGTCATGACTAAAGATCTCATTACAACTAATCATCAGACTGATCTGCAGGCCGCGGCGCGCATCCTTCAGAAACACAGGATAGAAAAGCTGCCCATGGTCGATGAATCGGGCAAGCTTACGGGACTTATTACCTACAAGGACATCACGAAGATGAAGGATCGTCCGAATTCATGCAAAGACGAAAAGGGAAGGCTGAGAGTGGCAGCAGCAGTCGGCATTGCATCCGACACCATGCAGAGAGTTGAAGCCCTTGTAAAAGCCGGGGTTGATGCTATTGTAATCGATACGGCTCATGCTCATACCAAGAGCGTGATCAGGATACTGAAGGAAATCAAGAAGACATATCCGTCGATGGAAGTGGTTACCGGGAACATCGGTACTGCCGAAGCTGCAAAAAGACTTGTGGACGAAGGCACCGATGCAGTAAAGGTGGGTATAGGTCCGGGTTCCATCTGCACGACCAGGATCATCGCGGGAGTCGGCATTCCTCAGCTAAGCGCCATTTACAATGTGGCAAAGGCAATTGAGGGATCGGGAGTACCGGTTATTGCCGATGGTGGTATAAGGTATTCGGGCGACATAATCAAGGCACTGGCAGCCGGCGCCGACTCGATCATGGCCGGTTCACTGTTTGCCGGAGTGGTGGAATCACCGGGTGACACCATAATATATAACGGAAGGAAGTTCAAGGCATACAGGGGTATGGGATCGATAGAGGCCATGCAGCAGGGTTCCAAGGACAGGTATTTCCAGGATATGGAAGATGATATCCGCAAGCTGGTTCCGGAAGGTATTGAAGCCAGGGTTCCACACAAGGGCACACTGTCGGAAGTCATATTCCAGATGATGGGCGGACTGAGGGCCGGGATGGGTTACGTGGGCGCCAGGAACATTTCAGCGCTCAAGGCAGAAAGCAAATTCACGAGAATCACTCATTCAGGTATAATTGAAAGCCATCCGCACGATGTGGCAATCACGAGGGAGTCGCCGAACTACAGCAGGAAGTCAATAGAATAAAGGATCTCTTCTCAAGGCCATGAGACAAAAAACAATCCTGATTCACACGCTGTTCATTCTGTCTCTTTCAGCCGGTCTTTCGCAAGGCGCCGATGAAAAGATACTTATGACCGTGGCAGGAATGGATGTCGAGGCCGGTGAATTCGTAAGAATGTTCAATAAAAGCCTCGATCCGGCCTACAGGATCGAAACCGGCGAGTATCTTCAACAGTTCATAGCCTTTAAACTTAAGGTTGCGGATGCAATGGAGCACGGATATGACACCACCATTGCCTTCAGGGAGGAACTCAGCGGGTACAGGCAGCAGCTGGCCCAGACATGGCTGATCGATCCCGACATAAAGGAAAAGACGCTGAAGAAAGCCTACCATAGGTATATGGAAGAGATCAATGCATCGCACATACTGGTCAGCTGCAGGGCAGACGCCTCTCCTGATGACACCCTCAGGGCATATGACAAAGCTGTCGACATAAGGAAGAGCCTGCTCGAGGGCGAGCCGTTTGCCGAAGTGGCAAAAAGCAGGTCCGACGACAGGTCGGCTGCCGTCAATAGCGGAAATCTTGGCTATTTCACTGTATTTCAGATGATAACTCCTTTCGAAGATGCTGCCTACAGTCTTCAGCCCGGCAACATTTCAGAGCCTGTCAGGACCCAATTCGGTTATCATATTATCAAAGTAATCGACCGAAGGCCTTCCAGGGGCAAGATCAGGGTTGCCCATATCATGAAATCAGTTGCACCGGGATCGGAAGAACAAGCGTATCTCAAGGCTGAGGACGAGATGAATCAACTGTATGAAAGGCTCGGCAAGGGAGAATCGTTCGCGAAACTCGCGTCAGAATATTCCGATCACAAGGAAACAGCTGTCAACGGAGGAGAAATAAACTGGTTTGGTGTTGGGGAGATAGTAAATGATTTTTCGGAAGCTGCATTCGCGATAAAGGATACCGGAGATTATACCAGGCCACTCAGGCTGGCTTACGGATTTCACATAATAAAACTCCTTGACAGAAAAGCTCCGGGCACATGGGAAGAAGTGAAGCCCTTACTGGAAAGCCGGCTG
>Ga0208040_1000787_pt1 | contig 35389 bp, 14 predicted proteins | sample AD_UKC083_MetaG_FD_184431 | JGI IMG/M metagenome (GOLD analysis project Ga0208040, IMG submission 184431) | Active sludge microbial communities of municipal wastewater-treating anaerobic digesters from USA - AD_UKC083_MetaG (SPAdes) (version 2) | ecosystem: Engineered > Bioreactor > Anaerobic >...
AAAGAGCTTAAGAGCTTGGCGTTGACTGCCGCAGAGTGGGCAAAGCGCAAGAACATGGGCGAAGAGGCGATCCAGCATTGCCGCTCCTATGCTCTGGAAGCCGAGCGCAAGATGGGGCAGATGCTCATTGAAGGTAAAGCGGCTGGTGAAGTTGCCAAACAGGGAAGACCGAAAAACCTTACAGCAGGTAAGGTTATTCCAACCAAGTGTGACGACGTTGGCATATCGTGGCGCGAGTCCGCCGAGGCCCAGATGTTGGCAGAGTTGCCTGACAGGCTCGAAGTATGATCCCGCTACCAGATGCCTACCCGACAGACCATCTTTGATTCACGATGCGATTGCGGGCACGTACGCGCAAAGGAAGGCCGGTCTGACGGCACACCCCACCCCCCCATGTTAAGAAAACTGTTACCCCCCGCCCAGACCGGGATACGCGAAGGACCCTTCATCGCGCGAGACTGGCCCGGCAGAAACCGTTTCCGCATGAGATTATGTTGAGCACAACTCCCAACAAAATTCTGAACCCACCCGTGCGCGTGATCACCCCGGACGCCATCACCAACAACGTCACCCGGCTTCCGCCGCACAACGAAAAACGCCGGTTGCTCAGACTGTTCCGACAGGAAAACGCGAAGGAATTCATTGGCCAGCTTGAAGCAGGCATGGATTTACTCGGCGTGACCAAAGGGGACTTCAGTTTCATTCACGCCATCGCCGCCGTAAGTGACCAGACTGGGCCGGGAACCCTCGACCTTTGCTGCTGGACAACGGGAACGGACGACACCGCCGAGCTTGTGCGGTTGGCGGACGAAAACCGCTTCGTGCGATGCCGCTTCTTGCTGGACCTATCCCTTCAGCGACGCGAACCGGCGTTGCTCGCCGCGATCCGCCGCCGCTGGGGCAACGACGCTGTGGCCCTGTCGCGCGTGCACGCAAAATTCGCTCTCTTTGGCACCTCGACATGGAAGCTTGTGCTGCTGACCTCGGCCAATCTGAACGACAACCGCCGAATCGAGCTTTTCCAACTCGCCGACGATGCCACGCTGTTCGGTTTCTTCACCGACATCATGGATCAAATCTTCTCAAAACGTGAACGCGACCAAATCCACAAAACCCCAGGGCAGCTTGTCCAAGAATTCAACCAACTCAGTTTCTGACCAGCCCCCGGTTGAGACGGCGGTTGAACGCTGGCTGCTGGAGTCACAGAGTGTCAGCGAGATACGCCAGGCACTGGCGCAGTTGTACCCCACGGCAGACGCGAACAAGGTACTGAAGAGCGTGACGACCAACTTCGCCAAGTTATCGCGCGCGCCCTTCGAGGCCCTGCTGGGCTGGTGTTTGTCCAGTACTCGCGACATCCACCGTCGGGCGATTGAGACGGGCGACTACGCGCTGGCCCTCTCCGCCGTGAAACAGGTTTGCGCCCTGGCCAAGGAGGCCGCGCGCAATTCGCAGAAACAACAAGACACGCTCGACCTCGACTGATTATGAAAAACGAACCAACCACATCGGCACGGACCATCGGAAAACTCGCCGACCTATCCCCGCGCCGCTTACACCAACTCGCCGCAAGTGGACACATCCCCAAACCGACCGGCGGACGCTACCCCACCGCAGAGACGATCCGACGGCTCTTTGTGTACTTTCGCGAGCACCGAGGCGACGCGAAGGCGCAACGGCTCGCCCAGCAGACGCGCCGGGACAAGGCTCAGGCCGACCTCCTCGAATTGCAGCGAAGGCAACGCGAGGGTGAGCTTGTGACGATGGAAGAGGCGCGCAATGTCATCCGGCAATACCTTGGGCCGATGCGGGACATCCTGACCACGGCGCCTATGGCCCTGGCCGCGCGCGTGAATCCGAGCGACCCAGAGCTTGCTCGAATGCAGTTGGAGACATGGAGCGAGGACAACATGCGGAAACTGCGGGAGATTTGACACAACGAAAAAAGACCCAAAGTGAAGCCCTCGATTCTCCATCCCGCCGTTATCGCATACGAGCGAGACCTGTTGACTGCCGAGCGGGTAGTGTGGGGCTTGCTGCCGCGCGTGAAGGCCGAGCCCAGACGCTCCATTCTCGCGAAGAAACACGATCTGATTTGCGGGATTCTCCACAACATCGCCCTTGCTCGAGGCGCGGCAATGGCTCGTTGCATTGCCAACCTTGAACGCACACTGCCACCCCACAAGCTGGCCAAGCTGGCAGCGAAGCTACAACGCGACGTTGTGATGCCAGAAACGCCGTTGCGCCCGGCGGAACAAAACGCGCCACAGAGGCGCCCACATGGCCCAGGCGATCCGCACCGATCCGCGCCGGGCTGATGCCCAGGCGAGGCTTACTTGTAGCGGCTCCGGTGTTTTTTTGTCCCCTGCTCCAAAGCGTCGTTTCCCGCAAACCGCCCCGAGGATCCCATTGGGGCTTTTTCGTGCCTCGACTTGGCCCTTGGCTGGCCCGTAGGCGCGTTTTCCCGAGGCGTCTGCATAGGCTGGACCATCCCGAGGTTGCGATGCGGCAGAGGCGGTTTTCAGAGCAGGGGATTCAGCGTCCCTTCTCTGCTGTGCTACTCGTTGTGCTACTTGCTGTGCACATTTGGAGGACCCCTGCCAGACATGGTGAATCCTCATTGCACCCCTGCAAACATTGATTGAAACGCGAGTCCGAGTGAAACGAAGAGAAGGCCGAAGAAACCCCCCCATTGCCTTTTATGAGTCCCCTGCTCTACCGCTGAGCTACTCTGGCACAACCGGCAAGGCCAGCATTATGCTGCGGTCCAATGGGCTGACAAGCAGTTTTGTCAGGGGTGTCGGCGCCGGTTTCGTGATGCCCCTCGAGGCTTGAGAATCTGGCTCGAGAATCTGATTTGTCCGAAAAGACGCCTGCTTACCACTCGATGCGCAACCGATAGAAGCGGGTGTTACGTTCGACGGCGGAGGTGTCGGTGAAGCTGGCCTCGGCGCCGGTGGCGACGATTTCGCCCAGGGCATCCCACGCGCCGAAGGGGACGTCGTGAGAGGCTTCGACGCGATAGGTCCACCCCGGGACAGTGGTCCAGCGGAGCGTGACGGCGCCGGCGCTGTCGATCTCGAGTGCGAGGAACTCGGGCGGCGCGGGCGGTTCGAGGAGGTTGGCGGCGCCGGGCGTTGGCTCGGGCAGCACGACAGGTCCTGCATCCTCGAGACGGGGGGCAGGATAGCCGAAGGACTGGTCGGCGGCGAGTTCTGTGTATTCGAGGAAATCGACGACGGCGGGCTGGCCCTGCTGGAGGCGCGACAGGACGACGACGCCTGAAGGGCCGACGAGGCGGAAGTTGGCGTGCCAATCGACAGCGGTGGTCTCGGCGGGCTCGGCGTCAGCCCAGACCAACTTGAATTGGCCGGCGGCGATGCTGGCGTTGTTGGGGAAGGGCCAGCGGGCAGGATCGGCATAGGTGTTCGAGAGGAACCAGTCGCCCATGGCCGCCGGTTCGAGACCGAAGTTGGCCAACTCGATCCAGGGATCGCGGTCGCCGGCGTTGTCGAGCAGGCCGGTCTCGTTGAGCGGGAGCACTTCATTGATCCAAAGATCGGGGAAGGGGGCGAGCGTGGCGCGGGTCGAGTTGGCGTAGGCGGGCGTGTATTGCTCGCGCGGCATTTCGATCACGTCAACACTGACGCCCATGACGATGTCGGTGCTGGTGGCATTGACCTGATGGACTTCGACCGCGAGGACGTTGGCGCCGAGGCGGAGGTTGGTCACTGGAATCTCGAACGGGCCTTCGTAGGCCGCGTCAACCACGGTGCGGGTCGAGGGTGTATCGCGCTCGGGGATTTTGCCTTCGGCCATGCCGAGCCAGAAGACGGGTTCACCGTTGAGATAGAACACGGCGCCGTCATCGATGACGGGCCGGAGCCGGAGGCGCGCGCCTTGCGGATTGCCGTCGAAGGTGAAGGAGTGTCGGAAGAAGTAGCTCATCTGGCCGATGGTCAGGGGTGTGTTTTTGGGCGCTGGGAGACGGGCTGACTCGACGTAGAGCAGCGCGCGGCCCGCGGGCCAAGTCAAGTCATTGTAATCGATGTTTGACCAGCCGGGCGCGGGATCGGTGGACTGCTGCCAATAGCGCCAGGAAGCATCGATGGGCACCAGGTTGCGTTGGGTGTTGGTGGCGGGTCCAGTGACGGCCGCCCAGTTGGCGACGCGCGCGTTGTCCTGACGGGGGTCGATCAACTGAAGCGAAGGCCCTCCGCCGTTGGCTGCCGCGGGCCAGGGTGCGGAGGCGCGGAACGTAACACGGTCCACGAGCGACTCGGACGCGGGCGGGATTGGGCGGTACAGGGCGATCGTGCCTCCGTCCGGGCCGAGCTGGTTGGTGAAGTTGCCGACCACGTTCGGCTTGACGCCGTACGCGGTGGTGAAGGCGGTCGTGTTTTGAGCGACAGCCAGGTAGCCGCCTGGACCGAGGCTTGCGCCGGACGGGAACAGGAAGCTGGCGCCGGCGAGTCGCCAACCCGACAAATCCCAGGTGGCGTTGGTGGACCAATTGTGGAGTTCGACGTAAGAGGCGCCTGACGTCGAGGGGCGATACATGATCTCGTTGATGACGATGCGCGGCTCGGCGACCACCGTCACGGTGAAGCTCTGGGTGGCGGACTTGGCGTCTTCGGCATCGTCCGAAACCCGGACGGTGATGACGTTGGTGCTCGGGCCGGAATCGGCGCCGATCGACCACGTGAACAGGCCGGTATCGGGGTCGATGCGAGCGTCCGCCGGGGCCCCGAGGGCCAGGCTGAAGGTGAGCCGCTGAGGCGGCAGATCGGCGTCCGACGCACGTGCTTGAATGACGATCCACTCGCCTTCGCGTGCCATGCGGCTGGCGATTGGCTGCAGGACGGGCGGCTGATTGAGTTCGCGCACGGTGACGCTGAACGTGCGGACCGTGCTTAGGAAAGGTTCGACCAATTTGACGACGCGGACGGCGAAGATGGCGTTGGTGGGGCCAGTTTCCTCGCTGGTGGGCCAGGTGATCAGACCGTTCGAGTGATCGATTGTGGCGTCCGCGGGCGCCTGATCGAACGCGAAATACAACGGCGCGGGCGGGCTGTCGGGGTCCGAGGCCGGCACGGCGAATTGGAACAGCGTGCCTTCGTCGATGAATTGCGGGTCGATGAAGGGGACATCGGGCGGGCTAGGGATGTCGCGAACGGTGACGCGGAAGGTGGCGACATCGTCGAGCGGAGGCTGGCCCTGGTCCGTGACACGCACGGTGAAGGAAACCGTGCTGCCACCGAGCGCGGCGGGCGGGGTCCAGGCGAAACCACCGTCTTCGGTGAGGGTCGCGCCATCGGGCCCACCCGGTTCGAGTAGGAAACGGAGCTGATTGGGTGGCAGGTCGGGATCGGTTGCGACGAGTTGCAGGGTGTAGAGCGTGTTCTCGTCGGCGACCTGATCCGGAATCGGCTCGAGGACCGGCGGCAGATTGACTTCTGCGACGTCGACGGCCACGCGAACGATGCCGGTCCGCGCGGGAACGCCGTCGTCTGTGGCGAAGATCGAGAAGGTGAAACGGGCCGGCCCGTCGGCCTCGGTGGGTATCCAGAGGAACTCGCCGGTGACGTCGTTGATGGTTGCGGCGGCAGGGGCGTCGGGGCTGAGGGTATAGCGCACGGTTTGTCCGACATCCGGGTCGGTGGCGACGGCCGTGAATTGGAGGGGTTGGCCCTCATCGACCGTCTGGTCGGGGATCGGGGTGAAGATGGGCGGGCGGTTGCCGCCTTCGAGGTAATTGGGTTGGCGCGGTGTCGGCACGGTCATTTCGTAGAGCGGGGGTTCGCCGCCGTCGGGATACCGGCCGAGGCTGACGTCATCGGTTTGCTCGCCGAACGTGACGCCGTCGACCATGAGACCGTTGATGTCGAACAGGCCAATCTGCTCGCTGGCGAGGGCGAGCTTGAAGTTGACATGGAGGTCGCCGCCCGGGGTATTCTGCGCGGTTTCTTCGTCTGCCCAAACCAGCAGATATCCGCCTGGGGGGACGACGGTGCCTGGCGGGATGGTATACTTGGCGGGGTTGTCGAAGGTATCCGTGAGGGTGTAGCCGGTGAGGTCGACTGGGGCGGACCCGGCGTTGTAGAGCTCGAACCAGTCGTCAAAGTCGTTGTCGGCCGGGTCGGCAATGGTGCGGGTGTTAGAGGCCATCAGTTCGTTGATGCGGACTGGCACGGCGGGCAAGGACGGGTTGTTGGGAGCGCCCGGGGTTACCTCGACGAACGGGCGTCGTGCGCGTGGCTCACCGTCCGGAATAGACCCGAGGCTGCGTCCGGCGGACAACTGGTTGTACTCGATGTAGTCGATCACCGCCGGCGCGGTGGGGGACCCCTGCAAGCGGCAGAGGGCGATCGTTCCGGTGTCGGGCGCCAGGCGGAAGCTGGTGTGGGGCTCGCCGGGACGGGATTCGCCTGGTTCGCCGTCGGCCCATACGACGAGGAACTGGCCTGCGCCGAGGGTGGTGCCGTCGGGGAAACGCCAGCGGGTGAGGTCGGTGTAGGCGTCTGTCAAATAAAGAAGTGAAAGGTCGACCGTCTCCGCGCCGGCGTTGTACAACTCGATCCAAGGGTCGCGGTCGCCGGCGCCGTCGCGGGGGCCGGCGACATTGCTGGGCTGGACTTCGTTGAGCCAGACCGGCGGGAAGGGCGCGAGCGTCTGGGCGAGGGCGTTGGCGCGGCCTGGGGTGGCGCGGTCGATGTGATTGGTGGGTGGTGCGGCCCAGTTGCCCACGCGCCAGGAGCCATGGATCGCATCGACGAGCTGCAAGGACGGTCCTAGGCCGGCGGCGTTCGTGGGCCAGGGGAGGCGGTTCCAGTAGCGCAGATCGCTCACGGTCAAGTCGGGTGTCCCGGCGCCGCCGGGTCGGATGAGTGCCAGTCGTTCGCCATCGTTGTCGAGCGAGCCTGGGAACAGATCGAACACCGGCACGCCGCGGCCATAGACCGCCTCGAACCCCGGGCGATTGCGCGCCAGGACGAGGAATGACCGCGGCGCGATGAGGGCGCCCTTCGGGAAGGTGTAGCCGACGCCCTGAAGCACGCAGCCGGTGAGGTCGAAAAGCGTCGTCGACGAGCGGTTGAAGAGTTCGATGAAAGTCGAGGCCGGCTCGCTGGGCGCGGCATCGTAATGGACTTCATTGATGACGACGAAGTCTTCCATCCGCTCGATGGCGCCAGTGTAGCGGACCTCGATGGTGTTTGTGGCGCCGGGGACAGGGTTGCCGCGGAGGTCTTTGCCGACGAACGTCAGCAAGTTGGTCTTCTGGGTCAGAGGCACGGTCACGCTGAAGTTGCGGATAGTGCTCCAGGCGACCGGGTAAGGAACGCCGTTGAGCTCGATGGTGGCGACGGCGATCGGCGCGGTGCCGTTCAGGGTGACGGTGGGAGTCGTCGACTGGAAATCGTCGCCGATCTTAAACGTTTTGGAGTCGACGGCGTTGAGCTGATTGCTGATGTAGGTTCGGCGGCCGTTGATCCAGGAGGTGATGGAGCCAGGGGCGCTGATGCCGGTGACATTGTTCTTGAGGAGGATTGCGCGGCGGGCGTCGATTTGGGGTTGAAAGTTGGCGGGGAGGAACGGGCCGTTGATGGTGTCCTGGTAAGCGCGCCAGTTCATGCGGAGGAACTCCGCATTCGAGTAAGCGCGGCTCATCGTGGGGTCCTGGCCGCCACCGCGCAGGGAAGCGCTGGTGCCGTCGCCGAGCCCGAAGACGAAATCGATGTCCCAGGGCATGAGGACCCAACGCTGGCCGAGCGGGCGGTAGAGGTACATGTTCTGGCCGACGTTGTAGGTCCACGCGTCCCAGTTCCCCATGGCGTAGTCGAAACAGAACACCCGCATCCATTGTTCCATGTCGGCCTGGCTCGACACGCGGCCGGCGTAGCTTGGCGACGAGTCGTTGAGCGCGGTGACCAGGTCGAGGAACTGCCCGTAGTTGGAGGCGTCGCCATCGTTCGAGCGACGCTGAAAGTTCCAGCGGTAGCGGGCGAGTTTGTATTCGTTGTTGAGGGTGGTGAAGCGTTGCGCGGTGGCGCCGGTGGCTTGGAAGTTGCGGTTGTCGTCGCCGAACTCGAACCAGACGGCGATCTTGTACAAGTCGCCTTCATCGCCCGTGGGGAACCAGCGTTCGGCGTAATTGTGATTGGGCTGTTCGAGGTCCTCCATGATATCGGATCGGAACAAGGACCCGTTGAAGTAGAGCCTCATGTAGTCGGCATGGAGGTAAGGGATGCCCAGTTGCTGGGCGTACCAGGCGGCCAGTTGGCTGCGGATGCCGGTGGATTCGGAGCCACCGTTGCCGGTCGAGGCGAACACGCGGTCGAACGTGCCCAGCAGCGGCTCGTCGCGAGGTGTGGTGACGGCAATGTCGCCCGCGCCGCCGTGATAGGGGCTGCCCTTGTCGCGGAAGCCGGTGTTGTAGATGACCCGGTGGTCGCTGCAGACCAGGGTGGAATCGCGATAGGTGTTGTCGAGGGCGTTCTGTCGGGCGTTGGCGGTGGCTCGGGTGAACCAGAGGTGATAGTGCGCAAAGGTGCCGAAGGGGATAGCGTCACCCCACCGCACCAGGCATTCCTCGGCCGGGGCGCGGGCGGGGAACGTGGCGGAGGCGGCCGGCGTGCCGGCATCGGTGGCGGTGATGCGGAAGGCGGCCAAGGTGCCGGCGGACTGGGCAGGCAGGATCGCCGAGAAGAGACCGTCTCCCGCCCGTTCGTCGCCCTGGGCGCCGTCGTCACGCATGATGACGGTGGACAGCGTCGAGGAAGGGTCGATGCGGTAGCGCAGTTGCACCTGGGCCAGGCGGTCGGGGTCTGAGACGCGGCAGGTGACGCGGACGGGTTCGTTGGCGGCGGGGAGGGGCGGGGCGTGGGCGACGTCGTAGATGGCGGGGCCGGCGTTGGCGACGAGGCGGCTATTGGGCAATCCCGGAGTGCCGAGGTTTGGCGGGACGGCCATATTGGCCGCCAGTTCGAGGCCGTTGCCGTGGAGTCGGAAGAGGATTTGCGGCCAACCGGCCAGCCACCGGACCTTGGCGCGGATGGTGACGGTGCTGTTGTTGGCAAGAGACGTTCGCAGGGTGTTGCGGAGCGTGTTGGGTCCGGTATCGCCGTCTCCCTGGCCGCGGACGTGGAGGCAGCGGGTGCCGCTGGCGGCACCTGTGGTGTCCACGGTCGAGGTGCTGTGATTGCCGCTGAAGACCCAGCCGGTCTGGCCGTTCTCGAAGTCGCCGTTGTTGACGACATTGGTGCTGCCGGCGCGGAAGACCTCGATGTCGTCGACGAGGCATTCGCCGCCGCCGAGCGACGCGACGTGCAGTCGGTTGGCGCTGCCGCTGCTGTTGTCGATGCGACCGGTGGTCTCAACGGTTGTCCAAGGCGCTTTCGAGGTCTCGTCGCTGTCGGCCCAGTTCGAGGGACGCAGGAGATCCGCGCGCGGATCGATCAGTTCGAGACTCGAGCCGCCGCCGTCGGCCCACTGACCCCAACGCCCGCCGTCGGCGTACGTGACCTCGGACACAACGATATGCGCCACATTGGTCTCGACGCGGCCGGTGGCATTTGTGGTCACGACCAAGTCGGGCTTGGCGAGGGCGATGCGTTCGCCGCGGTTGCTGAGCGAGCCCTGGAAGTCGCCGACACAGTTGGCGTTGTTCAGGTGCGGGTAATTCGTCCGGAGTCGCGCGGCGTTGCGGGCGACGACGAGGTAGCCGTTTGCCGGAAGGGTGACGCCGGCGGGGAACGTGTAATTGACGCCCTGGACGAAGCGCCAGCCAGTCAGGTCGAGTGGTGTTGTGAGCCGATTGTAGATCTCGATGAACTCGTCGTTGTTGTCGCCGGAGATCGGGTTGTACATCAACTCGTTGATGACGACGTCCTCGATGCGCCAGGGCGCGTTGGCGGCGCCGGGGGTGGGCTGTGCCAGGCGCCGGATTGTCGGGGCGCCGTCGGCGGAGCGTCCGCTCGAGACACCGTTTTCCTGTGCGCCGAAGCGGATCGCATCGAGCACACGGGTGCCGGCGGCGTTGATGAGGTACACGGTCTCGCCGCTCGAGTTCAAGGCAAAGCCGAGCTGGGTCTGGTCCCAGGCCAGAAAGCCCCGGGGTTCGATCCAGGTGCCTTCGGGGATGCGGAAGCGAAGTGCGTGGGGCCGGTCGGTCAGCACCATGTGCGAGAGGTCGACGCGATCGTTCGAGCGATTGTAGAGTTCGATGAAATCCAGCATGGGCTCGTCGGTGTGGGCGAGGAACTCGTTGATGACGATGCTGGTCTCGGGGGCGGGCATCGTCGGATCGGGTCCGCCGGGCGATCCGCCCCGGAATTCGCTGGCCGCCCAGGCGCGCGGGTCGGCCTCGCCGTAGCTGGGCCGGGCCAACACCAGCGAATGACCCGCGCCGTCCGCCGCGGGCCAGGATGACGCATCGGAGTAGACGGCTTCGAGCCGGATGGCATCAGCGTTGTTGCGCAGCCGAATCTTTCCGCCTTCGTTGGCGAGCGCGCCGGTGTAGGGACCGAGCACGTTGGTGATGCCGTACACGGCCCGGATGTCGTCCGGCGCCGCGGCGATGACCACCGTCTCGCCCGCCTGGAGACGGAATCCGGGTGGGAACCGGTAGCTGATCTCGCCGGACAGACGCCAGCCGGTGAGATCTTCGAAGACGGACCGGGCATTGTAGAGTTCGACGAACTCGAGGTTGCGTCCGTCGTCCCGCGGTGGGGGATGGTACATGATCTCGCTGATGACCATGCCCGTGGCGCGGCTCGAGGGGCCGATGGGCTCCTTGTTCAGGGCCGGGGCGCCGGTGGCGGTGCTTTCGGGGACGCCGGAGTCGCGGAAACGGGCGGTCGCCAGCGTTTGTTCGCTGTCGCTGGTGACGGCGAATCCGAGATAGACCTTCGGGGCCAGGCCGCTCAGCGTCGCGGACCCGAGCGGGGTCCATGTGCGGCCGTCGAGGCTGGCGTAGCCCTGGAGGGCGGTGCCGGTGCGCTGGAGGCGGAGCCAGGTGGAGGGGTGATTGACCGGGAATCCGCCGCGGGGGGTAGCGGTCGTGCTGTTGCCGCCAACGGTCGTCCGTGATTCGAAGAAACAGCCCAGTTGATGTGAACCGGCGAAGACGCCGGCAAAACGCGCGTTGGCGTCGAGGGTCTCGCGCGCCATCAAGCCGGCGTGCAGGAATGGGTCGCTGACCGTCACGGCCTCGATCCGGGTTTGGAAGTCGAAGTTGCCCGTCCGCTCTTGCCAGCCGAACTGGAACTGATCCGCCGTGCCGCCGATGGTCTTGCCGGCGCCGGTGACGTCAACGCCGCCGGGGACGGAGACGGTGGAGCCGGCCAGCGCGGGGGATCCGACATCCGTCGGAACGAATTCATTGACGGTGTAGGACGCCTGTGAGTCGGGGGCGATGACGTTGGGGGTTGCAGCGAGGTCGGTCACGCGGTTGACCGTGAGGGTGTGGATGTGGCCGTAGGTCATCGCGGAAGTGACGAGTTCGACCACTCGTGGGTCAGAGGTGGCGTTCACCGCCGTGACGACCAGGCCCCCGTCCAGGCTGTAGTTGGCGGGGTCGAGGGCAGTCGAATGCGCCACCGGCTCGCTGAAGGCGACTTCCAGCCGCGTCAACCCGAGATTGCGCACCCCCGCCAGCGTCGGCGGGGTGGTGTCGGGCAGGACAGACAGCACCGCCTCGTTGCTGACGGCACTGCCCAACGCGTTGGTGACAACGCAACGGAAGCGGACCTGGTGATCGCCAAGGCGCACCGGTCCGTAGACCAACTCGGGTTCGTCGGCACCGGCGATGGCAATCCCGTTGCGCTGCCAGCGGTAGGTGTAGAGTCCGACGGTCGAGAGGGTGATGCTGAAGCGGGCGAGGTCGCCCTCGATGACGGTGGTGTTGGTGGGGTGTGAGGCAATGACAGGCGGGGTGAAGCTGATGCCGTAGGGCAAGAGGTTCGTGGCGACGATGGGCGCCTGATCGGTTCCGTCAGGCATCAGCCAGCGAACGGCGAGATTATCTCCGCCGCCGCCCTCTTTCATCAGGGCAGCGATGTAATACGGTCTGCCGGCGATCAGATTGACAGGGCTCGATCGCTGGTTGGCTTCTTTCTCCCACTCGCGAGAGGACGTCCACGAGTTGACTGAGGCGATGAGCCGGGCTCTGGCCGGGCTCTCGTCCGAGCTGAGAAAGAGCGCGCCGTTGTCGTCGCTGGCGATCCAGAACGTATAGGCGCCGGTGCGGGGCGGAACGACGTAGCCATGCATGCGCTGGCCGTACTGATCGAGAACGTCGGTCGGCGCCTCAAAAAGATCGGTCACGTAATTGGTGCTGGTGGGTTGAGCGGGGTAGGCGGGCGCATTGGTCAACGCGGCCAGATCGTTTCCCGGGATGCCCTCCCAGACTTCGCGCAAGATGCCATAGGCAGGCGCGTTGGCGCCCAGCGCGATCACCGCGCCCATGGCCAGACAACCGAGGATCGAGAGACATTTCACGGCATTGAAAGCCCGTCTGCCGCGCAGGCGGATGAAGTGTTGCTGTTCATCGTGTACGGCGCAAACATACCAGACGGCAGCAGCAAGTCGCAAGCCAACGCGTGTCCCGATGTCGTTTCGGGGGGCACAGGAACAGCCCGAGGGCGGCCCGTCGCGCGGAGCTGCCTGTTGCAGGACGTCGTCCTTGCATTGGCCTTTGTGGACACCAACCGGTTCGAGGCCCTCGCGCCGAATGAAGGCGTGGATGGATTCGAGGAACGACCTGGTCATGTCGGCGGCCTGCTTGGTCGAGGCCAAACGATGGCCGAGGCAACCGCGACAGAAGGCAGCGATGCCTTGCTGCTCCACCGGCTGTGGCGCTGTGTCAATCGTATCAGTGAGACTCCTTTGCCGGGCTTGACAACAGCCCACCCCATCTCCTCCAATGCCGGCCGATGATGAGCAACGCTTCCGACCTGCTTCGCGCGTCGAGAAGCAGATTCCACCCCCAGACCACGAAACACAGACCTGCAGGCGTCCTATGAACCGACAATCGAGCGTTTCCCGCCGGTCCTTCCTCAAGGCCGTAGGCGCAGCCGGGCTCGGCACATCCACGCTGCCTGCCTGGATGCCAAGCCGGGCCCTGGCCGTCGCCGGGGCCAACCGCAGACTGAGCCTGGCCTTGATCGGCTGCGGCGGCCGGATGGGCGAGATTCTCGGCTCGGCCCTGCAACAAGGCGACCAGGTCGTGGCCATCTGCGACGTGGATGCCCGGCAGATCGCCGCGTTGCGGAGGAGTTTCGCTGCCCCGCTCGAGCGGGTCAAGGTGTACGAGGACTACCGGAAACTCCTGGACACGGAGAAGTCCGTGGACGCGGTGGTCATTGCTCCCGGTCAGCGCTGGCATGTCCCGATGAGCAAGGCGGCGATGCTGACCGGCAAGCACGTGTTCTGCGAGAAACCTCTCGCCCATAGCTGCGCCGAGGCGCGCGAGATTCGCGAAATCGCAAGCCAGAGCCGGGTGGTCACCCAACTGGGCACCCAAGGCGGTTCGACCGACACCTTCCGCCGCAGTATGGAGGTGATTCAGGCTGGTCTCTTGGGCCAAATCCGCGAGGTCCACTGCTGGATCACCCGCACCTTCCCGCCCAGCTCACCGGTGGACATGAACGCCGACCCGATTCCCGAAGGGCTCAACTGGGACTTTTGGTGCGGGCCCTCGCCGCTGTTGCCGTTCAAGCGCTATTACATCGCGGCACCGGGCGCGGTCGGATGCCTGCACTGGGGCCGTTGGCTGGCCTTCGGTGACGGGCATCTCGCAGACATGGGCGCCCACGGGCTGAATCTGCCGTATCGGGCTTTGAAGCTCGGCCCACCGTTGCGGGCGTCCGTGCACATCCCGGAGCCACTCAAGGACAGCTACCCATCGGCCAGCGACTTCCGTTGGGATTTCGCCCCTCGTGAAGGGTTCGGTCCGGTGAGTGTGTGGTGGCACGATGGCAGGAAGGCCGGCCCGCCCGAGGAACTGGGCAAGGAATTGCTGCCCACCTTCGGCAAGGTGCCTGACAACGGCGTCCTCTTCGCCGGCGAGAAGGGCATTCTGTACTCGAATGCCTGGGGCGTAGGCGGCGTGGTCCGGCTCAAGGGCGAGGCCGACTGTCGCGGCGTACTGGATCACGAGGCGGGCAAGCCGTTGCCCGTCACGCTCCCGCGAACGAAAGATCACATGCGCGAATGGCTCGATGCCTGCAAAGGGGAGGGGCAGACTTTCCAGGGCTTCGATTCCTCCGCCCCGATGGCCGAGGCGGCCTTGGTAGGCATAGTGGCCATGCGCCTGGGCCGGCCCGTCGAATGGGACAGCGAGGCGCTCCGCGTCAAAGGCATCCCGGAAGCGGAACCGCTCGTCCACCTCGAACACCGGAAACAGTGGCTGTAGGTCGAGCACCGCGCCCTCAAGCTGCTACAGGCTACTGACATTTTGGCGATAATTCGCGAGTGTCGAGGCAATGTATTGCGTTGATATTCTGTGAGTTGCGCACGGTCAGGCGCTGCTCAGTCAGCCCGGACCATGCCTCAGTGATTTTGGACGCATACCCGCTTTCCCGGGCGGAGTCTAGACCAACCCGAGCACTCTTTTCCCGAGGCGTTTACGGCGTCGGGGATTAGGCAGTGAGCCGAACAATTCCTCCGGGCTGAGCCGTTGCATCTTCCGGAGTGTGCGCTGGACCGTGCGCCAGTTGAAGATGGCTTGCTTGAGCCACTGATACTGCTCCTGGGCGGCTGCAAGTGCGCACGTATGCGACGCTGCTCTGGCAACTGTTGCGTTCGCTCATTGAAGGCGCCCTAGATGGCCTCGTTCGCCAGTTGAGCCGCAGAGTCATCAACAAGGTCAGCTCCGGCAGTCGATCCCCGATCTCCCATCTCCGATCTCCCATCTCCGCGCTCTCTGTGCCTCTGTGGTTGATCCCCCTCGCTGAATGTCACCGTGCGGAATGAACCACAGAGACGCCGAGGACACAGAGAAGGCCATGGCCGGGCAATCTGTGTTCCGCCCCGAATCTGTGAGGGACGGACTCCACACCGATTCAGGACGGAACACAGATTAATCCCGGAGAGTGACCGGCTGCGACCTCCGGAAACAGCCCTGTTTCGAAGGCCCGCAAGCTCCACTCGACTACGCGCTAAACCCTCTACCCCGCAGACACCAATGGCCGACTGCACCCTACTGACCCGTTTCCAGCCGCGAAAGAACACAAGGACCACAAAGAAGTGAACGTGTCGGCTTTGCGTTCTTTTGGGGCTAAAGACCTCCCCCGCAAGACAAGCCGCTTCAACGGAGGTGCGTTGCGAGTCCTCGCGGCCATTGATCAGGGGGTGGGAGGCTTTCTGGAGGAGGCGCTCCAGATCAGCGCGCCGCAGGTCGCCGTGCAATTGCAGGCCGAAGCATTAGGCTATCTCTGATTCGCCCAGAACGGCGAAATTATCGCCAAAATGTCAACTGTGACCATTTGGCCAGCCAGCAGGGTGAGGCTTCAATGCTCGCGTCCCAGCGGACTGCTGTCACACGCCGCCGCAATGGGCGCACCGATTTCGAGCCCGTAAAACACGGGGTCTAGGTTGTGAACCGCCGTGTTTCCCGGGGCGCCGGTTCCGAAGTCAGACCAACTGCGACACAGCAGCCATTGCTAACAGCAGGAGCGCGATCGGATGCCTCACACCGCGTCGAGTGACCAACCGTTCTGGTAGTCGGCGTGCAATTGCCGGTTGGCGTCGGGCGAATTGCTGAATTGCCCCTTGGCGGCGTCCCATTCCAGCAGCTTGCCGGTGCGGACGGCGATGTTGCCCAACAACACGATCTCGGTCAGCAGCTCGGCCCAGTTGAAAATGCAGCCGGCCCGCTCGCCTCCGCAGCAGGCCTCGGCCTATTCCCCCCCAGGTGCCTTGGCGGCGCGGCAGGGTGCGCGGCACGATTTCAAGGCTCTTGCCCTGCGCTTCGGGAAACACTTGAAGTCCAGCCCAAGTGTGGAGCAGCGCCCCTTCTCGCCCACATACAGCATCCCTTCGTCCGGTAGCGGTCGTCCTTCGAGGTGCCGCGGCGTGGCAGGCCGCAATCCGCCGTCGTACCACACGGCCCGCAGCGGCGGCTGGGCGGCCCGCGCCGGGAGATCGTAGATGACTATGGAAGCCAGAGGGGCAGACTCGGCGAACACCCGAGTGGCGGAAGCATAGACCCCCGCGGGCGAGCCAAGCTGCAACGCCCGGAAGGGGGTGTTGAAATGATGACACCCCATGTCGTCGAGCGCACCAGAGCCGAAGTCCCACCAGCCGCGGAAATTGAACGGGTGATAGACCGCCTGGATGCCGGGATTCCATTCCTTGAGGTTCATCTGCGTCAGCGCGGGCGAGTCCGCCGGCCAGTTTCCCTTGAACGGCCGAACCGCTGCCGGCCCCAGCCAGAGCTTCCAGTCCAGGTCTTTCGGCACCGGATCCTCGCCGGGCGGGCGCGTCATGCCCTGCGGCCAGACGGGCCGATTCGACCAGGCGTGCAGTTCGCGCACGTCGCCCAACGCTCCCGAGGCGATCCATTCGCAGGCGCGGCAGGCTGGTTCACTGGTATTGGCGGCGGCGGTCACTTGTGTGGCCACGCCGGCTTCGCGCGCGGTCTTCACCACCAGCCGCAGCTCGTGCATGGTTCGCGTCAGGGGTTTGACACAACAGACGTGTTTGCGGCGGCGCAACGCGGCCAGAACGATGAGCGCATGCGTGTGATCCGGTGTGCCACAATAGACCGCGTCGATCTGGTCGCCTTCAGCGCGCCGTTCACTTCCATTCGTGCTTCGGGTACTTGCGCTGGAGTTCCTGTTTGATGCGGGGGTAATGGTCGCGCCAGAAGCCGGCCAGATCCTGCGTGATTTGCACCGGGCGCATGCTGGGAGCCAGGATGTGCACGACCACCGGCACGCGGTTCATGGCGATGCGGGGCGTCGCCTTGACTCCGAACAACTCCTGGATGCGGAGCGCGACAAAAGGCGGGCCATCCGTGACGTAGGTGACTTTGGGTGTGCGGGCGTTGGACAGCGTGAGCCGTTCGGGCGCATGTTTGTCGAGCAGGGCCTTCTGGGCGGATGAGAGCCAGGCTTCGATCACCGGTCTGACCCGACGGTCCTTGAGGTCCTTGAACGAGATGGCGCCCAGACAAAGCTGCTCGATGAGGTGGGATCGGTCGTCTTCGGTGACAGGGGGCAGTTGAAGCTCAGGACACCAGCGGGAGAGCAGATTCAGGCGCAAGAGCCACTGGTCCACATGATGATCCCAGTTCGGCAGCGTCAGCCGCCCCGCGGCGACTTCCGCTGCCAGCAACCGCGCCGCCGGTTCCGCGGGAGGCGGCTCGAGCCGGCGGATTTCGAGGGGGAGATCGCGGAAGCGGAGTTGGTCCTGGGCGACCACGCGGCGAGCCGTGGCGTCGTACTCGACCTTCACCTCGCTGCGGATGTCTTCCGGGAAAAGGTCGCGCAGCCAATCCGCTTCGATGGCCGTGGCCAGGGACAGGAGCGTTTTGACCGTTTGGTCGGAACCCCCGATCTCGCTGACCTCGGCGGCGACAAACAGCGGGCTGTCCTGCACCGCGCTTTCACGAGCGAGGACGCCGCGGCGTCCGTGGACCAACTCGCAGCGCAGCGTGCCGGTGTCCAGGCGGCGGGCGACGCGGTCCGAGAAGCCGATCAGGATGCATTTCTGGAGCGCTTCGTCCGGGACGCGGCGCGGCTCGACATCCAGGCCCTCGTCCTTGGCGATGCGGAGGAACTGGTCGAGCAGCCGGCCGATCTGGCGAGCCGTGACCGCATGGATGCCGGCGCGTCGACAGGCCTCGATGCTGCAGTTGTTCTTGGATGCATAATTCCATGCCCGCATCAGGACCCAGAAATCCGACATAGCGCGATCGCCAAACAGATCCTCGCGAAACGCCGCAACCTCGCGCCCGGGCCTGCGCAGAAGGAGATCGCGTCCTTGGGTCAATGCGGCAACGAGACAGGCCTGGTAGACGCAGCCGTACTGTCCGGCGGCCAGGAGCATCCGGGAGTAACGGGGATGGATCGGGAATGCCAGCATCTTGCGTCCGACGGGGGTGATGTGTGCGAGTGGCGGCGCGCTGGCGGGCGGAAGAGGCGGTGCTGCGCCCGGCTGCGCAACTGCGGGGCAGGGCAGGGGAGCGGGTGCGGAATCCGGAATCGAGGATGGAGCGGACGCTTTCGGCTTCACGCCTATGGAACTGAGGGTGGGAGGCGGCTCGGCAACGTGCAGCGCGCCGAGGTCGACGAGGAGTTCTTCCGCGTGGGCAAGAGCCTGTTCGGACGGCGGTTCGAGCCAGCGAAACCGGCGGAGATCATCAACACCCGCTGCTTTCAGCGTGAGCACCACTTCCGCGAGGTCGAGTCGCTTGATTTCCGGCAGTTCGTGGGCCGGGCGTTCCCAGTGTTCGTCCAGGGACCAGAGCCGGGCGCAGGTGCCGGGGGCGGTGCGACCTGCCCGACCGGCGCGCTGGTCGGCCGACGCCTGGCTGATCCGCTCGATCAGGAGCGTGTTGATGCCGCGATGCGGTTCGTACCGGGGCAGGCGGGCCAGGCCGCTGTCGATCACCAGCCGGACGCCCTCGATGGTGACCGAGGTCTCGGCGACGTTGGTCGAGACCACGACCTTCGGGCGATCGTAGCGTGCGACGGCGGCGTCCTGGTCGCGCGGCGACAACTCGCCGTGGAGTGGCAGGAGCAGGTAACCTGCGGACTCGTGGGAATGGCGGATCGCTTCGAGTGTTTGGTTGATTTCGAAGCTGCCGGGCATGAAAACGAGGACATCGCCTCGGCCGCCGTTCCGCACGTAGTGCTCGAACGCCCCAGCGGCCAAATCCCAGACCGGGGGCGCCCCGGGGCCCGGTCGCCGCGGGAGGTATTGGATTTCGACCGGGAACATGCGGCCTTCGGAGCGGAGCACGGAACAGGGATGGAGGTACTTCTCCAGGGTCTTGGTTTCAAGGGTGGCCGACATCACCAGGATCAGGAGATCGGGCCGCCGCGCGGCCTGGAGATCGAGGGCGCGCGCCAGGGTGATATCGCCGTAGAGGTGACGCTCGTGGAACTCATCGAACACGAGCACATCCACGCCCGAGAGCAGCGGATCCTGCACCATCTGGCGCAACAGAATGCCTTCGGTGACGTACTTGATCCGCGTTTCCGGCTCGGCCACGTGGTCGAAACGAATCTGGTATCCGACCTCGCGTCCGAGTTCGGTGCCGCGTTCGCGGGCGACGCGGGCGGCCAGCAGGCGTGTGGCCAGGCGCCGCGGTTGCAGGATGACGACCTGACCGCTATCGAGGAAACCGTGTGCCAGAAGCATCTGGGGCACCTGGGTGGATTTGCCCGATCCGGTTGGGGCCTGAAGAACCAGGCGACGATGCGCGCGGCATTGGGCGACCAAGGCGTCTTCGAGTTCGTAAATCGGCAGGCGATCGGCCATGACCGGCTTCAAATACGGTTTCAGCGGGTGCCGGGAAAGCTCAATCAGGCCGGGTGCGACTCGAAAGCGTGGGCAAGCCATTGGGATGGTCGGATGGATCGCTGAGTGTCTCCGCCTTGACAATCGACAGCGGTCTGAACATCGTCGCATCGAAGTCCAATGCCTTGCCACGATGCCGTTCGGCCGATGCCGGCGGGTGGGCGGGGCCTGCCGACGTGGCATCCGAGAACAATAACAACAACAGCCAAGAGACGAGGAGACGACTACCATGTGTGACCAATGCACGCGACGTGAGTTCCTGGGGACCGGAGTTGCCGCGGGATTGATGCTATCGAGTGGCGGACTGGCGTACGCGCTGGCGTCGGAGGCGCCGATGCCCCAGCCACGGCGCAAGGCGCGTATCTGCGTCATCTTCACCGGCGCGCCGGGCCCGGCGGATCGCGGGTGGAACACTGACCCCGGGCAGATGGCGGCCATGAAGGCCAGGCTCGAGCGGGCGGAAAAGGAGTTGGGGAACATCGAGTTGGTGATCGGGCAATCGGGGAACGCCGAACAGACGGCGGCGCTGCTCAAACAGGCCGGGCCCAAGACGCCCGTTCTTGCGATTAACCTCGCCTGTTTCGCCCTGATCGGGGTGGTGCAGCCGATTCTCGATGGGGGGCATCCCATGATTGTCTTTTCGCTGCCGGCCAGCGGTCACGACTGGATGTATCCGCATCGTTGGCAGCGCCGAGGCCACCGTGTCACCCTCTTTCCCACCAGCGATTATGATGAACTCGAACGCGCCCTGCGCCTGCTCCGGGTTATCCCGATGCTGCAGCAGACCCGAATTGTGCTGTTCCCGCCGGCGCGGGGCACGGAACGCGCACAGTCGCCCGAGGAGGTGAAGAAGCGCCTGGGAGCCGAAGTGGTGGCCGTCGAGGAGAAGGCGTTCGACGACCTGATCAACGGGGCGGATGAGAAGGCGGTGCGCGCCGAGGCCGAGCGATGGACCAAGGAGGCCAAGGAGATTGTCGAGCCCAGCGCCGAGGACATCAACAAGGCGGCGCGCATCAGCGTGGCTTTGCAGCAGTTGATGGAACGCGAACAGGCCCAGGGCCTCGCGATCGGCACCTGCATGGGCTGGCTGCCCAAAGGCTTCCCCTGCCTGGGCTTCGCCCGCCTCCGCGACGTCGGCATCCCCGCCGCCTGTGAAGGCGACATGGACTCCTTGTTGACCATGCTTGTCTTTGGGTATGCGATCGATCGCGCCGGTTTTCAGGGCAACGCTACGTTCGACACGTCGCGCAACGTGGTGTGGACGGCCCACTGCACCGCTCCTCTAAAGATGGAAGGTGTCGCGGGCAAGCAATCTCCCTACCTCTTGCGCGGGCATTCCGAGGTCGGCGGCAGCGGCTGTGTTCCCGAGGTCCTCTACCGAGTCGGCCAGACAATCACCCGCACCAAGCTCGTCAATCTCGACACCCTGCTTGCGTCGACGGGCAAGATCGTCGAGGTGCCGTCGCGGTCGGTTCGGGCCTGCCGCACCCAGATCGTCACCGAGGTCCGAGATGCCGCCAAAATGGCCGCCAACTGGAGCAGCGTGCTCGAAACCGAAGACGCCATGACCTTGCTCCATCGCGTGGTCTTCTATGACGACCAGATGGACAACGCGCGCCACCTCTGCCGGCTGATGGACATGAAGCTGGTCGAGGAAGGCTGAACGGACTCGGGGCGGGCCGCCGATGCCAGATGAGCGGGTCTGCTGATTGCCCGGCGGCCGAGCCGCCCACGATCTTCGAGCGCCTGAGGCGCAACTTCGCGTTGCGCCTCAACCTGTGGCACGCCCTGATCTTCATCGCGTGCAATGGACTCCTGTTCCTGCTCGTATATTATGTGCTGGTTGCCGCGATCGAACGTAAGGAAAGCGAGGTGCTCGAAGCCCGCCTCAAGGAATACGCCCTCATCTACCAGAGCGGCGGACTGTCCGGCTTGCGCCGCTGGGCGGCCCAAAACAAAGAGACCGGCAAGCAGGCGCAGTTCTTCGTCCGGCTCGTTGACCGCTGGAACCAGCAGTTCGTCGTCCAGGTCCCCGATGAATGGGTCTCGTTCAGGGACGTCGAGACCGGCTGGGAAGGCTACCGACGCCAAGTCGGCGTGATCCGCATCCCGAAGGACACGGAACGCGATTTCGCGCTGGTATCGATGGGATTCGCCGATGGATCGCTGCTGCAGGTGGGGCGCAGCGCCAACAGCCGCAACACGCTCCTGCGCCCAGTCCAGCGCGCCTTCCTGCTCGCCCTGGGCGCGACCGTGCTGCTCGGTTTCACCGGCGGCGCCCTGCTCGCCCACCGCGCAAGCCGACCGCTGCGCCAGATCATCGCCACCGCCCGGTCAATCATCCAGACCGGTCAACTCGATGCTCGCGTGCCGTTGCGCGAGTCTCCCGACGAATTGAACGAACTGGCGCGCCTCTTCAACACCATGCTCGACAAGAACCAGGCGCTCATCAAGGCCATGCGCGAATCCCTCGACAACACCGCGCACGACCTGCGCACCCCGCTGACCCGGATGCGCGGCGTCGCCGAACTGGCTCTCCAGGACCCGGCCAACGCCGCCAAAGGCCGCGAGGCGTTGGCCGATTGCGTCGAGGAATCGGACCGCGTCCTGGGGATGCTCAAGGTGCTGATGGACATCGCCGAGGCCGAGGCGGGCATGATGTCGCTCCAGCGGGAGCACGTCGAGATCGGCGCGCTGCTTGCCCAAGTGATCGAGGTTTACGCGTTCGTGGCCGATGAGAAGCGAATCGCCGTCCATCGGGAGTTTGGCGAACCCCGGCACGTCTGGATCGATGCCAACCGCCTGCGCCAGGTGTTCGGGAACCTGCTCGATAACGCCCTCAAATACACACCTCAGGGCGGCGAGGTCCGAATCCGTGTCGATCACGACCCGCGCCATGTCATCGTCCGGGTCCGCGACAACGGCATCGGCATCCCGGCAGATGAGCAGAACAAGATTTGGGGACGGCTTTATCGGGGCGACAAGAGCCGATCCCAGCGCGGCCTGGGCCTGGGCCTGAGCCTGGTCAAGGCCGTGATCGAGGCCCACGGCGGGCGGGTGTCGGTCTCGAGCGAGTCGGGCCGGGGCTCCGAGTTCACCGTCTGGCTCCCCGAACTGACGGACGCAAAGAGAGCCAGTCGGCGCGGGCCCGGCGGCGCTGTTCCGCTTTGCGCGTAGCCGCGGATAGGCGGAAGCACAGACAGGCCGAAGCCCCCAAACCGAGTGGGACCTCGAAGTCGTTTTTCTTCTATTTTCGTCTTTCCAGCTCCATGCCCGCGGTTGTTTTATCGTGCCGCATGCACTCCTGGATGCCTTTTCTTCTGACCCTGGCGGCCTGCTCGGCAATGGCGGCTGGCGGCGATGTCGATGACCTGAGGCTGGTCCCGTTCCCGAAGGAGGTCCGCCGATTGGCTGGCGAGTTCGTGCTGGGACGCGCCCTTCGTCTCGAAGCCCCCGGGGCACAAGCTGAGGTGCTGGGGCGCCTGTTGAACGAGGAACTGCGGCGGGCCGGGATCGACCCCGTCCAAGTGCGGGCCCGGGGGATGCCCGGACCAGAATCCTCGACCGGTGAAATGGCTGGTAGCCATGTCAAGTTCCTGTGCTGCGTTAGAAGGGTCGAGGATTCTGCCGAGCGAGGCGCGGGAGAGCAGGGCGGGGAAACGGCGGGGCTGGTTCAGGAGGGTGAGGACCGTGTTGGTCAGAGACGCGCCTCGCTGGGCGACCGCCCGGAATCCTACGAGCTCGAGGTGCGGGGCGATGAAGTGGTTTGCGCAGCATCGGATGCGGCCGGCCTGCATTATGGTCTCCAGACGCTGTGCCAACTGATCCGCGCAAATCGTCGGGGGGATGCCTTGCCCTGCCTGGCGATCCGGGACTGGCCGTCTTTGCGCTGGCGGTGTTTTCAGGACGACATGACGCGCGGCCCCAGTTCGAGGATCGAGACGCTGCAATTCGAGGCGTCGCTCGGGTCCTTTCTGAAGTTCAACCTGATGACCTTCTACATGGAGTACCAGTATGCGTTCAAGAAGCACCCCCGGATCGGCCCGCCCGACGGCTCGTTGACGCCGGACGAGTTGTCGGCCCTGGTGGCTTATGCCAAACCGCTTCAGATCGACATCCTCGGCAATCAACAGTCGTTCGGACATTTCGGCCACATTTTGAAGCATCCGGAGTATGCGGCGTTGCGCGAGACCGCCGACGTCCTCACGCCGATGCGCGAGGAGACGTATCGGCTCCTGGGCGACCTTTACTCGGAGGTCTGCCCGCTCCTCCCGTTTCCGTGGTTCAACGTCTGTTGCGACGAGACCTGGGGACTCGGCACCGGTCCGTCGAAGGCATTGGCATCGGAGATCGGGGTCGGGGGTGTGTACGTTCGCCACATTCGCCGGGTTCACGCTTTGTTGCAGGAGAAGCACGGGAAACGCATGATGATGTGGGGCGACATCATCCTCAAGCATCCGGATCAGCTCGAACAGATACCCAAGGACACGCTGATGCTGACCTGGGGTTACGATGCCCGCCCCAGCTTCGAAGATCAGATCGTCCCCTTCGCCAAGTCGGGCTACGAGTTCTTCGTATGCCCGGGCGTGAACAACTGGAGCCGCATCCTGCCCGATTTCGGCGTCGCCATAACCAACATCCAGCATTTCGTCCGGGACGGCGTCAAACACGGTGCGCTGGGCATGCTCAATACCGACTGGGAAGACGACGGCGAAGCGATCAATGCGGTCAAGTGGCACGCGGACGCTTGGGCGGCCGAGTGCGCCTGGAACGGCTCCACGACCTCGATCGAGAGTTTCAATCGCCGCGTCGGCGCGGTGCTCTTTGGCGAGGCAGGCGATCATTTCGGCCGGGCGGTGGCCCTCTTGGCGCGGACCCATCGCCTGCGCGCGATGAAGGGGATGATGAACGCGCGCTTCTGGGAGGACGACTTTGCCCCCAAAGCCCAACCCGCAGCGATCGAATCGAGCGCGACGAATCTGCTTGCGATCGTGCGCCCCGCGATCGAGTGGCTGGAACGGTGCCGGGCGGAAGCGCGCTGCAACCGGCAGGTGCTCGATGCCGTTCTTTTCGGAGCTCGGCGGATGGAGTTGATCGGCCAGAGGATGCTCGATGGGCTCGAGGCGGCGAGGTTGTACGAGGCGGCCTGCTCGGCCAATGCCGGCGCGGAGGAGTTGGTACCGGTCGAGCGGCTCATTCGCAAGAATCGCGATGCACACGAGGCCCTGGGCCGGGCGTTTGCGTCCCTCTGGCTGGCCGAGAGCAAGCCTTATGCGCTCGATTGGACAATGCGCCGCTACACCAACACCGTGCAGCATTACGATGCCCTCCTGAGCGCCGTGGCTGCCGCCCGTGTCGAGGCCGCTGCCGGGCGCGGATTGCCCGCTCCGGACAGGATCGGGCTGGCCTTGCCTTAGGGTCTGCCGGCTCAGGCGATGGACTGGCTCGAGTCCGCGCTCAATCCGAAGCACTCGGTTACGGCGATCCTGCATGCGCTGCAGGCGCGGTAATGCGCTTCAAGGAGTCGCTGCGCGCGACACTCTGGCCGTCCACAAGCACCTGCAATCCGACGCCCCGGTCGTAGCGGGTCCCCGTCCGGTCGTACAGGATGGTCAGCATGCGTCCATGGTAACGCACGCCGTCGAGGCAGAAGTAATCCCACGTCCCATCCGACACGAGCGGATTGACCTCGATGATGTCATCGGGGCGTGGACGCAGGCCGACCAGGCCGGTGATCACCAAGTCGCAGAAGGTCGAGTGATTGTAGTCCTTGCCGCGTTCATCGGGCGGCTGGCGGCGTTGTTTGAGCAGAGTTCGAGCGATCCAGTCGCCGGTGTTGGGATTGAGGTTTTCGTCGATCCAGGGCTGGCGTGTCTCGATGCAGTCGAGGCGCACTTCGCCATCATTGAGAGCGCTGGGTTTGGCTGCGTCGATGTCGCTGAGGGCGCGCGTGGGCCCAGGCTCTGCCGGTTGCGGGGGGAGTTGGCGAAACCGGTGGCTGCGCAGATAGCACTGGAAGGTCTTCCAGTAGTCGGCTTTGCCAATGATGTCTTGGGAGTCGCGGTTGAGGAGGTTCGCGAGCGCGGTGAGCGTCACAGAGGTTGCCAGAGGCCAACTCGGGCCGTTCCACTGGCATTCGTGCCCTGCGTAGGCGACTGAGAAAGACGGGTGTCGTTGTTCGGCAGTTGTGGGACCGAACGGAGCGTATAGAAGCCATTGGAATCCATAAGTTCCCGCCAGGCAACCGACATCGCGGGTTCGGGGAGATCAAAGTACCAGGGGGTGTAGCCGTGCAGTCCGCGGACGTCGGCAAGCGTCGTCTTGCCGCGGGGCAGGACCTTGAAGAAGCGGGCTTCAGGGTCCCAGAGCTTTGTGAGCACCAGATGGCGGAGGGCGCCGGCCTTGGCGCGCCACGTTTGGGCGAGGTCGTGCTGATGGGCGCGTTCGGCGATTCGTGAGATGGCGACGGCGTCGCCGTACTGGTAGCTGTTGATCGTGGCCCGGCAGCTGCTGCCGCCGATCGAAACCTCCATGCCATCATTGCCGTCGTTTTGCCAGAACAGCCCGGTCTCGTCGAGATGGCTCTTTTCCCAGGCCTCGTAGTTGGCGATCAGGTCCGGCAGCAACTCCTGCGGGATGCGATCGTCGCCGAGGACCAGGCTGCGGGCGTGGATCGAGTCAGCGGCCCAGAAGCTGTACTTGCGCGGTTCGCCGCCTTTGCGGAACCAGAAAAGAGCGTAGTCGTCAAGGTATTGCGGCTCGAGGAGCCAGCGGCCCTCGTAGAAGTGGTGGCCGGCGGGGCAATTGATCGAGTTGTATTTCCCGGCCCAGGGCACCGGCGGCAGGAACTCCGTGATGATGAAACCGTCCGGTGTCTTCTTGATGTGCTTCCGATAGGTCCACCATCGGAAGTAGTAAACCTCTTCGAGATTCTTGTCCGCGCACTCGAACCGCGGGATGTTCTGCGACATCGACTGCCACGCCGCCGCGTTCCGGATGTGGTTGACGACCGTCTCGCGGTCGTTCCGATTGAACGACTCGACGTAATGTTGAAAGGCATCGGCCTTCAGGACTGGTTGGCCGGGTGTGGGGTCGGGCGACGCCTGGGCGAATGGTTCAGCCCCGTGAATCTGGGCCAGGACCAGGGCGATGAATGCAAGCCGGCACCAGGCCGGAAGCAGCGGGCGCCGTCGGTCGGGGCGATTCGTGGGTGGCTCGATGCCGGGTGTTCCGAGGGGCGTTGGTCCGGGTGCCGGCGCGGTATTCATCGCGGTTGATCAGACCGCCGCCGTCGGCATGAAACAAGGCGAATTCTTGACCCCTTGTCCGCAGCACAGAAACTCGAGTTGTCTGCAACGAGTCTCAACGGTCGGGGTTCTTGGGCGCACCCCCAGGATCGAGGAAATCCTCCCAAATCTGGGTGGCGGTGCGCATGCGGTTGAAAATGCGCAATTCATCGAAGGCGGCCACCGCGGCGCGGGCGTTGTCCGTTTCCGCCCCAATCGTCAGGAGCTGGTGCCGAACGAGGGCAGGTGGACGCCGTTGACCGCGGTGCGGATCACCTCACCGTTCTCGTAGAAGGCGAGTTCCCGGGTGGTTCCCCTCCAGGCAACAGCCAGATGATACCACTGCCCTTTTCGCCAGTGTGAACCGTCGAAGCCCAACCCGCGCTCGACATCGCTCTCCACGGCGGGCGTGCCTGGATCATCTCCCCATTGCGGGAACCGCAGGTTGCTCGCCCCGTCTTTCGAGATGAGCAGGCCGCGATTAAAGTTGTCGCCCGCTTCAAGGAACACGCGGACTTCTGTGTCTGTCCCGTCCCAGTCGGGCTGGACCCAGAATTCGATCGTGCCTTCGTCCGATTCGAGATTCTGGCTGATGGGATAACGGATATGGCCGGTAGCGTCCAGATAGACAGCCTGTCCTGCTTGGCCGGGGCGGTAGGAGGCGCCGCGATGCGACAAGGGCCTTTCGCCGTCCGTGCCGTCGAGGGTGCCATTAAACCTGAGCCACAGCAGGAGAGCCGTTTCGTCGGTGGGATGGGTTGCCCGGCAAAAGCGGGTGCGCCCTGTTGTGGTGCGATCGACGGCCACTGCGCCGGTGGCGCTCAGGGTGAGATTTGTAAGCAGTTGCCAGGGGGCGGAACCGGCCAGGACATCGGCGTATTCGAGTCGGCAGGACAGGCCCGACGCGCCATTGACCTGGAGCACAGGCGCGCGCGTGCCGGCCTCCAGGGCGATATCGACGGACAACGACTCCGAGGCGATCACGGTGCTGTCGGCACACAGCATGAAGAATGAGACGGCGAGGATCGCAGGGGTGCGCATGGAAAACCGTTGAACCCCGAGGCGATTCTTCGAACAACTATCCATGAGCGGATGCTGGCGAACACGGATTGACTGTCAACAGCGAATGCCGGGCAGAACACCGTGCAAAACCGCGCCATGTCGCAGTTCGGGCCGGGGAGCCTGTGCACCGCTCCCAGATCGAGATTTCCGTGCCGCTTGGAAGGCCGTTCTCCGATGGCACGGTTTGCCATTCTCAAGGGCGCGTTCGCCCCGATCGTTCACAGGCTCCGCGCTGAACCTGATCCGGGCTAATCCGCATTTGCCCACATTTTGGAGTTTTCAGCTTCGCCGTCGTCAGGAGTCCATGAAATATGCCGGTTAGTTGTCGACGCGGAGGCGGTAAAAGCGCTGCGCGGCCAGGTCGGTGTCAATCCAGGAAGCCGAGATGCCCGATGCGGGTACAGTGGCGATCGTTGTCCAAGCGGCGCCCTCGCCCAGTGCGGAGGCGCGTTCGACGCGATAGGTGACGCCGGGACTTGCTGTCCAGCGCAGTTCGAGTCGGTCGCCCAGCCAGAGGACCCCGGCCCGCGGTGCAGCCCACTCGATGCGCGTGACCGCATCCGGCACCGACGGCACGGTTTCGCGTCGTCCGACGCCGTCCACGGCCACGCTGTAGAACGCGTAGGAGCCCCCGAGTTGCCCGGAGAACCGCGCACTGGTGTCCGAGGTCTGGCTCAGCCACAGCTCATAGGGGCCGCCGTCGCGGGCCACGTAGATGTCGTAGCCCGCCACGCCGGAGCCTTCATCCTGTCCACTCCAGGTGAGGATGAACTCGCTCCAGGCCTCAGCCGGAAGGGCATGGACAGCACTTGCGGGAGGCAGGGCGTCGATGGTGTTCACGTAGAGAGGCGTGAGGATCGGCGCGTTGACATCGAAGACAATGGACGCAGCGTTGGTGATCGTCGTGCCATGGGCGAGCCCGGGGCGGAGCCGGGCGCTGAACCGGACTGATCCCTGGCCAACTCGATTCGCCTTGTTCGGCGGGAGGAATCCGGCGAAAGGGTCTTCCGGCGCACTGCCGGTCACGGGGTCGACAGAGACGACACGCCAGGAGAGCAGGCCGGTTGCCGGGCTGAAATCGGCACTCACCCGCACGGGATGGGGATCGGTCGCGACCCTGGTAGTGGTCTCGAAATGCTGCAAGCCGGGATTGATCGTCATGTCCAGGTTGTTGAATCGAATGTCCCCCAGTTCGACCGTGGTCCAGTCGATCCGGGGATCGAGCGCATCGGTGACGACAACCTGTTGCGCCGGGGCGGTGGCTGTTGGGACGTTTTCAAAGTCGATGGTGTAGGCGAGGGTCTCGCTCCCGGCAATCCAGCGCGCCGACCCGGAGCCGGTCAGACCGCTTTTGTCGTTCGGATCGGCCGAACCAACCACCCGGATCGTTTTCTTGCCGAGACCGGTGTAAGGGACGGCGCACTTGACCTGAAGCCCGCCCAGCGGAACCCAGGGATTCAGATAGCCGCCCATGAAGATGGTATCGAGGACGCCGATGATCGTCGAGGGATTTGCCAGGTACCAGCGCGGGTCAATCTGCCATTTGTCCGCTCCCACCTTGACCATCGGGATCACGCCCGGATAGAGAAAGTTGTCCACCATGTATACGCGGCTCCCGTCGGGTGAGGTGAGGAGGACGCTGGTGTGACCGCCGGCGAGATTCTTGGTGATGACGGTAATCCGCCAGTTGACCATTGGATTCCCAGGGGCGTCAGCGGTGTAGTAGAGTTGCTCCTGCAGATGGAGCGCGGCTTCATAGCACGCATGCCCCTGCTTCCACCGCATCGGCGCGAAATCGTACGGGTAATAGACCCAGGCCACCCGCAGGGCCTCGTTCAGGGCGGCCCGATCCTGGTCGGGAATCCCCGGAAACACGCCGGCCAACTGCGCGCCTCCGCGCCTCATCGGTGCCGGCGCGACGCCGGACGCTACGGCCTGGTTCGCATGCACTCCTCCACCGGCCGCAGTCAGGTTGGCGCAACACGCGCCTGCAGTAGGAATCAACGTGGCGACCTCGACAAACGAGTCGTTCGACACTTCGCCCGCCACGAAACCAAAAATCGCTTTGCCGGTCTGGCCCGGGCGCAGCGCCGGCAACGTCAATGGGGTCAAGGCAATCCAATTGCCGGATTCGACGGTCGTTACGCCACGTCCGACGAGACCTTCGGGGACCGGCTCGGGCCGGAACTGGGGGCCGGGATGCACATCATTGAACGCTGAGAAGCCAGACAGGAACAACAAGGCGCCGTCGATGTCGTTGCCTCCGTTGTTGCCGTAGAACACCTCGTAGCTTGCGCTGGTTTTCACCCGGAGGACATCCTTGCCGACAATGTCGGCCCAGAGGTGCGAGCCGAAACCCGTCTGCACCGAGACCGAATCGGGCAGGGTGGCTGTCAGTCCGCCGTCGCTCACGCGCAGGTCATAGACGCCTTGAGTCAGGCTGGTGGCATCGAAAGTCGCGTGCACCAACGTCGAATTCGTCCAACCGACAGACGTCGCCGGGTGTGCGAGGCCGTCTTGCCCGACCAACGCGACGGTGACGGCGGGGCTCAACTGGCTGCCACGCATTTCGAGCGTGGCATGCCCCGCATTTCCGATGACGGTCGGAGTCACCTGATCGAGTCCGAAACCCGCGACCTCGGCCATGATGGCGAAATCCTGCGCTCCATTCGGCAGGGAGCTGGCGATGGCCAGCACGTAGTAGACCGACGGAGCGGGTGCCGCCGCCACGACGCTCGAATCGGCCGAGTTCACCTCGAGACTGCGTGAATCGAATCGCAGACGCGTCGGCACGTACCCTCGGGCGAGGTAAAGCTCGGTGGCGCCGTCCGGCGCAGCCAGGTCCAATCCGACGGTCACATCCTGCTGGCTGGCGGGGACGAATCTGAACCAGTGCGGTTCAGCCGCTGTCGTGAATCTGCCTGTCAGCGAAGGCCCCCCGACGGTCAGTTCCGGAACCGTCAGTGCCGTGGCGAGAAGGGCGTCGGCCGTGTTGTTCGTCCAGTTCCGACCTTCGAAGACCTCCCCTCGAACATTCGCCCGTACCTGCCAGCGCCAGGAGCCTTCGAGCCCGCCAGGAACACGCACAACAGCGGTGCGGGTGACCGCTTGATTCGGTCCCAGGTTGCCCTGCGACACGACCTCTGCCGCCAGCGAGGATTCGCCCAGTTCGACCGCGGTGGGTGTTAGCCAGACCTGATCGTGCCAGGCTCCCGCGTAGCTTCCGGCGCCGGCATTCAAGAGGCGCCACGAGAGCGTCGCCCACGTTCCCGCCTCGGCGGTGGTGGGTCCGGTGACGTCCCTGACCACCAGGTCCATTTGCGACTCCGCGGTCTCGACAAACTCGCAGGCTCCCATATCGGCAAATGCACCGTCGGGAGTGGCGATGCCGCTGTTGGGCGTGCGCGGATCATCGTAGCGCGGAGCGCCCCACTGATCGGTCAACGTGGCAGCCTGCCCATCCGCGGCGTCAATGACGGGCGAGAGGTGGCGCAATCGGTAATCGCCGTTGTCCGGCTCCTTCATGCGCGGGTCGACCGAGATGTTCCCGTCCCGTCCGATGGGGTTGTCGCCGCCAATGAAGTCCTCGCCGCTGGCGGACCAGACGTTGCAGTAGCGCAAGGTCCAGTTTGGACTGAGACGGGTGTCGATGCCGGTGACGCGGTTGCGGCTGAAAACGCAGTTGACCGCGTCCCAACTGCCGCCATGACCCCAGAGAGCCGTGCCGTGGTTGTCGAATGTGCAGTGCACGAGGTGGAGTGCCGATGTGCCGTCGACGGTAACGCCCCGATCCGCGTTGGCGATCACACAGGACGTCAATGTGGTCTGGCCACCCTCGGTCTTCACGGCCTCGAATGGCGCATCGCGCAAGACACTGTTTCGGACAGTCACAGTCGCATCGCCGGCAACACGCAGTATTCCCGCGGCCTCGTGCGTCCCGCTGGGCGTGCCGCCGCCGTACAACATGACGGCGTGTTCGATCGTCGCCTCGGCTCCCTCGATGAACAGCCAGCGCCAGTCGCCGGCGTCGGGAGTCGTTTCATCCGCGTCCCCGTTGTCATCCCCGCCGTAAAGATCGTCGCGGATGGACGTGAACACGACCGGCTCGGCGACCGTACCCGCGACATCGAGCGCCGCGCCCGAGGCGACGACAAGGCCTTTCATCAGATCGAACTTCACAATCGCCCCCGCCTCGATGGTCAGCTTCGCGCCGGTGGGCACGGTGACATCGTCCAGGACCAGGTGCAGCAGTCGGCCATCCCAGACCTCGTCCGCGGCGACCGCGCCGGCATGCGTCACCCGCGCAAAGGCCAGTTCGGTGAACCCATTGTGCAGGAACTCGGCTTCGGGGTTGAGTCGCAGAGTCCATTCCCCCCGCCGGCCCATCGTGGTATCCGCGTCCAGGTTGGTGTCCCCGCCCACCGTGTCGTCGGCGAGCGAGGTGAACACCACCGGTTGGCCGTTCAGACCGGCAGCGTCGAGCGTGCCGCCGGTTTCGATCTCGAGTTCCGCACCGTCATCGAACTTGACCACCGCGCCTGGCGCGACGGTCACGGTGACGCCCGCCAGAATCCGAAGCGGGCCGCTGACCACGTGCACTGAACCGGCCGACCAGGTCTCACTGGCGGCAATAACGCCTCCGTGCCAGGTCACGCCGTTGTTCACCAGGATGTTGCGGGTGAGTTCGCCGACCCGGCCTTCCCCTTCATCGAAGAGCGTCAGGCGCAGGACATACTGACTGTTCGCCATCGTGGACGTCTCCCAATTCACCGCGCCGCTTACCGGCAGGTTGTCGCCGATCAGGATGGTCTCCGCCCCATGCACCGCCTCGATGCGCGCCCGGTGATGCCTCGCACTGACGCCGACGACGCTCCAACCGATCGATTCCGTTGCGTGAAAGAGGTTGCGGTTCGGGCTTAGCCAGCGCGAGTAGGGTTGACTGCGAATCACAACGCTGCCATCCCCGCCGCTCGTGTAGCCCGCGCCTCCCGCCGCCGTGATGTGGTCCAAAGGCATCAAGTTCCCACCCCAGCAATACACGGCGACGCGTCCGCCTCCGCCGCCTCCGGAGATGCCCGTTGAACTGCCTCCGTCAACACGGATGCCACCCGCGCCCTTGAGCAGCCGGGTGCTGATGAGGATGCCGCCGCCGGAGCCACCCCCCTCGCGTCCACCGTCGCCGTTGGCACTGACAACGCCATCGATCTCGAGGTCCTCCTCGATCCTCAACTCCAGCCAACCTCCGCCATGGCCCGCCGGGACGGCTTCAAAGGTCCCGCCTGCCGAACCCAGGTCGAGCGGAAGCTCCGCCAGGCCGTACCCGCGACTGGGCAGATTGTCTCTGCCCGCACCACCGCTGCCGCCGTAGGCTCCGCCGCTCGATCCACCCTTCTGACGCGGGCTCCACCAACCGGGGGCGCCGCCGCCTGGACCCGCGCCCGCTCGGTTCAGCGCCGCCCGATAGCCCTGCCCGTCGGCGGACAGACGCGAGGTCGTGTCCACGCGCGCGAAACCGGCGTCTACGGTGGCGCCGATTCCCATCCAAGCATGATCGATTCGTCCGGTGTTGTTGACGCTCTCGATGAGGACGGTGGAACCGTCCAGGACATCGAAGGCCTGTGCCACGCGCAGATGTGCTCCTCCGCCCAGGGTGAGCGTGCTTGCGTTGGTTACGGTCAGCGAGGTCGCCACCTCGATGACTGCGTTGTTCCCAACGACCAGCCGACCGCCCTCGGCCACCGTGATCGCCCCGAAGGCCTGGCGGCTGTCTGCCGCCAAGACGAAGCGATCGAAGACCTCGAGGTGCGACCTTGGAACCTGCGTGTCAAAGAAGGCAATCGTGCCCTTCTCGCCGGCAGGTTCTTTGGTGCCGCCCCGGACATCGCAGTTCGCCAACCCCGCGAACTGGTTGGTTGCGCAGTAGACCGCGATCCGCCCGCCGCCACCGCTGCCTGAACCTGAGCCCTCGCCGCCGTGAGCCTGCAGCGAACCGTTCCCGGCGAGCAGGCCCGTGACAATCCAGACAGACCCGCCCGCGCCTCCCCCCGCCCAACCGCCCGTCGAGGCGCCGTTGGCACTGATTACTCCCTCCAGTGTCAGCCCCTCGGCCACCTCCAGGCGAATCGCGCCCCCACCCGATGCCCCGACGCCGTCCACGCCTCCGCCCCCGGAACCGAGGTCTGCGGGCTCGGTCGAGGACCCGTGCGTCATGCCTGGTGGATTCGCGAAGCCGTAGCGATCGCCCGCCCCGCCTTGGCCGCCATGACCGCCCCCGCTGGCGTTGGGGCCGCCCCACCAACCGCGCCGTCCTCCACCCGGGCCGTTCCCGTTTTGGTTGGCCCCGGGGCAGGTGTAGCCCTGGCCGTCGGCGGTGATACTCGAAGTCGAGTCCACTTCGACGCTCTGAGTTGCCAGGCGCACACCCATTCCTTTCCAGGCGCCATCGACTTGGGCGCTGGTGTTTCGGCCCAGGCAGCGAACGGTCGAGTTGCTGACGACTGTGAGCGGGCCGTTGACTTGAGCGCAAGCGCCACCGGCCAACTCGACCGCGGCCCCCTCGATGGCGGTCATCGCCGATACAGCCAGGTTGGTGCCGGCAAAGACAAACGTGGCGTGCGTGTGCACCTCGACTCGGCCAAACACGTGGTCGCCCACGACCGTGAGCCGACACCCCACCACAGTCAGATCGAGGGTGTCGTAGGTGGCGTCGCCGGCGGGGATCGCCGTGTCCGAGGTGAACGTGGCGCTCGCGGCACCCCAGAGTTCGGCGAGAACGAGCCAGACGGCAAGGCGTTTGGTCGCCAAGAGGCGAACAGTCTGCATAGTGGGGAGATGTGTATCGGTTGAGGCTGGCTCAGCGCCAGTGACCGAAACGTGCCTGAAGGCAGAGGGATAGGTCAAGGCCAATCAGGCACCTTCTTTCAGGACCCGATGGGCGATTCGGCGCGCGGTTTCCCTTGAATCGCGGGGCGATATCGGCGAAAAGACACGACATCAGGCGCACATTACGATGCGACAACTTACGAATCGGCCATAGACTCGAACATGAACACCATCACCTCGCTTAAGATCGTCAAGGGCAACACCAAAGCCAAAGCCGAAGCCGAACTGTCGCGGACCGGCGGCGTGCTGCGACTGGCGCCCAACTGGGTGCCGCGCTCATTCCTTCAACCCGGACTGCGGATCAAGCTGCATCCGGACGACACCTACGCCTACGGCGCCAACCGCGGCGGGATCGACGAACGCTGGTTCGGGTCGACGACCGAGGCCGCCAACGAGGGGCGCGTTCCCGACGAGGGGCTGAGCTACTGCGTGGTGGGCAAGGAACGCTTCACCCTGCGCAAGGCGGTCGAGGACTGTGGGGCTGCGATTGTGGGGAAAGACATCTGGAAGAAGTACGGTCGCTGGCCGGTGTATTCGAAGTTCTTCGACAACATGGGGCCGATTCCCCATCACATGCACCAGTCCGACAAGCAGGCGAAACTGGTCGGGCAGGAAGGCAAGCCCGAGAGCTA
>Ga0208040_1000788_pt1 | contig 35358 bp, 33 predicted proteins | sample AD_UKC083_MetaG_FD_184431 | JGI IMG/M metagenome (GOLD analysis project Ga0208040, IMG submission 184431) | Active sludge microbial communities of municipal wastewater-treating anaerobic digesters from USA - AD_UKC083_MetaG (SPAdes) (version 2) | ecosystem: Engineered > Bioreactor > Anaerobic >...
CCCCCCCGCACATACCCAGCCTCCCCCCACACACGCCAGCGACCCTAGCTGACACGGCGACAACAGCGTCCCAAGCTCATGACAGCTCGCTTGCGGCGGTGCGCACCATGCCACCGTATTGCTCGAGCCCGTATAACTACACGGCGTCGAACATCCCGAAGGATCCAACGCCCAGCACGGTTTTTGCGCCGCCGACGGCGCATCCAACAACGTGCCGTTGTCCACGATCCCATCGCAATCGTCATCGATCCCGTTACATACTTCCGGCTGGGGCTGCACATTCGTTTGACAGATCAGCGCGCCATTGACGCAAGCCGTCACGCCCTTGCCGCATACCCCGTCACACGGTTTGCCCACACTCAACGGGTCGATGTTATCCACAATCCCATCGCAATCGTTGTCCAACCCATCACAAATCTCCGCTGATGGGCCTACCCAACCCGTGCATTCTCCCATGCACGGCTTCACACCTCGCTCACATACCGTTTTGGGATGCGACGGGCTCTTATACACGAGCCCGCTATGCCCCGGCACATCACACGCCTCGGGCGGTATGTTTTCATCGATCTGACCGTTACAGTTATCATCGATCCCGTTGCAGATTTCCGTCTGCGGATGATTCGAACACGCGCCCCACTGCACACCGCCCGTCACACAAGCTCCGGGCGTACTCACAGGCTTGGGTACACACGTCATCTGCCCAGCACAATGCGCTGGACTTGGAAATCCACAAGAAACCGGGTCGACACCATCATCGGCAATCCCATTGCAATCGTTGTCACAACCATCGCATTGCTCGGCGGAGGGAACACACTTCACACAACCCGGGATCGAATACGGCACCGAGCTGCCGGAAGCCTCATCGATGATCCCATTGCAATCATTATCGATGCCGTCACAGATCTCCGCGCTCGGACACTTGCCGTTACACTTGATCTGATCTTCATCGATGGTCGAAGCGTTGGGCGTATTGCCATCGCAGTTATTGTCTCGCTCATCGCAATACTCGCCCGGATTGTAACAAAGCCAATTGGCCGAATCGGTCAAGCGTGAATTGAGATTCGAGGGCGTATGGCACGGCAGCCACCAACGATTTCCGGTCGGATTCGATGTGGTGATCGAAGCCTGGAAGTTGGCCATGCATGTGGCACGCGCCGCGCTACAACACTGCGTCATATTCGTCGGATTCGTCGATGGCGTGCGGTTGCGATTGCAATAATGCTTGTAGCCTTCGTCGACACATCCGTTGCAGTCATCGTCTTCGTTGTTACAGACTTCAGGTTTGATGGCGCCGCTGATGATGTTGGCCAGCGCTTGCGAGAGCTGTGTTTCATTCGTGGCAAATAGCGAGGATCCAGTGCCGCCCGCCGCGGCGATCTGGTCGGTATTGGCCTGGTTTCCACCGATGAAATTGATGACGTGAACGGGAATATGAAACGTCTGCGCCACTCCACCGGTCGCCACCGTCACTCCCGTCTCGTACAAGGCCCGAGCCGCGTTGGCCGCAGGCCCAGGGTCAAACGAGTGATAGGAGGGATCACAGGTTTCATCACCATCCGTGAGGAGAATGACACGAATGGCGCGGCACGACGGATCCGTCCCGCGCAGTGGTGAAGGGTAACGAATGGCAGTATTATCCGGATGCACCCATTCCGAAGCGAAATAGCGGTACATATCGCGAAGCGCACCGTTGAGAGGCGTAAGCCCCCAGGCGGGGTCCCCTTCCTTGGGGTTGGTGATCTCCTGTTGGTCTCCGCAAGCGTTATCCAAGAACCGGAGAATATTGCCGATGTTTCCCGGAGAGGTTTGCGCGTCCACCTCCAGGGGCACCAAAACCCTTGCCCCTCTTCGACGATTGGTCGCTGTATTGGCAGCACCAGGAGGCACGACCGTTCCAGTCGTCGGACCACATCCGGCGCACGAACCACCCGTCTCGTTGAGTTCTGCTTGATAGCACTGCACCTCACAATTCGTGTAACAAGTGCCCGTACAATCCCTTAGCTGCAACGCGAACTGAGCGAGGCCGAAGTTCACCTCGCTGAACGCCGCCACCGTTTTGCGAACCGCACATTTGGCATGTCCCATCCGGGTGTTTGGATACCCTGGGCAGGAAGGTGGTGTGGCACCGGTGACGTTCAACATCATCGATCCCGAGCTATCGACGACGATCATGAAATACGGCCGGGCCGGTGGCGGCCAATCCGCCGGATTGTCCGAGAAGCAATTCTGAGCTTTCGCTTGCCCGGCGGCGCCGAGCAGAAAAGCTCCCGTCATCGCCGATCCAACGATACGCCATCTTCTCGATATCCTCATCTCGACCTCACCTTCTTTGCCGACGCCCTAGCATCACCGTCAGCTCCCCAAATCGCCGCGCGAGCAACTCTCATCCGACCCTCACGAAGTCCCCCTGCCCGGGCTTCCATGCCCACACGCAAGCAAAGCGTTGAGCATGCAGACGCTGGGTGAACAAGCCTCGTGCTCACGGTGAACCTCGACAACCACGACCAGACCTTACCGAACGGACTTAAGGTTCGCACAGGGCAGGGCAGTGAACAAGCCCAGACATAGAGGTGTCCTTGTAGTGCAACACTTTCTGCGCTCAATGAAATCAAGGTTGTATATCTCCAAGAAAGGTGCGACGCCCGCCCACATCGACTACGCAAGAGGTGCATCTCGACCCGTGAGAGCTGCAAAGGTACCCTGAAAAAGTGACTTCCATCCTACCAACCGGTCTTTCCCGTGGACGTCCCTCCGGAAAGTTCGTCCAAGTTACACGCCTGGAACGTCTCCGCTCGCTGATGCTCGCTCGCGGCGGTGGAACCACACTTCAGGAAATCGCCGAAGTGCTCCAGGTCACACCTCGCACCGCACGAAGATACCTCCAGCGGTTCCAACAAGAATTCGAACTCGAACAAGTTTCCTCCCCATCGCGCTCACGCCATTGGCGTGTGAAGTCCATCGAACGTCCCCGCAAAATCGGCCTTCGACGAGCCCAATGCTACGCGCTTCTCGCCACACGCCGCCTGTTCGAACCCATGCGCGGTTCGGCGCTCTTCGACGAATTCGAAGATGCCATTCATTCGTTGACCACACTCGCCAATCGACCAGGACGAGGTCCAAACGCGGGATTGGTCGATACCAACGTCGAAGATCGCTTCGTTCATCTTCCCGCACAACCCGCCAACTACCGCACGCGCATCGAGGATGTGGATGTTTTCTATCACGCCGTCGCCGATTTGCATCCCGTCGAATGTCGGCTCCGCACCCACGAAACCCAAGAGCAACTCGTCACCTTGCTCCCCTATGCCATCGTCCTTTATCAAGATGATATTTTCATCATCGCTGCCGAATCCCAACACGAAACCGAAGAAGCCAGGGTGTACGCCCTCGATGACCTTCGTGCAGCGAACCTTCTTTCCACCGAACGGTTCGCTTTGCCGAAAGGCTTTCATCTCAAACCCTACTACCAAGGACGGTTCGGCCTTTTTCTTTCCTCGAGAAAAACACGTATTGTCGTGGACTTCGATGCCAGCGTCGCCTCACAACTGCGTCGACGACAAATCCATCCCAGTCAGCGTTTGTCGAATCTGCGTTCGGGAGGATTACGCATGACCCTATACGTCGACAACCTCGACGTCGTGGCTCGCTGGGTTCTTGGTTTCGGACCTCATGCCCGCGTCATCGAACCCGAACCTCTCCGTCAGCAGGTCATCCATGAACTGAAAGCTACCCTGTCTCTTTATCGGGAACGCTCCGGCAAAAACCCAGCCTGAATCCAACGCCGCTATCCACCGCGGTTTCGCCAACAACGCCCCCCCTGCCCCGAAAGGTTACGGATTCGTTGCCACCTGCTCCGCGGACAACGTCCGGTAACGGTGATAATACGCCAATACCTTCACCACGTATTGCTGCGTCTCCTCATACGGCGGGATGCCCCCGTAACGAACGACCGCCCCTTCTCCCGCGTTGTATCCCGCAATGGTTAGCTGCAAATCCCCATTGAACATATTGGCCAGCACTCGAAGATACCGCACACCACCAAAAATATTCTCGCGCGGGTCGAAAATATCGCGCACCTGCATCCGCTCCGCCGTCGCCGGGATCATCTGCATCAATCCTCGAGCCCCCGCGGGAGATACCGCTCGCGGATCGAAATCACTCTCCACCTTGATCACCGCACGCACCAACTCCACCGGAATCTGGTAAAGCGTCGCCGCCTGCACAATCGCCGTGTCATAACGAGTAAACCGCTCGAGGGACGTGTCGCTCGGCATCACGGGCACAACCCCTGGTTGCGGACGACGACGTGGAGCTTTGAGATACAGCGAGGAACCTGGCTGCGGTTTGCTGGTAAAATGAATGACCCCATCGTCATCCGTAAATGTATAGATATCCGCCGATGCGGCACTCGCCAGAAGCACGATGGCCCCAGCAAACAGCGAACTCACGGGGAAAGAGGGGTGTCGTTGCATCGTGAAGGAACCGTGAAAACCACTGGACCGCAGCGTTTCAACCAAAGGCTCGTCCAGCAAATGGTAGGCCATGACCGAGCCAGTACGCAAACTCTTGACTACACCCGGCTCATAACCGTCGAGCCCACACGATCATTCCCGCTCACGGCGCCATCCACTTGGTGGGCAACGCATCGCGATTGAACAAGGACAATAGATCCATCGACAAGGCTACGGTGATATGCACGAGAAATCCCGCGTAAATACTTCGTGTTTTCATCGACAGGGAACCAAGAAATATTCCGGCGATGATCGCCCCATGCGCCTCCAGATACGGCTTGCCGTAGTGAATCATGCAATAGGGCATCGCCATGACAAAAATGGCCGCGGCTCCCACGGTCCGGCGAAGCGCTCCGAGAAACCAACCCCGAAAAAAGATTTCGAGAGCCAAAAACTGGGCGAAATACATCACTTCCCAAGCCATCAGGTCGAACCAGGACCGCGACGCCAGCTTGTAAAACGGATAATAGGTGCCGAAATCCGGCTGCCGAGCCACCAAAAACATGGCCGGAATCACCACCGCCAAAGACACCCCGTAAATCCACACGTGGCGAAAGAATCCCGAAACACGAAACCCCATGTCCAGCAAACTGTCCCGGGGAAACAGGATTTTCCAAAGCGGAAGAGGGATGAGCACGTAGCCCAACACGCGCGCAAAAGACCACCACGCGTAGCTATATAAGTTGTCGTACTTGGCCATATCGATGACGCCCGACAACCACTTATCCTGCTGGTCCATCAAAAACGGCCGAATGACCGATTGGTACGTTCGTCCCCCACCGTAGTACTCCTGCAGGGTCAAAACGACCGCCATGATGACGCAAGCCACCGCCGGACGCGCGTCCCACTTGCCCATGGCTAGCCGATGCCCCCTTTCCTTTTGCGCTTCGACATCGAGCTGTTTCCACGTCCCGCGAAACAACAGCCACATCAAAGGCGCCAAAAGGAAAAATACGGGAACGGGGAGCGGTGCCTTGACCAACGGTGACTCGAGCCATTGATGCAAAGCACTCGGAGCGTCCACCCACGGCGGCGCCGCCAGCGCCATCAACCCACTGCACGAACTCACGATGCCGTGCCTCGCGCAATCTGCACCCCCTGCCGCAACCGTCGAATCGATTCCTCACGCCCCAATACCGCGAGCATCTCAAATACTCCCGGACTCACCTTCTGTCCCGTTAGGGATACTCGGGCCGGTTGCGCAATCTCCTTCATCTCCCATCCCCGACTCGCCAATAGCTGCTGAATCGCTTGCTCGATTTCCCCTTCGTCGAACGAATCCAACGACGACAAACACGCGATCATCGCTTGGAGCGGCTCGACCACGTCCGGTGTGAGAAATTTTTCCTTCGCCTTGTCATCGAATACCACGGGGCGAAAATAAAACTCGATTCGCTCCGCAGCGTCCGCAAGCGTTCGCCCTCGCGCTCGCACCGTACCAATCGCCTTGCGAAGCATCGCCTCGTCCACCGAACCCAAGCCCCGTGCGGCCATGAACGGATGCAAATGGCGACTGTAATCGGCGTCAGAGGTGAGCCGGGGCTCTTTCAAGTGCTCAAACGCCACATCCGCAAATTTTTTGGCGTCGAAACGACCATCCGACCGGTTCAGACTCTCGAAGCTGAACTTGTCCACCAACTCCTCGAGAGAAAAAATTTCCTGGTCACCACAGGACCAACCAAAACGCGCCAGATAATTGAGCACGGCTCCCGGCGTATATCCCATTTTCTCGTATTCACTCACGCTCACCGCGCCATGCCTTTTGCTTAGTTTTTCTCCCTTGGGCGATAGCATCATCGGAAGATGCGCAAACGTCGGTGGCTTCACCCCAAGCGCCTCGTACAACAGAATCTGAGGCGGCGTGTTCACCATATGATCCCGACCTCGCATCACCAAATCGATGCCCATCGTCAAATCGTCGATCACAACCCCAAAATTGTATAGCGGCACCCCATCGGATCGAAGCAACACGAAATCCTGCTGCTCACGGTTCGGCGTCGTGATCTCACCAAAAACCAAATCCCGGTACGTCACCGCCTCCCGTTGCACCGCCTCCATGTTGAATCGAACGACATACGGCGCATCGGGCCGGTCCTTGCGATGACGACACGTGCCCGGATATCGGAACTGCGCTTTCGGGTTGTCCTTTCGCAACGATTCGCGCGCGGCCGCAAGTTCCTCTTTCGTGCAATAACAACGATAGGCTTTGCCCTTGTCGATCAATTCCTGGGCGTATTTTTCGTAAAGCGAAAGACGCTGCATCTGAAAGTACGGACCATGGGCGCCTCCCACCTCAGGCCCTTCGTCCCAATCGAGACCAAGCCATCGGAGGGAATCAAGGATGACTTTCACACTCTCGGGGGTGCTGCGCTCCTGATCGGTGTCCTCGATGCGCAACACAAACGAGCCCCCCATCTTGCGAGCCCATAACCAATTGAATAACGCCGTGCGAACTCCCCCAATATGCAGATAGCCCGTGGGAGAAGGTGCGAAGCGAACGCGAGGAGAAGCAGCAGGATTATTGGCCATGGCGCGGGCAGATACCACGCGATGCGCCCAAGGTCACGTCATGCGACAATTCTTACGATATCAAGCGAAATCCGCCCCCTACGCTGTCACGCGAGCCGCACGGCGAGGCGCCTCTGCGCTCCTCAAGTCCTTCGAAAATTCTCGATGATCCAGTTCAAATAGGCCGCCTGACGCGTCATTTCCTCCTCCGTCCCACCAAATTCCACGAGAAATAGATAGTCCGGAGTCACGAACAGCGTGATCGTATACAGCATCGACTGCCCTTTTTCGTCATGCCCGAACTTAAGCTGCGTGCCCTCGAGCCCACTTTTGGTCTTCACCGGTTGGTTGGAAAGCAGCGCATAACCGCCTCTGTCGCGCATTCGATTGCGAATCGCCTGCACCCAAAACTCCTTGTCCCCTTTCGGTTCATGCTCGATCGACCGCACCCCGACCACCACCCCATCCGCACTCACCGCACGGTATTGATAGCCAGGCTCTTGATCCGGCAACTCGACAAAACCAGGGGGTGTTGCCGCATAAAACGTGGTGCTCCCACACCCTACGATCCCCAACAGCATCAGCCCCAACCAAGCTCGCATTCGTACGCTAAGGTTCGTCATCGTCTCCCTCCATCCATCACTGAACATCCATCAGCCCACCCAGCCCCAGATTCCGAAGCCACGGAAAGGGAAGTTGAAACGGACGCCCCACAACGTCCGCCTGCAGCGGCCGAAATGTCACCGTTATCGTCGAGTATCGCGCCTTGTCTCGAAGATACTTCAACCTGCCTTCCATACGCTCGATCTCCGCGCTCAAGCGATGCAGTTCTCGCTCCACTTGCAATGACTCCTCGACCGTCTTGGCATTCGCCAAAAGCTGGGCGATACGCTCGCGAACCTGCCTTGCGTTTTTCAGCCGAAGCAGAACATCCAAATATTCCTCCGTTACATCGTCGACTTGCACATTGCGCGACAATACATCCCCCATTCCTCCAATCCCCTTCAACGCATCGTCGAATTGCGCTGCCGGAACGCGAATCGTGATTCGAGTGTCCGTACGAGTCGCAAGAAATCCACCGAGATTGCGCGCGATCGCCTCCACCTCGGACATCGACTTATCCACTTGATACACCGCCATCGTCAGTTCCGCCGTGTAAATGAGAACCTGCTGAATCGGCACCGCGTCGCTTGCCACAGCCGATTCACCCTTCGACGAAGACGGTTTCGAGTCCGCTGCAGCGCTGTCGGAAGTGGTCGGTTTCGGCACCACCTGGGCAGTCCCTTTTTTGTCAGCTTCCAGCGAACTGCCCCCCGACACATACTCCGCGATAGGCTCTGCCATCACCCTTCCGTCAAAAGCATACCCATACGTATCATCAGAGTCGGAAGCCCCCGACGAAGCTTGTTCCTGGGCTTCGTTCGGCATCGCAGACGCTGGAACTGCATAATCCCCCCGGGATCTCGAATAGCTCGCGCCACCACACCCCACGGTCGCTACCACCGAGAACGCAAGTAAGACACAAATCCACAGAAGCCATAGCGAAATTCTCGTTTGCATGAAGCTCTCCCTTGGTTTTCGGGATTAACGCCCGCGAAAGGCCCGAGCTTACACGATCTTTTCCGCAAAGGCTTCGGGATTGCCATCCCGTCGGTTCCCCATTCCCTATCACTCACGGTTCTGCTAGACCGCTGCACTTCAATGACCGCGTGAGTCATCTCACGCACCACCGGAAGGACGCATCGTGAAAAAAACACCTCTGCAAATCGTCAAGGAACGCTTCGGCAACAAAGCTGCCCTCATCGAAGCCCTGCAAAAATTCACCCACGAAGACCTCTGGGTCAACCGACTCAACTCCGAAAAGGGCCTCGAACACGTGTCCAATGCCAAGCTGCTTCGCTTGCATGACACCTTCTCCGCCGTCAAAGAGCAGTTCGGAAATCGTTTCAAGCTCATCGACGCCATCCTCGAAGCCGAAAACCGCAGCAAGGATACGGGATACCGCGAGCGCCTCGAAAAGTATCCCGTCCCTCGTCTCTTTGACCTGTACCGAAGCGTTACGCGCAGAAAGAACAGGGAAGATAAAGCCAAGAAGGACTAAGGTCGCGCTTATCCCCCATCCCGACTCTCCCCCTGCACAGGCGCATCCAGAACAACTAGCGGGGTCAATCGCTTGAGCATCCGGGGCCCAATGCCCTTGACGCGAAGTAGCTGGCGTACCGACCGAAATCCACCAAGCTTGCCTCGCAACTCCACGATCTTCGCCGCTCGCGCAGGCCCAATCCCAGGTAGCTTGCACAATTCCTCCGCCGATGCCGCGTTCAACACGATGCGCCCATCCGGCAACACCCCCACCGCACGTCCCGGCGACGCCCCCGCATCACCCGCCACCGACCCCATCGGCGCCGCACTCGCCTCGCCTCCCCCCGCGACCAACGACGCCTTCATGACCTCCATCATCTCCGGATCCAATTGTCCCGATGGCGACACCGACGATTGCGCGCTTCGCATCCCCAGCCAGGACAGCAAAACCACCGCCCCCACCACCGCTCCCGCCTTCGCCACCGGACCCGTCCACGGCCCATTCACCAGCCGGTGAACCCGTCCCATCCAACCCGCGTGCTCAACCCGCTTTTGTATCGTCATTGCCATCCGCTCACTCCTTTGTTCGTCGTGGCAACACCACGAAACCCTCGCCACCCTTCCATCGAACCCCAAAAACGAAGGCGCTTCGCGCAATCCATGCTCCACGCGAAGCGCACCTCGTTAGCCGCAAACGTAGGGATTCCGATCGCTAGAACGTCCCGGGAAGATCATCGATGAGCTTCGAGGAGGCGTTCTTCGAAGCCCCATTCGACCCGTTGGATTTCTTCGGCTCCTGCGCCGTCACCTCGTCCCGCGCCGTCCAATCCCGCACGTGCATCGTCCCATTCACCGGCACCGCATCCAACTTGATGTTCAACGAGCCGTCCCGGTTGACATACCCAACCCCAATCCGATGCCAGTAGCTCCGCTCTCCACGCTCCGTAATGGTGTACACAACCTTCAAGTTTTTCGTATCCATGCTTTCCTCCGCGGTCCCCCTATCGCCAAGCACCTCGCTCGGCTTCGGAACCTTCTTGCGGCATCGAGATTGCGAAGAACGGGCCAATTCCGAAAAGGATCTATCCTATTGAATTTATTGATTTTTATAATTATTCCTCAAGTGGCGGCCGCCACGGCTTCCACGCCCGAATCCGCCCTTGGTCCCTAAAAAATACGTGAAATTACAAATAGATAGATCGCAAGTGGCGAAGCGCCACCCCGAATTGGCGGTCGCCACCGGTTCCCGTACCATCGAAACGACGACGACCCATCGCCTGTCAACGCTCAAACTTCGTCAGAAGGCCGCTTCAAGCAGCCCGGTATCCTACGGCGCGTGATGTCATCGTGGCGACGTTTTCGCTTTTCGAAAGCGACATCGGTTCGCGTGAATGACCCAGGGAAGGCGTATCGTATTCAGGGATTGAAATCTCCCCCTGCCGCTCCCATCCCTTTGCTCGGTCCGCCCGATGCGCCTGCCCCCGCATTCGGCTTGACGCGAGCCCCCGTGCCCTTGGGCTTTGCCTCTTCACCCTCTGCCACCGCATCTCCGCTCTTGATATCGAAATCGGGCGGTTGCTGCGGATTGCATCCCGGACCAAATCCTTGGGCGTCGAACCTCGCGGTCACGCTGCCCTTTCGTTCTTTATCTCCCTGTTTGACCACCGCTTCGATGCGCACCTCGTGCTCCCCCGCCCGAGAAGGAGAGCAATAGCTCAACAAATAATAGCTCTTGGTGAGATCCTCGATGCGTTTGGCAATCGTATCGAATGCTTGCACGACGGCTTGACGATCCGCGGCCATGGCCGTGCCATTTTTTCCCACCTTCTTCAACTCGTCTTCACTGATCTCAGCCCCAAGCCCGATCGCAAACACATCGAAGGAAGTGTTTTTGATCGCGTCGCGCATTTCACTCGCGGGTACGCGTGCCGCGCGATCCGTGCCGTCCGAAAAGACCACGAGTGTCCCAAAACGCATCGGATGCTCCGCCCCTTGAAGAGCTTTGTCCAACTCTTCGAGCCCTTTGACGATCGCGCCGTGCAAATTGGTGGAAGGATCTTTGGCTTTGAAGGTAGCGAGCCGCTTGACACCCGCGGTCGCACTGCCCGCCGAATTCGTAAACGGAGCCACCGGATGCAAATCCTCGCTCCCATCGAAGGCATACACACCAACTTTCTGATACTTCTCCACCCGTTCGGTAAACGCAGTCGCCGCCTCCACCACAGCGCCGGACTCACCGGATTCGGAGATGCTACCGCTCATATCCACGAGAAGCAGCGTGTAATGGGAAGCCGCTGCCTCGGGATTGATGATGGTCTGCTGACTCTCGAATTGGGAAACGACTTTCCCATCCTCATAAACCACAAACTGATCGGCCGTCAGTCCCCCCACCGGTTGACCATCGGACATTTGCACCTTGAAGTAGACGGCGACATTGCTCGGACGCTTGTAGGCGCTGCGAATATGCGTCAACTGCAACCCGCCCTTTCCGCATCCCACAAGCAGCAGCGTCAGGACCAACCAAGCGAGCCACGAAGCTCTTACGCCCATCGATAGGTACGGAGTGTTCACACGTGGATTGTAAAGACCAAAGGCAAGATTGCACAAGCGCGTCGCACGAGGTTCCTGGCGTTATTGCGGTTCGACACGCTATCGTGTCATCGCGCCCTTGTTCGAACACCGCGTTGTTGGATAAGACGCTGCCCCGTTTCATCCACCCATGGCACACCTACTCGTCGTTTCGCTCATCTGGGCCTTTTCCTTTGGTCTCATCAAAGGCAACTTACAAGGCCTCGATCCAAGCTTCGTGTCTTGGGTGCGGATGACACTTTCGCTCCTTGTTTTTTTGCCTTTTTTGCGTCCTGCCCAGATGAAATGGCGCCAAGCCTGGCAACTCATCGTCCTTGGCGGCGTGCAATACGGCTTGATGTATGTCTTCTATATCGCCTCCTTCGAAACCCTCAAAGCCCATCAAGTCGCGCTATCCACCGTCTTGACTCCGCTTTTCGTCGTGGGCTTGGAGGCCTGGACAACGCGTACGCTTCGTGCTCGTTTCGCACTCGCTGCCCTTTTGGCAGTCGGTGGCGCGGCCTTGCTCAACCCCGACCCCACTTGCCTTGGCGCGTGGAAAGGCATGCTGCTCGTGCAGGGCTCCAACCTCTGTTTCGCCGTCGGACAAGTATGGTACCGACGCTTGGGACGGGGACCGACTCCGGACCGATCGAGTTTTGCCCTTGCTTACGCGGGCGCCGTGCTCGTAACGGGCATGGCCGCCCTGCTGACGAACGATTCCATCCCGTCGAGCCTGACGTTCACCCAGATCTGGACACTTGGGTATCTGGGGTTCGTAGCCTCTGGGATCTGCTTTTTTCTGTGGAACGTGGGAGCAAAAGCCACGAATGCGGGCGTGTTGGCGGTGTTCAACAACGTGAAAATCCCCCTCGCCGTGCTGGTTTCTCTGCTTGTTTTCGGGGAATCCGCGCAATGGTCCCGGCTGCTGTCGGCCAGCGCCATGATCGCGCTGGCCCTGTGGCTGGGCGCACGGACCTCAAAACAAGCCTCGCCCGAAAAGGCACTGGCGTCGGTGCGAAACGATACCAAATAGCTGGCGAAACAACGCGAATTCACCCATGGTTCGTGAACGAGGAAGACGATGACGCAGTACGATCGCCACCAAACCCTGACTCGGAGGCAACTCGTTGGAGCCGCGGCAGCCACGGCGCTTGTTGGCGTGGCGGCCCGAGCGAGAGGGCAAACTCCTGCCACATCCGCGGACCGTGCGGAAAAAAAAGATGATCCTCCGAGTTTGGCCGCACGACGCCCCGATGGTTTCATTCCGATGGCAGCACCGGGGTTGATCGTCAAAGTATCCAAATCCAATACGCTCCAACCCAACCAGTTGTGGCCGACGGAAGAGGCGGCGAAGGTCATGCTGGAGCGAGCGATGACAGAATTCACAGGGAAAAATGACCTTGGACAGGCGTTCGGGCGCTTCGTTCATCCCCAGGACAAGGTGGCCATCAAAGTCAACGGCATCGCCGCGCAAAAAGGTGCCACGATGGGGACCAACAAAGAGCTGATCCTCGAGATCGTCCGCGGGGTGCTCGCGGCGGGTGTCAAACCCGAAAATTTATGGGTATTCGAGCAATACCCATCTTTTCTCGCGGGTACTCGAATCAAAGACGACGTCCTGCCCGAGGGGGTTAAAAGCTATACGCACAACAACACCGACGCGGGAACCGGTCAGATTCGAATTCATGCGATTCGAACGCGTTTTGCACGGCAGCTCATGGAGGCCACGGCAGTCATCAATGTCGCGTTGATCAAAGACCATTCCCTGTGCGGATACACGGGGACCATGAAGAACATGACGCATGGGGTTACGCTCAACCCTCATGATTTTCACGCCAATTTGATGGATCCACAGATCCCCTTGGTCTACGCCCAGGACGCGATTCGAAGCCGGGTTCGCTTGCAGATCACCGATGGTTTCAAGCTCATTTACAATGCCGGCCCCCTGGATCGGGACCCTCGCGCGCGAGTGCCTCACGAAGCCGTGTACGTAAGCACCGATCCGGTCGCCATGGACCGCATCGGATGGCAAATCGTCGACAAATGGCGCGTGGACCGCGGGCTTCCGACCTTGGAAAAAGCGAAACGCGAACCCACCTATATCCAGCGAGCCGCGGATATGGGCCTGGGCATCGCCGATTTGAACCGGATTCGAATGAAAGAAATCGACTTGTAACGCACCGCAATCGCTGCTTCTTGCCTTGACGAGCCGCCCAATCCGTTTATGCTGCGCGTCCCTTCCGCTCTGGAGCCCCGTGCTCCCTGGTGTAAGCCGCTCCGGCACCAGCCCCATCGGGAGAAACGGTCGGACCGGCGGATTTCCCGCCCTTCATCATCACTCTTTGACGGAGCTTATGGTGTATCATGAACCAACACCCAGGAACGATCGGGCGAAAGCTCGGCATGACTCAATTCTTCGATGATAACGGCATCGTCCAGCGCGTCACCGTCATCGAAGCCGCCGCCGTCGTCGTCGGAAAACGCACCCTGGACAAAGACCGCTACAGCGCTTTGATCGTGGGTCTCGACGAGCGAAAACCCAAGCATACCAACAAACCGCTCGGCGGCTTTTTCAAAAAAGCGGGCGTCACGCCCAAACGCATCCTCAAGGAATTCCGCCTGCCCGCCGACGTGGTCGCACAATACGAAATCGGCCAGAAACTCGAACTCGATAAGGTCTTCGAAGTCGGCCAATTCATCGATGTCCGCGCGAAATCCCGCGGCCATGGCTTCTCCGGCGTCATGCGCCGTTACAACTTCAAAGGACAGGTCAACACCCACGGCACGCATGAATACCGTCGCCACGGCGGATCCATCGGCACGAACTTGACCCCCGGCCGAACCCTCAAAGGCGTCAAAATGCCCGGCCAATACGGCAACAAACAATGCTCCGTGCTCAACCTCAAAGTCGCCAAGATCATCCCGGAACAAGACCTGCTCCTGGTCCACGGCGGCGTGCCCGGTAGCCGAAACGGAATCGTCGTGATCCGTGGCGCCGTCAAGAAAATGGGTGGACACCCGAAAGCCAAGTAATCCGGGTGGCTCGTAACCCCTATCGACGTCCCGATCACCGGAGCCGCCAAGCGCGCGAACAGGGATATCCCGCCCGAAGCATCTTCAAACTCGAAGAAATCGATAGGCGCGTCCAATTGCTGCGCCCCGCCATGCGTGTGCTCGACCTCGGTGCCGCCCCAGGCTCCTGGTCCATGTACGCCTCACAACGCGTCGGCCCCATCGGACGAATCCTCGCCATCGACTTGCAACCCATCGACTACCCCCTCGGTTCCAACGTCACCTTCCTTCAGGGAGATGCTCTCGCGCTACAAGAACCCGCCCTCGCTACCTTCGCCCCCTATGATGTCGTGCTCTCCGATATGGCCCCCAACACAACAGGATTCAGCCACGTCGACGAAATCCGCTCCGCGGACTTGTTCATGCGCGCCGTCGATGTCGCGGCCTCCCTCGGCTGTCGAGGAAGTGCTTTCGTGGGAAAACTATTCATGGGTGCAACCTTCGAACAGGCACGCCAGCACCTGCGAGAACGATTCAACAAAGTCCGTATCATCCGTCCAGAAGGCACTCGCCGTCGTAGCGTAGAGACCTTTCTCATCGGTATTGAACGCAAGTAATTGCAAATCCGCGAGCGAACCGTCGCTTCGCCCGCTACGCCATCACCAATTGCATCATCCAATGGGAGACGATGAATCTTCATCCTGCTCATCCAAGACCGAAAACCGAATCCGGTAGTGAACTTCTCGACTTCGACCAATTGTCGTGGCCCTTTTCCTCTGCTTGCAAGCCCCGACACGCCTTTCGAATCGGCATCGAAGCCGAGCGCTTCGGCGTGTACTCACGCACCTTGCAGCCGCTGCAATACGATGGCCAGGACGGCATCCTCGGTTTGTTCCATGAATTGGTATCCCGATACGGTTGGCTAGCCAAAAGCGAAAGCCCCGGGGGCCCAGTGGTGTCGTTGAAACGAAACGGCGCCGCCATCACCCTCGAACCCGCGGGACAATTCGAGTTTTCGGGCTCCCCATGGCATGACTTGCACGCCCTCGAAAATGAGCGTCAAACGTACAATACCGAGTTGCAATCCATCAGTGATCCCATGGGCATCACCTGGCTTGCCTCGGGCTTCCATCCTCTCGCCAGACACGACCAACTACCCTGGGTGCCCAAACTCCGTTACGGAATCATGCGCGTGTATCTCGCCTCCCAAGGCGGCGATGCCCTCGAAATGATGCGACGAACCGCTACGGTACAAGCCAATTTCGACTTTTCGAGCATCGAAGACGGATTGCGGAAGTTGCGCGTTAGCCTCCGTCTCTCCCCCATCGTCTCCGCCATGTTCGCCAACGGTCCGTTCGTCGAAGGCCGCCGCTACGGCGGAAAAAGCCGTCGTATCCAGGCCTGGCTCCAGGTCGACCCCGCCAGGCAAGGACTGCTGCCCCAAATGTGGAACCCGTCGGCCACCTTGGATGATTATATCCAATGGGCCCTCGACGCCCCCATGTTCCTCTTCCTCAGACAAGGCAAAGCCATTGAAAATACAGGACAAACCTTTCGCAGCTTTTTGATCGACGGTTTCCAGGGATATCGCCCCACCCTCGAGGATTGGACCGCTCACCTGAATACTCTCTTCCCCGAAGTCCGACTCAAGCAAACCATCGAGGTCCGTGGCGCCGACTCGGTCCCCAATCGATATACACCAGCCCTCCCCGCCCTGTGGACCGGCATCCTTTATGACGATAAGGCCTTGGACGCCGCCGAACGGCTCACCGAAACCTGGACCTATCCTTCCATGGTCACCTTGCGCCAATCCCTCGGAAACGAAGGACTCAACGCCATGTTCCACGGAAAGACCGTCGCCACCTGGGCCCAGCGCGTGTTGTCGATCGCGAAAGAAGGTCTCGGACGACGCAACCAGCGTGATTCCGCGGGACAGGCAGAAGATATCTACCTGAAGGATCTCGAAATACTCCTCGAAAAAGGCCGGTGCCCAGCCGATGAGGTCCTCGATGCGCTCGAACAAGAACCGTCTGCCCAAAATATCGTGCTCGCCACCACGGCCTGATCCCCTCGCCGAAGCATCTTTCCGCTCGAGCCCCCATGCCCCTGTGAATCCCTCCCACGAAGATAATCACATCATCGTTGGCCTTTGCCTGCCTCGCAGCACCGACATCGGCCATGGATTCCACCCTTCGCCAACGAATACTTGCTCGAGCGCCCTTCGAACCCCCGTCAACCTCGCCTTGTCGCAGTTTCGAAACGGGTGGTCGGAACGGCCCAATTCAAGCATCGCGTAGGTGCGATCCATCACACGAATCGGAACCATGGCGACACCCCGAAGCGCCATTCCGCGGCTCAAACGCGCCACCAACGCACGCTGGGCCGAACCAACCCCTTGACTGCCCCACACCCCTCGACCGTCCATCGCCGCCACACAAGCCGCATCGTAACCAGGCAACGCATGGCCTACCGACGGTTCAAGGCCGTCACCATGCGTGAAACTGGTTACAAAAGCACGTTCCGGGCCGCGATACCGATGCACCATCGCAACTTCTGCTCGCGTCAATTCGACCGCCGCATGCATCGCCAACAACAACGCTTCGGTGGAACTGATGGCACAGCGTAGGAAAGAACGAGCCAACGCTTGCCCTTCGTCTTCTGGGTAAGGCAATTCCCATCGTGGTTCGAACGAGGGATTGCTCGCCTTCTGAAAAGCGCTAACCTCACGTATTTGAAGAATATTTCTCCATTGTGACCAGGCATGGGCGCGGACCAAACTGTCGGTGGGCACATGGCCCTCCGCCACGCCTTGCAGCAACGTCACGGTGTTCATCGGACCGAAGACCGCCCCCTGCGAGCATACATACCACAGGGGAGGCGTTTTCATGATCCTGGAGGCAGAGGACGACATGATGGTGGGTATCCGCGATACCGGCCCATTGTCGCGGTTGCCCGCGCAATGGCCAAAAGACTCGTGGGGCTTCAATCCGAAAGGCTATTTTTTGCGGTGAACGGGCCTTGCCGGGCATTGTCCTGCTCGCCTGCGAACCGTTCATGATCCGCCCGTTCCAACAACGCTCCCGCGTTGGGTACGGTGACAGCCAGACCTCTTGCGTACAGTCGACGACGTTCCGTTTCCGGTAAATCACCGGGGCGATGGGCTGTAGCATAAGCAAGCAATATCCCTCCGCTCACACTCACGTTGAGGCTTTCCGCAAACCCCCGCATCGGCACACGAACCGCGTGTTCACATGCTTGCGTCAGGACCGGACGTATCCCTTGATGCTCGTTGCCCAGCACCAGAGCCAATCGAGGAATCGACTGTAAATCCTCAGCTTGTAGCTTCCCTTGGGGATGCGCTCCCACCAGCACCATCCCGTCGTCGCGAAGCGCTTTCACACAGGATTCCGCGTCCGCGTGGGTACGCACCTCGACCCACTTATGCGTGCCCCGGGCGACTCCCGCGTGGGCGAGAAACGAGGCCCCTTGTTCCAACAAATGAATCCGCGCTACCCCAAACGCTTCACACGTCCGCAGCAATGCCGCGCCGTTGTGGGGGTCACAAATCGAGTCCATCACCACCGTGACCGAACCGATCCGGTCGGCGAAGACCCGCTGCAACTTCTCCCGCCGACGTTCCGTGGCGAACGGTTCCAGCACGCGAATCACGAACTCTGCATCCACTTGGCCCAGGCCAATCCGTTGCGCCAGCCGGTCCCCCCACAGGCTCACATGAATCGTTTCGATGTCCACACGACGCATCCGCGCGACCATAAAGGCCAAGCCGTTGCCTGTCCACTGCCCTTGCTCCCGCGTCCAGGGCCAGAGCATCCACTTTCGCCATCCATGGGCAGGAAAGTGTATTCCATCCTGTGAACGGCATCCGTTTTGGTGGGAGTCCGCTCGCTCGCGGGCATACGCTACACGGTCACGGCACACGCTTCACGCACCATGCCTTCGCATTCGCTTACCAGGCCCAAATCGTCTATATTCCCGCCTGACAGCTCGGAGAAGTGTTGTCCCCATGACGTTTCGGATTCCCGAGGGCCTGCACTGGTGGGCGATTCGCACCAAGGCCAACTTCGAAAAAACCGTCTTCGCTCAACTCACGAATCGTCAGTTCGAAGCCTTCCTTCCCACCTACAAAACCTATTCGCGACGAAAAGACCGTCGCGCGATTGTCTCTTTGCCTCTGTTTCCGGGGTATGTTTTCTTGCATTCGAACCTGACGGATCGGGAACGACGCGTCGGTGTCATGCAAACCCGCGGAATGGTTCAGATTTTAGGTGGTCCGGAAGGCCCCTTGCCCGTTCGGGACCATGAGATCACCAGCCTTCAGGTGATGTGTAATTCCGATCGTATGTTGGAACCTCTCGGGCGAATCGAAAGAGGAAAGACCGTACGTATCGTGTCTGGCGGATTGGCGGGCGTGATCGGAATCGTTGCCGAAATCAAAGGCAAGGGCCGTCGAATCATATGCAACGTCAACCTGCTGGGTCGCGCGGTCGCCGCGGAATTGCTCCCTACCGACATCGAAGTCGTCGGTCCTTTCGATCGCTTCGAATAAGAAATGGCCACTGATTTGTCGTCGCAATCAGCGCTCAGAGCATCCGTCAACCTCCCTTTGGCACATTTCATTCGGTATTCTTGCCGAAAGCCGAGCCACGCGTGCCACGCATTGCTTTGTCTTCTGACAGGCGCATACTGACGGAAACCGAAGCGGGCCGGGTCGCGCGAGTCTCTCTCGCCACATCTGGGTTGCATCGAATCGTCGTGGAGTGAAGGAACATGAAACGCTTGTTGATCTACGGAATCCCTGTTGGAGCCTTGTTTTTTCCCCTTATGCAAGCATGTAGTTCCGACGATGAGGACCCTTCCTCCCCCTCCAAAGGAGGCTCCGGGGGAGCAGTTACCGACGCGCAATCCGACCATCAAAACGATACGAGCACCGGCGGAGGCAGCGGCGGCGGAACGTCGGGAACAGGCGGTTCCATCGCTGGTTCGGGAGGTACGGACGTCCCCGATGCACCAGAGGATAGTGAGCCTGACGTTCCCGAGGACATCGTCGTCGGTGATGTGATTTGCCCCGCGGGTTCGTTTCAATGCAAAAACAACACCCTGCTCAAATGCAATGAAACGGGCACACAATGGATTGACTACTGGCCCTGTGCCACTTCCGCGTTGTGCGACGATCAGCAGGGACGATGCCATCCCCCTGTCTGCCAACCTTCGGAACATCGTTGTGTCGGTGCCACCCTCGAGATTTGTTTGTCCAATCAGACCGGCTGGTCCACCAAAGAGGTGTGTGAATCGGCAGCCCATTGTCGTGCGGAATACCAAACCTGCGCCGCCACTCCTTGTTCTCCCAACACCATGCAGTGCAGTGGAAGCGTGCTTCAGGTTTGTAACGGGACCGGTTGGGACGACGTACAAGACTGCAAGTCTTCCACGCTTTGCGATTCGGTCGCGAAAACATGCACGCCTTCGGCTTGTGCTCCAGGACAAGTATCCTGCGATGGGGCGAAGCTTCGCGTTTGTAACTTCACGCTCACCGATTGGCATACGCTCGAGACTTGCGTGAGCGAAGCGCTTTGCGACGAAGCAGGCTCCCAATGCGACATTTGCCTTGCCAAATCCTATCGATGTGACGGCCCCAAGCTGTGGCTATGTTCCGAGGACGGTCAGCAAGAATCCCTTTCCCAAACGTGTTCATCGCCCCAGCGTTGCAACGCGCTCAGCGGACGATGCGATCCGGCTTGCGATAGCGGAGCCACGGGGGCGGGAAACAATTGCGGGAATGCCTCGACCCAAGATTGCTGCGCAAGCTCGGATGTCCAAGGCGGCTCGTTCAGCCGTTCTTACGATGGCGTGTATTATATGGATGATACCTACGTGGCCACGGTCGCCGACTTCGCGTTGGATACTTTCGAAGTCACCGTGGGGCGCTTTCGGGAATTCATCGAAGCAGGTTGGGGAACCCAAAAAAACCCGCCCTCTCCTGGCGCGGGGGCGCATCCGTTGATTGCGAATTCAGGGTGGAACGCCGAATGGAACGCTGAACTCGTTGCCGACAAGGGAGCGTTGACCACCAGCTTGAATTGCGATGTGACCTACCAAACTTGGACCGATACCCCCGGCCCCAAAGAAAAACGACCCATCAATTGCGTGACCTGGTACGAAGCATTTGCCTATTGCGCGTGGGCCGGCGGTAGATTGCCCACGGAAGCCGAATGGAATTTCGCCGCCTCCGGCGGTAGCCAACACCGAACGTACCCATGGGGCGATACCCTCGACCACGATCACGCCGTCTGGGGTTGTGAAACCGATGGCTCCCCCGGTTGCGTCGCCGCTGACATCGTCGACGTGGGTTCCCGCTCACCCCTTGGCGATGGCCTCTGGGGACATGCGGACTTGGCTGGAAGCATGTCCGAATGGGTGCTGGATCGATTCGTCGACCCCTATCCCATGCCCTGCTCCAACTGCGCGGCCGTCCAGTTCGGCTCCGGCCGTATGCGACGTGGCGGCGCGTGGAACGAGATGAATCCCAATCGACTGCGCAACGGCTCGCGCGAAAGCGCCAACCCCTCTCACCGTCTCACCCACATGGGTTTCCGTTGCGCCCGAAGCCAACCTTGAGTCCTTGACCGGGTATCTCCACCCCAATGCTTCGATGCCTTCGCGGCACCGATTTTCAAAATCCGAACGTCAGGACACCGACGCCGCCTTCGATTGTGGCTTGGCATTCCAGACCCGCAGCGCCAACACGAAACCCACGATCGCAAACGGAATCATCGCCGCCGGCCATGCAAACCAGTTCGACGCTTGCGTCGATGGCCCCACGATCTTCCCCGCCTCGTTGAGCTGCTCGTCGGGCAATAACAGCCCATAGGTCAACGCCATCATGGCTGTCCCCGCATACACGAACCCATCGATGATCCCCACGACGATCCCGACGTTCTTTTTCCCTCCAAAATCCATGCTCGCCGTGCCCGAAAGCATGCCATGCACGCCGATGACGAGCACCGACATCAGCACCGCGATCCAGCCAACCATGGATGTCTGATACGCGAAAAATAGGACGATACTCCCCACGATCATGCCGCCATACAGGATGGATACGACGGGACCGCGTCGCGATTGAAAAAGGTGGTCGGAGATCACGCCCGCCACCATGCCCCCCACGATCCCCGCGATACAAAGAAGCAATCCCCAGTTTTTGAACACGAAACCATCCATATGCCCAAGTTCGCCATTCGTATGTTTTGCGAACGTCGGATACCATTGCATGATGGCTTGACGGAGAAATCCGTTACAAAATTCGACACTTGCAATGGTCATGACCACGGGGTTGCGCAGCATCAACTTGATGACCTGTCCTGCCCCCAGGTTCTTGCCCTGCTCTTCGCTGGACGCATCCGCCGTATCGAAATCCTCATGGCCCGCATCCCCCGGTGTATTTTTGACCCATATTCCCACGACAACCCACAAGGCCGCGAGAATCGTTGCGGGAGCGGCAAAGACCCAGGTGAGCCGGGAAGAAGCCTGTTCAAGATGCGGATCCTGCCCGAAAAAACTAATGATTTTATAACTCCAGTCGAACGCGAAATAGATTCCCAGGGCTATCAGAATTCCAAAGATGGCCCCAAACACGCCGCGCTCTCGAAGATGAAACCAGGGAGCATTCACCTTCACGATCGCCACGGCCCCGAAACTCTGAAAGTACATATTGGCTGCATAAAGTATTGAAAATAAAAGCAAAAAATTCCTTCCCACCGAGTCTGCCATCGGTCCGCCACGCTGGAAAATCACCATGGTCAGAGCCATCAACCCATTGGCCGCGGCCGCTCCTCCCATCCCCGTGAGAATCGCCTTTCGCCCCCCAAACCGATCGGTCAGCGGCCCATTCAACAAAAAAGAAATTCCGTATACCGCCGTGCCCACCCCAAAAATGGTCGCAAAACCAGCGTTCGTCATCAATTGCTGCCCATCGGCATTGGTCATCTGCTCGAATACGTGTTGACTCACCTTGAGGTTGTACCGCCCCATATAAAGAAACGCGTATGCCAACCCCAGCGGGAGCCAATTCAACACACGGCGACGACGAAACGCCGCGCTGTGTTCCACCTCTTTGACCTTGGGAAGCCGCGCCAGAACGAGCGCCACGACCACCAGGAGAATCGAAATGGGGAGAAGTTCGCTCAGCCAACCAGGCATGCGGGACTCCGATCGTGGGAAGTCTTTCGACCGGACCGGGACCTACGCGCGCATCCTGCTTCAGTCAAGCGCTACCCCATCCTTTCCCACGCCTCCCTGCATTATGTTGCCCCAAGCCCTTTCGCTCCCTTCATGGACCGATTTCTCGTTGACACCCTCACGGTACTGGCCGAACCACCAGTCATGAGCGAAAATGACCACAGCTCCCCACGTCGACGCTTTTTGGAGCGTTGCGCCCAGGGCTCGATAGCCTTGGGTACTTGTGTGATCGCTTGGCCTGTTTATCGCTACCTCTTGCCTCCCCCGTTGGACCCACCGGATACTGCCACATCCCTCGCCTTGGGGCCGTCGCGGCAACTGCTGCCTCGCCAAGCCCGTTCCGCCACCTTGGGCTCGATTCCCATCATCGTGCTCCGGCTCGAGGATGGGTCCTTGCGAGCCTTCGACGCCACCTGTCCGCATCTGGGCTGCGAGATCAGTTTCGACCCCGAAAATCGCCTTTTGCAGTGCCCTTGCCACGGGGCCGCCTTTCATCCCGACACCGGCGCCGCCCAGCACGGTCCCACCACCGCCCCTCTGCGCCCCATCCCCCTGCAGGTTCGCCATGACACCATCATCGTCGGAACCTGAAGCCCCTGGCCCTCCTGCTGCCTCGCGCCAGCCATCCTGGTTCGACGAACGCCTCGGAATCCCCGCCCTTCGACAGCTTCTACACAACGTTGCCGTGCCCAACCATGGCTCGATTCTCTACGCCTTCGGTGGTGCCCTCGTGGTCCTGCTCGCCTTCGAAGCCGTCACCGGATTGCTGCTGCTTGCGTATTATCATCCCACCCCGCAAAGCGCAGTCGCCTCCATTTCCACCATCCAAAACGTCGTTGCCTATGGCTGGCTGTTGCGCGGCCTGCACCATTGGGGCGCCCAGGCCATCGTTCTCATCGCCGCTTTTCATGCGTCCATCAGCTTGTTTCAAGGCTCTTTCCGCCCCCCCCGGGAAGTAACCTGGTGGACAGGCATCCTGCTCGGCCTCGTAGTCGTCGCCTTGCTCACCACCGGCACCATTCTCCCCTGGGATACCAACGCCGCGTACGCAGCCCGGGTAGGAAAGACAATTCTTCAATCAATTCCATGGCTTGGAGAAATGGGAACAAGTCTCGTTTACGACGATTCCGCCAAGGGGGCCACGACAACTCACCGGTTTTTTCTTCTTCACACGTTCGTCCTTCCCTGCCTTTTGCTCCTCGCTTCGTCGGTGCATGTTTTTCTCGTTCATATCCACGGCCTTGCGCCCCCTCGACGGCCTTCTCGCTCCATCGGCTGGCTCGAGTTCTTTCCCCGAGCCGCCCTATTGTGGCTGCTCACCATCAACGTCATCCTCATCGTGGCCGCCCTTTGCCCTGCACCTTTCGCTGCCGAGCCCGAACCGGCCCTACCGCCTCGCCCCGCCTGGTGTTTGATGGCGTTTTTCTACTTGGCTCAGCACCTTCGCGCTTCGACCTGGCTCATCGTACCCACCGCAAGCATCGCCCTCCTGATCACGATTCCATGGCTGGACAAGCTATCGGCTCGCCATCGCATCTCCTGGCTCGTGGGTATCGTGCTTTGGGCAGGCTGGATCGTTCTATCCGTATTAGGATATATTGATTGACCCTTGATCCGGGCTCGATCGTGGCCATACCCGTCGTCCTCGCCTCGCGATCGAGTCGAAAAATCCGTGATGACGCGTCTACTTGACTTGTTCCGTCGCACACCCGAGCACGATGGTTATCTCGGCTTGCGGATCCGCCTGGACGGTTTTGCAGGTCTGCTCACATAGAATAATATGTGATTTGTCGTCTGAATAATGCCATCCCACACCGGTGCAGGGCGTCTGCGGATTCTGCCCGATGAGTTCGGGCTCTCCACCGCCGGGCGTATACATGACGTTGACCAGGTTGGGGTCGACCTTGCCCGCATCACCATCTTCTTCGGGCAGCGCGAAAGAACAGGCGATCGTTTTTCCGGCTACTTCCAAAAGCGCATCCGTGATCGCCTGACCAAAATTCGATTGGGTGGTCATGTCCAGATGGCAGTAGTTCGGGCCGGAATCCGAGCACCCTGGAGTCGCCGTTCCTCCCTGGCTCGCCATTTCCGATAGCGGCGTGCGCACCGCTTCACTGCCCGGCGATCCAATCACGAATGTCTTGATCCCCATCGCCTTTGCGCCCGCGGCAGCTTGTACCAACGGCGCGGTAGGCACCGGTGTCATCCCATCGCCTTGGCACCCCTTCGATACGGATGGGACCCCATCGGTGATCAACACGATGAACTTATTCGACTCCTCGGTAATGGCCCCGAAACTCTGTACGGCGAACAAATACGCGTCTTCCGTCGGCGTGGCCCCCATCGCCATCGTGGAATTCAAAACCTGCTTGAACAAGGTCTTGTGACCATCGGTCAAGGGAGCCATCGGTACAGCGGATTTATTCGAAAAACATAGCTGGTTCCAACCACTCGGATCGACATCGGGAAAGAGAATGGCACCTGCGCTCGACGATACCGGCAATAGATCGATGGCGCTTCCGAGAGCCGAGCGCGTGAGCATCCACTTCGACCCAGGATCGCCGGGTTGACAGCCCTTCGAGGGGGGATCCGTGGGCTTGCAATTCATTGACCCACTCACGTCCACGAGAAACTGCAAATACGTCGGCAACAGCGACGCCTTCGCCGTGCTTTTCGCGCATTCCTTGATCGGCTGCTCCGCTTCGGTAGAACCATCCATAAAAATGGGTCCACCATCCGAACCAATCCCCGTTTGACCCCCACTTCCCCCCGTCGCGCCATTCGCTCCCGCCCCTGCCCCGGCTCCTCCGGACCCAAATTGCGCATCACTATCGCTCGACGAGCACCCTGGTGCCAGCGCCGCGGCCAGGATGAACACAATCGTCACGCCAGGCCGTGTGGCGGCACGGTTTTTTCGATCCGACTCTTCACGTCTCATAACTCCTCCTCCTTGCTCGTCGTCTTGCTCGTCCTAGCATACCGCGAGCCAACCGCTCCCGCCGCATCTTGCTTGTCCAACCCATTCATTTTCACATCAATTCACAGGACAGCCTCTCCCTTGACCCAACCCGGCGGATCCGAAGCAGCCTTCCGCCGCGCTCGATCCCTTCTCACAGGGATGCCAACATGCGCACCCTTCTTTCGCTATCCGTTCCGTCTACGATACCATGAACGGCAAAACGGCCCCCTGCAACGATGAGTTGCATTCCAGCTTACGGGAAGTACCCGAGAAGCGAACCCTGACACGCAGGACCACGACCCAAATGAGTCGCTTCATCCACCGGCGGAACGAACTTTCCCTTCTTCCTCGAACCCCATGGTTTGGGACTGCTTTTGCCTTTGCCTGCTCTGCGGAACTATCCGTATCTGGATATAATGGGTGAGATGGGCTACGCGTTTTGGCCGATTCCATGGCTGAGCCCTCGCCACGCGCTGGTGCTCGTCAGCCTGCCGATGCTCGCCCTGCTGCAAGGATTGATTGCCGCCGCGCTGATGTCTTGCTTGCTGCAAAATACGACTGTCCGTGCTGCGGCTCCTGCCTGGCGCCCCCTCGTTCTCACCACCCTGATGCCCAGCGCGGTACTTTTTTTTGCCATCCGATGGGCCGGCTTGCCCCTGGCTTCCGCCGCGATCGATCAGGCAATCTGGCCGGTCTGGGCAGGGTTTTCGTGCGCGCTGCTCTTGCTGGGCCTGGCGAGCTTTTCGCGTCGTCCCCTCCCCCCTTCTTGGACCCGCACGCTCGTTGGCTTGGGCGCGGCACTGGCGATGACCTGCTGGTCCCTTGCCGTCGCCTTTGCATTGACACCACATCGATGGTTGGCTTCCCCCCATTTCGCCACCGCCCTGCAACCCCCCTCGCTCGCACCGATCCTGGCCTACCATCTGGCGTCGACTTTCTGTTTTCTTCTCCCATTCTCTGACCCCCTTCGCGACAATGCCCGCGCCTTGCTCCGCGCCCTTACCGTCGTAGCAGCAAGCTTCTGTAGCGTCGTTCTGCTCACCGCTTCCCATTGGCTACCCTCGGAAACGGTCCCCGCTTTCTCTGTCGACGCCCTCGAGCGTGGAAATGCAGCCCTATCGACACGCTGGACGATGATCTCGACCGGCGCCTGGCTTTCTGTCGGTATCGTGAGTGCCTTCTTTTCCGGAACCCGCGCACGATCGGCCGTGCTGCTCGGCGCAACCATCGCCTCTATCGCATCCCAAGGCACGTGGATGGCTTACCAAGAGCCGTGGGCCCTGCGACCCCAGACCTACATCAACGGCATGCAGGTGATGACCGCTCGCACACAACGACGCTCCCCCGCGTTGCCCACCGACGCTCCCAAACGCGCGGAGCAGGTATTCGATCGGCAATGCGCAAGCTGCCACGCAAAACAAGGACCTTTTTCGCTGCGCAAGACCGCACGACGCCCCAAGCCCGAATCACTTCGGCAACGCCTGGAAACGTTACGCGAAGCCGATCGTCCCTGGAATCCCTACCACCGGGTCATGCCGCCGCTGGTGGGCTCGGACGAGGAAGTGAATGCGCTTGGCGCGTGGATTTCCAACGAAGCCAACTAAGGCATCGATGGGATCGAGCCCATGCACTTCATGGAGATACCACGCCCGACGGGGGGATAGCGATGGCAATCGCTTTCCGAATATACCTACACGGACAACAGCAATTGCCTGAAATCATTAGGTATTTCGCAAATATTATCCCAATACGGATAGCAATACTATTCGCTCCCACCTCTCCCGTGCAACACGCGGGCTGTCTTGCGGGAGATAGTTTCCCCCATGAAGCGGCGCCAAACGCCCCGTTGTCACTCCGGGAGGAATTCGACCCGGGGCGGCCTACGACCCTCGCGCCAAGCCGTCCCTCACAACCTATCGCTCTTTCCCCGACCCGTCCGTCACGAGCGTCATCTGGCCCGGAAGCACGTGCTCATAGCGTTCCAGCACCAAGTCGATGCCTTCACGGATATACACCGCGACCGGGACTTTCGTCCGCTCGTGAAGCAGCTTGAGTCTGTCAGCCTGTTCGGGCGTGACATAGATGGTGGTGGATATTTTTTTTCGTGACATGGGCTGCCCGAGCTTGTGACCAGCCAATACCCTAGATGAAGGTACGTATGTTGTCAATGTTTTCACTGCCTTCCCGCGGAACCCCTTTCCATGGGCTCCCCCCATGTCCCCGCTTGCATGCACCCTCTCACACGCTTACACTGCCACTACTCTGGGGCATGGGCCGGAGGACCCCGTTCCGTGCGTCAAGGGAGCTTGTCATGCCGCCTGCCAACTATCGTTATCGATTTTCAAGGGTTGTTGTCCTTCCCCTCATGGCCGGGTGCTTCGCCTTTGGATGCGCTTCCGCCGTTTCCAAAAAACCCACCGAGGCTACCGCGGATGGTCGTCCCCCTGTCGATATCGTCCACGAACCCTGTGATACCGATTCAAAAAACGCTACCAAAACCGATGCCAACGGAGATGGGCGCCCGGATATCATTCAAGTCATGAACGGCAATCGCGAAGTCTGTCGGGCCATCGACCTCAACTTCGATGGCCTCATCGACAATTACCTGTACTTCGACGACGCCGGGAACTTGCGTCGCCGGGAATCGGACTTCGACCGAGACGGTCTCATCGATGAAATCGCTTATTATCAAAATGGTGTGATCGTCCAAAAGCACCGCGAAACCAATCTCGATGGCAAGTTGGATACGTGGGATACCTACCGCCAAGGTCTGCTTACCGAACGGCTGCGGGACTCCAACCGTGATGGGAAAGTCGATCAATGGTGGACTTTCCCCGATCCCAACAAACTTGAATGCCCCGTTGTCGCGGTGGATGAATCGGGAACCGGTCGGCCCGATGTACGGTATGACCCCTGCAAAGAACGAGAGGCGGAAATGACCGCCTCGGAGCCCCAACACCCTCCAACCCCGGCGCCAGACGCTACCCCTGTCGATGCCAGCACCGACGACGCGACCGGAGGAACGTAAGGATGCGTACCATGCATGCCCCTTCCATGAACCGCGCCATTCCTGCCCTGTTGTGCGCTATCCTCGCATCCGGCTGTGGCTCCAAAACCCCCGCCAAAGACCCGTCCGCCGCCGATGGAGACCGCTCCCACGGCTTCTCCTCCGATGACAAAGCTCGATGTGAATTCGGCGACAACATGGATCGTGAGGTCGTCGAATCCACCACCTCCGGTTCGAATATCCCCAATATCCGACGCGTCTACCAAGCTTTCGGAACCGGCGAAGATGCACGCAGAGTCCTCATCTGCCGCGAAATCGATACCAACCTCGATGGCGTCAAAGACGTCATGCGCACCTACAGCGACAAAGGCGAAGCCCAACGAGAAGAAGCCGATACCAACTACGACGGCCGTGTCGATTCCTGGATTACCTTCGCCAACGGACGAATCGTCAAACATGAAATCGACCGCAATGGCGACGGTAAACCGGACCAGTGGAAGTACTACGTACAAGGAAAACTCTCACGAATCCAACGAGATACCAACTTCGACGGCAACCCCGACGTTTGGGAAATCTACGTACGCGGACAACTCGACCGCATCGGTGTCGATGTCGACTTCGATGGACGTGTCGACCGATGGGACCGCGACGAAATGAGTCGGCTCGCCAGTGAAACCAAAAAAGACGATAGCAAAAGCGAACGTTCCTCCCCACAAGAGCCCACCGACAAAGACGCCTCCTCCACGCAACACGAGTAGCCCTCGCTCCCACCATGCAAGAAAGATTACAAAAAATCCTCGCGCGCGCGGGGGTCGCTTCTCGACGCGCCGCCGAACGCTTGATCGAAGCCCGACGCGTTCGCGTCAACGGTAAAATCGTCTCCGAACTCGGCGCTCGCGCCGATCCTCGCACCGACCGTGTCGAACTCGACGGAAAACGCATCGTCGCCGAGGACTTCGTCTACGTCATCCTGCACAAACCTCGAGCCGTCATGTCGACGCTCGACGACCCGGAACAGCGTCCCACCGTCGCCGATATCCTCAAACCTCTTCCCCTTCGGCTTTTCCCCATCGGACGGCTCGATTACCAGACCAGCGGTGCGCTGTTCATGACCAACGATGGCGACTTCGCCGCGCGCCTGCTCCACCCTCGTTATCACGTCCCCAAAACCTATTTGGTGAAAGTCCAGGGTGTGATGACCGAACAAGACATCGCCACCTGGAAACAGGGCGTGATGCTCGACGACGGCATCACGCTTCCCACCGAAGTCGTGGTCACGCGGCGCGACGATCGCTTCACGTGGTTCGAACTCATCATGCGTGAGGGACGCAACCAACAGATACGAAGAATGGGGGAAGCCACGGGGTTTCCGGTGATTCGTCTCACCCGCACGGCCTTCGCGGCCATCACCATCGATGGGCTGAGAGCCGGTCAATGGCGGTTTCTAACCAAAGACGAATTGCGTGACTTGCAGGGCCTGTACGGCCTGCCCAAGCACCTTCGCGCTGCCGTCTCCACCCATGCGCGTTATGCCAACGTGCAGCCCATCCTCGGACGTGTTGCCCCTCGCTCCGCCCGCGCCCCCGAGCCAGCCCCTTCGCCCCGTTCTTTTGGCCGCCCCGCTGCCTCTCGAGCGGCGGGCGATACCGTACCCACACGGCGCAATGCTTCCAAACCCACGAATTCGGAAACGGAACCAGCGAGAAATCGTCCCGCTTACCGCCACGGGCCGCGAGACGATTCATCGCAATCCCAGGAGCCGCTGCGCAAGCCAAAGCCAGACCGTAAACCGACGCAAAAGGAAGCAACCGGAAGGGTCGAGGGACCGCGTCGTGAATACAGCCGAAAAGAAGGGCAATTCCGCGCTGGAAAAAAGGATAGTGAAAGCAAGACCCGGCCTTCGAAAGAAAAACCCCGCGAGGCTCGTCCGCGCCCACGGGCGGATCGACAGGAAAATCGACAAGAAAAAAACAAGCAAGACAAGCCCCGAGCGCCTGAAAAACGCGGCGGGCCGCCAGCGCCCGATCGTCCTACCCCTACAAGAGCCCCCCCCCGAAATCCTTCCAAAAAACCGTGATACACCGAGACGAACGATAGGACACAACACCGCTGTCTATCGAAATCCCCCCTGCTTTCCGCTATCCAATCATCCACGCCAATCCTCCCCCCTGTATCGTGGCAAGCATATTACAACACATTGAATTTATTATTTTTTTCTACGCTTCGAATCCACCGGATCCACCCAGACTTCCGGTAGGGACCATTGCTCATCGAAGAGCCCGCCCGCCAACAGCGACGCCGTCCCCAGCACCATCTGCCCCCTCGCCCCCGCCACCTGTTCATCATAGACCACATAATCCGGTAGCAGCCGCGGCAGCGAAAGCGCTCGCAGCGTCCCCGCCGCATCCGGCGCCGCTAGCACAATGACGTAGCGCCGCGGATGCTCCGGATTCGGGTAAATAAACATCATCCCAAGCTCTTTGCCTTCCAGCCGATGCCCGCCCAACACCACCTGATTGCCCTCCAACCGCAAAGGAAGCTTGTCCGCTATTCGATTCACGATCGCATTGGAACCCGCGCCGCCAATCAAAAATAGGGCATGGGAAGACGCCATCGCGGAATCCACATCGACATCGGCCACGATCGGCCATCTGGCTTCCACCCCAAACGGAGGAAAAGAAAGGGCACGGGCCACCTGCAAGTTCGCATTCGTCAGCCGGGGATCCCGCGTCCCCACGACGAATACCAACGGTTCGAGAAAAGCATCGTGAATCGGACCCGAAAGCCCCCGCTCTTTGCGCAATCCTGACTGCTCCGGAGCCCCCGACTGCCACCGATCGCCATCTTTATGCATCACTACCGGGCTGCCCCGAGCAAATCCCAGACTCTGCCCATCAATCGCTACCGTGAGTTCAGACACGGAAGCATCGATGCTCTTCGGCCAATCCAGCGCCAAAGAGCGCACGCCTTCGGTCCGAACATCGATACGCTCCCGCTGCAAACGCGCATGCACCCGCCCCCATTGCAGATGTCGCTCGAGCTGCTTGACATGAACCCAGGACAGATCCCCGTAACGAAGCGAAGCCGTGGTCAGCACGACCTGCGCCGGCTCTTCGACCCTCTTATGCTGCACCAACCATCGATGGGCTTTGAAACCTTCGTAGGTTTGCTGCCAAACGTTATGCCCCACGTCCGGATGCTCCGCCAACATCGAATATCCCAGCTCCCGGTATCGGTCGATGAGCATGAGCGAGTTTTCCACGGGCTTGTCCTGTTTGCCATGCACCACGTACATCGGCAGATTCTTTCCCCGCTCCGCCCAAGAAACATTGGACCAGAACGCGGCAAGCATCTTTTCCCAACCGCGAAGCTCACGGTTCGCCATATCGTTGCGCAACGCATAGCTGTGATACCCACATAGCGGCGCTGCCGCCGCGAATTGATCCGCATACCGCAACCCAATCGCCCCAGCCCCCGTACCCCCCATCGACAACCCCGTCACATACACCCGGTTCGGATCGATCGGATAGGTCCGCTTCATCCACTGCACCAAATGCATGACGTCCATTTCCCCAAACTCGCGATACCCAATATTGCCAAATCCGCTCGGCGATACGACGAACGCATCGAGGGGCGCAAGCGAGCCGACATGCCTGTCTTCCCAGGGAGCGCGACGCCACGGATGGTCTTGCCCGAAGTAGATCCGAATCATCTGCATCGGAAGACCGTTCAATCCGTGAAGCACCACGACCAACGGGTAGGTTTTTCCCTCTTGCCACGATGGCGGCACATACACGCCAAAGGGACGGTTCTTCCCATCCAACGGACTTGGATAAGCGAGCCTCATCGGCCCACGGATGAGCGGCAAGGGATCTTGTTTGTCGAGCACATGCCGGGCCACCGTCGACGCCGCCTTCGCCTCGTCGACTGTTGCCGCCAGATCGTCATCACCCTCGGAAACATACTTGGCGAGCCGCTCCCGAGATAACGCGAGCGTCGATGCCACCACCTCCGCCTCCTGCGGTTCATGGGTATGCTCGCGCATCTGTAGCAACGCGCGATCGATCTGCCCCAACGCGCGACGTATTTGCGCGTGCCCTTGCCTTCGAACGCGTGTCTCTCTTGCGCCCACGCGCACGCGAACCTCGAACGGATGCTCTGTCGTATCGTCGGCCGCATCGGCCATCAACCCCTCTGCGAAGAGGGGAAGAAGGCGTGCTTTCAACCCATGAACGCGATGCCCCCGGGCGGCCAGCTTCCCTAAAAAACTTGTAAATACAAGCACTTCCCCTGATTTCGGCGGCGTCTTCACCACCGATGCGTGGACATCCAATTCGACCCCTTCGGGCAATCCTCCTTGCGCCATCACGTGAACCCACGGTTCGTATCGATCGGAAAAGCTATCCAGCCCCACGTCGACTTGCACCAGCTTGGATTCATCCACACGGTCCAACGAGGCACCGGGCAATACGAATTGCACGGTTCGGCAGGGAGCCATATTCGACGCGTCAAGCAAGCGCGCGGAAAGTTTCCATGGGCCCGAGCGCTGTCGCAACCGAATCAAGAGCGGATGGTCACCCGGAGAAAGATCGAAGGCCACGGCGTCATCGTCGTGCAAGGGAGGGCGCCACAAATCCTTGTCGAGCACCACGCGGTCGTCGACAGTAACGCGCACGCCATCATCGGCTCCAAGGATGAGCAACACCCGCGTGGGGGAGGATGCGCGCAAAACGGCGCCGAAGAGAGCGAACGCCTGGGAAGGAGCGCGAAGCTCGCGCTGCAGATCGAATTGTCCATCGGGTGCTTGAAGCAACCGAAAGTCGCGTCCCGGCATCACGGTAGCGCCCAGGACGATTTCTTGCTCGCCGGAAAACCGCATGGCTTTTTCGGTTCCAAAAAGCGGTCCGGCTACCAACCACGTTCCCAATCCTCCTTGCGGTCCCGGGCGAATGATAAGGTCGGCGCGCGCGACGACGGTCCACGAGATCGCCACCCACGCCATGACCAACGCGAGCAAGTTTCGCATGCCCCTATGGCATCGAATCCCTTGGATATTGCGAGCAATTAGCTCAAATCCGTTGCGCCAGAACGCGAGGACCGTCTCGAAACATGACTTCGATCTTATTCGCGTCGATGACGCGCACGACATATCCATCTCCGAATTTGAAATGATGGACCAAGGCATCGGCCTCGAAGCTGCCTTTCGGTGTGTACTTGACGAATTCATCGGCCATCTTGCCGGCGATGCGGCTTTGCCATTCTTTTTCTCGAGCTGTTTCTTGCACGGCTTCTGCGGCCGCACGTGCCCCCGCGGTCCGAGGGGCGGGTGCGCTACGTTCTCGCGGCGAGGATGCGGTCTTTCGTTCTCTTTTGTCCGTCGCCCGCTCTTCCATGGGGCGACGATACTTGTGATGAGACCCACACGATTCGCATTCGACCTTGACCGGGATGCCATCGACCAACGCGACGATCCGGTGATTCAGGTCCATTCGACATTTCGTGCAGTAGGCGACGACTTCACCACCGGCCGTCAACTTTCGACTTGTCATGCAGAAGGCTCGATCCGTTGAAGAAAAGGGCGGCATCCAGGGTGATGCCGACTGTAGGTTGCGGCATATCGCGGCGTCCGGCAATGCCTACGTTCGTTTCTTGGAGAAGCGGCTTGTCTTTTCCAGGCGTTTTTTCGGGGCGGGAGTTTTTTTGACCGCGACTTCCGATTGTACCTCCGGCTTGGGAAACAGGCCTTCGGCGGAATCGTTGGGCACGAACCGAATCTCCGTTCGAATCTCGAAGGAAAGTTTGGTCAACGCGCGCGTCACCTCATCGGCGATGTTGGTATGTTCCAAAAAATCACGGATTTCGCCCGCAACCACGCGATACAAACCGTTTTTCGTTTCGTCGATCTGCGAAAGCAAGTAGGTGCCCAATTCCTTGGGGACTCGCAATTCCTGCACGAAATGACGTAGATTCTCCGGCTGTTCCGCCAGCTTCACCACGCCCGTATCCACGATACGTTTGATGAGTTCCGGCAGCAGACGCTCCACGAATCGCCTCCGGACAGCTTCCCCATCCGTGCCTTCCATCGGTTCGTCGTCATCGTCGCGAATCATTCGTTTGGTGTACCTATCCCAAGCCACGCGGTCAATCATCAGCCTTCACGACGTCGGGCCGTATCCAGCGGAAGTCCCCTGATCCACGACAGCAATACGTCAAGGTTTTCGATACGAGGCTCACTTCACCACCGTTGCCATACCAAGATCCAGCGGATGCTTTTCGAAGGTCCAACAGGGTCGATGCGGCCCAATCCTATCGAAAGTAAGGCCAAGCCCCTGCCAGGACCCCATGAAGCCGGCTAGTTATGGTGATTCATCCTCTCGATCGAAAACAGTCATACCCTTTCCCCCCATCCCCGGCCCTTCCCCCCACACGGTGGCCCCCCATCCCCGGCCCTTGTT
>Ga0208040_1000791_pt1 | contig 35316 bp, 35 predicted proteins | sample AD_UKC083_MetaG_FD_184431 | JGI IMG/M metagenome (GOLD analysis project Ga0208040, IMG submission 184431) | Active sludge microbial communities of municipal wastewater-treating anaerobic digesters from USA - AD_UKC083_MetaG (SPAdes) (version 2) | ecosystem: Engineered > Bioreactor > Anaerobic >...
TGCTTGTGAAGGATTAAAACATGTCAGAAACATTAATGATTCTGACATGTTTTTGTCTTAATCCTTCAAGTGTTTATTAATTGCATCTGCTGCCAGCTTAGCTGTTGAAAAGGCAGCCTGGATGTTAAACCCTCCTGTATCCCCGTCGTAGTCCAGCACTTCTCCGGTAAAATAAAGGCCGGGGATTTTTTTTGATTCCATGGTCTTTGAATTTACTTCAGAAGTTGAAACTCCGCCTTTTGTAACCATGGCAATATTGTAATCTCCAAGCTTAATGATTTTCATGGGATGGGCTGAAAACATTTGAATCAGGCTGTTCCTCTGAATTTTCGAAAGCTGGCTGCAGGGCAGATTTTCATCAATACCGCATATTTCAAGCGCCTTTTCAACAAAACGCCTTGGTAAGGCAAGGTCCTTTAATGCTGTTTTTATGCTTGTCTTTGATTGAATTAAAGATTCAAAAAATGACCTGAAGTCATCTTCGTTACTAAAGGCTGTGAAATTAATCTTTATTATGTCTCCCGCTTCCATGTATCTGGAATTATTTATTATTACAGGACCTGAAATATTTATGTGGGTAAATAAAAAATCTCCTGCAAATTCCTTTGTCTTTTTATTGTTTTTAAACAAGGATAATTTTATATTTTTAAATGACACTCCTGATAATTCGCCGAACTGGTAATTTTCAACGTAGATTGGTGTAAGTGCAGGCTTAGGTTCAACAACACTGTGCCCCAGGGATGCTGCAAATTCATAACCGGCGCCTGTGGAGCCTGTATCTGGATAGGACTTTCCCCCGGTTGCTATTATTAAATTATAAGCTGCATAGGCGAAGGCATGAGTTTTAATATAAAACAGCTTTTTATCCGCGTCATAAGACACCCTTTCCACCCTTGTATTTAAAAGCATTTGTGCATGGTTTACGCTGTCAATTAATACATTCAGCACATCTATAGCTTTCAGCGATGAGGGAAATACCTTGTCATCTTCTCTTATAATGCTCCTTAAACCCCTTTTCTTAAAAAAGTCAATGGTCTCCTGATTGGTGAAATTATAAAGGGCAGGTTTAATAAACCTGCCCTTGTCACCGTATCTGTCAAAAAATTCATTAATTGCACAATTATTAGTATAGTTGCATTGTCCTGCCCCGGTCAGCAAAAGCTTTCTTCCCGGCCTTTTGTTTTTTTCAATGATTAAAACCTTTTTATTTTCAATATTTGCAGCTGAGAATAATCCTGCAGGTCCTGCGCCTATAATAATAACATCATAAATCATTAAACTGTATCTTCCATTTCCTCTGTTTCTATTATTTCGCCTGCTTTTGGTATTTCATATGTTTCCATCATTTTATCCAGAGCAAATGCAGCCTTTATTTCATATTCCACTTCATTTTCAACGTAAGCTCCTGTAAACACAACAGAATCATTTTCCAAATTAAAATCAGTATACTTATTATTGTCCAGGTTAATTTGTTTATTACTGTCATTTACAAAATCAAACAAAACAAATTTGCTGTCCTTGTCTTTTAGCAATATTGTAGTTGTGCCTTCCAATAATTGCATCTTCTGCGGCTCGTCAAAGGACCCGATGATTTTCTTGTTTTCTATATCTAATATTTTATTTTTGCCGTCAGAATTTTTAATCAAAATGTAAGAGCCCAGCCATTCATAGGACCCTTCCCTGTCAAATGTGGCACCATCGATCGCTGCAGGCTGGTTTTCACCTTCGTCCCAGATGAATATCTGACTGTAGTCATCACCGTATCCCTGGGTTCTGAATACAATATTTTCATCGGTTCCTATGATTTCAATACCTTTAACACTGTCATCGACTAACTCTGAGCTTTCCTTCAAGTATGATACTATGCTGTCTGCATCCGTATTTTCTGAATTAAACTTAGGCATATCCCCGCTTTGAACTATTTTCAGCCTGGATTCCGCCTCCTCCAGCTTAAAAATAATATTTTCATTGCTTTTAGCCAAGCTTAGATATTCGTCTTCCAATTCTTCGAATTTTGTTTTAAATTCATTTAACTCTGCCTTTGTTCCGTCCAGTTCTTCTTTTAAGCTTAAGTTTTCTTTCTTGATTTCTTCTGTTCCTGCAATACCTTCATACTCTTCCGGGCCTAGACCAGTCTCCTGTGATACAGGTATCTGGGTGCAGCCCATTGCAAATAATAAGGTAAAAACAATTAAATATAATCTAAATTTTCTCATGGTCTCACATCCTTTCGCTTCTTATGAGGGAGAAATTATCTTTAACTTTTACTGTATCATTATACTTGTTGCCTCATATTCTCCGCCCCTTTGGACAGCTATAGCCACAATACTTTCCCCTTCTTCCAGATCTTTAAAATACTTGGTTTCACCTGAAGTATCGTATATTATGGTCCTGTTGGCAACTGTCAGGTATATAAGCTCTGTTTTCCCTGTACCTGTTATACTTTGCATCATTATCAGCCGGTCATCTTCATTGATAAATATGATTTTACCTATAAAGCTCTTGGCAGTATCCAGCTCAGAAACTTCCATTGAAACTATTTCATCTCCCGAAGTGTTAATGTATGCATTATATCCTAGACGCAAGTCATAAATTGATACATTTTTTGTCCCGATTGTAATCTTAACATTGCTGCTTACTGAATACTGTTTAATGGCTCCGTCTTCGTCAGCAATTTTAATTTTACTTTGAGGCGCAATTAGTATTTCCTTGATTACACCGCTGGCTTCAGCTTCTTTGGCTATGGTGTTAATAGCAATCATATCATCATATTCTGTGGTTATGGTAACTTCATCCCCCACTCTGACCTGGTCAAAGCTTGAATCATCATCATTTTTTGTAACGTCAACAGAACTTGTAAATATAAATGTTTTTAACAGGCCTTCATCCGTTTTCACGGTAACCTTTATGGGATAATTATAATCAATGGCTGTAATTTCTCCGTCAAAATATTTAATGCGGCTTACTGAATTAATCCTGTAAACCTGGCCGTCATCCAGCAAAAGAGTCACTTCATCGCTCTTTTCAAGTCTTCTTAATTCAGTTGCCTTACCGTCATGATATACATCAACGTCTGCTTCTATTTCAAAGGTAAGTTTGTCATCATCTTCATCGTAAATAGTTATTGATGCAGGTTCTACATATGCCACATATAAAATAGTGCCTCTTACAACATCCTTTGTGCTGTCAGCTTCAATCTCCAGGGCAAGTCCCTCTTCGTTAACTCTGCAGTCAACAAGCATATCATTTTTTAAATCAGACAATTCTCTTGTTCTGCCGTTTATGGTTATTTTTGTGTCATCATTTACACTGACTTTACTTTCTGCTCCTCTGTCATCTTTAACATATATGTATGAGTCAGTCCTCTTTGTTTCCACTTCCGTTATTATGCCGCTTACTTTTGTTGCAGGCTGATATTTGTCTAAATCAGGCAATATATTGTTGTCGCTTATATAATCAAATGCCTTTACTAACAAAGTAGCAATTTCAGCCCTTTTAATTTCATCGACCGGATTAATATTCCCTTCATTGTCGCCAAGAATTATTTTCTTTTCAGACATAAGGTAGATATATGGTCTTGCTGAAGCAGATATTTCAGCATTGTCTTTAAAAGGCAGGACGTATGTCTTCAGGCTTTTTGCTTCATCCTCCAAACCCAAAGCCTTTGTCAAAAGCACTGCCACCTCTTCCCTTTTTGCATCCTGGAAAATATTTTTATTTGCAAACATATCCTTGACAGCCTGCTCGCTTACTATGCCAAGCCCAATTGCAACCGCCAAATAGTCCAATGACCATTCATTATACAAAACATTTTGCATTCTTCCTAAAGAAGGCTTGTATTCATCGATTATTTCTTTTTTTATATCATCATCAATAGTATACAGTCTCGACAGCATAATAAGGGATTCCAGCACAGTTACGTTGTTGTCCGGCTTGAATGTACCATCTTCATAACCGGAAACAAGTCCGTCTTTTTCAACTCTTTCTATGTAGCTTCTCGCCCAATGATTTGAAATATCACTAAAGACTATCGCATTTGCAGTCATTGTAAACAACAGAGACAACACAACAGAAAGTAAAATAATTCTGCTTATTTTTTTCATAATACCTCCCATATGTCTTTTTTTTAATAAATTATATCATATATATGTTGTTACTGCAATAAAAATCGGGACATTCCTTGGACCCTCCGGCTACCCCGGAAGGGAGAAGGTGTGTCTTTTATATAAAAAACTATTGACTTACCCGGATATTATGATAAATTTTAATCATAATGATGAGGCGGATTATGGCAGGGGTAAATTACAGCAGATTTAAGCTAAAAAATTCAATATTTATGAATATTGCCATAAATGAATTTATAAAAAGAGCAGCTGAAAACTTTTATATAATAAAATTTGAAGGAGAAATATGGGCATATTGATAAAACCTTCCCTGTTAAGAGGTAAAATTACCATCCCTTTCTCGAAAAGCCTAAGCCACAGAGCAATTATATGTGCTTCTCTTTCCAAGGAAGAAAGCAAAATAAAAAACATAGTTTTTTCTGATGATATAAGGGCTGTAATTGAGGGAATGAAAAAACTGGGGGCAGATATAAGGGAAGCAGATGATTTCCTTACAGTTAAGCGGGCTGAAAACACCGGAGATAATGCTGTAAATAATATAATTGACTGCAAAGAATCAGGGTCTGTCCTGAGATTTCTTATACCTTTGTCTTTGGTTTTTAAAGATAAATGCACCTTTACCGGAAAAGGAAGACTGGTTGAAAGACCACTTGATGTATATTATGATATTTTTGAAAAGTCCAATATAGAATATGAAACAAACAAGGGGAAACTGCCCCTTACGGTGAAGGGTTCGCTGAAGGGCGGTTATTACAGCATACCCGGCAATATAAGCTCACAATTTATCACAGGACTATTTTTTGCACTTCCCCTTCTTAAGGATAATTCGGAAATAAGAATTACAGGCCCTGTGGAATCAAAGGCTTATATTGAATTGACAAGAGATGTAATGAAAAAATATTGTGTCAATATAGAAAAAATCGATAGCTGTAACTACTTTATAAAGGGAGGTCAAAAATATAAGGCACATAACTGTGAAATTGAAGGGGATTTTTCACAGGCAGCGTTCTTCCTTGCTGCAAATGCTTTGGGATCCAAGGTTGAATGCCTTGGTTTAAATTATGATTCCCTCCAGGGAGACAGGGAAATATTAAATATAATTGAAAAATACTCATTGCCGGAAAATGAAATAACCATAGATGCTTCACAAATCCCGGACCTGGTTCCGGTAATATCAGTTCTTGCATCCTTGAAAGAAAACTGCAAAACTACTATAATCAACGCCGGCAGGCTGAGGTACAAGGAGTCCGACAGACTTAAGGCAATAGCTGCAGAAATGAAAAAACTGGGGGCTTCAATAAAGGAAATTGAAAATGGCCTTATAATTGAAGGAAAGAACTCTTTGCACGGAAATACAACGGTTTACAGCTGGAATGACCACCGGATTGCAATGGCTTTGGCTATTGCGGCAATTAAATGCGATGATCCCATCCTTTTGGAAGGTTATGAGTCGGTAAAGAAATCATACCCGAAATTTTGGGATGATTATAAAAGCTTAGGAGGTGTTATAAATGAGCTCAATGACAGGAAATAAACTGAAAATAAGCATATTTGGCGAATCCCACGGAGAAGGCATAGGTGTAGTAATAGACGGCCTGCCCTCAGGATTTGCTCTTGATTTTGATTACATTAATCAGCAGATGAATAGGCGACTTCCCGGAACAAACACCCTGTCCACCGAAAGAAAAGAAAAGGATGAATATAAAATACTCAGCGGCTTATTTGAAGGAAAAACAACAGGCACTCCTCTGTCTGCAATAATTTATAATATTGACAAAAAATCTGATGATTATGGCGAAAGATTCAAACTTCGCCCGGGCCACAGCGATTACACGGGATATATCAAATATTCATCATATAATGACTACCGGGGGGGAGGCCACTTTTCAGGGAGACTTACGGCACCTCTTTTATTTGCAGGGGCTCTTGCCATGCAGATATTGGAAAGTAAAGGAATACTTATAGGGAGCCGCATAAAAAGCATATATAATATAAATGATGATGATATTGAAAATATGGATGCAGATACGATCAAAAATTTAAGAAGTATGAGTTTTCCTGTCATATCAAAAGAAAAAGGCGCTCTGATGACAAAAAATATCCTTGAACAAAAGGAAAAAGGAAACTCCCTGGGAGGAATAGTCGAAACATTTATTATAAATGTTCCTGCAGGCTACGGCGAGCCATTTTTTGATTCTCTTGAAAGCAAGATGGCGCATATGATATTTTCCATCCCCGGAGTCAAGGGAATTGAATTCGGTGCAGGCTTTGATATTACAACCCTTACGGGAAAAGAAGCAAATGATGAATTCTATGTGGCCAATCATAAGATAATTACCGTTACCAACAATAACGGCGGTGTTTTGGGAGGAATAACAAACGGCATGCCCATAGTTATTAAAACTGCCATAAAACCCACTCCCTCAATATGGCAACCACAGAATACGGTTGATATATCTTCAATGGAAAATACCGTCGTAAATATTAAAGGCCGCCACGACCCCTGCATTGTTCCCAGGGTTGTAGCGGTTTTAGAAGGAGCCTGCGCCCTTGTGCTCCTTGATTTAATTATGGAAAGGGATGGTGAAAATTGGAACTTGATAAGGCAAGAGCAGAAATAGACAAGCTAGATAAGGAAATTGTGAAGCTGCTGGAAAAAAGATTCAATTTGGCAAGTGAAATAGGTTTCTTAAAAAAAGAACAAAACCTTCCTGTGTATGATGAATCAAGAGAAAGGCAGGTCTTGGAATACTGCGCAGGTATATTGGAAAATAAAGAGTATTCAAAATACATCTGCGATATTTACTTTCAAATAATGAACATCTGTAAAGACATACAGAGGTTAAAGGATAAGGAATGAAAAACATATTAATTATAGGCATGTCCGGCAGCGGGAAGACAACCGCGGGCATGATGCTTTCAGAAAAATTAAATATGGAATTTGTAGATATGGATGATTACATAGTATCCGTGGAAAATAAAAGCATTATTGAAATGTTTGAAATAAGCGAGGAATATTTCAGAAATGCTGAAAGCAAATGCTCAAAGATTTTATCCGGGGAAACATCTCTTGTAATTGCTGCCGGCGGAGGAATTGTCAAACGAAAAGAAAATATGGACTGTTTTGAAAAAAATTCAATCATAGTTTTCTTAAACAGACCTCCCGAAAAAATCATAGAAGATATAGACATAAAAACCCGCCCCCTCCTGAAAGAAGGGCGGGATAAAGTTTTTACCCTCTACAATGAAAGAATCCATCTGTATAGGAAATACTGCCATATTGAAGTTTTAAACGATACAACCCTGGACGACGCCGTAGATGAAATAATAAATCGTGTTAGGACCTGTTTGGGTTAGGCATAAAGGCTGTTTTTCTCTCCCTTTGGTCAGAAAAATAGGGCTATGACATTAAGGTCATCTTTCTCACCGTTTCAAATTCATTTTGAATTTCTTCCGAAGGCTCGTGAGTCATTTTAGATACTCCATAAATGAATATGCAGGATATTATAAATGCCGGAAGAAGCTCATATACACCGAATATTCCGCCCAATGGCTTTAAAATCAGCTTCCAAACAAATACCATTATACCTCCGGAAAGCATGCCTGCAACAGCCCCTTCCCTGCTTGTTCTCTTCCAGAACAGGGAGAATATGATAATTGGTCCGAAGGTGGCTCCAAATCCCGCCCAGGCAAAGGATACTATTGTAAAAATAACACTGTCCTCATCAAGAGCTATGAATATACCTATTATACAAATTACTACCAGGATTATTCTTGAAACAATCATAACCTGCTTGTCGGCTGCATCCTTTTTAATTAAATGCTGGTATATATTTTTGGAAAATGCTGATGCTGCAATCAATAAATAAGAATCAGACGAACTTATTGTTGCTGCTAAAATCCCTGCCATTACAAAACCTGCAATAAAGGCAGGAAGTAAATTTGATGACAATACAATAAAAATACTTTCCGAGTCGCTGTATGTCAGCAGGGCTGTAGGAAATACAGCTCTTCCGATTATTCCTATGGCTACGGCAGCACCCAAGGAAATAACTACCCAGACTGTTGCAATTCGCCTGGATGTTTTTAGTTCACCGGGGTTTCTTATTGCCATGAATCTTAACAATACCTGGGGCATCCCAAAATACCCAAGCCCCCATGCAAGTGTTGATAAAACAGTGTACATACCATACTCACCTGCTGCATTGTACTGAGGCACTCCATTTACAACCTGCTGTACGCCATCTGTTACGGCGGGTGATGCTATGCCGAAAAATTCAAAAAATCCGGGGATTTCTTTTGCATTTTCAATAACTTGTGCAGTTCCACCCGCTGCATAAGTTCCAACGGCTAAAATTGTGACTAAAGCAATAATCATAACAAATGCCTGCATGGTATCTGATGCGGATTCTGCCAGAAATCCTCCTATAAAAGTGTAAAACAATACAAAAGCGGCTCCCAATATCATCATATACTGATATCTGAATCCAAACAGTGCATTAAAAAGCTTACCCACTGTTACAAAGCAGCTGGAAGCGTAAACAATAAAGAAAACCAGAATAAATACTGCAGAAATCGTCATTATTATTTTTTTCTTTTCTTTAAAGCGATTGCTTAAAAAATCAGGAAGCGTTATGGAATTGCCTGCCGCAACCGAATAGTTGTGAAGCCTTTTTGCAATAAACAGCCAGTTTAAATAGGTTCCTGCAGCTAAGCCTATTGCAGTCCATACAGCATCACTTAAACCATACCAGTATGCAACACCGGGAAGTCCCATTAAAAGCCAGCCGCTCATATCAGATGCTTCGGCACTCATGGCTGTAACCAACGGGCTGAGTGTTCTACCTCCTAAAAAATAGTTTTCACTGCTCTCATTGGCACGCTTTGCAAAATACAATCCTATGCCAATAACAACAGCCATGTAAATAATCATAGATGCAAAAATTTGTAATGTTTCTCCGCTCATAATGTAAACCTCCTTCTTTAAAATTTTATTTTTATACTATTCGCTATTTATTTGGGGGCGAAAAAAACGCAGGGGAGTGCATGAAAATCGGGTTAGGGCATTAAACAGGCTGCATCACCAATTTGTTCACTCCCTCTGGTCGTGCAAATTGGGATTTCGCTGCATATGACCTACCAGCCGTTTTTCTGAAAAAAACCCAGAAAAACGGGGTTAGGGCATTAAAAATCCGCCTCTAAAAAGAGGCGGATGTCCGCGGTACCACTCTAACTGCATTATATACAGTATCTCGTTAAAATAAGGGTTTTGCCCTTTGGGTTGCTGCTCCCAAACGCTCCGAGGCGGGTTCAATCAACATTGGGACAAAGGTCTTTCACCGGGCAACCTTCTCTCTAAGTCCATGCATCACTACTATTCCTCTTCACAGCTGAATATTAATATTAAAAAACATACTATACCAAGATAAAGATTTTGTCAAGGTTTTTCTTGAATTGTTTTGCAGGTTTTTTAATTTTCTTGCATTACAGAGAAATTTATCTCCGATATATAGCAGTTATGGCTGCTAAATTATTTATCATTTCATCTGTTAAATCAGTTTTCTTCATTCTCCAGGTCCAGTTTCCGTTTACAGTTGCCGGTGTATTCATTCTTGCTTCATCACCTAATCCAAGAATATCCTGCATTGTAGTTATTGCCAAACCGGCGGCTGAGCTCCATGCCCCTCTGATAAATCCCCAATTCAATCCCTCTTTTGAATCTAATTTTAAATACTTCTTTGCATAGTCCACATCTTCTATTCCTGCATTTAAAAACCATCCTTCAACAGTTGAGTTGTCATGGGTTCCTGTGTAGACTACGCAGTTCTTGTCGTAATTATGGGGTAAATAGTCACTTTCCTCTCTTGAGTCAAAGGCAAACTGCAATACCTTCATTCCGGGAAAACCTGAATATTTAAGAAGCTTCTTGACATCCTCTGTTAAAAAACCTAAATCTTCAGCGATTATATTTAATTCTCCCAATTCTTCCTTAATACTATTAAAAAAGTCTGTTCCCGGCCCTTTTACCCAATGACCGATTACTGCATCTTCAAAGCCGTATTTAATTTCCCAATAAGCTTCAAATCCCCTGAAATGATCGATTCTTAATACGTCGAAAATCTCAAAGCTATGTTTTATTCTGTTTTTCCACCATCTATAGTTATCTTTCTCCATTTCAGACCAATTGTATATGGGATTTCCCCAAAGCTGGCCCTTACGGGAAAATGCGTCTGGAGGACAGCCTGATACTGTAATCGGCAAAAGATCCTCATCTAAATTAAATAGGCGTGGATTGCTCCATACATCCTGGCTGTCTTCTGCTACATATATGGGCAAATCTCCTATGATTCTAACACCCTTAACATTGGCATATGATTTTAACCTATACCATTGCTTATAGAAGAAATACTGAGTAAATGTCCAAAAATATATCCTGTCAATATTTTCAATTTCAAATTTCTCTACAACTTTTGAATCCTTCCTCCTGTATTCCTCCTGCCATATCAGCCAGGAAACATTTCCATGATGTTTTTTTATTGACATAAAAAGTGCAAATTCTTTCAGCCATTCATTATTATCCCAATAAAACCTGTATAAATCTTCCTTTAAGTCTTCCTTTGCTTTTTCATAAGCCTTTTCCAAGAGGTGCATTTTGTTCCTGTACAGCAGTCCGTAATCAACCCTGGTCACATCACAGCCTAAATCAATGCTGTTGATTTCATCTTTAGTCAGGTATCCCCTCTCAATAAATTCATCCAGTTCTATAAAATACGGGTTGCCTGCATATGAGGAAAAGGACTGGTAGGGAGAATCTCCGTATCCTGTTATTCCCAATGGCAGTACCTGCCAGTATTTTTGTTTTGCATCTGCCAAAAAGTCTACAAAGGAATATGCCTCCTTGCCAAAATCTCCAATTCCATATTCGCCGGGCAATGAGGAAATATGCATCAATATACCACTGGACCTTTTCCTTTCCATACTTTGCTCCTTCACAAATCCCTGTACAGCAGCGTGCACAGGATAAACAATAAAAAAATAACAGATTAATCATATATTTATTTTAATGATTTGTAAAGGTTTTTTGTTTTAACATATTAAACTGTTGATTACCTCTTTTACTGTGGTAATTTTATTTACATCGTTCAGGTTTGCACCGGAAAAGACCAAGCCGTCCCTTCCTTCCACAGAATTTATCAAGCCTTCCGATATGCAGTATGGAATTTCCCTGGGATTGCAGCCCGGCATACATCTATAACATCTTGTAAGAATAACCTTTCCCGCACCTTTGAGAAAATTTGTTTCTATGGCTCTTCCGGGCATTCCTACCGGGCTTTTAATAATTTTTATATTTTCATCATCAGCATTAACATATGTTGACTTGAAATTTTCGTGAGCGTCACATTCTATAGTAGGGACAAACAAGCTTGCTAACTGAAAACCGTCTGCCCCGGCTTCTTCAAGTTCAAGGATATCCTCCCCGGTCCTTATTCCTCCTGCTGCAATCAAGGGTATCTTCACTTTGTATTCTTCCTCAAAGGCCCTTAATAAAGACTTTACTTCCTTAACAATATCTTTTAAAGGCATGCATTTATTTTCCAAAAGTTCATCCATCTTAAAACCAAGGTGCCCTCCTGCCAATGGTCCTTCCACTATTATTGCATCCGGCAGCCTGTCTGACTTCAGATAACTTCTGATAATTATTTTTGCTGCCTTGGCAGAAGATACTATGGGTGCAATCTTCGTATTTGTCCCCTTTGTTAACTTTGGAAGAGCAATTGGAAGCCCTGCACCTGATACGATAATATCTATTTTTTCTTCAACTGCTTTTTTAACATACAATTCATAATTGTTCATAGCTGCCATGAAATTCATGGCAATAATACCCTTTGATTTTTCTCTTGCTTTTTTAATCTCCTTGCCGATTGCCCTTAAATTTGCTTCAACAGGGTTATTTAAAAAATCTGGCTCTCTAAAGCCGATTTGAACACCGGATATGGTTCCTATGCCCCCTTCATTTGCAACTGCTGCCGCTAAATTTGCAAGAGATACGCCTATACCCATGCCTCCCTGAACTATTGGGATTTTTGCAGTCAAGTCTCCTATTTTTAATTCCTTTAATATCATATGTCCACCATTATTTTTATAGTCTATTATTTTGATATTCAAAGTATATATTTAAAACCATTCTATGTCAAGAAAAAAGTATTGCCTTGGCTCTATTAATCTTTAATTTCTGCAACTGATAGAAAATAATAAAAATATTTAGCGAACATTTGCAGGACACGATTATAATTCTTAGCGAATGCAGACTGAAAATCCGTTAAGCAGCTTGCACTGTTTGAGCGAAGCGAGTTTGCAAGCTGTAGGATTTTTAGTCGTAATAAGCTCATAGAATTATTCGTGTCCGAAACCGTGAGCGGATATTTTTATTATTTTCTTTGAAAAAAGTACCGCCTGAGCAGTACTTTTTATTCGTGTCTGAATAATATTTTTTTATTTATTTACATATTCGTCAAAAGCATCCTTGGTAAACTGCTGCTTTTCTTCGATTGCTTCTTGAACCATCATGTCCTTAACCTTCATTAGCCTTGTTTGATTACCTCTTTCGTTTTCATCAAGCTTCATTTGAATGTACTTGATAGTTTCCTCAAGTTGCGGAATCATAACATATTCAAGAGCATTAACTCTTCTTCTGGTCTTTTCGATTTCAGCTGCAAGAAGTTGAACTTCTTTTTCAACAGCTGCCAATTTTAACAGCTCAGGGAAAATATTCGACAAATTTTCGATTGCATTGTCAAGCTCAGCTGAAGTATTGGCAAAACCGTAAGGGTAAATATTTGCAGTGTCATCAGTTGTAGTTTTAAAATCAAACACCGGAACATCTACACTCATTACATTCTTTCTGCCTACCTCTATGGTTACTCCCTGTTTAGGATACATAAGGGCTTCCTCCAAAACCTCCGAGGACATTACAGCACTGGCAATTACAAAATTTGAATAAACATCGCCAATATGTGCTTCTACCTGCTCGCGCAGAGCTTTATTCTCTCTAGCAAGTTCCAGGAACCGCTTCATAAGCTCGTCACGTTTGTCCTTCAGCATTTTGTGACCCTTTACTGCCACTCTTAAACGATTTTTCAAAGAGGTTAATACCATTCTGGTAGGATTAACATTTAATCTTGCCACATAACCACCCCTATGCTATTCTTTTTCCGGATAATATTTCTCAAGATACTCATCCCTTATACGTTTTAATTCTCCCTTAGGAAGAAGTGTCAGCAGATCCCAGCCTATTTCCAGTGTTTCTTCGATGGTTCTGTTTGTTTCATAGCCTTGAGACACATATCTCTTTTCAAATTCGTCTGCAAATTTTGCAAAGAATTTATCAGCATCTGACAGTGCCGCTTCTCCAAGTATGGCCATAAGTTCCTTTGCTTCCTTACCTCTTGCATAGGCTGCAAACAGCTGGTTCAATACGTCGGAGTGGTCCTCCCTGGTTTTGCCCCTGCCAATACCCTTGTCTTTCAAACGTGACAAGGAAGGTAAAACATCTATAGGAGGCTTAATATTCTTTCTGTACAGCTCACGGGAAAGAATAATCTGTCCTTCCGTAATATATCCTGTAAGGTCAGGAATAGGATGTGTTTTATCATCCTCAGGCATTGTAAGAATCGGTATCATTGTAATGGAGCCGGCATGTTCTCTTTTTCTTCCTGCTCTTTCATAAATGGATGCCAAGTCAGTGTACAGATATCCCGGATAACCACGTCTGCCGGGAACTTCCTTACGTGCAGCAGATACTTCACGAAGAGCCTCAGCATAGTTTGTTATATCCGTCAATATTACCAATACATGCATATCTTTGTCAAAAGCAAGGAACTCTGCTGCTGTCAAAGCCATACGCGGTGTTGATATACGCTCGATTGCAGGGTCATCTGCCAGGTTCATGAACAATACGGTTCTGTCGATTGCACCGGTACGTCTGAAGTCAGAAATAAAGAAATCTGCTTCTTCATAAGTTATACCTATTGCAGCAAATACAACAGCGAACTTGGATTCAGTACCCAAAACCTTTGACTGACGTGCAATTTGTGCTGCCAGGTTAGCATGAGGAAGTCCGGAGCCTGAGAATATAGGCAGCTTCTGTCCTCTTACCAATGTGTTCAAACCGTCTATGGCAGAAACACCTGTTTGAATAAATTCATTAGGATAGTCTCTTGCTGAAGGGTTCATGGGAAGACCGTTAATATCCAGTCTCTTTTCAGGTATAATTTCAGGACCGTTGTCTATAGGTCTTCCAAGTCCGTCAAATACACGTCCCAGCATATCTTCTGCAACTGCAAATTCCATTCCTCTTCCAAGGAATTTTACCTTGGAATCAGCCAGGTTGATTCCGGCAGCACTTTCAAACAATTGAACCAGTGCATTGCTCCCGTTGATTTCAAGAACCCTGCAGCTTCTGGTTTCCCCGCTTGGGAGTTCAATTACTCCAAGCTCATCATATGCAACATTTTCAACATCCTTAACAAGCATCAAAGGTCCTGCTACTTCAGATATGGTCCTATATTCTTTAATCATACTACTCAACCTCCTTGCTTGCTGTTAAAGCCGAAATTTCTTTATCAATTTGTTTTTCAATGTTTTCGTAAACTTCCTTTATATCTTTTTCTTCAATATATTTGAATCTTCCTATTCTCTCTATTACAGGAAGCTCTGACAATGCTTTGAAATCTGCTCCTTCGCTTAATGCTTCTACTCCCTTGTGATAGTTTCTCAGTATTAATGACAAGAGTTTATGCTGCTTTTCAAGTGATGAGTAGGTATCAATTTCATGGAATGCATTTTGATGCAGGTAGTCTTCTCTTATTGATCGTGTTGCCTCTAACTTCAATCTGTCATAAACCGACAATGAGTCAACACCAACCAGCTGTACTATTTCATTTAATTCTGATTCTTCCTGCAGAAGCTTCATAACCTCATTACGCATTTCACTCCAGTTCCTTGCCACATTTTCATCAAACCATGGACCTAATCTGTCAACATACAAGGAATAGCTTGTAAGCCAGTTAATTGCCGGGAAGTGTCTGCTGTATGCCAGCTGTGCATCAAGTGCCCAGAACACTTTTACTATACGAAGAGTAGCCTGGGATACAGGCTCTGAAATATCACCGCCGGGAGGTGAAACTGCTCCGATGGCGGACAATGCTCCTTCTCTTCCATCTTTACCCAAGCTTATAACCCTTCCTGCTCTTTCATAGAACTGGGCAAGACGGGATGCCAGGTATGCCGGATAACCTTCCTCACCGGGCATTTCCTCGAGACGGCCGGACATTTCACGAAGTGCTTCCGCCCAGCGTGACGTAGAGTCAGCCATAAGTGCTACGGAATAACCCATGTCTCTGAAATACTCAGCCATTGTGATTCCTGTATAAATTGATGCTTCACGGGCTGCAACAGGCATGTCGGAGGTATTTGCAATAAGAACGGTACGTTTCATAAGTGATTCACCTGTTCTCGGGTCTTTCAACTCAGGGAACTCCATTAAAACGTCTGTCATTTCATTTCCACGCTCTCCGCAGCCTATATATACAACTATTTCAGCATCCGCCCATTTTGCCAGCTGGTGCTGCACAACCGTCTTTCCGCTTCCGAAAGGTCCGGGAACTGCTGCAACGCCGCCCTTTGAAATGGGGAATAATGTGTCTATAACTCTTTGACCTGTTAACAAGGGACTTACTGGAACCAGTTTTTCCTTATATGGACGGCCCTTTCTTACAGGCCATTTTTGCATCATGGTTAAATTAACATGTTCACCGCTGTCTTTTTTAACAACGCATACAGTTTCTTCAACCGTGAAGCTTCCTTCTTTTATTTCAGCAACTTCTCCGGAAACTCCGAAAGGAACCATGATTCTATGCTCAACAACTATAGTTTCCTGAACAGTACCTATTATATCTCCTGCTTCCACCCTGTCTCCAGCTTTTACGGCAGGTACAAAATCCCATTTTTTCTCCCTGTTAAGAGCAGGAATGCTTATTCCTCTTGTAATATTAGGTCCTGCTACTCTTCTTATTTCCTCTAAGGGACGTTGTATTCCATCATATATTGTTTCAATAAGTCCGGGTCCCAGTTCAACAGAAAGCTGCGCTCCCGTGGAAACAACCGGTGCTCCCGGAGCTAAGCCTGATGTCTCTTCATAAACCTGTATGGATGCCATTTCACCGCGCATCTCGATAATTTCTCCTATGAGGCCTTGCTCGCTTACACGGACAACGTCAAACATATCGGCTTCTTTCATACCATCTGCTATAACCAATGGACCGGATATTTTAACTACTCTACCTTGGCTCATTAAACTAATCACCTGCTTTCATTTTTTTTACATTAATCGTTACTAAACAATATGTCTGCACCAACTGCTTTCTCAACTGCCTTCTTAATGTTATTAATCCCTATGCCTAAGGATCCCTGCATTCCCGGTATAGGAATAATTGCCGGCAGACGTTCTTGATTGTACTCGTATATTGATTCTTTTATTTCATTATACAGGCTTTCTGTCACATAAATAATTGCATAATTATCATCAGCAATTTTATGCAGCGTACGCCTTGCTTCATCAGCCTTGCTGCAGTCAAATACATCCAATCCCACAGCTTTGAATCCTTGAACGCTTTGCTTGTCTCCAATAATCCCTATCTTATACATAAGTCTCTCTCAACCTCTCTTTTATAAGTTCCGGCGAGATGCCTGCTGTTTTACCTGCCAAAATTATTCGTGCAGTTTTAATTTCATTATCCTTAGCTATCAGATATCCTGCAAGAGCTTCTATGCCGTAAGGAAAATATTTGGCAGACTTTACATGCTCCATGAGCTTGTTATCCAGAAGCTTTTCCAGCTTTGTAAACTTTCCTGTTTCAGCTAACGCTTCAGTTCCTTCAAGAAATACTTCCTTGAAATCATAAGCCAGGAGAAGCTCTCCGAATTTTTCAAAAGGCTCATCGTAGTTCCTGATAAATATATGCTCATGAACTTTACCGCCCTGTAAGAATACCCTGCTGAAAAAATCCCAGGATTTTTTCATTTTCTTAAGTCTTACAAATGTTTTAATATTATTTGAATCTATCTGCATTTTTACATAATCAATAATATATTCATTATTGGTTTTTTCTGCAGCCTTAAGCATTTCATCAAAACAATACCGGTCAAAAATAATATCTATGAGCTGAGGATCCTTTGTTTTTGGAAATTCTTCAATTACTTCATTCAATGCTTTTCCCATGTTCTCCGTCAAATCAGTAAAACTTCTCTCTTTCAGAGCATGCATTAAAACCTTAAGATCAATGGTTCCCGTATCAACAAGAATATCTGTTTCATTCTTGTTCAAATACTCGTTTTTCATCAATACTTTCAAGTTATGATAATCATATGGATACAAAAATAAATTGAAGTGTTCAGCTTCAGGAGCTATAGATCTAATAAAATCATATGTCTTCTTATGCTCTTCAGCAAGAAGACCTTCGTAATCATTAAAATCAGTTACTTCATTTGAATAACCGTAATAACAATCATCCAGTACTCTTAAGGCATCTTCCATTGTTTTTGCATCTATCATTTTTTCTGCTCTTTCACGGGTAAGCATATGTTTTTCTATGCTTTTTACTCTTGAAGTAGAATATAAATAATCATTTTCCTTAATCTTCGCCAAAGTCATTCCTCCTTTCAGGCAGGAAAATTATTTAAAAAGCGCATTTGCTATACTGCCGGTAAGTTCGTCCTTCATTGAATCCAAAAGGGTTTCAAAAGTGTTGTTTATTTCCACGCTTCCCTTTTTAAGAACGAATCCGCCGCTTGCCTTAACTGTATTTTTGCTCAATACAACTTTTTCTGCCCCTAGTTTTTCATTTACAGCTTTTACTAATCTTTCACCGATATTTTCCCTGTCTTTGGCATTTAAAACTATTGTCCCTTCACAATTGGGAATTTTTATAATCTCCTGGCCTAAAAAACTTAAATATTCATCTTCCGGCATTGCTTTAAGCTTTTCGATTGCCGCACCAAAACTCTTTTTAATAGCTTCCTGCTTTGCTGACAAAAGCATCTTTCTGCCTTGAAGTTCCGCAGCAGATACTCTTCTGTTTTTTAATTCAACCGCATCATTTGCTGCTTTTTCTGCTTCAGTCTTTATTATTGCTTCCGCTTCAGCTTTAGCTTTATTTAATAATTCCTGCTTTGTACTTTCCGCACTCTTCAAAGAGGAATCAGCATTATTTTGTGCATCGCTTAAAATCTTTGAAGTAATATTTTCAATGCTCATTTGATCACATCCTTATTATAAATTTTAACACACTCCTTTAAACCTGAATTCCATTTACCATAAGGAATGATGCAAGAAGTGCCAGAACTGCATATGTTTCAACCATAGCTGCGTATACCATTGCTTTTGCTATTTCTTCAGGTCTCTTTCCAACCAGCTGAACACCGGTAGCTGCAACCTTGCCCTGCCAAACAGCTGATATGGTTCCTGTAATACCGGCAGGAAGTGATGCTGCCAAAAACATTAATCCCTGAGCAGTTGTCAAAGGAGCTATGCTGCCTCCAAGTACACCTATTTTATTCATTATAATAAATGCTATAAGAAGACCATAAATACCCTGTGTTCCAGGCAGTGCCTGCAGCATCAATGTGGGACCGAACTTCTTTGGATCCTCTGCAATAACTCCGCCTGCAGCCATACCTGCAATAGCAACTCCCCATGCACTTCCGATTCCTGCCATAGATGCATTAGCAGCACCTAAAATAGCTAAAAAACCACCCATTGTAAATTCCATTTTTAAATTTCCTCCTTAATTTTAATATATTTAGTTTTTTTAGTGAAAGGAGCAAATGCATCTCCTCCACCTTCATAAAATTTACCGAAAAATTCTACATATTGAAGCCTTGCCGAGTGAACGAATGAACCAAGACCATTTATGGCAAAATTAAGTATATGGCCGAATACAAAAACCAATACATACAAAATTGCCCCTGCTATGCCGCTTCCCATGGAGCCGATCAAACTTAAAACAGATGAAATAACTCCTGTTGCCAGTCCAAGTGCAAGAAGTCTTGAATATGAAAGAACATCTCCCAGGTAGCCTGTTATTCCATACAAGGCAAGCACTCCGCTTATAAGTTTGTTGATTATACCTACCTTTGCCCTTCCTTGGGTAAGGACGAGTCCTATTGCTGAAGCTATTGTCACCCATTTACCTATAACAGGCAATACAGAACCTGGAATTATCATATCTCCTGCAAGCCAGAATATAGGTCCTAAGATAAACAAATACCAAAGACCCACATCCATAAGTGCATCCGCAAGGTGGCCGTCTCTTATTGACATATAGGCGCTCATTCCCATTCCTACAAATAAGTGGACGAGACCCATAACAAAAGATACTATCAGCACAACCATAGGTTCTTTTAGGGGGTCTACCCATACGTAGGTTATAGGCAGATTAATATTGAAAAGATGTCTTGCTCCTACAACTAAACCATCCCCAAACCAGCTTCCGTACATAACTCCCCAAAAAATGGTGGATATTCCGCCCCAGAAAAACACCTTGAGCATTCTGCCAAAAGTGCCTTCTATATCAAACTTTTTGAGTATGATGTAGCATCCCAGAGCAAACATAACACCATATCCCACGTCTCCCAGCATCATACCGAAAAACAAAACGTAAAATGGAGCCATCACTGCCGTCGGGTCTATGTTGGATGTTGCAGGCAGGCTGTAGAGCTCTGTTATTGATTCAAAGGGCTCAGCAAAAGCACTGTTTTTCAATAATACAGGAAAGTTTTCCCCTTCCTCGGGCTTTTTAAAATCATACCAGCACTGATATTGGTCTAAAACCTTTTGAACACTGTCTTTGCATGCTTCAGGCACCCAGCCTTCAATATAAAAGGTTGTATCAGTCTTAAGCATGCTGCTTAGTACTTTATTTTTATCTCTTTCAATTACCAGATGGTCATGATACAGCTGAATTTCTTCTTTGAAGGATACTAATTCCGTTATATCTTTATCCACAGTCTCCTTCTTGGCAGATATTTCTTTTAAGCTGTTTTCATACAGCATTATATTTTCTTCTGCAGTACCCCTTAGGTCCTTGAATGTAACAGGAGAAAAACCATATTGTTTCAGCAATTCCAAAATATCCTCTTTTTCTTCGGTAAGACATATAAATGAGCAATAATACTGATCCTTGTCACTGTCCACCACATCCATATAACATCTTTCAGTTGTTCTAAACAGTTTGGATTTCAGCTCATTAATATCCGCAATACTGGGTACGGCACCGATTATTACGCTGGTGTACTTAGTTTCTGTCATGTCAAGAGGAATCGGATACTTAATCCATGGCTTTAAGCTTAAAATAGCTGCTTCAATTTTGTTTCCCTCAGAACAAAGCTCGCTTAATGACTTGTTTAATCCAAGAACTCTGTTCACGTTTTCAGATACGCTGTCATTTTTCTCCAATGCCTTTATAAATTCGGCTGAAGAGACAGGTTTTCTTGTATTAAATAATGGTCTTTTGCTTGTGTCGTACTTTTCAAGGCTGTTCAGTACTTCGGAAACTTGTGAAATTTTCACGTCCAAATTGAAAACTTCATTTTCATTGCCATCCTTTTTTACATAGCTATTCCATTCAGGGTCTGTAAGTTTAAAATCCTGGGAGCTTATTTCAACAACTCCTAAATCCATAATTCTTTTAATAAGCTCTGTTTTTATACTGTCTAAACCTACGATGTTGATTTTGTTCATATTAACTATTGTCACTGGTCTTCACGATCCTTTCCAGTATAATCGAAGCTGCCTTGTCCATGTTTTGGCCTGATTTTGTTAATATTTCGTCACAATCCCTTGCAGCATCGTTAATAATGCCGTCATAAAGAAGTTGTCCCTCGGATTCTGCTTTGCTTAATACTTCAGATCTGTCAGATTCTGCTTTTTTCCTTGCTTCATCCAAGATTTCTTGAGCTTTTGCATTAGCATTGGTAATAACCTGTCTTGCTTGTGCTGCGGCATCCTTTTTAATTGCTTCAGCTTTTTCCTCCGCCTCCTTTATTACCTTAATTACTTCAATTGACACTATACCACCACCTTTATGATAATTTTTAATAAATCTAACACTATTCCATATTGCTTAATAATAAGATAAAAACGATAGTTTGTCAAGTTTTTATCTAAATCGGTAAATACTAAAAGAAGAACATTTTTGCTTTTTTATTACTTAAGTAATTTTTTATAAATCATTGTTTATTATTGTTTTCTCCTTAACAATTATCTATTTACAAAAGTAAAATTTGAGAGTTTTAAACTTGACTTTTATAAAAATAACCTCCTATTAGGAGGTTAAAAATAATGATAAAAATATATTTTCTTGATATAAGTAGGGGTCATTCTACCTGCTTGTAGAAAATTTGGATAGAACATCAAGGGAATCAACCAGTCTCTCCAAGGACTGGGTTTGCAACTATTCCACTGCAAAAATAAGTGTTGCTTCTGCTGCAATTTCCCCATTAACATAAGCAATTGCCGAACCGATTCCAAAGGTTGATTTCAGCTTTGTTATTTCTGTAACCAGCTTCAATGTATCTCCCGGAAGAACCTTTCTTTTGAACTTTGCACTTTGAATCCCGCCAAAATAAACCGTCTTGCTTTTAAATTTTTCTAAGGACAATATGGCAAAGGCTCCTGTCTGCGCCAGTGCTTCAATGATTAAGACCCCCGGCATTACAGGGTTTCCGGGAAAATGACCCTGAAAAAACTGTTCATTCATTGTCAGATTTTTTATTCCTACAGCCATTTTCCCTTCTTCAAGCTCAATAATCTTATCGATTAAAAGCATTGGATACCTGTGGGGAATTATATTTTGAATATCGTTTATATCATAGTTCATAATACTATCCTTTGTATTTTTTTAAAACCAATGTTGCATTATGACCTCCAAATCCAAATGCATTTGACAGTGCATAATCAAATTCTTTTGAAATTCCAACATTAGGCACAAAATTCAACCCCAGTTCCGGGTCAGTCTCCGCATGATTTATGGTGGCAGGAATAAACGAATCTTCTATGGCTTTAACACAGATTATTGCTTCTACAGCTCCTGCCGCTCCAAGCAAATGTCCTGTCATGGATTTTGTGGAGCTTACATAGATATTCTTTGAATCTTCCTTGAAAACATTCTTAATCGCCTGGGTTTCAAATTTATCATTGTACAAGGTGGATGTTCCGTGAGCATTTATATAGGTTATATCCTCTGGCTGGATTCCTGCATCCAAAATAGCATTTATCATTGATTTAGTGGCACCTTCAGAGCTGGGGTCGGGGCTTGTCATATGATAAGCATCGCATGTTGCTCCATATCCGGCAATTTCTCCATATATTCTTGCTCCTCTTTTAAGAGCATGCTCATAATCTTCAAGAACCATTAGGCCGGCACCCTCTCCCATTACAAAACCATGTCTGTCCTTGTCAAAAGGTATGGAAGCTCTGTTTATGTCTGTTGTTGTTGATAATGTGGTAAGAACAGTAAATCCTGCTATGGAGCAGGGAGTTATTGCAGCTTCAGCACCTCCTGCAATCATAACATCGCAGATTCCATCCTGTATTCTTTTGTATGATTCTCCTATTGCATTGGCACCTGTTGCACAAGCAGTCACAGTACTTATATTCACAGCCTTGGCCTGGTATTTTACGGCAATCAGTCCGGATGCCATATTTGAAAGCATCATTGGTATGAAAAATGTTGAAACCTTGCCGGGCCCCTTTGTCAAAAGCTTTTGATGCTCTTCTTCAATTGTATGAATTCCGCCTACGGCACTTCCAACAATACATCCAAATCTGTCAGAATCAATTCCCTCAGTATCAAGACCGGAATCCTTTACTGCAATATCTGCAGCAGCGAGGGCAAACTGGCTATATCTGTCCATTCTTTTGGATTCCTTCTTTTCCATGTATAAAACAGGATCAAAATCCTTCACTTCTGCTGCTAATTTAACGCTGAAGTCCGACGTGTCAAAGGATTCAATAAAATTAATTCCGCATTTTCCCTTTTTTACATTCTCCCAAAAAATATCTCCCGTACCAATGGGGCTTACTACTCCGATTCCTGTTATAACAACTTTTCTTTTCATCTAATCTCCTCTTTATCTAATCAAAAATTAATTTTTTAAGCGGTTTGCAAAACACCTCGCAGTCTCTCAGTCTCAATCACCAATTTATTTGCTCCCTCTGGTCGCATAAATTGGGATTTCGTTGCGAATGACCTACCGCTATTTTTCAGAAAAAATACTCTGAAAAATAGGGTTAGGGCATCTACATATAAAAACCCCCGTTAACAGAAATGACCTGGCCTGTTATATAGGATGCTTTGTCCGATATTAAAAACTCAACACAATCAGCTACATCCTCCGGCTGTCCAAGTCTTTGAAGTGGGATGTTTTTCATCATTTCAGCCTTTATCTCATCCGGAATCTTATCCGTCATTTCGGTTTTAATAAATCCCGGTGCCACGGCATTTACCAGAATATTTTTCTTACCTAATTCTCTTGCTATGGACTTTGTCATACCTATTACTCCCGCCTTTGAAGCTGAATAGTTTACCTGTCCAGGATTTCCGGCAAGGCCTGACACAGACGATATGTTTATAATTCTGCCTTGTTTTTGCTTTATCATTCTTCTTGCAATATGTTTGCAGCAGTTAAAGGTACCCTTTAAATTTGTGTCAATTACCTGGTCGAATTCCTCCTCTGTCATTAAAGGAAGTATATTATCCTTTGTAATTCCTGCATTATTAATAAGCACATCCACAGTGCAGAAATTATTGTAAGCTTCATCTATTAGTATTTTTGCATCCTCATAAACAGAAATATCACATTTAACAATAATATTTTTGGTTTCTCTATTAGTAAAATTTTCTATCAGCTTTTCCATTGAAGCTGTGCTGCTTCTGTAATTCAAAACTAAATTATAATTCAGCTCGTTCAGTCTTTTTGCAAGAACAGCACCTATCCCTTTGGAAGCACCAGTTATAATTGCAGTTTTCATTATTGCCTTCCTTTTTTTTAAGCTCCTGCAAATTGCAGGTATGAATTTAACCCTTGGACGCTATCGACATTTATTGATTTTACATTTTTATCAATTTTCTTAATAAATCCTGTAAGTGTTTTTCCGGGACCTATTTCTACAAATGTGTTCACACCGTCTCCAATCATCTTTCTGACGCAGGCTTCCCACCTTACAGGATTATAGACCTGCTTTTCCAGCTTTTCTGCAATTTTACCTATTTCGTAATATAAAGTATCCACATTTGCTATAACATCACGAACAGGCCTTTTGAATTTAATTTTTGATAAATCTTCTTTAAGTCTGTCTCCTGCAGGTTTAAGCATTGATGTGTGAAATGGTGCACTAACCTGAAGCTTTATGGCTCTTTTGATATTAAAACCGGGTGCTTTATCAACAGCATTATCAATGGCAGTGCTTCTGCCGCCGGTTACTATTTGACCGGGGCAATTAAAGTTTGCGGGTTCCAGCAAACCATATTTTCCTGTTATATCATTGCAGAAAGCAATTGCATCCTCATCCGTACACCCCAAAAGAGCAAGCATTCCTCCTTCTCCTAAAGGAACTGTGTTTTGCATATAGTTTCCTCTTTTATAAACCAACCTTACAGCTGTTTCAAAGTCCATTGCACCGGCTGCAGTCAGGGCAGAATATTCGCCCAGGCTTAATCCGCCCATTACGGCAGAATTGTCATTCTTCTTTAAAACTTCATAAATAGCAAGGCACACTGTTAAAAGCGCCGGCTGGGTTATTTTTGTAACGCTAAGTTCTTCATCAGGCCCTTCAAAACAAAGCTTTGTTATGTCAAATCCCAATGCTTCGTTCGCCCTGTGAAATATTTCCCTGCTTTCCTTAAAATTGTCATAAAAATCTTTTCCCATGCCTGCAAATTGAGCCCCCTGGCCGGGAAAAACAAAAGCTGTTTTATTCATTCCTGCCTCCTTGGCTGACTATTAAATTCTTCATAACTTTTTCTGCTTCTTCAAACATTTCACTGATAATTTCCATACAGGTCTGCTCTTTTTTTACCAACCCTGCAATTTGGCCTGACATAACAGAGCCGTAATCCACATCGCCTTCCACAGCTGCCTTGTAAAGCTTCCCTCTCCCCAATTCCTCCATTTCCTCAACAGCTGCATTATTCTTTTCCAAGTCCTTGAATTGAGTTACAAGCCTGTTTTTTAATACCCTGACAGGATGCCCTGTCTTTCTGCCTGTAACGGCAGTATCTGTATCGCTTGCTTTTTTTATCTTGTCCTTGTAATTTTGATGGACCCTGCATTCCTTTGCCAGAACGAATCTTGTTCCAACCTGGACTCCTTGTGCACCTAGGCAGAAGGCTGCCGCAATCCCCCTTCCGTCACCTATTCCCCCGGCAGCTATTACGGGAATACTGACAGCATCCACAACCTGAGGCGTGATGCACATAGTTGTAATCTCGCCTACATGGCCTCCCGCTTCAGTTCCTTCGCAAATTACCGCATCAGCACCTGCCTTTTCAAAATACCTGGCAAAAGCTACAGAGGGAACAACAGGTATTACCTTGATTCCTCTTTCCTTCCATACTTTCATATACTTCCCCGGATTGCCCGCTCCCGTTATTATTACTGGAACCTTTTCTTCTATTAACAATTCGCTTACTTCCTGTGAATAAGGACTTAAAAGCATTACATTCACACCAAATGGCTTGTCTGTCATTTCTCTGATTTTATGTATTTCTGCTTTTATTGACTCAGGAGGATTGTTGCCGGATGCTATTATACCCAGCCCTCCTGCTTCTGATACGGCTGCTGCAAGCCCTGCATCGGATATTTGTGCCATGCCTCCCTGAAAAATAGGATATTTTATATTTAATAGTTCACATACTTTTGTATAAATCATAATTCTCCTCATAGCAGAAAACGCCTTGCGGCGTCTTATTAAATTTGTTTTCTTTCTGTAAGGTAATTGACTATATCGCCTACTGTTATTAGCTTACCGTAATCTTCCTCTTCAATTACCACATCAAGCTCATCTTCAATTTTATTTATCAGTTCAAATAAGTCCAATGAGTCTGCTCCCAGATCGTCCTTGATTTTACTTTCTAAGGTGATGCTTTCTTCTTCCACGTCCAATTCTTCAACTAAAATTTCCTTAACCTTTTCTAAAATCATAATTTCCTCCATATAAATTTACTTTGATTGTTGTATTTATTTATCCTCAAATATTTTGACATTCAAAGTATAATACAATATAAATCCCTTGTCAATATATTTTTTATGACAAGGGACGTAGACTACCAGTTTGTTTTTATAGCTTCTACAATGCGGTCTGCGGCCTTTCCGTCTCCGTAGGGGTTTACCGCATTGGCCATTTTTTTGTATTCATCTTTATTATTGAGCAGTATATTTAGCTCCTTGAAAATATTATCCCTGTCTGTACCTGCTAATTTGGCGGTTCCTGCCTGGATGCCCTCAGGTCTTTCTGTCTCTCTCCTCACAACCAGGACCGGCTTGCCCAGTGACGGAGCTTCTTCCTGCACGCCGCCTGAGTCTGTTACAACAAGATAGCATTTATTCATCAAATTTGTAAAAGGAAGATAATCCAGGGGCTCAATCAAATGAACACTTTCCATCCCCTTGAATATTTTATCGGCAATTTCTCTAACCTTAGGATTTAAATGCATGGGATATATAATTTCAACATCCTTATTTTTTTCTGCAATATCTTTCAGGGCAGAAAATATATTTTCCATAGGTTTGCCTATATTCTCTCTTCTGTGGGCAGTTAAAAGTATTACCTTTTTATTTTTAAAATCTATATTATTGATAATTTCTTCTTCAAATTTATAATTTTCATCAATAACCCAGCTTAATGCATCAATTGAGGTGTTTCCGGTTATAAATATTTTATTTTCGTCATAGCCTTCTTTTAAAAGATTATCCCTGGATGTTTCTGTAGGGGCAAAATGAAAATCAGTTAAAACTCCTGTCATCATTCTGTTTGCTTCTTCGGGATACGGTGAATACAGATTGCCGCTTCTTAATCCCGCTTCCACATGACCTATTTTCACCTGATGATAAAATGCAGCAAGAGCACCTGAAAATACCGTTGTTGTATCTCCCTGCACCAGTATTAAACCGGGTTTGAAATCTTCTATCACTTCTTCCAACCCTGTCAATGCTCTGCAGGTAATTTGTGTAAGTGTCTGACCTCTTTCAAAAATATCCAAATCATAGTCAGGTTCAATATCAAATATTCTCAGAACCTGGTCAAGCATATCCCTGTGCTGGGCAGTTACGCAGATTTTAGATTCGAAAGTATCCTTATCTTTTTTTAAAGCTTTAACTACGGGGGCCATTTTCACCGCCTCCGGACGAGTGCCGAATACTACCAAAACCTTAATTTTATCCATCTGCTCTTTTCCTCCTATTTAGCAGGGGAATCCACAAATTCAGGTGTGTCCCGCACCCCTGACCTTGCATAGTTTATCTTTGACCTGCCGTCAATTTCACATTCGAAGACATTCCTCATGCCCAAATACTTACTCAATAATAGTGGTGTACCCAATACCTGCATCCGAAGAAATTTGGCCGGGTAATAACTAATGTTCTTTTCTCACAAAAAGCCCTGCTTTTTTAGCAAATAAAAATGCAATTATTACAACTGCAGTTGCAACCGCCAACCCGGTGAAGGGGTCTGCATCTGCTATTATTACCGAAACTATTCCCAAAAGCATGCTTATAAAATATATTATTAAAACTGTCTGCCTCTGATTGAGACCCACACCCATAAGTTTATGGTGGAGATGGTCCTTGTCTGCCTCCATTATAGGTTTTTTATTGATATATCTTCTTATTATTGCAAATGCAGTATCCAGTATAGGCACACCCAGTGCAAACACGGGAACGGCCAATGCAATCACGGCAACACTCTTAACCATGCCTAAAACAGATGTAACCGCCAGCATATATCCCAGTAACAAGGAGCCCGTATCTCCCATGAATATTTTCGCCGGGTTAAAATTAAAAGGCAAAAATCCAAGAGAAGCACCTGCAATAATTGCGCATTGCATCACAATGAAATCATAACCCAGCCTTGCTGCAGTAAATAAAAGAGTAGTGGCTGCAATGCTGGCAACCCCTGAAGCAAGCCCGTCCAGTCCGTCAATTAAATTTATTGTATTTGTAATACCCACTATCCAAACTAATGAAATAAAGAAGGACAGCCAGTCAAATAAGTAGCTTATGCCGGTTTGGGAAAGAGGGTTTGTGATAAAATGTATTTGAACTCCTCCCCCTAAGGCTATTAATGCAGCAATAATCTGTATTAGAAGTTTTACTTTTGCAGAGATGCCGTACATATCATCAACAACTCCTGTCAGCATAATCACCGTTGCACCTGCCATTATGTGGTAGTTGGTTGAATTGTGGGGCATGTAAACAAACATGCATGCCATTATTGATACATATATTGCAAGTCCGCCAAAGTAAGGCATTGGTTTATTGTGGATTTTTCTTGCTTCCTTTGGAAAATCCAATGCTCCCACCTTTATTGCAAGCCTTCTTGCCCATGGGGTCATAATAAATGATATAATAACAGCAGATATGAAAGCTATTAAATTGGCAGTCATCATTTTTCCTCTTCTTTGGAAATTTCCATATCCATTATTTTGTTAACCCTGATTTCATGTCTTCCACCTTCAAATTCAGTTGAAAGCCATACATCAACCATATCTTCTGCAAGCCCTACGCCGGTAACCCTGCCGCCTATAGCAAGCATATTGGCATTGTTGTGCATTCTTGACATTCTTGCCATATACTCATTGGTACACAAGGCACATCTTATTCCTTTAACCTTGTTTGCTGCAATTGAAATTCCTATTCCTGTTCCGCAGATAATAATACCCCTATCCGCCTCTTTGCCGGCTACCATCATGGCAGCTCTTTTCCCATAATCAGGATAATCAACGGACTTTGTGTCATTGACGCCTATATCATTTATATCATAACCCTTTTTTATTAAGTGCTTTTTAATGGCTTCCTTTAATTCAAATCCGCCGTGATCGCTTGCAAGTACTATCTTCATATTTCCTCCAGCTTATCTATGTTTTTAAGAATCTTTCCTAATTCTTTTTCAATTTCATCTCTGCTTTTTTTATAAAAGGAGTAATCCTTTCCAAAGGGGTCATCAACGTCGGTGCCTGTTGATTTTTCCCCGCTTAGTTTGGCGGCAAATTCCTTCAAAGTGAAAATAGGAGGTGGGCTTTCGTCAGTCCTGCGCTTAAAATAATCCTCAATGCCCGGTTTATGGCTTAAAGTCATTGTTAGTATTAAATCCGCCCCATTAATTTCATCAGACAGCTTTTTTGCCCTGTGCAGGCTTATATCAATTCCCTTTTCCTCTAATGCCCTTATTGCTTTTCCATTAGCCCTGTCTCCCGGAAAAACACTAAGGCCTGCAGAAGAAACACCAATATTATCAATATTGTTTTTCCTTAGCATATCCTTGAATATTCCCTCTGCCATGGGACTCCTGCATGTGTTTCCAGTACAAACAAATAAAATATTCATCCTATACCTCGATTATTTCTCCCGCTGACTTGCCCAGCCTGTTCATTATAGCCTTTCCCAGACCCTTTTCATCAACTGCCTCTGCAAGTATCACATCAATTCCCATATGGTCGAAATCTCTCAAGCCTTTAAACAAGTTTGACGAAATGGTAAGGAGTTTTGTTCTGTCTCCTATGCAAATATTTACTTTTCCCTTATAAAGTTCTCTCGTTTGAACTGTTGACATAATTCCCGCCTTAAGTCCCTTAAGAGTTAGCTTATCATAATCCTCATTGATTTTTTCTGCAACTTTTTCAATATGCCCTTTATACAAAATTACCTTGGCTTTTGGAGAATAATGCCTGTACTTTTGTCCCGGTGATTTTGGAATAATTGCTTCTTCGCTTTTTATTATTGAAGGGTCATATGTACATTCTCCAAGTACGCTTATAATGTCCTCAAGGGTTACTCCGCCCGGTCTAAGTATCATGGGAATGTCGCCTGTCATATCCACGACTGTTGATTCAAGCCCGATATAAGTACTTCCTCCATCAATAATCATATCAACCTTTCCCATCAAATCTTCTATTACATGGGAGGCTTCCGTAGGGCTTGGGCTGCCGGATGTATTGGCAGAAGGGGCTGCAATTGGTTTTTTGCTTTCCCTTATCAAGGCAAGTGCAATTTTATTTACAGGCAGACGTATGGCTGCCGTATTCAGCCCTGCCGTAATTTTGTCAGATAATATTTTCCTTTTATATAGAATCATCGTAAGAGGGCCGGGCCAGAATCTTTCAGCCAGCAGTTCAGCTTTTTTGGGTACTTCCGAAGCCAAACAGTACAATTCATCAAGCTCTGCAATATGTACTATCAAAGGATTGTCCTGAGGACGTCCTTTTGCCTTGAAAATTTTATCCACCGCTGCATCATTTAATGCATCAGCACCTATTCCGTAAACCGTCTCTGTAGGAAAAACTACAAGACCTCCCCTGTTTATAATATCTGCAGCTTCCTTAATAATATTATAATCTATATTTTCAGGATCAACCTTTACTATTTTCGTAATTATGCCATTTTCCATTATATACCTTCTTATTGAGGAATGTTCCCGAATAGTATTATATAACACATTAACTTTATGTACAAGAATTTACTGCTTAATAAATTTTAATTTCTGAAATTGAATTGCACGCATATACATATAAGGAAGGAGGACACCCCTCTAACAAGAGGCGGGCTTTTGTGGCCATAAGAAAGTTCCCGGTATTAAAGCGACCCGCAGCGGGCATGGTGAATGTCTTTTTGCATGGAGGATTTAGGAATATCCCCGTCCTGGGAATACAAGGAGGTACTGTGAATATACTTGATTATATTATAATGGGATTTGTTTTTGGGGGAATCGGGACCTCGATAGGAGGATTGATTTCCGTATTGATATATAAGCCAAGCGATAAAATGGTTTCAGGAATTTTAAGCTTTGCTGCCGGAATTATGCTGGCGGTAACATCCTTCGACTTGATGCCTGAAGCCTATGAAATCGGGGGATTCTTCATAGTTACCCTGGGTCTTTTTATAGGCCTTATAATTGTATTTTTTACAAAGGACATGATTCCTGCGGATAAGCTGAAACAATATAAGGGTAAAAAGCTCAGTTACATAAAAATGAGCTTAATAATAATAATTTCCATAAGCCTGCACAATTTCCCGGAAGGTGTGGCAGTGGGCTCCAGCTATGTTTACTCAAATGATTTAGGTGTAAAAATAGGCATACTGATTGCAGCACATGATATTCCTGAAGGCATAAGCGTAGGTGTTCCCCTGGTTATGGCAGGGGTAGCCCCCTTAATGGTAATTATCATCACTCTTCTGACAGGCCTTCCTACTGCTCTTGGAGCCGTTTTCGGAGCATTGGCAGGAGGAATATCAGAATATTTCATAGCCTTTTGCCTTTCAGCTGCAGCCAGCAGCATGCTTTATGTGTCGGCCAACGAATTAATTCCTGAAGCATATCTGCTTTATAACGGAAAAAGCAGCTCAATTATGCTGCTTTTAGGTTTTCTGTGCGGATGCTATATATCCTTTGGAATTTAAGGTATGGGGACACACCTCTATTCTGGGGTAAGTCTCTGCGGGCACGAGGAATGTCCCCGTCATTATGGGGACACACCCTACAAGGTACCATTCTATTTGATTTCAAGATCCAGATAAATTTTTTCATATACTCCTTTCAGCAGTGAGTCGATTACTTCATTGTCCTCTTTCCTGAATCTTATGCTGATTCCACAGTCAGAACTTATGCTTCTTGGTACAGGTATGGTTTTATATTCAAGATTGTTTTTCTTAAGAATTGATTCCGCTTTCATGGCAAATGAAACTGATTTAAATGTCATGTAATTATATTTCATAGACCTGCCTTACTCCATTTCATCCAAGGTAAGGCCGTAGCCTTCCAGGAATTCATCCATAAATATTTCAACTTCAGGCATATTCATGCTTTTTATTGCAGAAAGCAAAGTCTGCTTTGCTTTTAAAAATTCCTTGTTGCCCGATTTTTCTTCTTCCAGGCACTTAATATATGCGCTTATTTTATCTGCTGCCTTTATGGTCTTCCATATTTCCTTCTCTTCTTCCTTAGGAACCAGCACATCTTCAAACTCTTCTTTAAAATCACCGGGAAGCATATTTAACAGTCTTTCATTTACTGACAGCTCCACATCTTTATAAGCGGACTTAATTACAGAATTGTAATACTTTACCGGTGTGGGCATATCTCCCGTAAATATTTCCGACACATCGTGATAAATTGCATAAAGAGCTGTCCTTTCCGGATTTACTTCCATATTCAACCGTTTTTTTTGTATTACAGCCAAAGCATGGGCAATAACAGCAACATCAAGGCTGTGTTCAGATACATTTTCCTTATTGATGTTTCTCATCAAACCCCAGCGGTCAATATATTTCATTCTGGATATGAATGCAAAAAAATTAGACTTTTTCATATTATCACCTGCATATTCGGACATCTTAAATGTAAGTACGGTTCAGCACCCACAAGCAATGTCCTTTTAATACAGTAATTTTAGCAGATAATGCTCATTATATCAACATAAATAAATGAGATCCCCCAGTCTCTATGAACATGGGATTACATGTTGTCATCCCATGCAAAACTGTGAAATCTCATTTTTTCTAATGCCTCTAATAAATAGGGGTCGCTCGAAGAAATCGGGTTAGAGCATCTTAATTTATCAGCAGCTCATTGACCTTTTTATTTGTATCTATACTGTGAACCTGCATTTCATTCTCGGAGAATGTGTACAAATAATCCCCAATATAGATTATCCTTTTGATATTATCCAAATAGGAAGCAAATTCCGACTCATTGTGACTTATTGTACTTTTTAATTTTATGCTGTCATTGCTGATATTATATACATATGCCCCGTTAAAGTCGCTTTTATAATTTTCTGCCATCCTGCTTACCGGAAATGCCATCAATCCCTTATTCAAGGAAAACATCAGCGCCTTGTGATTGTACAGCAGTTCCGAGTACGTTCCCGCCTTCCCTATTACCTCCGTGAATGTTTCCTTTGGTCTATTAACATTGGAAACATCAAACATGGAAATTTTCAAGCCGCCGTTAACTGTTCCTCCCCATTGGTTTTCTTCTGTATCATAACCGAATCCCAGGATGTGGTTTTCGTCAACCATATGAAGATATGTGCTGTATCCAGGAATTTTAAGCATTCCTTTCAATTCAGGAGCTCTTGGATTTGATGTGTCAATTACAAACAGGGGGTCTACCTGCCTGAATGTAACCATGTAAACTCTGTCGCCTGCAAACCGGGTGCTGTAAATTCTTTCCCCTTCAGCCAAACCTTCCAGTTTCCCCAATGCTTTTAAGTTTTCATCCAAGATATATACATTGTTTTTGGATGTGTTCATCCACATTTCACCTGTGGTAGTTGCAATTCTAAAGGTGTTGTTATGCTCATCCATTGAGAACTGGTTGATTATGGTTCCCGGCACCTGGCCTTGGACAGCTGTGCCGATATTTCCCCCATCCAGCTTAAATTTATAGATTACCGTACTTGTTGTATATTCAGGATTAAACTCCTCCATCTGAGGGATTTCGTAATCGTATGAATAGTCTGTTACTGCAGCGTATAAATTATCCTTTGAAACATAAATTGTATCCGTACCTCCCAAGTACACATCCACGTCAGGTTTAGACACCTTGTCGGATAAATCAATTCCTATGGTGTACATGTATCTGGTGTCAATATAATTTGGAAAATACTTTATTTGGTCATATCCGAATTCATGTTTCTCACCCCTAAGCACATCAGTATAATAAGGAAGAGGTATGTCTATATCAATATTGTCATAGTACCTGTATCCTAAGTTGAGATACTTGTTGTTCACCAAATAAAAACTGTCATCAATAACCCTTCCTGACAAATAGTTGCCGTCAAAAAGATATTCTCTCTCAAGCACCGGTTTTTCAATATTTTCTATATCATAAATCAATACATCTGTCCTGTTCTCATCGTATCTTGGGGGCATTATCAAAGGTTTAGTCAGATCCGGGCTGTCGGCAGCAGGCTTTTCCATAATATAGTAAAAATTGTTCTGACCAATAACAATTAACTTATTTCCGGCAGTATATATTTCACTTATGCTTGTATTTTCGGGAACAAAAATTGTACTTACAACTTTGGGAGCTTTTGGATTTGAGTCAATTATCTTTAACCCCCTGTCTGTAATAACATATATGTATCTGCCGTCATTTTTTATGATATCCCCTTCCTGAACACCTTCAACCTGAACATTTGTATCAGACTTATCCATGTTGGAAGTACCGGAATTTTCTGCCTGAGTTTCCTGGACAGCAGGGGCTTCAGCCGCTGAGTCTTCGGCAATACCGCCAACCCAAGCTCTGTCCATCCAAATATAATTGTAAAGTTTTGAATTATACTCCAATAAAGCAATCAAATTTTCCTTTGTTCCAACGGTTGAAATTCCTTTATCAACAGGGAAAGTATCATTCTTTGTTATATAAACCGAGCTTGTGTTTCCGTCCCACCTCACTGTGTGTCCTAAATTTTCAGCTGCAAATCTAAGGGGAGCAAATGTCCTGCTGTTTATCATCCTGGTAGGCACATCGATATCCTTGATTATGCCGTTAACCATTACCTTGTCCTTGCCTAAAATCATTTCTATCTCATTATTGTCATCCTTAATTACCACTTCCAAAAGGTCTTTGTTCCAGTCAACCTTTGCGCCCAGTTTTTCAAAAACACCCCTTAAGGGTATCAGGGTCCTTCCATTCTCAATGAAAGGCTGTACATCGAAATCCACCTTTTCATTATCCACATAAACCTTTATGTCCTGAGCAAAAGCTGTAAAAGTAAAACATAAAACTAAAATCAAAGTCAACAAAATAATTTTATAAGTTTTCTTCATATATTCTCACCTCTCTTTTCTTAGACGAATTTAAATAACATCTTGTTCCTAATTATACCATAATATTTTTATTATAAACATAATAAAA